>WNFY01001509.1_pt1 | contig 32576 bp, 35 predicted proteins | sample 5400091 | NCBI WGS metagenome assembly WNFY01 (sample SAMN13153364, study PRJNA577476) | soil metagenome | isolation source: 60 cm soil or saprolite under grassland replicate 1 | place: USA:California | collected 2016-06-15 | reverse complement strand
CTGCGCGACTGGGAAGCGCTGAAAGCCGAAGAGAAGAGGAAGCGGTTGGAGGCAGGCGGGGGCAAATCCGCGGAGCCGCACGATCCGGAATCGGTGCTCGCGGGTGTGTCGTCGGCAATACCAGCTTTGCTTGAGGCGCACAAGCTTAGTTCGCGGGCGGCGCACGTCGGATTCGATTGGCCGGAGATCGCTGGGCTGTTCGACAAACTCGAAGAAGAAACCAGCGAATTGAAAGAAGAGCTTCGCAACCCTGTGGTATCACGTGGGACAGGCGGCTCGCCTGTCCCACGTGAGATATTCGCGCAACGGCGCCATAGACTCGAAGAAGAAGTTGGGGATCTCTTCTTTGTGCTTGTTAACATCGCGCGACACTTGTCAGTTGATCCTGAGTCAGCGTTAAGAAAGACGAATCGTAAGTTCAGGCGACGGTTTCACTGGATAGAAGAACGATTGCGTGAGACCGGGCGAGATCCGCAGCAAGCGACGATGGAGGAACTCGAGGCATTGTGGCAGGAAGCCAAGCGATTTGAAACAGAAACCACCCAATGAAAATTGAAGCCATCACACTTCGCGAATTGCAGATGCCGCTGAAGCATTTCTTTGAAACCAGCTTCGGCCGCTCCACCAGCCGCCGCGTGCTTCTGGTGACGGTGCATTGCGAAGGAGTTGAAGGGTGGGCCGAATGCGTGGCCGGAGATGGCCCATTCTTCAGCTATGAATGGATTGAGACCGCATGGGCAACGATCAGCAATTTCCTTGCGCCGGCTCTAATTGGGAGAAAACTTGAAAACGCGAAAGACGCCGCTGCGTTGATGTCAAAGGTGCGCGGTCACAACATGGCGAAAGCTGCCCTCGAAAATGCGTTGTGGGATGCGGAAGCCCGGCAGAAACAGCAGCCGCTGTGGAAACTGCTTGGCGGCACGCAAAAAGAGACCGCATGCGGCGTTTCCATCGGCATTCAGGATTCGCACGATCAGCTGATCAAGAAGATCGAAACCGAACTGGCAGCAGGCTATCAGCGCATTAAGGTCAAGGTGAAGCCGGGTTGGGATCTGGAAGTCCTGGCGAAAATCCGCGGGCAGTGGCCTGACATTCTGCTTAGCTGCGACGCGAATTCCGCGTACCGTCCCTGTGATCTTGAGCATTTACGCAAATTCGACGATTTCAATCTTCTAATGATTGAGCAACCTCTTTGGGATGACGACATTTTTCAGCATGCAACGCTGCAGGGCCAGCTAAAAACTTCGATTTGCCTGGATGAATCCATTCGCCACAAACGCGACGCGGAAGAAGCCATCGCATTGGCCGCCTGCCGCCTCATCAATATTAAGGTGGGGCGAGTGGGCGGATTTACCGAAGCGATTGCCGTCCACGATTTGTGCCAGCAGCACGATATTCCCGTCTGGTGCGGAGGGATGCTCGAAACTGGCATTGGGCGGGCGCACAATGTGGCGCTGTCCACGTTGCCGAACTTCCGGCTTCCCGGAGATGTCTCTGCATCGAAGCGATACTGGAAGGAGGACATTGTTGAGCCGGAAATCGAGGTAACAGCTCGGGGCACAATTCCGATAAAAGACGCGCCTGGCACGGGGTACGAGTTAAAGAAAGACCTGGTCGCAAGGCTTACGGTGCGCTCACTTGAGATTCCTTCAGCTCCATCGAAAGAACACGTGGGACAGAGCCTGCCCTGAGCGACCGACCAAAGGGACGGAGTCGAATGGGCGGCTCGCCTGTCCTGACACCGGGCTTCGCTCCGGGCTGCACAGGCGAGCCGCCTGGGCCACGTGAGCAGGGTAGGCGAGTGCTTGTCCGTGGTAATATAAGAAAGTCGAAGTTCCCCTGGTGACCTTTCCGGCAGTTTCCTGGTGTGACCCCTGCAAGAGTTTGTTGGGATGGTCGTTCCCAATTTGGAGGCTTTTCGTTTGCCTGCCAGACTGACACAAACTGTCAGTGCAAAATGACAGAATGTGACACTGTGGCTCGAACGGGCGGATGTGCAATCGGGATTTTTCAATGTAAGTCTATGAAAATGCAGGTGGGTAGTCTGCAAAGCGTCGCTCACTTTGGTAATTAACGGCGATGGCGGGGTAAGTGCGAATATATCGGCATCGGGTCGCTGAGACCGAGATTCAATAAACGAGAAGAGGACAAAACGAAAATGCGTAAACAGAAGGGTTTTTCATTAATCGAGTTGCTGATCGTGGTCGCGATCATCCTGATCATCGCCGCGATTGCCATCCCGAACCTGCTGCGCGCCAAGATTAGCGCTAATGAATCTTCGGCCGTCGGCTCGGTTCGCAACATCATCACTGCGGAAGCTTCGTTCAACTCCAGCTATTCGAACTACGGCTACGCCATCACGATCGACGAGCTTGGAGCTGGCGTGGGCAATCTGAGCTGCCTTGCTACCGGCCCGACGCCGATAGCGGCTTGCTTGCTTGACTCGGCTTTGTCTGGCGCGACTCCGAGCACCACAAAGAGCGGATACACCTTCGAGGCTGCGGCCGATACCGCCACCCAGGTCCTTGATCCGACCACCAATATCAATTTGCAGAGCAGCTTCACCATATCAGCGGCTCCGACCAGCTTCAACAAGACTGGAGTTCGGATGTTCTGCGCTGGCGACGACGGTGTGTTGCGCAAGAACGACAACACTACCGGCACGTTCGGTGCTCAGAACTTCAACCGCTGGGACGTGAACTGCACCACGGCTGGAGTCTGGTTCATTCTGCAGTAACTTAAGTTAGGCAATTACCTGGGGGAGGGTAAGAGCCGAGAGCGCCGGATGGCAACATCCGGCGCTCTTTCTTTTGTGTGCTACCTAGGTTCAGGTCGGGCAGAGCCTGCCCTGAGCGACCGACCAAAGGGAGGAAGTCGAATGGGCGGCTCGCCTGTCCTGCCCGGACGAAGTCCGGGCCCGATCTCCGAGCTTCGCTCTGTCTGGACAGGCGAGCCGCCTGTCCCACGTAAGTGTTTGGCAGCAGAACTGCAACGAACAAACTGAATGCGTAAATCAATCATCGTCGAACGAGGCTTTTCTCTGGTCGAATTGCTAATCGTGGTGGCCATCATCCTGGTGTTGGCCGTCATCGCAATACCGAGCCTCTTGCGTTCAAAGATTGCTGCCAACGAGGCCTCCGCCCTGCAGACGGTGCGGCAGATCGCAACTGCCGAAATGTCTTACAGCAATAGCTATGCCGATGTCGGCTTCGCCCCCGACCTCGCGAGTCTAGGGGGTCCGGTTTCTGGATGCTCTCCGACGTCGGCACATGCCTGCATTCTCGACGATGTAGTCAGCTCGGGAAGTAAGGGCGGATATAAATTCTTTGCGGCAGGCTTTACTAGCGCCGGGCCAATCTACACATCGTTTGTGGCAAGCTCGGCTCCCCAAGTCTTCAATACTAGCGGGGTGCGCATGTTTTGCATTGCCACTGACGGTGGCGCGGTGCGTTCCAAGCCTGGAGCCTCCGGAGTTCCACCGGCGCCAGATGTGCCCACTTGCATTGCTTATCCGCAGTTGTAAACAGGAGCTGGTTCCAAGTTAGGCCGCTCGCATTCCAACTTACGTGGGACAGGCGGCTCGCCTGTCCTGACAGAGCGAAGCTCTCGGGAATGCCGGCCCACACTTCGTCCGGGCTGCACAGCGAGCCGCCCATTCGACTTCCTCCCTTTGGTCGGTCGCTCAGGGCAGGCCCTGTTGCCACACAAGCAGTGACGCAAGGTCACTTCCGTAATCCCCAGGTTCCTTCAACACTATCCACCCGGACCGAAGCTTTGAATATAATTTTGTTGAGAAAGCTCTTATGGCAGCAATCGAAATTCTTGGACTGGAAAAGACCTACAGCATCGGCTTTTGGCGGAAGCGGCCAAAGCTGGCGCTGCGACCCCTAACCCTTTCTGTCGAGTATGGCGAGATCTTCGGCTTCCTTGGCCCTAATGGCGCTGGCAAAACCACGACCCTGAAGATGCTCATGGGCCTGGTGTTCCCTACCAGCGGGACGGCGCGCATCCTGGGCATGGAGCTCGACGACATGCGAATGAAAGCACAGATCGGATTTCTTCCCGAGCATCCGTATTTCTACGACTACCTGACCGGGCGCGAGCTGCTGAAATATTACGGACGGCTTTCGGGCGTGGCTGCAAAACAGCTTTCGCAGAAGACCGACGCCGCGCTGGAGCGTGTCGGATTGCGGGACGCAGCCAATCTCCAGCTGCGGAAGTTCTCCAAGGGCATGCTGCAAAGGGTGGGCATAGCGCAGGCAATCCTGCACGATCCCAAGCTTGTGTTTCTGGATGAGCCGATGTCAGGGCTCGATCCCATGGGGCGGCGAGAGGTGCGGAATCTGATCGAAGAATTGAAGGGCGAAGGCAAGACCGTATTTTTCTCGACGCATATTTTGTCGGATGCCGAAGCTCTTTGCGACCGTGTGGCCATCATCCATTTGGGAGAATTGCGACGCGTGGGCTCGGTGGCCGAGTTGACTGCCAGCGTTCACAGCAAAGTTGAAATCGTGTGGCAGAGTGCCGTAGCGCCTGCTGCCTTCAAGACATTGGGCGCTGAGTGCCACACGGCGGGAGATACCACGCGGGCAGTAATTGACGAAGAGAACCAGGAAGCTGCTCTTGAAGCTCTGCGGCGCGAACGCTTGCGGCTGATTTCAGTTACACCGGTGCGAATGTCTCTGGAAGACTATTTCATGACGCAGTTGACCGATAAGTCAGCGCGAGGTGAGGATGGGATGGACAGGCGGGCCGCCTATCCCACGGGAGCTGGCAGCGCCACACCAACTCAAACACACTCCTACGCAGGAGACCGAAAATGAATACTCGCATCCTGCACATTGCGACCAACACCTTTCGTGAAGCAGTGCGCGATAGAGTGCTTTACAACCTGATCGCCTTTGCCCTGCTGCTCACCGGAGCTGCGGTGCTGGTTGGCCAGATTTCCATTGATATCGAAAAGCTGGTCGTCATCAACCTCGGACTCACAGCAGTCTCTCTGTTTGGGATTGTGATCGCCATTTTCATCGGCATCGGATTGGTTTCGAAGGAAATCGACAAGCGGACGTTGTACACCGTGCTATCCCGGCCGGTGCGACGCTGGGAGTTCATCGCGGGCAAGTTTTTTGGCCTGGCAGGGACTCTGATCGTGAATACAGCACTGATGGCGATCGGGGTGTTCGCTGCGCTGCTATACGTGTCGCGGCATTTTGCGGTCTCAGACTCGTCACTTCTAAGCGCGCTTTACTTCATCGTTTTGCAGTTCGTCGTCATTACCGCCCTGGCGTTGTTTTTCTCAGCGTTCTCTTCCCCGCTGCTCTCGGCTGTTTTCACATTCGCGTTGTTCGTGATTGGAACTTTTTCCGAAGACCTTCGTGGATTTGCCGGTATGACGCACGGCGTCTCTCGGGTGCTGGCGACCGGCGCGGCCTACGTGGTGCCGAATTTTTCCGCATTGAACGTGATCAGCCAGGTGGCGCACGGTGAAGCGATCAGCTCACAATTGCTCGTTTACAACACAGGGTACGCGCTGGTGTATTCGGGCGCCGTCCTATGTGCAGCTGTTCTAATTTTTGAGCGGCGGAATTTGAAATGAACCGCTCCCGGCGTATTACAACCGGCATTGCGTCGGCCCTCCTGATTGTGATGGGAGCTGGATCGGTTTTGCTGCTTCGCCGAGTCGATCAGTTGCGCACGGGAGCCACGCTGGAAGAAGTGCTTTACGTCTCCTCACCAAAACTTCTGAAGCGAGCCAGCCTTGGCTATAGCGGCCTACTCGCCGACATCTATTGGACGCGGGCGGTTCAATACTATGGCGGAAAGCAGCACCAGAACGCGCGGCGCTACGATCTACTCTGGCCGCTGCTGAACATTACAACTCAACTCGATCCTCACCTGGTTCCTGCCTATCTTTTTGGCGGAACATTTCTTTCGCAGAAGCCGCCCGGCGATCCGGCAAAAGCGATCGAGCTGGTTGAATACGGGATTCGCAATAACCCCGACGATTGGCACCTCTACTACGATTTGGGATACATCTATTACGACCTCAAGGACTATCACCGTGCGTCTGATGCATTTGAGCGCGGCTCACGCGTTCCCAATGCTCATCCCTTCTTGAAGATTCTGGCAGCCCAGATGGCGCAGCACGGTGGGGAGCTGGAGACTGCCCGCATGTTATGGAGCGCAGCCTACCAGACTTCGCACGAGAAGAACCTTCGCGGCAACGCGGCGGCGCACTTGCGCGCCGTGCAGGTGGATATGGACGTACCTCAGCTTGAGCGAATTGCGGAGATATACCGGCAGCGAGTTGGACACTTCCCTTCGAGTTTCGGAGAAATGAACGCCGCGGGATTACTGCGAGGAATTCCGCTTGATCCTCTTGGAAATCCATACAAGCTGACCTCAGATGGCCACGTGCTGCTTCGCAATCCAGACGATCTTCCGTTTGTAGCAAAAGGACTACCTCCCGATTACGTCGCCCCGCGCGTCCCGAAGATCCTGCCAACCGACTAACCGCAATACTCGTGCCGGGCCACAGAAAAACGCGACTGGCTCGATGAAGCAATTCCCTCCTCATTTCGCATCTCCAAGAGTCTTTCCGCGACCTGCACCCGCTCGATTGGGCATTTCCACGCAGCCCGAAGAGGAACCCAATGTAAGCTTTTGTCATCTGAAATTCTGAAGGCCGACGATGGCTGCCATTTCCTTAAAGGTGAACGGACACATTCACAACGTGGATGCGGATCCCGAAACCCCGCTTCTGTACGTGCTCAGCGACGACCTGCAATTACGTGGGCCGAAATTCGGCTGCGGACTCGGGCAGTGCGGAACCTGCACCGTCATCATTGGCGGGCGGGCGGTCCGCTCCTGCGTAACGCTGGTCAGCACTGTCCAGCAGCAGGAGATCACGACGCTCGAAGGTTTGGGAACTCCCGAGAAACCGCACGCAATTCAGCTGGCGCTCATTGAAGAAGGCGCTGTCCAATGCGGATTCTGCCTCAGCGGCGTAATACTCACCGCAAAGGCGCTGTTGGACGAAAATCCGCATGCCTCTGACGAGCAGATTCAGACGGCAATGTCGAATGTGTTATGCCGCTGCTTTGCCCATACAAGAATGATGCGTGCGATCAAGCGCTATCAGCGGAGCCGCGCATGAAAAACGAAATCTCCCGCCGCGACTTCGTGAAAGCTTCTGGCGCGCTGGTGGTCTGCTTCAGCGCCGGATCATTCGTAGGGCAATTCGCCACCGCCCAGGGGCCCTTTGACACTCATCCCTCGCATATTGATCCGGAGAAGCTGGATTCATGGCTCGCAGTCTCATCCGACGGCAGCGTGACCGCATACACCGGAAAGTGCGACTTTGGACAAGGCATGCTGACCGTGCAGACACAGCTGGTTGCCGAAGAGCTGCGCGTGCCTGTCGATAAAGTGAACCTGATTCAATGCGACACCTCGGTCACCCCGGATCAAGGCACGACCTCAGGAAGCCAGTCCACACCGACCAATTTCAATAGTCGAAATCTTGCCCAGGCCGCCGCGACCGCGCGCGAGGCCCTACTCGGAATGGCAGCGCAGAAACTGAGCGTCGCCGCGGATCAACTTACCATCGAGAATGGTCTCATCGGCACGAAGAATGGCCGCCAAATTAGCTATGGTGAACTGATCGGAGGCAAACACTTCGATATTCCTGTGAGCACAACCAATAAACGCAGATCGCCGAGTGAATGGACCGTGCTGGGGAAACCTGTTCCATCAATGGACAGAGTTGCGTTGATGACCGGCACCTTCGAGTTTGTTCACAACGTGCGGGTGCCTGGCATGGTTCACGGCCGAGTAGTGCGGCCCCCGGAGATCGGAGCAACCGTCGCAAACGTTGACGAGAAGTCCGTGCAGCACGTTCTCGGATTAATAAAGGTAGTGGTGCGAAAGAATTTCGTCGGCATTGTCGCGGAAAAGCAGTGGCAAGCAGCGCAGGCAGCGCAGGATCTGAAGGTCGCCTGGACGTCGAGCCCCAGTTTGCCTGCTCAAAGAGATTTCTACGACTATATCCGGAAACAGCCATCACGCGACGTAATGCTGGTCAACTCCAATGACGTAGAAGGCAAGCTGAAGTCGGCTTCGCGAGTCTTGAAAGCCACCTATTTGCATCCGTATCAGGCCCACGGCTCGATTGGTTCATCATGCGCAGTGGCCGATGTTCGAGCCGATCACGCCACGATATGGTCGCCAACACAGTCGGTCTATCCGACACAGCATGGCATTTCGGCGCTTACCGGCTTGGCGGTCAATAAAGTTCAGGTAATCTTTGTTCGCGGTTCCGGCTGCTATGGATTGAATGCCGCCGACACCGTTTCCTACGATGCAGCATTGTTATCCCAAGCCGTCCAGCGGCCGGTCCGCGTGCAACTTACGCGACAAGATGAATTCATTTCGGAAAACTATGGCGCTGCATGCGTCATCGAACAGCAGGCTGCACTCGACGCGAACGGCACGATTGACGCCTGGAGCTGCGAGACCTGGGCCGCATCTCTCGGCGGAAGGCCAGGATACGAAAACCCTGGAAACGTGGTCACCGGAATGCTCGCCGGCTTTGAGCCTGAGACGATCACTCCCCAAAAAGCCGCTGAACCCACAGGCGAGCTGCGCAACGGCAGCAACGCGGTTCCTTCGTATGTGGTGGGATGCATCAACGGCAAGTGTGGCGGAGCAGGTTCCGTCCGCAGCGAACGGGTCCTCACGCATACGGTGAAATCGCCTTTGTTCACCGGACCACTGCGATCGCCGCTGCGTTTGCAGAATACCTTCGCCCATGAGTGCTTTATGGACGAGATCAGCGCCAGCGTCGGCGCCGACCCAATTGCATATCGCCTACAGCACCTGCGTGAGTCGCGAATCATTGATGTGGTGAAAGCTGTAGCCAAGGCGGCTAACTGGAACTCCCGCCCCTCGCCCCAACGGGTTGCGCGCACAGGCGCCGCTTCGGGACGCGGTATCGCGTGCGTTGCGTACGAGGGCGACAATGGATACGCGGCTTTGGTCGCCGAGGTGGAAGTAGATGAAGCGAGCGGGCGCGTCCAGGCCAAGCGCTTTGTCGTCGCTCACGATTGCGGACCGATTTCAAATCCCGATGGTTTACGCAATCAAATCGAGGGCGGAGTTTTGCAAGGGATGTGCCGCGCGCTCGGGGAGCAAATCACCTGGGACGATCACAAGGTGACTTCGATCAATTGGCGCACTTACCGCACGCTACCGCTCGGGATCGAGGTGCCCGTCATCGAGACCGTTCTCATCGACCGTCCAACCGCGAAAGCATGCGGCGCTGGAGAAACCGCGATCACCTTGGTTGCAGCAGCCATTGGCAATGCGATTTTCGATGCCACCGGCGCTCGCGTTCGGGAAGTGCCGTTCACGCCAGACCACGTGAAAGAGGCGCTGTCTGCGCGGGTATGAGTAGGGTAATGAATCTAGGTGACGCGGTAGAAGCAATCGGCTGGAAAAGTGGCGGAAGCGAGTGGGAGTCGAACCCACCATCGCCATCAGAGATAACGATCTACGGTTTTGAAGACCGCGAGAGTCACCGGACCCCTTGCGCTTCCAGAAAACCAGCTGTCGGCTATTGGCTCTTGGCACAAAAAACAGCCACGGATTTGTCGCGGATTTTCACGGATTTAGGAACATCATAAAGAATCCGTGTTGATCCGCGTGAATCCGTGGCCATGAAGTTTGAGCGGGCCGCCCTTACTTCGGCTGCGGCACGATCCTCAGATACGGCCGCGGCGACTTCCATCCGTCAGGATATTTTTGCTTCGCCTCATCGTTCGAGACCGCGCCGCTGATGATCACGTCCTCCCCGGGCTTCCAGTTCACCGGCGTAGCGACTTTGTGTTTTGCCGTGAGCTGGAGTGAATCAATGACGCGAAGAATTTCGTCGAAGTTGCGGCCCGTGGTCATGGGATAGCTGAGTTGCAACTTGATCTTCTTGTCAGGCCCGACGACAAAGACTGTGCGCACGGTGGCATTGTCGGCGGCGGTGCGGCCTTGAGAAGTATCGCCACTTTCAGCCGGTAGCATCCCATAGAGCTTGGCGACCTTGAGTTGAGGGTCGCCGATCATCGGATAATTTACTTTCGCGCCTTGCGTCTCCTCGATATCTTTCGACCATTTTTCGTGATCGCCGACCGGGTCAACGCTCAGCCCGATGACCTTGGTGTTGCGCCTGGCGAATTCGGGCTGCAGTTTTGCCATGTAGCCGAGCTCGGTGGTGCAGACGGGCGTGAAGTCCTTGGGGTGCGAAAACAGAATCGCCCAGCCATCGCCGATCCAGGTGTGGAAGTTGATGGTGCCCTGTGTGGTTTCGGCGGTGAAGTCGGGGGCGGTGTCATTAATGCGTGGAACGCTCGATGTGGCTGGTGGAACTACGGTTGCTGTGCTCATTTTTCCTCCTGATGAAATCATTTCCGGGCTTGGCCGTATTCAAGGACCCAACGCAACGGCACTTTCGGGATAAGCCTTACGCAAGGGTGAACAACAAGCCCACCCGCGGTGCTCCAGGTGGGTCCAAAGAACTTTCGGTTACCGACCCACCGGCGCGCAGATACGAGAACAGCAGCGCCGCGCTGGGCAGGTTCGCATGCGGATAGGATACGCAGGCCCGGTAAGGGCGTCAAACGCGCCGATTGAAGCTGTGCGGCCACTCATAATAGGGTGTGGGCAGCCGGAGCACAACAAGAAAATCATGCCTCTGCTGGTCGGCGGGTTGAATCCAATGCTGCATGACTCCAACGTCAGCAAATCCCGGCCGATTCCCTTTCGTTCAGTTTGATGTCTTCTCCTCGAATCCGCTTGAGGGCAATCCTCTCGCAGTCTTTCCGGATGGCCGAGGCCTTAGCGATGATCAGATGCAGGCGATAGCCCGCGAAATGAACTTGTCGGAGACGACGTTCGTCCTTCCCGGTGACGCAGCGGTCGAAAAGGAGCGAGGAGTCCGGGTGCGAATCTTTACTGTGCAGGAGGAGTTACCTTTCGCGGGCCATCCTACACTCGGCACGGCCTTCGCTCTGCGCGGAAACACGGGGGCTGCAGAGATCAGGCTGGATTTGAATGTGGGAACTATCCCGGTACGGTTTGAAGATCCCCCTGGCCAGCTGGCGTTCGGTGAAATGACCCAGTCAGAACCGAAGTTTGGACAGATTCACGATCGAAAAAAGATTGCCGACGTTACCGGTATACCGCTCGAGGATATCGAGTCGATGCTCCCCATTCAGACGGTCTCGACAGGCGTTCCGTTCACCATTCTTCCGCTGCGTAACCTCGAATCAATGCGACGGCTGAATATCAATCACGCCAAGGCGACCGAGTACCTAACGGCAACCGGGGGCAAGTTCTTCTTTTCCGTGTGCCGCGAGACCGTTGATCCTAATGCACGCCTGCACGCACGCATGCTTTTCTACAACGGCGAAGACCCCGCTACGGGATCGGCTTCCGGCTGCGCGGCGGCCTGGATGGTGCAGCACGGTGTGGCGCAGCCGGATGAACGCGTCCTGATCGAGCAAGGGTTGGAAATGAAACGTCCGAGCCGGATTTTTGTTCGTGCCTCGCGAACCAATGGCAGAGTGGTTAATGTACGCGTCGGTGGAAATGTTGTTGAAGTTTTACGCGGAGAACTTTTTTTCTAAATGCACAGGCAAGAAAACCCGCTAGACATGCGGCCCGGCACATACGCTACAACTTTGCAAGGTGGAAAACTCGCATTGGCGTTCGCGACACTTGTACACGCACGACTCCAGCCGATAGGATTCAGTTCGCTCTGGTAGATTTTTCAACCGATAATTTTTAATTTTTTGCGCGGCGCTGGTTGCACGCGCTCTTTGGAAGGTCGATGAAACCAAAACGGACGATTCTTTGCGTTGATGACAATGAACAATCACTCTCCATCCGAAAAGTCATGCTGGAAACCCGCGGCTACCGCGTGCTTGCGTATTCCGACGCGCAACAGGCGATCGAGCGCTTCACGCAAGGCGGCGTGGACCTGGTGCTGACGGACTTGGTCATGCCGGGACTTGATGGATCGAAGCTGATTGAGAACGTGAAATTCATATCGCCGGAAACACCGGCCATCCTGCTCTCCGGTAAGGTCAAAATTTACGAACACGAGACCGGTGCCGACGTGTTTCTGGCTAAGGGGATGTATGCGCCCGCTGATTTGCTGGAGCGGATTCGCTTACTTCTGGTGCGCAAGCGTGGTCCGAAACGGGCGATTGCACGCGCACAGGCTCACGCGCCGTCACCGCCGATCGCTCATCGAACTGCCTCCGCTTAACATCCAAGACCAGCCACATGGAGCTGCATGGATCTTCACGGATCTAAGAGCCTTGGTTTTTATCAGCGACGATCCATGAGATCCATGGCTGGTTTGGTTTGGGCGGGTGAGGGCATCCTTCGGCTTCGCTCAGGACAGGCTCCGCCCCTACGCGAGCAGTGAATCCACAAAAATCGGTGGCTCCGCGCTGTTGTAAGATCAATACTTCGAATGGCTGCCATCATCGAAGCGATTGACCTCCACAAGACCTACCATATCGGCAAGATCGAAGTGCCGGCGCTACGCGGGATTTCGTTCAGCGTGGAGAAGGGCGAGTTCGTAAGCGTGGTCGGGCCATCGGGCAGCGGCAAGTCAACGCTCTTTTATCTGCTCGGGGGATTGACGCGGGCGGATTCGGGCAAGGTCCTGATAGATGGCACGGATTTTGCGCAGCTCTCCGATAGCGCCCGCACCCAGCTTCGCAAAACGAAGATCGGATTCGTATTTCAAAAATTCAATTTGCTGCCAACGCTCGATGCCCGCTCGAACATCGAAGTCGCGATTGACATCGCGGGAAAGAACGGCAGCCGCGACAACGCGTACTTTGACAAGATTGTCGGTCTTCTTGGCTTGAGCAAGCGCCTGCCTCATCGACCGGCGGAGCTTTCAGGTGGCGAGCAGCAAAGGGTCGCGCTAGCACGGGCCCTGATCAACCGTCCTGCGATCGTACTTGCCGACGAGCCCACTGGAAACCTCGACTCCAAAAACTCAGAAATCGTGCTGAAAATGCTGCGCCACTCAAACCAGGAGTTGGGTCAAACGGTGCTGATGATTACGCACAATCCGGAGGCAGCGTCTTACGGCGATCGCATCATTCACATGCGGGATGGCGAGATCGTGGAGCCGGAGAAAGATCCGCAGTGGCACACCGGACATTGAAGAATTGAATCAGTGAATCATCGGGCGTAGTTTATAATTTCTTCGCCGAGCGGGAGTAACTTGAGGCGTTTAAGTGGCCCGTTCGACGCCTTCGCTTTGCTCAGTTGCTCAGGGCAGGCTAAAATATTGAGCCGCGTGCCGAAATCCCGAGCGTAGCCGAGGGGTCTTGGCTGATTGTAATGCCGAGCGGGAGTAACTCAGTGGTAGAGTGCGACCTTGCCAAGGTCGAAGTCGCGGGTTCAAATCCCGTCTCCCGCTCCAGATTTCCCAGGTACAACGAACTTTGGTTTGATATGCATCGCTTGTGACAGGAGGACGTCCTATGTCTTCGCGAATCACGTTAGTCGGTGCTGTGGCAGTGCTCGTAATCATTGGCTTGGGGTGCGGCAGCCATTTGAATTCGGTCAGCCTGAGTCCGGCAGTGGCCGATGCCCAGAACTTTCCTAACGGACAAGTGCAGTTCACCGCCACTGGCACGTATGGCTCTTCATCGAAACCCGTGCCCGCGATGAACCTGACCTGGTGCATTGGTACGACGAATGGCGACTGTAACGGCAACATTGCGTCGGTCGCAAGCGTAAGCAGTAGCGGCGTGGCTCAATGTTTGCCAGGGGCGAGCGGAAGTGCTACGGTGCTTGCCGGTTCTGGCGGACATCCAACCAACCCGGACGGTGGCTTCCCTCTTCGGGTTTTCGGTACCGCTCAACTCACTTGCCCGTGAGCCTGTGGCCTCTCACTTGCCGCGCGAACTGGCCTGTTGGATAATCTTCCAGCAGGCTGCTAATTTTATATTTAAGGGCGCGGTACCCAAGTGGTAAGGGAGAGGTCTGCAAAACCTTTATACGTCGGTTCGATTCCGACCCGCGCCTCCAACCTCAAACCAGCATTTCTAGCGGGGATTACCAAAGATAGCTAGGAACTGTGCTAAAACCGTGCTACTGTGCTTCTCAATAGGGGAGGTAGCATGGTTCCGTCAATCACGATCTTTGTCAGGCACGCACCCGAGTGCAAGTACCGCGAGGACGAAACCTGGAGGCGTTGCAATTGCCGTAAGCATCTCCGCTGGACCCATGATGGTAAGCAATTCCGGCGGTCCGCTAGTACGCGGTCATGGGAGCAAGCGGAGCGCGAACGGCGCAAGCTGGAAGCGGGTTTTGAGGCAGGCGGGAAGCCCACGGCGGTTACCGATGACCGCAAGACCGTGGCCCGCGCTGTGGAGCTATTCCTAACCGAAAAACGGCAGGAAGGGTTAAACGGCGGCGTACTTAAAAAGTACGAGCGCGAGCTGGACCGGCTAAACACCTTCCTGGAATCACGCTCAAAGTTCTTCCCTGCCGAGATCGACAAGGAACTGCTCATCCAATATCGCAATACTTGGGAAGGGATCTACCCGTCATCCGCGACCCGTCAACAAGTGCAAGCCCGCGTCCGCCGGTTTCTCCGGTTTTGTCACGATTCAGGTTGGCTTGAGCGAATCCCCAACCTGTCAGCCATCAAAGTAGATGAGCCTCCTACAATGCCGCTCTCGAAAGCGGATTACACAAAGCTGCTCGAAACCGTTCCAAAGTTGTTCAACGGAGAGAAGGCGCGGCGCGTCCGTGCGCTGATTCTGCTCATGCGCTATTCGGGACTCGCAATCCGGGACGCGGTCACGCTGAAGCGGGGGGAGCTGCTACACGATGTGAAAAAGAAAATCTATCGAGTCGCCACAGCCCGGCAGAAGACGGGGACGCCGGTCTCAGTTCCCTTGCCCCACGAAATAGCGACGGAGATCCTCGCGGTCCTCAACGGCAATCCGCGTTATGTCTTCTGGAATGGCAGTGGACTGGAGCAATCCGCCGTCACAAATTGGCAGCATGATCTCCGCGCCTTGTTTCGTGGGACGTTTGGAAAGGACACGCATTTTACTCCCCACTGCTTACGCGATACGGCGGCGGTGGAGTGGCTGAGTGCTGGCATCCCGCTTGAGGAAGTGTCAAAGCTGCTCGGTCATACCAGCGTCAAGACCACGGAGAAATCCTACGCACCGTGGGTTACCGCTCGGCAGGACCGCTTGGATTCGCTGGTAGTGGCGACGTGGAAGAAATAGGAAGCACGGATGCCGCGATTAAGCCGCGTGGTAAAGATTAAAGATACAGTGCGTTCTGTATTGTCAGTGGGTTTCGTCTCAATGTAGTGTGTGAATGCTACAGGCAAGCGTAGCCCAAAGCACTGCCTCGGCAGCCTAAGATGGGCGCTGAAGGCAGTGTTTTTCTTTCGTGCGCTGCACTAAGCGGAACGCTTAACCGGCTGCCCATTTTGCACCTGCTCGTGGGCCTTGCGGAGTGCAGTACAAGACGGGCAATTTGGGTCGGAACAATAAGGCGATCCGGATTCCGCTTTGCGGGGCGATGGATGTTTCGGGGTCAGTAGCATGTGGCCCTTCTAAAGCCATTCAGCGACTCTGCAGCCGATTTTCCTTTTCCTCAAGCAGTCGGTTAATTTCTCGAATCAGATCCAGCAGCTTTTCGGGGTCCTGCTCAACGCATGCCTGCTGGCTGAGTTGCATCCAGCGTTCTCGTTGTTCGCCCTGCATTGAAAGACCATTCCTGGCCTGGCGTTACTGTCCAATATGACCCCGAAAAAAAAAGGAAGGAAAAAGGCCGCGAAGGTTATGCCCTGCCCTCAGTGTCAACTTTCAGCACTGAGGGCAGTGCGCTACGCTTGCCTGTAGCCACCTGAGACTAACGCCACAAGCGGCAAGCGAAAGCGTCAAGAAACGCCAAGAGCACTCAACTGAAAAGAATCTGCAGTGACGTTTGCCCCGAGCCGAGCTAATACTCATGAGATACCTGCCCAGCGAAGTCATCAACGGTCGCCATGCGACCGGTTCGGCAACCCTTACTTTGCGACAGCGCGAAAGAACGGTCGCTTCTCCATCTGTAAATCCAACAAAAACGGCTCCTCATGTAGGACTCGAATCCGCGTGAAAATGTAACTTCAATCACATAGAGCGCAGCAGATGGCATGTTTCACGCTCTTTTCGATGTAGTGCAGTGCGAACGGCAGGGAAACGGCACGGGACGCAAGGATGATCTCGGCGATTACTAGTGCTTGGCCGCGCTGAATTGTTTCCCTTACAACTGCATCAGGATTCAGCGTACACTTCGGCTCTGGAGCGCGATGAGTTTGGGGAACAATGCGAGCAGTATAGGCCGTAAACGAATTCGCCTTATCCCCGTCAAAAATCACGCCAATTTTGAGTGCTCCGCTTGCGGAGAGAAGTTTGTTCCTAGCCCATTCAGACCTGATGAGCTACTTCAAAAAGCATTTCAAAACCATGTCGAAAAGAACCACTCAAAAGGATAGAGCGCCGGAAGGGTGCCCTTAAATGCCGCGTGGGTTTACTTAGGCCGCGCCTTGCTTCTTTGCGCGGTCCTCGTGTCGTTCATCAAGAGCGCGAGTCAGCGCGGTAATAATATCCATTAGTTTTCGTGGATCTTTTTCTTGTGTGGCTTCCTCAGCCAGAATTCGCCACTCTTCATCTTGCCCCATGTGTGTTCCCCTCAGACGCGAACGCAAAAATATTGTGCTTACGAATAGTGGCAAATTATCGGGAGAGTTGAAGCGCCAACATCCGCCAAAAAAGGCAACTTGCCGGGCCGGATGCCACGATTAAAGTCGCTTGGCAGTTCGGGAGCTAGGTTTTCTTTGGGCTTTCCTCCGTGCCCTGGCGAGACGGATTTCGTCAGTTAGTGAAATCGCGGTTGCGATCAGGATAGAGGATTCGCGCACTAGCTCCCTTGAGCATTCCTGTATTTTGCGGGACGCTTCTATGCTGCGTTTAATACTCTGGTCTTTCACCGAATTTACAAAGAAATTAAGGGAGCCGGGAACCCGCTAGCTTGGGCGGTCCGTCCCGGCCCGCCTCTGAGGATGACCCTACGCATTGTGCAATTTCGCCAGTCCGCTTGGGTGCGCTAACATGCGCCACGCGAGCCCGCCTAACCCGTTTTCGTCTGTTGGCCAGACGGCAATAAACATGCAGTGAAACTAAAACGTCTCGGCTCGTGTTCTAATCTTTTGGTTTTCAAAGGGGGCTAAGAGATGGCAAGCCAGCCAGTTCCGAACCATGAGAAAGAATTAGGGTCGCCGTACTGTGCAGACCCTAACTGTAAATACTGCAAAAATTTGCGCGAAGCACAAGAACGACTAAAGCAGGACCGGACCAAGAACCGCGGGTAGGGCAGCGAAGGTCCGGCAGGGCTGCACGGATTCAGCGATTAAACCTGCGTGGTAAGAAGTTTGCGCTATCCGTTTGTTCCTTTGAGGACCGCGCTGTAGGCTTTGTGTGCCTGTTCGAGCTTTTCCAGATGGGCAATGATGCGCTCAACTGCCTTGCGTAGATCGCGGAATTGCGATTCCAGCTTGCGCCCGCCTTCGCTCCGGCGAGAATCCTTGTGAAACTTCCTTGCTAGCGTGAGATTCGACACGCGCGAGATATTATCACGCGCCGCCTCCCCGTCCTGATAGGGCTATCAGAACGAGGCAAAGGCAAAGCCCGCCGATCTTCCCGGTGGAGTGCGGGCGCACTCAACAGATCCGCGGGCCGTCCCTTTGAGACGCGAAGCGGATTCTAACACCGCGTTTGCTGTAGGACGACAAATGAGAAAGCCCTCGACGGCGTTCGGTCGTCTTGCGGACGGACCTTAACGGGGGGAGGGCCTTTTCGTGCGAGGCAAACTGTATTAGGGATGACCAGCCGGGGCAAACTGCCAACATGCGCCACGGCCCCATACAAAAGCCGGGTCCGGCAGGGTAGGACGGATGCTGCAGTTCCTCATGTAGGACTCGAATCCGCGTGAAAACCTAACTTCAACAACATACAGCGCAGCAGATGGCATGTTTTACCGTCTTTTCGATCTAATGCAGTGCGAGCGGCAGGGGAACGGCAGGGGAATGCGCCAATGACCCGTCGTCCAATCGCTTTGTTCTTTTCGATCCCTCTCCCATGCGTGGCTTCGGCGCGGTGAACAAGTGAAGAGAGCGCAATAACAGGGGAGAAATCACACCCTGTTCCGTGACTTGGACAGAGTGTATGGCAGAGGATCGTGCCCGCTCCTTTTCAAACAGTTACACCTTCCGGCTCCTATCCATCGCCTCCCCGTTCCGGCGTTCCGGCTGGCCAGAACAGGGTAAGCAATCTGCTACAGGGTGGGCCAAATCAAACGCGCGAAGGTGGGCCAAATGAGAATAGCGAAATCATCAGTGAGGTGATTCAAACAGCCAAAGGGTGGCCAGCCTCCCGGATCAATTGGATTGAAGTCTGTGGTATCCCATCCTTTGAAAACCGCAAAGGCTGGGCAGCCTCACTGAGGTGATTCAAACAGAAAAAATGAAAGGCTGGGCCGGACTCCCGCCCATCCCAGCTTTTATTGGGAGCAAGAATCCCTCACCTTGATCCAAATCGAATTTGACCGTAACCGCCCCTCCCAAGCCTTGAACGGTAGCTCCGCTGCCTCATCGACGAAGGGACGTAAGTCTTGCCTAAAGCCGCTGGAACTATACTGCCCGTATATCGAGTACCGCCCGGGAATGCGCAGTCGTGGGTAATCCCTCGCGTCGAGCACAACAACAGTTCCATAAAATTTACCGGGCGCAAGTGCCAACCATTTTCTAGACAGGTGGGTCGCTAGCGAAGGCTTCACGGTATCAAAAGTGTCCCCTGCGAAGTGGCTTATTGGCCCCTCCGCATCTCCACCATGTCGCAAGTAGACGTCAAAGGTATCAGTGCCATTGTAAATGTCACGTCTCACAAAGACGTCTCTAACACCCTCATTTTCCAGTGAGACACGGACGCTTAGTTCTTCACCAGGGCAGATGGCATGTTTGTCTGACGAAATAACGAGCCTAAGTGGCTGATTCTCACCAATAGATTCCTTTACCTGTGGCAAAGCCGAATGCGCTTGTAGTACGGTCAAAACGAATGCGCACACAGCAATACCGGCTTGCTTCCACAGTGTCGATTGAACGCCGAAATTCATTTCGAGCCTCACTGACTGCCCTCAGTACCACATACCGACGGTATGTTCGTCCGCATGTCGAACTGCGGTAGGTTTGCGTCGTCATGGATCCCGGTAAATGGATGTCCCATTTCATGAATCAGAAGGGTTTCCTGCTGAATAACAGTTAGACTGCTGTACTGTGCCCCGACATAGGTGTTGTACATCTGGCCGTTCCAGCTACCCGAGCTGTTATTCAACCAAGCCGTCGCCGCGGTAGCTGCACCCGAACTAACTAAGTTATATGCAAACATGAACTCTTTGGTCGGGAAGGTTGCGGGCGACGGTACTGGCACCATGTTCATCTTATTCAATAAATTTAGCGCACTATCGGTTCCGCCAAGCAGGGCGGCGCATTTCGAATTGCTTTTGAACAGCCCGGTAAGTGCCTTTCTGGCGTCGCCCCCAGTACCAGTACCAGCGCTGCTGGATCCGCCTACTTGGGGCCACCCTGGGAGACCACCGCCGAGCGCGAGCAAACCGCAACTCATGGAATCGCCGTTCTCAGCTGATGCGCAGGCCCACAGGCCCCCTCCAATGAGCCCCACATAATCGTACATGGGCATTGGAGCAGCAGGATCGCCGTGGCCACTCATAATCCGGCCCCAGTACTGGGCGGCGATTCCCAGTTCACTTGGGTTGGGGTCGCTCCAGGTCGCTCCACCTCCCGAACCCGGGCACCAGCCGCCCGAGCATCCGGGGCCGTAGTTTGTGCCAGTCCATTCCCCCGTCGGAGCGCTAGGATCACAGCCGCCAATCCATGCCCCGTCGCTGCCTATCAGTTGTTGGCAATCCAGTCCCGATGGATCGATATTCGACATTGGATTATTGAGGACATACGCATAGCGGTTCCAGCTTTGAGGATTTGCCGGGTTTGCCGCCGCTAAACCAGCCGGATCAGGCGCTATCCAGCGACCCTGGTTGACAGGATAATTCCGAGCCGGGAAGTCATAGACTCCAGAAACCGTGTCCTGCTCCTGGCCGGTGAACGACAGATCAGTTGTTCCCGATTGCGAATATGGTTCGCCATACGGCGCGTACGCTGTCGAGGAATACAGCGTCCGTGTCGGCGTGGTCGCCAGACGGGAGCTGCCCAGGTGATCGGCATGGCGATAGTAGGCGATTTTGTTCGGGGTGTTCAGGCTTGCGCTGGTGTACACCACCTGAGCACCCGGAGCTGGAATAAACGCGCTCACCAACGTCTGCCCGTTCATCGTCGCAAACCGGCCCTGCGGTCCATAAACAATCTGTGTGTAGGTGCTGCTGACTGCTTTCTCCACCATCCTTCCGAGTGCGTCGTACGTCAGCGTTGTCGTGTCCAAGCCGTGCATCTTGCCTTCGGCGTCCCAAGTGTAGTTGTGAGCGCCGTCGTAGGTCATCTGCCCGTTGGCGTCGTTAGTGGTCGTGATTCCGGGCAGAGCGCTGATCCAGTTCTTGGAAGTGTCGTAGGTCGGCTGGAACGAAAGCCCTGTTCCGTTTAAAGGGACCGTCTTGGTGATATTTCCAAAGGCGTCGTAGGTGCGAATCAATCGGATCGAAGTCTGTGGTATCCCACCCTTTCAAAACCGCAAAGGGCGGGGCAGCCTCAGCAGGAGTGATTCAAAGTATGGGCCAACCCGCCAACCTCCCGTCCGGATGATTTGTTTAGAAAACCTAACGCTTCGGCCGGCTTACCTTTGTCGTTCTGTGAAGTAAGCGAGATGCTTCCTCCCTGGAAGCTTCGGTTACGTCGCCTCTGTTGGCTTCGATTACGCGCCGAAGAAAAACAAGAGCGTTCCCCTTCTCCCCACGCTCAAGGAGAAGTTTTGCGATGTCAAGATTGCAATCGGAATCGCCCATCTTAACGGCCCGACGGAACCAGTTCAATGCGCGCGTCCAGTCGCCTTCGTCTCGGAATATCGTTCCAATATTGCCCGCTCCTGCGGCTGAGCCCCGCCGGTAGGCCCGGCGATACCAGTACATCGCCGAGGCTCTGTTAGACTTAACTCCGATACCAGTGTCGTAGAAAAAGCCTAGATTTACCTGTGCCCCGGTGTCTCCCGATTTTGCCGCGGATAAGAACAACCGAAACGCAGAGTTTAGCTTGCCCTTTTCCCATTGGTCATTCGCCGCGGTGAAGAGGTCGCTCAGGTCGGATTTTTTCCCTCGAGATCGTTTTGTCGCCATAGTTAACGAGTACCTTTATTCAAGCGTGAGCAACCGGAGCTTCAGAAGGCCAACGCAGCAATGAGTAATATTTCCTCCACCGTTGCCCAGGTCAGACCAGCAGCTGTTCCGACAGCGGCTCCGGCAACAAACCCTTGCCCAGCTGCCTCAAATTTTTGCACGGTGTCGGGATTCCAGCCCGGAGGCTTCAGAATTGTCTTGCCAGTCTGAGGATCTTTCACTTTGTAGCGGCCTGTTTTAAGGTCCCATACGGCTTTTTTCCCGGCCTTGTCCGGCTTCGCGGTTCGCCCGCGCTCGCCTTTGCGTCCCCCGGAACCGGCAAACAGCTCGTCAATTCCTAACTGGCCTAGTGACGCGTCTGTAAAGTCTGCAACCGTCGCGGGGCACCAGACGTTGTCGGTGCCCACAGCGGCCATCGGGCGGGGTATTTCGAGTATCCCAGAATAAGTCAGCCATTCGCTGTGAATACTGTTGATATCCGCTTGCCAGCTCATCAGGATTTGGATCGCTCCAAACCGACCCACCCATCGAACCCGGACACCAGCCCGAGCATCCGGTGCGACACTCGGCGCAGGGCCGGAGTAGCTTGCGTCCAAGACGCCAATAGCTATGCAGGAGGGTGATGATAGATTGGCAGTACCTCCGCCTCCAGTCGTGTAGGGGCTACCGCCGCCGCAATAGTCCGTACCCATCGGGTCTGTCAACACGAGCGGACTGTTGATCACGTAGGCATAGCGGTTCCAAGACTGAGGCGTGGTGGGATCCGCTGCCGCCAATCCAGCCGGATCAGGGGCTATCCAGCGCCCCTGATTGACGGGATAATTTCGTGCCAGAAAGTCGTAGACACCCGAGACGGTGTCTTGCTCCTGGCCGGTGAATGACAAATCAGTGGCTCCATTCTGGGAGTACGGTTCGCCGAACGGCGCATAAGCTGTGGAAGAATACAGCGTGCGTGTCGGTGTCGTCGCCAACCGCGAACTACCGAGATGATCCGCGTGGCGATAGTATGCAACTTTGTTGGTAGTGTTCAGGCTTGCACTGGTGTAAACCGCTTGGCCACCCGGCATCGGGATGAACACCTTCACCAGAGTCTGCCCGTTCATACTGGCGAACTTGCTAGTTGGGCCATAGACAATCTGCGTGTATGTGCTGCCGATTGCTTTTTCTACCATTCTGCCGAAAGCGTCGTACGTAAGTATCGCCGTGTCTAGACCGTGCATCTTGCCTTCGGCGTCCCAAGTGTAGTTGTGAGCGCCGTCGTAGGTCATCTGCCCGTTGGCGTCGTTAGTGGTCGTGATTCCGGGCAGAGCGGTGATCCAGTTCTTGGAAGTGTCGTAGGTCGGCAGGTAGTTTATGCCAGTTCCACCCACCGGCACCGTCTTGGTGATGTTTCCAAAGGCGTCGTAGGTGAACTGCTGGTCCCAACGATGGGTCGAGCCGTTCAAGCAGCCCACGCTCGAAATTCGCGACAAATCATCATGGCTGTAGCTGCACGTCTGTGTGTCGAGCGAGTTGAGCTGATTGGTAATCGCCAGCGTCCCCAAAGAGCCGTTCGCGTTCCATGTCATATTGCCGGTTACGTTCTGGCTGCCGACGTTGAATTTGTACTGGGTCATGCGCCCGGTGTTCGGATCGAGGGTAACGACATCGGAATCCGTGGAGCCGTAGGTTACAGTGGTCTTGAAGTTGGCAAGGTCAAAGGTTGTGCCAGTCACCGGATTTTGCCCGGCACTCGCGGTCACTGTGTTCGGTCGGCCCATCGGGTCAATGCCATACGTTTGGCTTGGGAGTCCGATAATGCTGCTGCTCAGGGACTTCAGAGCACCATTTTCAAAGAATCCCACGGTCACGTGGTAGTAATTGCTGACAGAAGCGCATCCATTGGTGCCGGAATGTGGAGTGCACTGCCAAGTATCTAGCAATTCTCCGCGCACCGAGTAGCTGAAGAATTCGTCGGTCGTTTTTGAACTCACCGAGCCGGTGTAGGCTTCGACCAGTCTGCCCTTGGGGTTCAGCATGGCCGTTCCATTGAAGGTGGCATTGTCATAAACGAAGGTTTTCGACTGAGTCACTGAAGCGTCACGGCCGCTGCTCGGATATGTGATGCTGGTGTTTCTGTGGATCAGGTCGTATTGATAGCAAATTTTGTTTCCCTTGGCGTCCGTCAGCTTCACGAGATTACCGGTATAGGTGCCCGAACAATTGCCCGCAGAGTCGGAATCATACGTGTATGTCGTAGTTCCATTCTCGGGATTCTGCTCGGAGATGAGCCGTCCGGCGAGATCGTACGTGTAAACACGCGTCTGGCGGGACCCTTGTGCTGCCTGGGCGTTCTGAGTGACTGTGACGGTTGTGTACAGCAGTGAATTGATCGTGGTTGTGCCGTAGGTGTAGGTCGTTAAATAGCCGTTCGGGGAAGACGTGCTCTGGCTGCATACGCCATAGCCGGTGCCATTCGTCTTCTCGCAGACGGAGGTCAGCCTGCCCAACGCAGTGAAATTGTGCTACCGCGCGGGCCGGGTGTTAGCCTGAAAGCGAGGTCAAAAACGATGAATCCGGATAGCTATATTTTCACCGCCGAGTGCCCGCACTGCAAAGAACAACGCGGCGTCTCGTGCAGCCGCAATCAAGCCCGGACTGGCGAACCGATAGAGGTTTACGCCATTGCTTGCGATCACCGTTGGCGGCTCACCTCAGAGGACAGTAAGAAGCTACGCGAACAGACAACAGTGCTGCAACCTTAGCGCGCAATTACATACTGTGCCGGATAGATTCAGCCCTACCCTTGAGCGTCACATGAATGGTGTAGGGACGTTGGAATCCGCGAGACACTAGCCGACGCTTTTGCCCTTTGCGCTTCTCTCCAGCGTCCCCTACGCTTGCCTGTCTCACCTGCCGCGACAGAACTGTGCTAAAACTGTGCTACCGGTACTTAAATTCTCCCGTTCTGCCCGTTGTGACTGTGTTTAGAATGTGTAAGCTACACATAGCACGAAGGGCTAAGGTGTTCGATTCCGACCCGCGCCTCCATTCTTCTGCAATAATCTCCCGTTCGCCAAATTCTCTCGCCAAGGAGAGAGCAAGATGAATCAGCAACCGACATTGCCCGGTGTTTGTGGGAGAGCCGCCGTTGTCCACACCATTACTTACATGTTCATGGGGATCATCGCCTCCGCTCTTCTCGATTACAAGACAGACTTTGCGCGTCCTGAAATGGCGTGCTGGATGCGTCAGTTTGATGATCCAATCCTGAGAGCCGGGGTGCTGTTTCAGCCGATTCGCGGTGCCCTCTTTGGGCTCGCCTTCTACCCTCTCCGCGACATCGTTTTCGGGAAAAAGAACGGGTGGCTGACTATTTGGTGGCTGCTGGTGGCCCTCGCTATTCTCGGCACTTTCGGTCCGGCGCCAGGCTCGATCGAGGGAATGATCTTCACCCACATCCCGGGTCAATATCGGGGATACCTTGAAGTTGTGCCGCAAGCTTTCCTGTTTTCCGCGATCGTTTACTACTGGGTGAATAAGCCGGAAAAGAAGTGGCTCAACTGGACCTTGGGAGCGCTTTTCGTTGTCACTATACTTCTTCCGATCCTCGACTTGGCGACGCGGTCACGCCATGGTGGATAATTTCGCGGGTTCAACCGTCGTGATTGGTGCCGCATGCCGGCATTGGCACTCAGAAGCCAGTCAAAGACTGTATTCGCCCATGCTCAACAGTTATCATGGTAGTGTCAGTGAGTTTGAAGTTCTAATGGCGTTCCCCATAAAAGTTTGCAGCGTTTGCTCAGAGGAGTTTGAGCTGAGGCCCGACAAACCGGGTTTTGCCAACCGTTGCCCGGCGTGTAGCGATCAGGGACCCGCAGAACCCGCGAGTAGGCGGGGGAATGCCACATTAACCGGCAGCGACAAGGAACTGAGCCAGGCGCGCAGGAACGCAATGCGTGACCTGCTATATCGCAAAAACAGCTAGCACCTTGCTCACGGTTGTGAGTGTAATCTCCTGCCTGCGTCAACTGTAGGTACAGGTCCTTGCGTAATCTCTAGCGCCAGACGATTACGCAGCATACTGAGGCCAATGAGTATTTCTCCCCAGCCAAACACCAATCGGCGAATTCCGAGATTTCGGCTCACCGAAACTACCCCGGCCGTTCTTCAATTCCACGATGGCCTCCGTATGGACGGCGAACTGCACGTCATTTCCCGCAACGGTGGGTTACTGCTCCTGCCTGCACCAGTGCACCAGGGCTCCGTCGTTGAGTTAATGTTTCACACGCACAGGGGACCGGTGCTGGGCACAGCAGAAATGCTCATGCCTGTCACCAGCACACAGCAGCCTTTCCGGTTCGTTGCCCTGCCTGAAGGCAATCAGCGTACATTGCAGGCGGCGGTTCAGTCCGGCCTCTATCGCAACATTGATGAAGAAGAGCGGATTGAGGAACTCAGGGCCGCAGTAGCGAAATGGAATCCATCTCCACAGCGCCGACATTTTGCCGCCAAGCTGGTCATGGGTCTGGCTGCACTGGTCGGATGTCTTGTCTGCGCCCTTTACATACACCTATTTCAGCGCTAAACACAGAAATATCCCGTCTGGATCAGAGCACAGGTCGATGAGTGCTAACGCCGCCTGTTTGCGCCAACGAACCGAAGCAAATTAGTGTCCCGAACATTTTCGTCCATTTTCCGCACGGTAAAATGTGAGCGGTTCTGGAAGAGCGCACCGGGGGCGGTTGCGTAGAGAGGAAAGAGATGGATTGGGCAGTTTTATCAGCCCGCAATTCGGTTTGACATCCGTGCTGAACGCGCAGAATGCGAACGTCTATTCAACCACCAAGCAAGAGTGTTGCAGGATCGTCTTGAACGGCGTGGCCATACCGACAGGACGAAGCAAATCCCTATACCCGAATGGGAAGAAGCAAATCCCTATACCCGAATGGGAAAAGGTCTACCAAGAGCAAGCGCGAGAACGCAAACTACTGTACCAAGGCGAGAGTCCTCGGCTGGGGCAAGGAGAAGAGATATTACTTTGCCCAAAAGCGAGACTAGCAACTATGCGATGAGGGTAATCACTGATACAGCCCATTCCCTAAAGTCTTGTAGGTATGGCTCCCTAATAACTTAGGACAACCAATTTGCCTGCCCGTCTCTCTAAGTCACGGCCCAGCTAAGCTCCTCGAGCACTAGGAAGTAACTTCATGCGATCTCTCGCGGCCTGCTTCTTCCTCTGCATATTTCTGTCTTCAATGGCGCACGCTCAACTGACCTGGTCCACGAGTTCGTATCCATTCAGCTCCTCGACCGGACAGCGTGCCGACTTCACCGGCGATGGCTTTCCAGATTTGATCTTCTTTGACAGTACCGGAACGACGCTGACAGTTTTGCCGAACTCAGGTGACGGCTCTTTTGATCCAACGAGGGCCTTCACCACGAGTCAGCAGGGCTCGATAGCGCTGCTGGATTTCAATCGCGATGGCAAGACCGATGTCGCGGTCTGCGACAGCCAGAACCTGGTCGTCCTTCTGGGTAACGGAGACGGCACTTTAACTGCATCACGGACCGTTCCTGTGTCATGCACGGGGGTTGCGGCAGCGGATTTTAATCATGATGGGAACCCAGACATAGCGGTTACTGTAGATGGGTCCATCCACTCAGGCGACAATCAGATCATCGTTTATCTGGGCGATGGCAACGGCGGCATCTCCGGCAAAATAGTCAACCACAACGTGAATTTCACTGGGAATTTCGGTGGTGACTGCTTTCTTAAGGGTCTTGCCCAGGCAGCTGATTTTACTGGTGACAAAATTCCAGATATCGCGGTTACCGCCCCCTGCGACAACGACGTTTTTAGCGACAGTGCACTCATCATTGGTGTGGCGGACGGGACGGGCCATTTCAGCTTCCACAGAGAGTTAGGAATCGGCGCCTATATAAACCGCTTTCAGCTGGGCGATGTAAATCAGGACAACAAGCGAGACCTCATCATGCTGAGTGCGGCCTTCTTGCCGGCTACTCTTGGCTCCAGGTTGGACATACTGATGGGCAATGGCGATGGAACATTCGCAATGCAAACCGTAACGGACTGCGGTGTTTTCGATGCCTCTAACGGCGGACAGTGCGCGACGTTCGCTCTCGCCGACTTTGACGGAGATGGGACCAAGGACCTCATGGTTGTTAATGCTGGAGTCCTGCAATTTCTCAAAGGACAACTAGACGGTACTTTCAAACTAAAGCAAAGCTGGACGTTGGGATTTACGCCGTTTCTTGTTGGCGGAGATTTCAACAAAGATGGCCGAGCCGACCTGGCGCTTATGGGGCCCCAGTCTCTGGATGTGTGGCTCAACCAGACAACATCGGCGCCAGTTTGTCGAACTCTCGGCAATTTGCGAACAGTGAACCTGTGTTACCACGGCAGCCCGACCGGAAACTTTCATTTCCTCGCCACTCCGCTGGACAACCGCCAGATCAAGTCGATGCAGATCTACGTGGCCGGCTTCAGCTTCCTAAAATTCACGACCCCGGATGACATGGTCAACACCAAGATCTTGCTAGCCGGAGGGGTGAATCGCATCACCGCAAAAGGATGGGACGACCTTGGCTCCTTCAGCACGACTATAGATCTGGTGGCGTGCACGAACGATATCTTTCGCACGGTAAAGATTTGCTTGCCAAAGGATGGTTCCAGCTTCAGTAACCCGGTACATATCGTGGCCAGCGCGGCCACTTCTCTGCCCTTCAGCCAATTGCAGGTCTACATTGACGGAGTAGTGAGGTTCCACACCTCTGCCAAATATGTGGACAATTCTCGAAACCTTTCGCTTGGGACGCACCGCATTACGGTGAAGGGATGGGACAGCAGCGGAGCATTCTCGAGCACGGTAAACTTCACCGTACAGTGATGCGGCTCCGCCCCAAGCCAATCCGGGGCTTTGGCAAGGACCTGCTCGTAATCGCGTCAACTCTCTCGGGATAAGGTCATGCGGCTAAGTGGAACCGTGTAGAACGCGTACTCGATTGTTGATGATAAATCGCCATATCACGCATTGACCTGCAGGGTCGGCTAAATTCTCAATGACTGATAAACCGCTCCAATTGGCATCAGTGAGCCGAGATGGCGAATTTCACAGTAATTTGCGCCTGCGTTTCGACCGCCTCTCCCGATTCGTAATAAGGCTTAAAGCGCCATTGCTTGACGGCTTCACGCGCGGCAGAAAAAAGAATCTCTGGCCCACTAATTGCCTGGAGGCCCTGGATGGTCCCTTCTTTGTCGATCCGGGCCAGCAGCACCACTGACCCTTCCAACGTCTGTTGTTTCGCTAGGACAGGGTCCGCGGCGGCTGTGCCATTACCACCGTTCGTATCGACCACGTCAGTGGACGCAGGAGTCTTGTCAGACGGACCAAGGTAAATGGCGTCATTCCGGGTGGTAATGATCTGGTGCTGGCCACCACCAGAAATCACTTCCACTGCGAGTGGCGACCTGATTGCCGATTGGGTGATGCCGGAAGCCAATGTCAATTGTGTCTCAGGTGCCGGTGGAACGAGGGTATCTGCACTATGTTTTGAACTGGCTCTGCGAGACGATGCGCGATTAACGTCGCCCCGCTTTTCTGGAGTACCGGAGGTACTCACGCTCGCCTCGTCCGCCGGCTGGATATTTCCGAACCAGCGATAGTACATAAAAACCAGAGCCAAGGCCCCGAGTATGGCGAAAGCAACGAGCATACCGAGGCGCCACTTCTCTCTGGCTGCAGGCTCCACGGCACTTAAGTTGACTTGCGGCTGGTAACTTTGCGTTGTCATGTGCAATTCCTCTCGGCGCGGCAAAAGCGCCGCCTACGTTGCTCCGAGGCGCCGCTTCGTTCGGCGGGGACTCTGAGGAGACTCAATTGGGTTCGATTTTTACTCGTATTGCTTCCTTTGACAATCCCTCGAAAGATGTAAATGAGTCATTTGAATCGGTAGCCAAGAAAAGCGAATCGTTCAGCCTGCCAACGGAGATTAAGCTGCAAAGAATCCAGCTTCATGGCCGAACATCACAGAAAAAATTCTTGCGGTCGCACTTGATGATAAATCGCGATATCACGCATTGACCAGGGTCTATGAAGCACATTTGATATGGTAAGGAAAGGAATGCCGAACAACCTCAGCTGCTTTGCGCTTGAGCTAGGTCAGGATGCCCCATGCGTGTAGGTTTCGTGCAGTGGCCGGACGGCCTAATTCCCGATACCTACATCTGGTCGGCGGTCGCCGCGGATGTCGCGAGGTGTGCGCCAGAAATCTTGATCACAAACGAAATGCCCTTTGGGCCGTGGTTGGCAGCTTCCCCGACCTTGGACGCCAACCGCGCGAACGAAAGCGTCCGAATTCATGAAGACGGTCTGGGAGCACTGCAGGCGCTCAGGCTTCCAATTGTAATTTCGTCTCGCCCGGTAATTGCAGGTGCGCATCTGGCCAACGAGGCATTTGTCCTGGAACGTGGCTCCTACCGCTTCCTGCATCAGAAGCACTTCTTTCCTGCTGAGGAAGGCTGGTTCGAATCGGAGTGGTTCCGAACCGCCAAACCTGGGTTTGGGGTGGTGGAGACGGGCGGTTTCCGTGTGGGCGCCCTGCTCTGCACTGAACTGATGTTCAATGAAAGAGCACGGACCTACGGTCGGGCGGGAGCACATCTCATCGCTGTTCCGCGAGCTACTGGCCATTCGCTGGTGCAATGGAAAACTGCTGGTGCGATGGCATCGATCGTTTCGGGATGCTACGTAGTCAGTTCGAATCGGGTTGGATCGGGTACTGGAGGGCCGACTTTTGGCGGCGGTGGCTACGCATTTGCACCCGACGGATCGCTACTTTCTGAGTCCAGTGAGGAACACTCCATCGTGGTCTTCGACCTCGATAAGGTATCGGCCGAGGAGCAGAAGAGTCGCTATCCCGTATACGTGGCAGAAGAACCATTCCCGCTGGCCTAGGACCAACACCAGCAAGCCGATTGATCACTCCTTGACCAGCCAATCGGGGTTTTTGAGCGCCGCAAATCGCCTCAACAGTTTATCATTGCGGGGTTTGGTGAGTTTGAACTTCCAATTGGCACCGACGAAAGATTCCCGCATCCGCTCATGGCTCCAGGCCCATCGAAGCTAGATTGGGCTTCGACCCGGCGATCGCGGTTGCGAGAGCTTCTTTCAACCTTGGTGGCGCATTCGGATGGGGCGTTCTGTTCTGCTATAGTCCCGCTCGGTACCCAGCGGCCAAACCAGATTCCACGTGCTCCACGATTTCAATCCGGCAACTGGCGCCAGCCCGCAGGTAACGCTACTTCAACATACGAACGGCAAGTTGTACGGCGACACAGCCGTCGGTGGAAGCGTCAACAGCGGCGCTTTTTACAGTTTTGATGCCGGCCTTGCCCCATTCATAAGCTTCATGCCGCGAGCTCGCAGAGTCGGCCACGGCGTCAAAATTCTTGGGCAGGGTTTTACTGGAGCTACCGCGGTCTCCTTCAACGGAACTCAGGCAAGCCTCGTGGTTGTATCCGACACATTCCTCAAGACGCGCGTCCCCAACGGAGCAACCAGTGGCTTCTTAACCGTGAAGACGCCTAGCGGTACGCTGACGAGCAACCGGACATTCCTTGTGAAGCCACAAATCACTGGATTCAGTCCCGCCGTTGGCACTGTGGGAACAAGCGTCATTGTCACGGGGTCACCCTGAAGCAGACCTCAAAAGTTACATTCGGCAGCGTTGTGACGACGAATTTGAGTGTCGATTCGGACTCACAAATCACCGTATCTGTTCCGCCAGCAGCCCAAACTGGAAAGATTGGGATCACCACGACCGGCGCACCTGTGTACAGCAACGGCCCTTTTTCAGTGATTCCATGAACGATTTCCGGACGATGGGTGTAATCGCGTGTTTTCGCCATTTAAGGCCGGTGAACCAGACTGGGCTACACCACAGCGGGTTGGTGGCCAGCCAAGAAGCGGAAGACCTCTTTCATTAAACGTTCGGCTAGGCCGGTCTCAAAAAGAAACTGGGCATGGTCAGCGTTCTGATCGGCCGTCATTCAACAGCAAGCGCACATCCCTGGTCTCCCGTGCAGTTTCTGAGGTGGTGGCGGCGCTTTTGGGCGCGATGGTTCATACAGCCCTTCTTGGATTGGTGGATTGGCGTATTTCTTGAGAGATTAGCGCGCGCGCGTATTCAGTAGTGCTCTGGGCAGAACTATGGGAAGATACCACCAAAGAGAGGTTGCATGCGGTGCACCGTCGCTGTTCTTTTCCTGCTCGCAGTTCCGGCGATAGCTCAGAAGAATACACGTGAGGTAATCAAGACTGTAGATGATTATTGTATTGCCATCTCGAAGAAAGTGGATGCAATGGATGACACTGAGGGAGACACGCTCCTTTCGGATTTGCCAGAAGCGGACCGTGCAAAGGTTGCTGAGTATTTGACGACCTTAAGCGCCCTGCGCGGTACCATTCGTCACGATGCCTGCGATGGAAAAGACTTGAAATCTGCGAGGGTGGCAACTCGCCGTGACATGAAGAAGCATGCCGCCTTGACCGATGAAATGCTCGCTTACGCCCACAAAGCCATGGCCGAAGCCTATCGGAAGAAGACACAAAGCGGGAAAAATTCAAAATAGCTTGCGATTCATACAACACAACGCCTCACGGCCCACACCCTCAAATTGTTGAGTGCAGGCCGTGGCGTGGTCTCGATACGCCTACTACTGCTCAGAAATTCCCATACACGACCAACGAAGTGCGCGTCCCAACATAAACTTTGCCGTTAATAACCAGAGGTGGGGCAAACTTCATCGAAATGCCTAGCGCATCCCGCGCAGCGTTTTGGTTGTTGTTGTAGAACTCGCGTGAAAGCTTGGTAGCGTCGTAGGCGTGGAGAATACTGGTGCTGCTGCCCTTCTCCACTGCCCACAAGATCCCGCTGCCGTTCCCGTTGGCAGACACAACGGGCTCGCTGCCGGGAAAACCAAAGACGTCCACCGATTGATCAGCTGGCGTTGTCGTCAGTTTGCTTGTCAGCGGATTCAAAACAAAACGTTTTACTGAGTCGTTGGTGCCGGAGAAGTACACGTTTCCATTCCAGTATGGCGGCGTACTTTCATTGCGCCTCAAATCAAC
>WNFY01001344.1_pt1 | contig 32593 bp, 25 predicted proteins | sample 5400091 | NCBI WGS metagenome assembly WNFY01 (sample SAMN13153364, study PRJNA577476) | soil metagenome | isolation source: 60 cm soil or saprolite under grassland replicate 1 | place: USA:California | collected 2016-06-15 | reverse complement strand
TGAGTTGACAAATCGAGTCCAGTGAACGCTTCGTCAAGGATCAACAGCTTTGGCCGCAGCGCTAAAGCCCGCGCGATCGCAATTCGCTGGCGTTGTCCGCCGCTGAACTCAGTGACTTTTCGGTTCATCCACTCAGGCTGGAGCGCAACTTCCCTCAACAACTCAGACACTCTCGTTCGGCGTTGATCCCTGGAGCCGCAGCCTTGGACAACGAGTGGTTCCTCAATCGTCTCGGCTGCGGAAAATCTTGTGTTCATCGACGTTGTGGGGTCCTGAAAGACCATCTGCACTGAAGGACGCACGGACATCAAGTCTTTGCCATCCGCCTGTGCAATCTCTCGATCGTTGATCCAGATTTCTCCTGAATCAGGTTTCTCGAGTCGTGCGACGCATCTTCCTACCGTGGATTTTCCTGAACCCGAACTCCCCACGAGCGCTAACGTCTCCCCGACGGGAATGTCGAACGTGACGTTGTTCGCAGCGGTCAGCGGAACGCGCTTTCTAAATGCGCCGCGACGGGTCCAGTACTTCTTGCCCAGGTCTCGGACGCGCAGCAAAACACCCGTGTCTGATTCAGAGCAGTGCACGTCAGTTGGCATGTTTGAAGCAACTCACCCGATGGAAGTGCGAGATGGCCGATTCTTGTGGATCCTGAGCCGAGCAGACTGACATGCGGTCAGGACAGCGCGGCTCAAACCTGCAACCCGGCCCAGAGCGAGTCGGATCCGGCGCTTCGCCCACGATCAGGGGAAACTTATCTGTCTTGCTCGCGTGTCGGTCATGTTCCGACAGGAACAATCGCAACAACGCCTGAGTGTAAGGATGCAGCGGATTTCTGACAACATCTGCCGTGCTTCCTACTTCCACAACGCAGCCCGCATACATGATCGCAACTCGGTCTGCTAATCCAATCAGAATTGCCGGGTCGTGCGTGATCAGAATCAAGGCTGTTTTATGCCGGCGCACAATGCCGGCAAGGAGCGCAAGAATGTCCGCTCGTAACTGCGAATCCAGTTTGCTGGTAGGCTCGTCGGCAATCAGCAGCGCCGGACAGCAGGCGACAGCTTGTGCGATGACCACCCTCTGCCTCTGTCCTCCGCTTAGCTCATGGGGATAGGCGGATGCAATCCTCTGGGGGTCATCGAAACCAACCTCCCGCAATAAATCAAGCATGCGTGTCTTGCGTTGCTGCTTTTTCAATTGCTGGTGAGCACGCAACACTTCCGAAACCTGTGTACCGATTCTCAATACTGGGTTCAGACTGATGGCGGGGTCCTGAGGAATCATCGCGATCCGTGCTCCTCGAATTTCTTGTACCTCCGACTCCTTCATGGTGAGCACATCGCGCCCCTCAAACAAGACGGAGCCTGCGCTGTGGTCAGCATCAGAAGGCGGCAACTTCAGCATTGTGTTTGCGAGTGTGCTCTTGCCGGAACCCGACTCGCCAATGATTCCCAGGATCTCGCCAGCATCAACGCGGAGGTTTACGCACTTAAGAGCATGTACCGGCTCCTGTCCAGGCGGAAGATAGCGGACCGTCAATCCGCGGACCTCCAGAACCTGGGATGGGGGCGTTTGCAGAATTTTCTCCGGGTCTATTTGGCCAATTGTTTCCTAATCAGGAATACTGCGCAATTATCCAGAGATGGACAAGATGGCAAAGCGCTGACAGCTTTGCGGAGACGAGAATATGAGACCCGGGCGGGCTTTCAGGATTGCGAAAGCTCCGCGTCGCCTGACTTTATTCATAGGCTAGTGCCTGGATAACGTCCTGCTTCACTGCTTTCCACGCAGGGAGGATGGCTCCCAGTAAAGCCCCGATGACGGAAACGCCTGAGGCTATGGGCCACCAACTGTACACCGTCTCTTGAGCCAAGCTCGCCGGAGCAGCATGCATCATCAGCCATTTGCTTCCGCCGGTCATCACGATTCCTAATATGCTGCCAAGGATCGCGATCAGCAGCGTCTCCCGAAAAAGCAGATTGAGAATGTAGCCGGACGACGCTCCGAGCGCCTTCAGTATTCCGATCTCGCGCGTTCTTTCCAACACCGCGGTGTACATGGCCATTGTGACGACTATGAAACCCACAATTAGTGCGATGCCAATTACTACGCCGATGAAGTCTCGTAGTAGCCCAACGCTGTTGATCGTCAACAGTGAAGTAAACTCCTCCATGGTGTAGATGAAATAGCCCGGCATTTTGCCCCGCAACTCGTCAACGATGGCCTGCGCACGAGTCGGGTCATCCACTTTCAAGTAGATCTGGCTGAGTCTCCCGGGGTTTCCGGTGAGCGTCTGAAGAACTTCCAAACGCGCACAGATGTGGGACAGCTTGCCAGACTCAAAAATTCCTGACACTCGCCAAGTGTGATTTGCCAGAGTGATTGCGCTTCCAACACTCAGCTTCTTCTCTCTCGCATAGTATTCATCGACAACGACGTCATCGTCGTTCTTAAACGGGCCACCCCTGAGGAAACGGAAGCCGCCGCTCAATCGGTTGAATTGCGCGAGATCGATCCCCGTGAGAACGTCAAAACCACCCAAAGGTTGACCCATCGTGCCAGTAGCAAAGGTGATGTGGGGCTGCTTCATCAAGAACGGCACCAGCTTTTCGCCCATCGGAGAGGAACTAAGGCTGATGATGGAACTCGCAGGAGGCCTCACTATGATATCCGCCCCGACTCCGCGGGCACGGCGGGCTGTTTCGTCGAGCGTTCCGTAGCTGATCCCAACCAGCGTGAGGATCATCGTGACCTCAACGCCGATTGCAAGCACACTCAAACATGTACGGACTGGCCGCTGGCGCAGGTTCTCAAAGACTAGTTTATTCAGCAAGGAAACCTCCGGCGGAAGGATATTGCACCGGGAGTTTTGAAAGCCATGGCTATAATATCTCCGCAAATTTGATGGCCGGTGGAGACACAGGCGGTTGCGAAATTCAAGATCTCTATTGAGGTTTGCATAAATATTGTGACACTCCACCCTCATTGTCATTTCGACCGTAGCAGGATTGTCCGCGAAGCGGACAATCCTGCGGAGTGGAGAAACCTGCTGTTCTGCGCGGCGGAAGAAAGCAGGTTCCCGTTCGACTCCCTCCGTTCCGTCGGTCGCTCAGGGCAGGCTCTCCACTTCGCAGCATGATTCGCGTTGCGAATCATGCTGCTCCGGTCGGAATGACAGAGCCGTTTAGTTGTCACAATATTCTGCAAAACTCAATACGCGCGCCTGCCGACGGTAACGAAAAGACCTCCTTCATGTCCGAGAGCGCCAATCCATCCGACTTGCGCCAGCCAGCCCTCGACGCACCAGTTGTCTTCGGCGCTGGCGAACAATTCCTCCGAGGCCTCACCCAGCATTGCGCTCGGGTAGGCGCGCACGTACTCGACGCCGTTTTCTGCAAACCAGCCTTGGACCTCAGCCAATGTGTACCGGTGCTCCTCGGGATGTTGGTATTGGTCCCGCACCCATGCCTCGCGCCGTGCGGGCTCGCTATCCCGATCGCGCAGCACCGGATCACAGGGGATGAATCGGTATCCAGACATCCTTGCGACGAAGCGCCGCGCACGAACGGGAATGCGTGCGAATGCGTTGTATACCCCAAGAACAATCACTCCGCCCGGGCGTGCGAGACGCACGATGCGGGCGAATGCCGTACTCGGATCTGGAGTGTGGTGCAATACTCCGGACGAGTACACCACATCGAAGGCACCAGCCCGCAGGCCTGGACAGTACAAGTCGGTTTCGACGAACTGCACCTGATCAAGTCCGAAACGTCGGCCCGCCGCCGCGCCCAGCTTAAGCGATGCGCGTGTGAGATCAGCACCGATGACGACTCTATCAGCGCGTGCCAAATACAAGCTCATCTGACCTGTGCCGCACCCAATCTCTACGATGCGAGCGTCGCCGGGAATCGCTCGGTTAATCAATCGCGCGAACTCACTGCGCTCAGCACGTGCTCGCAACCAACTCAGGCTGGCACGCGGCGGATAGTCGGGGAAAGGTGCCCGCTCGTAAAAGCTGCGCACAACTTCTGTCCGCGTGTCGCCGGGCAACCGTAAGTTAGGGATGCCATCGGCCGCTTCGTAGCGCGTACCGCAGACTCGACACCGCCACTCGCTCGTGAGCGGACCGGCACACGATGGGCAGGCCAACAGCTCCAGGAAAGTGTCCACGGATTACCAGATGGAATAGATGAACGGAGCCAGCACTTCAACCGTGGTTGCCACTATGAGCAGCAGCCCCGTCACACACAGAAAGATAGCCAGCGGCGTGAGCCAGCGCTTGTCGGAACCGCCTTGCCACAATCCGCGCGCCAGGTGCGCCATTGACCCGAACGTGCTGCCAAACACAATGAGTCCACGCCGGGTCCTGCCACGCGTCTTAATCACGCAACCTCCTCCTTCATTTTGTCTAGTTGTGTTTTTGCATGCGCCGAGGTGCGCTTGAGCACTCGCGTCTCTCCGGCGACCAGAACATCGATCTTGCAGCGCAGGAATGTTGAGTACCCTTCTACTGCGCGATTCACAATGGGTTCTCCCGCCAGATTGAACGATGTGTTGAGCAGCACCGGTACCCCAGTTCGCCGCCCATAGGCTTCCAGCAACGCGTGCAGGCGTGGGGCCATGGTTCTCTCCAGCACCTGTACTCGCGCCGTACCATCGACATGGGTGACTGCCTGTAGTCGCGAGCGCCACTCGGGCCGAACGGGAAAGACACCCGACATAAAACGTGCCAAGCGTGTGCCGCCAGGTGGAATATCGAAATAGCGGGCTGCAGCGTCAATGGGCACGACCGGTGCAAAAGGCCGGAATTGCTCGCGGTACTTGATTTCGCGATTGAGCCGATCGCGCATTTCAGTCGTGTGAGGCGCGGCAAGGATGCTGCGATGGCCAAGCGCACGTGGTCCGAACTCAAGAGCGCCTTCCATCCATCCGACGATTTGATCAGCCGCTAAATCGTCCGCAACCTGGTCGACAAGCCCGCCATGGGGGAGTTCCGCAGCGACGTGACCGTCTTCACATGCGAGCCTGGCCAATTCAGATCCATCAACCGCGGGTCCCCAAAAGGGATGGTCGGGTACATCGCGATCCGGATTTCCAAAATGGATGCGATCGCAATAAAGGGCCGCGCCGATTGCGCATCCAGCATCACCCGGCGCGGACGGGACGAATATGCGTTCAAAACCTGATTCTGTCAGGAGACGAGCGTTGGCTACGCCGTTTAGCGCCACACCTCCTCCGAAGCACAGATCCGCTAAACCGGTTTCCTGATGGAGTGCTTGGGCCACATCCACGAGTGTGTCCTCCAGGACCCGCTGGACACTGGCAGCACAATTGGCGAACCGCTGACCTTCCGCGGTGTCGAGATCAATCGGTTCGTATGGATTTCTTGGCGGACCAAACAGATCGACAAAACGTGATGAATAACTGCGTTCTGCGGTGGTGTGAAATTCGAAGTAGCCCAAATCCAGAGAGAACGCTCCATCGGGTGTGCGGCGTATCAACTTCCGGACTTGCTCGACCAGCGTTGACTGGCCGTAGGCAGCCAGGCCCATGACCTTGTATTCATCTTCATTCACCTTGAAGCCGAGATAGGCGGTGAATGTGGAATACAGCATCCCCAGAGAATGCGGGAACCTGACTTCACGAAAGCGCCTGATTGTTGTGCGACCGTCTGGCAGTCGCTCACCGTCGCCCACCGAAAGTGTCGCCCACTCCCCCACGGCGTCGGCGGTCATAATTGCGGCGCGGCGCGTTGGTGCGGTGAGAAACGCAGCTGCGGCGTGAGCCTGATGGTGCTCGGTAAACAGGACCTTGCGTCCTGGCACGCCCAAGTGCGATGAAATAATTCCACGCATCCACACTTTTTCGCCGAGCGAATTCTTCATTGCCTTGGGGAATGCCCGCCAGGACCGTGGGAACGCGCGCAATGCGCAGGTGAGTATCCGATCGAACTTCAGCATCGGTCGTTCGTAGAAGACCACGGCATCTAGTTCATCCGGATCGATCCCTGCGTGCTGAAGACACGATTCGATCGCCAAGAGCGGAAAGGCAGGATCGCCTTTGTGCCGCGATAGGCGCTCCTCCTGGACCGCACAGACGGGCACACCGTCGACAACGAGGGCTGCAGCTGAATCGTGGTAATGCGCCGAAATGCCGAGAATATTCATCTCAATATTGCCTGTCGAGGGAGTCAGTCCGTCCGGGCGAGAGCATCGCCCACCCAAGATGTTCCCGGCGCGCGGCACGCTTGGCCAGCCATGCGAACGGCGCCAGAACAACAAAGTACGGAATTGTCAGCAGTAGCGAACCCAGTATTCCCGCGAGGGCCGCCGCCAGCCGCAAGTAGGTTTTCCACAGCCGGCTGAGTCGCGCGCGCCATAAATGACGCCTGTGCCGCTCAGGTTCAACGCGGGCGAGTTGCGTAAGTGTGTAGTTCATGTGAAAGGTTTCATCGTGCAGAATTTCCTCAAACACTGCCCGCGTCGGCGGGTCGTGCTGCATTACGTCGCGATAAACAGTGAAGCGGCTGGCGGCTGCTTTCTCCGATAGATGTAGAAATGCCAGCATGTCAATGTCCGATTCACCGTCAACCTGGAGATCATCGAGACCGTGGCCGCCGGGTGCAAGCCAATCACCCTGGAATCCGTTGTTGGTATGGGAGCGGCGGATTTTCAAAAGTTCCGCTGCCCGGTGACGGAACAGAACGCCATGACGAAACTCATCAATCGCGTGCTCTAGATATAGTCGCCGTAAGAGAGGATCTGGAGTGACCTCGGCTGCGCGCAAAATATCGCGCCCCCCGTCCGTCTCGGTCTCGCCGAAACGGAGCAGCTTCTGCACACGTCGGTCGGTATCGCTCCAGATCCAGCGATGTAAGGGGGCCAGCATTCGATCCAATGCTGTGGGTCGTTCATGGGGCCGCGCAGAATCCATCATGAGCCTAGTTAAGATGTGAGATTTGAAGTTTGAAAACGTCAAAAGTTTGTCTACAATTGTGCCCTTAGTTGGTATCGTTCTCTCACCTTTCCGGATGATCAAAACGAACCCCACTTGGGGCTCCCCAGACCTGGAAGTCTTTGACAATTGTTTGACCTGATATGACATCGCTTCTATTCCAACTCGCATCAACTCGCAGAGGTCAGCCTTGGGTAAAGCTCTTCCGATGCGCGACCCGCGGGTGTTCAGACATCTCGCGGCCCGTCTGACTGCCGAGATCGTGGTCGCATCCATCGGCGCCGCGTTCCTCGCCTGCGCAGTCATCGCGAATCAAGGGTTTCTCGACAGGCACTTCGTGCCGTCTTTCTTCCTGCCGCGCCATTGGTACGTGCTGATACAAACATCCGCACGATTGGCGATGGCAATCCTGGGAACCTGGCTATTGCTCGTTGCACGTCGGCGCGCTGGGCGGTTTGCCGAACGAACACCTGCAGCAGCGCTTCGCATTGTCGTCGCTGTGGTTCTGGCGCTCGTCGCAAGCAACCTGATGCTGCGGCTTGTGCACCTGCGTCCCGCCGAATGGTTGTCGTCCAAGGATGAACCCCGCCGCCAGCCCGACCCGCGACTTGGCTGGACGTGGGTATCGGAGCGGACTGGACATAAGGACATCGGCGGGCGTGTCATCGACTACTCCATCGATCCCGCGGGATATCGCGTCAGCCGTATTGACGAACCAGTGGATCCTCAGCGACCGACCATACTGTTCACCGGTGAGTCAGTGATGTTCGGTGAAGGGCTGACCTACGCTGAGAGCATACCTGCGCAAGTCGGAACCATGATGGGAGTACAGACTGCAAATCTGGCAGTCCACGGGTATGGTAACGATCAGGCGTACCTGAGGCTAGAGTCGGAGCTGCCACATTTTCGGCGGCCAGTTGCAGTGGTGTCGCTGTTCATGACCGACCTCTTCGGGAGGAACCTCGATCAGGATCGACCACACCTTGGTCCGGGTCTGGTCTGGCTACCAGCACAACAGCGCTCGCGGCTTTCATCGCTCACGAAGTTGATCGTGCCGTACCGCACCGACACGACCGTGAAGCGGGGCGTAATGGTCACCCAGCAAGTGCTTCGCTCCACCGGCGACTTGGCACAAGCGCACCGGGCAACGCCGCTACTTGTCGTGTTGCAATTTGGCCATGAAGAGGGGCCCGAACAGATGTTGCGTCAACGCATCCTGGACGACGCGAATATACCTTATATCTTCGTCGACATCGATTCATCGTGGCGTCTGCCTTGGGACCGACACCCCAACGCGCGCGCCGCCCACGCGATCGCTGCTGCCATCGCGACCGAGCTCCGAGGGCGGCTTGCCGCCGCAGCCCCTAATCCGGGAGCGTCTCTGAACTCTTTTAGCCCTTGCGAATGATGTGTTTAGTCGCGAAATGGTCATTCCTTGATCCGCGCCAATTACGGCAAGCGCCCGTTCTGCTACTTTTGCAATGCGGTAGGTGATTCGCGTCTATCTGTGCGGGTCAGGACGCGACCGTAGTAATTCCGCCAAAGCACAGGTACTTAATTTCCAGGTACTCATCAATCCCGTACTTCGACCCTTCTCGCCCCAGCCCAGACTCTTTCATGCCGCCGAACGGCGCGACTTCAGTGGAAATCAATCCTGTATTGATTCCAACGATCCCGTATTCGAGTGCTTCTGCAACCCGCCAGATGCGTGCCATGTCACGGCCATAGAAGTACGCCGCCAGGCCGTACTGGGTATCGTTGGCGAGAGTGATCGCGTCTGCCTCGGTTTTGAAGCGGAAGAGCGGGGCCACCGGTCCAAACGTTTCTTGGCGCGAAATCTCCATTGCGGGCGTGACTCCGGTCAGGATGGTGGGTTCGAAAAACCTTCCGCCCAGCGCATGACGTTTTCCGCCGACCAGAATCTGCGCGCCCTTCGAGGTCGCGTCGTGAATATGCTCTTCCACTTTGCGTACCGCATTGTCGTCGATCAGAGGCCCCTGCGTTGCGCCAGCTTCTAGTCCCCGCGCAGGTTTGAGTTTTCTCACTGCAACGGAAAGTCTTTCCGCGAACGCGTCATAGACAGTGTCCTGCACCAGAAACCGGTTTGTGCACACACAGGTCTGACCGGTATTGCGATACTTCGACGCGATCCCTCCTTCGACAGCGGCGTCGGGATCAGCGTCATCGAAGACAATAAAAGGAGCGTTTCCGCCCAGTTCCAGAGAGAGCTTCTTTACGGTTCCTGCGCACTGCGACATCAGCAGCTTTCCAATTTCCGTCGATCCGGTGAAAGAAAGCTTCCGCACTTTCGGATTGGACGCCAGCTCACCGCCAATCTCGACCGGCGATCCGGTGATCACGTTGAACACGCCGCTTGGAATGCCCGCACGCTCGCCGAGCTCCGCCAGCGCGAGCGCCGAAAACGGAGTCTGCTTTGCTGGCTTCAACGCCACAGTGCATCCAGCTGCGATGGCGCCGAACCACTCCAGGAAGGAAGCCGCATAAGCGACCTCGCCGCGCGATTCCGTCAGCGGTTTGCCCTGCTCCACGGTCATCAGATACGCGAGATCTTCCTGGTTCGCCATCATCAGGTCGAACCAGCGCCGCAAGATCACGGCACGTTCTTTTGCCGTGCGCTTGCGCCAATTCGCGAACGCCTCTGCAGCCGCGTCAATGGCTTGGCGTGTTTCTGTCGCGCCCATGTTCGGCACATTGCCAATCACTTCGCCCGTGGCGGGATCATCAACAGCAATTGTCCGGGAAGCGCTCCCTTCAACCCAGTGTCCGTTGATGTAGCAGGCTTCACGGAATAGACGCGGATCGCTCAATTTGAGCTCTGCCGTCGCGGTGGACATAGCTTCACCCCCAATATCACTTTAATGGAGAGGCGGAGAAGCAACAAAACGACTGCGGGCGAATGTGTCTGCGGGGAAGACGGTTCCACCGCGTTATTAAAGGGCGAATAGGCAGCGTAAGCTTTGGAAATGTGCAGGCACGTGCATGCACCCTGGAAGGGACAAGTTCTGCCGGAGGCTGCGATTGATTCTGCTTCCCTCCTCTCGATAAAGGACCGTGGCCGCTGCGGTCGTCCCATTTTGTGTCGGGCTGACCCTTGCGTCCTGTAATTCCGGGGTGACGGTGTACATTCACTGAATTCCGAAGCTCAGCCTTGCCGAACTCAGCATTAGCCAGCCGTGAATTACGGGCAGCGCAGTATGGACTTGGGCTCCTCGAAATCGAGAAACTAAGGGAGCGTGTCTGCAAACCATACGACGGAGATTGCGAAACCAGAGCTCGCTCGGGAGCAAGCGGCCGGCGAAGCCGAATTTCTGCATACTTCGATTCAAGCTGGAACGGCGGCTCAGATTGTGATAGCGGCTATTGCCGTAATTGGACTCATTTACCTATTGAAATTGGTTTTGGTAACCATCCTGGGATCGATATTATTGGCCTATGTCTTAGAACCACTGGTGAGCGGGCTGAAAGCAATGAGAATCCCCCGTGGGGTCGGAGCGCTGATCGCGGTCCTGCTGGCTCTCGCCTTTTCCGTCGGCCTGGGATACCTCTCTTATTACCGCGCTGTGGAGTTCACGCATGAGTTGTCCAACTATTCCGCCAGGATCGGCGAGGTGGTGGCGAAGATTCAACCTGCAGCGGTCAAAATTGAAGATCCCACCGGCAAGCGACCTGTACCTCTGAACGTAGAAATATCGGCTGCGGTTGCTCGCCTGATATCGGAAGATGGCGGCTCGTTATTCGACACTTTGCTGGCTATCGGTTTTGTACCGTTTCTTGTGTATTTCATGCTCACCTGGAAAGATCACACGCATTTAGCCACGGTACAACTTTTCCCGAAGGAGCATCGCTTGCTGGCACATCACACCGTTGGCACGATTTCCGCGATGATCCGTACTTACATCATCGCCAACTTGGCGGTCGGCTTGCTCAATGCGGCGGTCTGCGCGTTCGTATTTTGGCTATTGGGGATAAGGTACTTCTACTTTATCGGAGCTATCAGCGGATTCATCAGTTTAGTCCCGTACTTCGGAGCCTTTCTGGCCCTGCTGCCTCCTTTAGCGGGGGGCATCGACGGGTTGGACAAGACCGGAATCATCGTGGTTCTAGTCACAGTAGTGGGAGTCCACGTGCTCACTACAAATGTCATTTATCCAAAGTTCATTGGGAAACGCTTGAGACTCAATCCTCTTGCGGTGAGCTTGTCTCTGCTCTTCTGGGCGTGGATCTGGGGCGCCCCAGGATTGATCCTGGCTATCCCGCTTCTTAGCTCGGCTAAGATTGTGTTTGACCACATTGACCCATTGCGTGGGCTGGGATCGTGGCTGGGTGAATCGCCGCGGTCGAGCTCAGCCTGAAACATTCGTGCCGACTCTGGTGAAGCAACAGCCAAAGCACGTGCTTCGATTCCAGAGGTCAGCGTCAATAAGAATTCGCCCAAACCGTACGTGGAGACTACACCGTGTTATCGCTAGGCCATACAGCGAACTTTGGATTGCCCTCGCCTGGGCATCCCTCCGATACTTTGACTCTAAGGACTCATGTCGAGGAGGTCTGGAACCCATGCCGGAACGCGAGACGATTCAGCGATCCCAACAAGACGCCCGTGAAGGCAAATCTCCATCCACTCAAGCTGGAGAATTCGTTCGGGAAGAGATCCATCACGTTCGCGAGGGGAAGCACGGTGCGCGATCGCCACAGCAGGCCATTGCAATTGGGCTTTCGAAGGCGCGCCGGTCAGGAGTGAAGTTGGGAGCGCCGAAGGGCCCGTCGCCACTGCGCAAGAAAGCAGAGCGGGATGTCGAGGCCGGCAAGAACCCACGGCGGAAGACGTCTGGTAAACGCGCTCGAGCAATCTCCGCGGCACTAAAGCGTGAGTCCAAAGGGAGCGCAGGCCGGCAAGCGGTATCGCGCCAAGCCAAGAAGAGTGCGGCAAAGCGTGGCAAGCGCGCCCGCAGTGCGGCGGCGATGAAAGCTGCCCGTACCCGGAAAGCTGCCTAGAAGTGTTGTCCCCAAGTCAGAACAAAAAAAACGCGAATCCAACCCCGAGGCTGAAACCCGCGTGATCTGTATCAGTCGTCTGGCTGAGCAATTGTGATCTCACAATGCTCGAGCCAGGATCAGAATTATCAGGATCAACAGCACCAAGCCGAGGCCGCCCCTTCAGTGACCCATTCGAGCTTGTCCAGGTTGCACGTGCTTGGCGATGAATACCATGGGCGCTGCAATGAGCGCCAATAGCCCCAAGACGTAAACGGTGTCCACGTAGGAAAGCAGTGACGCCTGCTGCTGAATCTGGCCGAAGATTTGCGCATAGGCCTGCTGCAGAGCATGAGCAGCGTTGTAACCGCCGTGATGGGAGAGATTGGCGATGATGGAATTCAAAGCGCGGCGATACATCGGATTCGCCGGCGAAATATTTTCCACCAGGCGGTCTTGATGCAATTGCGAGCGGCGCGCAGTGAAAGTCGTAATGAACGAAATGCCGACACTTCCCCCAAGGTTGCGCATTACGTTCATCATGCCGGAGACCTGATTATTCTGTTCCTTGGGAACGCCAGTATAAGAAATCGTGTTCAGCGGCACGAATAGGAACGCGAGACCTGAAGCCTGGAAGACCCGCCACAGAACTGCCGTGCGAAAGTCCATATCGAGGGTGAAGTTTGTCATGTGGAACATCGCCAGTCCGGTGATCGCCATTCCAAACGCAATCAGATAACGGGCATCCGTTTTCCTGAGCAGTACACCAAGCAGCGGGAGCATGATGAGGACCACGATTGCGCCGGGCGAAAGCACCTCGCCGCTTTCTCCGCAGTGTAACCCATGAGCGATTGAAGGAATTGCGGAATGAGGACGGTGGTGCCTAACAACACGATACCGAAGGCAAACATTAAGCTGGCGGCGACGGCAAAGCTGCGGTTCTTGAAGAGTCTCAGATTTATCACCGGATGTTTGTAGTTCCAATCCCAGAAGAGAAACGCCAGCATGCTCGCAGCTGCAATGATCGAAAGAGTAAGGATGAAGCGCGAGGCGAACCAGTCATCGCGCTGTCCTTTATCGAGCACCACCTGCAAGCATCCTAAAGAGGCCGCAATGAGCGCTAATCCAATGAAGTCCGCACCGGCTTCCGTTGCCCGGGCTTTCGCTTTCTCGAGATAGGGAGGGTCTTCGACCATGGTGTGCACGAGGAACAGCGACAATATTCCGACTGGAATATTGATAAAGAAAATCCAGCGCCAGTTGTAGTAGTCGGTGATCCACCCGCCCAGCGTGGGCCCGATTGCCGGAGCCAGCACCACGGCCATTCCGTAAACGGCGAAACCCATTCCCCGTTTTTCTGGCGGGAACGTGTCCGCGATAATAGCTTGTTCACTGGGAGCCAGCCCGCCTCCTCCCGCGCCCTGCAGCACGCGAAAGAAAATCAACATGCCGAGCGACGGCGCGATTCCGCAAAGAAAACTGCTCAGCGTGAACAGTGCGACGCATGTCATGTAAAAGCGCTTGCGTCCAAAGCGGTCGGCGAGCCACGCTGAAATTGGCAAAACCATGGCGTTCGAAACCAGATAACTGGTCAGTACCCAGGTGGCTTCGTCCTGCCCAGAAGAAAGACCGCCGGCTATATGCTGCAGTGACACGTTAGCGATGGAAGTATCCATGACTTCCATGAAGGTCGCCAAAGTTACACAGATCGCAATCGCCCAAGGATTGTGCTTAGGCTGCCATGCAACGTGCTCTTGGTTTGCCTGGGCCATTGGGGGATCAAGCGATTAACGCACTCAGCGTAGGTGAACGTGGGTCTCCACTGACATGCCGGCTCGCAAGCTGCCGTCGCGATTGCCGTTATCGAGTTCAATGCGCACCGGAATTCGCTGCACGACCTTCACAAAATTCCCGTTCGCGTTTTCCGGTGGAAGCAGACTGAACTGCGATCCCGTTGCACCTCCAATGTTGGTGACATGCCCTGTCCATTCGCGCCCAAATGTATCAACATGAACGTTGACCTCCTGGTGCGGTTGCATGTGGCGAAGTTGGGTCTCCCTGAAGTTGGCGGTGATCCACACATCGTAGAGCGGGACGAGTTGCATCATGTCCTCGCCGGGTTGAACATTCTGGCCGGCAGTCACCGTGCGATGCCCGATAATTCCCTCAACCGGGGCGACTACTTTTGTGTAGCCAAGATTTAATTGTGCTTGATGCATCGCGGTGCGCGCTCGATCAAGCTCCGCCTGTGCGCTTTCATACGAGCTTGGGTTGACCCTACTTGTTTCGGCGTGATGCGCGCGTTTTGCAGCGCCGCTGTGGACTGCGTCATCCGTCCCCGAGCTTGCTCGATTTGATCATTCGCTGCTTTAACACTCGCCTCGCGTGCCGCGACCATCGCATTGAGTGAGTCGGCGTTTGTGACCGCCTGGTCGTACATCTGCTGCGAGATCTCGCGTTTATTAATGAGTTGTTTGTACCGAGAGACGTCCATAGCCGCCTGGTGCGCATTGGATTTCGCTTGTGCTAACTCCTGCTCGGCTGCGGCCTGTTGTTGCTGGGCCCCCGAGATGCTTGCCTCGCTGCTTAACACATCAGCTTCCGCGCTACTGATCTGGCTCCGCGAACCTACGCTGGAAATGGGAACGTTGAGTTCCGCCGCGAGCAGGCCGGCCTGAGCATTTTCGAACTTCGCCCGCGCACTTTCGTACGCGACTTGATAATCAGTAGGATCAATCTCCGCCAGAACCTGGCCCGCCTGGACATGGTCGCCATCGTTGACGGTGACGTTCACCACGTGACCATTGATTCGCCCGCTGATGCCGTAGACGTAGCCGTCAACCTGGGCATCGTCAGTGCTTTCCCATTGGCGGTAATGCCAGTACCAGAGTCCACCCCCGATCACGAGCAGGAGGACGAACACGACTAAGGCCGGCTTCGCCCTGGGGTGTTTCTGGAAAAGAGTGCGATTATCCTTGTTTCTTTCCTGTTCTCGTTCCTCGGATTCCTCATGAGTGCCTTGACCGCCATCGCGTTGCGCGGCCTTGCCACCTCGTTCGGTTTGCTGGCCCTGCGTCTCCCGGTCCTGATGATTCTTTTGCTGCTGGTCCTGAGTTTCTTGTTCCTGTACTTGACCAGCACAGGCGTGGTGCTGTCCCACTCCAGTGTTCCGTCAGACTCGGGAAAGTCTGTAGGTATGGTGTAGGTAGAAACCCCGATTCGCTTGATTGGGACAAAGTTGCTCGCGCTCGGCGTCATCTGTCCTTCATGGGAGATCGACTTCGCGTCTGCCACTCAGGCCCGTCTGCTGCCGACTCCTCCGACGGTCGTAGTTCAGAGATATGAAGGATGACAGATCCATGGAAGAGGTGGCCTATCTGTTCTCGAAACCGAGAATGAGTTTCGGAGCGGCAATGTGCTTGAGCATGAAAGTAATTGCCCCGGAAATCCACTGAAGATTCCTCGTGGTCGCAGTGCACGAACCTCGTGCCGGCCGCATCTTTAATAAGGCGCCCAAGTCCAACGGACGGAGAAGTGTTTATGACAGCAGCGGATGTACTTATCGAGGGCCTCATTGATTGGGGAGTCGAAGTTGTCTTTGGACTGCCCGGGGATGGAATTAATGGAATCATGGAATCTCTTCGCACTCATCAAGAGAAAATTCGGTTCATTCAAGTGCGGCATGAGGAGTCGGCCGCATTCATGGCGTGCGGGTATGCGAAATATACCGGCAGGCTAGGAGTGTGCCTGGCCACCTCGGGCCCCGGCGGAATTCATTTGCTGAACGGCCTCTACGACGCCAAACTCGATGGCCAATCCGTGCTTGCGATCACCGGCTTGCAGTTCCACGATCTGATTGGCACCTACACTCAGCAGGATGTCGCGCTCGATAAGCTGTTCATGGACGTTGCGGTCTTCAACGAACGCATTATGGGTCCAACCCACGTCGAAAACATTACAGACCTGGCTTGCCGCATGGCGTGCGCATATCACGGTGTTTCTCACATTACATTTCCGGTTGACCTGCAGGAACAGGAAGTTAAGAAGCGGCAGCACTCGCAACGCAACATTCCACATCACACCTCGGACGTTTATTCGCGCGGCGCGCGGCTTCCCGATCCAGCCGATCTTGAGAAGGCAGCGGACCTTCTCAATCGTGGCAAGAAGGTGGCAATCTTGGCCGGACGTGGCGCATTGAACGCAACCGACGAGCTTGAGCAAACGGCGGAATTGCTGGGCGCGCCTATTGTGAAAGCATTGCTCGGTAAGGCTGCGGTCCCTGATGACAGCCCCTACGCCACCGGCGGCATAGGCCTGCTGGGCACCAAGCCGTCGCAGGAAGCGATGGAAGATTGCGACACGCTGCTAATGGTGGGCACGTCATTCCCGTACATCGAATTCATGCCCAAGCCTGGGCAAGCGCGTGGAGTGCAAATTGAACTCGATCCTAAACGCATTGGCTTGCGCTATCCGGTGGAGATCGGTCTGGTCGGCGATAGCAGTCGCACTCTGCGCGAACTTATTCCTTTGCTCAAACGCAAAGAGGACAGAAGCTTCCTTCAGGCCGCCCAAGCCGGAATGAAAGATTGGTGGGAAGTTATGAAGAAACGCGGCACACGGCAGGACAAACCCATGAAGCCACAAGTGGTCGCCTGGGAACTGGGCAAACGTCTGCGTAATGACGCAATCGTAAGTTGCGATAGCGGCACGATCGCTACGTGGTGGGCCAGACAAATTCTTGCTCGGCGTGGCCAGATGCACAGCCTGTCAGGCAACCTGGCCAGCATGGCTCCCGCGTTGCCTTACACCATCGCCGCTCAACTCGCGTTCCCGAATCGTCAGTGCGTGGCCTTCGTCGGGGATGGAGGATTCTCCATGCTGATGGCAGACTTCGTGACCGCGGTCAAATACAAGCTGCCGATCAAAGTTGTAATCGTCAAGAACGGCACGCTGGGACAGATCAAATGGGAGCAGATGGTATTTCTCGGCAATCCTGAGTACGGGGTTGAGTTACACCCTATCGATTTCGCAGGGTTCGCGCATGCCTGCGGCGGAGTCGGTTTCACTGTCGACGATCCCGCTCAGTGCGGTCACGCCTTGGACGAATTCCTGAATGCTCCGGGGCCGGCGCTCATACAAGCGGTAGTTGATCCATTCGAGCCGCCAATGCCAGCAAAGGTCAAAGCCGACCAGGCACTGCACTTTGCCGAATCACTGGCGCGGGGAGAGCCTAATCGGAAGAAAATCGCTCTCACCACACTCTCGGATCGCGTGCGCGAAATGGTTTAAACGGCGTTTTTTCGCTCTTCGCAAGAATCTCGGAAGCGCGCCATCGATTCTGGAGGGGAGCAGAGCAAAACGAAACTGTTGTCATTACCGGCGCATCGGCAGGACTAGGTCGCGCCATAGCGCAAGAGTTCGGACGCCATCGCGCCAGCGTCGCACTGGTGGCTCGCGGTATTGACGGGCTGAACGCTGCGAAACGCGAAATCGAAGCCGCCGGCGGACGTGCCCTGGTTCTACCCACTGATGTGGCTGATAACGACGCCGTTGAACGGGCCGCTGCAGCCGTCGAAGAACAGTTTGGGCCGATCGACGTTTGGATTAACAATGCAATGACGTCTGTGTTCTCTCCGGTCAAAAAGATGAAGCCGGAAGAATTCAAGCGAGTCACGGAGGTCACGTATCTCGGGGTCGTTTATGGAACCCTGGCGGCGCTCAAACGGATGCAGCCGCGCAATCGAGGCACGATCGTGCAAGTGGGATCGGCGCTGGTTTACCGCAGCATTCCACTGCAATCGGCGTATTGTGGCGCCAAGCACGCCGTTGCAGGATTTACCGATGCATTGCGTTGCGAACTCATTCATGACAAAAGCAAAATCCGGCTCACGATTGTGCACATGCCGGCCCTTAACACGCCGCAGTTTGGCTGGGTCAGGAGCCGGTTGGACCGCAAGGCACAACCCGTTCCGCCGATCTTTCAGCCTGAAGTCGGCGCAAAGGCGGTTTACTTTGCAGCCCATCATGACCGCCGTGAAATATATGTGGGCTGGCCAACAGTCGAAGCAATCGTTGGAAATAGATTTGCTCCAGGTCTGCTGGATCGTTACCTCGGCCAGACAGGTTATGAGGCCCAACAGACAACCGAACCTGAAGATCCCACACGACCTGACAACCTGTGGAAGCCGGTTGAAGGCGACCACGGAGCACACGGAACCTTTGACAATGGTTCCCGTCAGAGAAGCGTTGAGCTCTGGGCCGATATCAATCGACGGTGGCTGGCTTTAGGGCTTGCAGGTTTGGCGAGTCTCGGCTTTATCCTGGGCTCACATCTTCGAAATACTTCGTCCATGAAAAGTGGCAAGACTACTGCCTCACGTCATCGACGTGCAGCATGAGGATCGTTGCAGCGGATCCCCACCCGTTGTGTCCAACTGCCGGTTGGAACAGCACAGATCTGCTGATCGTGGCTGTTCCGGTTGAGCAGTGACACTAGCACGCCGAGTGGAAAAGAACCGGACTTGGGTCCCCTAGATTTCAGTCGTTTCGGGAGCAAGAAGCAGGTTTGCCCTTGCCCTGCATGTACTGGTCGCAAATGCGCTGGACTCGAGCCCACAAGCTCTCGTAATCTTCGGCACGTGCGGAAGCAACGACGCGACGCATCGGCAGGATGAGTTGCGAGTGCAGGATCGGGTTTGATGAATCAGTGGATCGCGTTTCGAAAGTCATGGACGTTACCTCGGGGGAGAGTCCTCTATCGCACCCATTATGAGATGCCCTCGGCCTTGGTTCAATACAGTGAGCTGCTGATTACCGAAGGACACTTCGGTGTCGGCAAACGAGCAGGCCCATTGCGGTCTGCGGTACGAAGCTGCACTCGCTAAAAGTCCAGCTGCAAACGCCATGCGATGACTCTGCTTCGGGAATCCTGAAAGGGCAGGCGCGTCACCACACACAGGCGAGGCTGGCGGAATCACACACAAGGAAGGTCGGCGCTTCCTCAAACCGGGGCTTAAATTCTACTTCTGGCGCATGCCTGATGGTTCACCTAATGGGATTCCTTCGGCAATCCCATTCTTTTGTTCTTGTAAACTGTGGGGGAACGTTTCCTCGTTATGCTTATTTGGAAATCGGCTCTGTCCCGGATCCGTTTGGGTGTCTTCAGCCTCAGCTTGCTTCCCTTCCTCGCGTGGGCGCAATCGCCGCAGGAGTTGGTCCAGGATGCGATGCAGAAGCAGCAGGCGGGCGATCTCGAGGGAGCGGTCAAAGAGTACCGTCAGTTCTTGAAGATGGTTCCCGGGGCGACGGCCATCCACTCCGACCTGGGGGCGGCCCTGGCCGGGCTGGGGCGGCTTGAAGAGGCAGTGCCGGAATATAAGGCGGCGCTAAAGCAGTCGCCCGGGTTTACTCAGGCTCGTCTGAATCTGGCAATCGCCTACTACAAGATGGGCAGGATCAGCGACGCAGCCACCCAGCTGGCGCGAGTGCATGCCCAAGATCCCAAGAATCATCAGGCGACAGTGCTCCTAGGCGACTGCTATCTGCGCATGGGTCAGAACAAAGAGGTGATTGGCCTGTTGGAGCCTGAGCAGAAGAAATCTCCCGATGATCTTGCGGTAGTTTACATGCTCGGAATGGCCCTTCTAAGAAACAAGCAGCATGCTGAGGGGGAGGTGATGATTGACCGTATTCTGCGGAATGGCGAGTCCGCGGAAACTCATCTACTCCTGGGGATGGCCAAATTCGAGGCATTGGAATACCCGGAAGCCATCGCGGACCTTACAAAGGCGGCGGAGATCAATCCGAGTCTGCCGGACGTGTATTCGTATCTCGGCCAAGCGCAGATGGCCAGCGGCGACATGAAATCGGCACGGGAAGCATTCGAAAAGGAACTCACCCTCAATCCCAACGACTTTGAGTCGAATGTGCGGCTGGCGACCCTGTTGAAGCAAGAAGCGAATTACGAGCGCGCACATCAATTGCTCGATCGCGCCCTACTGGTCCGTCCGAAAGATCCGGGAGCGCTCTATCAGGTCGGGGCGACCTATCTGGCGGCCGGAGATATGAACCGGGCACTTGGCGCTTTGGAGGCTGTGGTAAAGCAATACCCGGCATTCCCTGAGGCGCACGTTTCTCTTGCACAGGTTTATTACCGATTGAGGCGCAAAGAAGACGGAGACCGCGAGCGGGAGATCGTGCAGAAGCTCAAGGCGGAGCAGGACGCGCAGCAATCCAAAACCAAAGGAGAAGCTCAGCCGCGACCGTAAGGCGTGAAATATGCCGAAGGCCGGCGGGTTATTGGGCGGGCTCGTCCATTTTCAAAAACTGATCGGCGGCGATGTCCTTCAGAACTTGGCGAATTCCGCTTGGCCAGAGGATTTCAAGCGACGCAATCTTGGATTCTTGACCCAGCCCGAAGTGGACTCGTTTGTCGCTCGAAGACATGAAACCAACACTAATCGAGACGTGGTTATAGAGCATGCGGCCTGAACCTGTAGTGAGCTTCACTTTCGCTCCGATGGCATCGCGCGCGCTCTTGTGGCCGATCAGATTCAGCATCAGCCAGTGATTGCCGCTATCGGCGGTATTGATCAGTATTCTGGGCTTGTCGTTCAGAGAGGTCACCACAATATCGAGAGCGCCATCATTGTTCAGATCCCCAAACGCCGACCCTCGTTGATACCCCTTGCGCAAGAAATCCTTGCCCATCTCGCCGGACACGTCACTAAAGGTTTTGCCGTCCACATTCTCGAACATGGTGTCGTGCTCGGGCGACGATTCATTTACCTGGTCGACGTCGCCGTTCGCAGAGTAAATGTCCTTCCAGCCGTCATTGTTGTAATCAATGAATCCGTTGCTCCATCCTGAGTGAGGCATGCTCATCGATTGAATCTTCGAGGAGTACTGATACCTGAATAAGTGGCCGTCGTTCCTGAGCAACTGCCAGACCTGCTGCCGGAGATTGTTGTAGAAGATGTCAACGTTACCGTCATTATCAAAATCCTTTGCGTCCGAACCCATCGAGGACCCGGTGCGAGCGTTGTCGTCGTAGCCCACTCCCAGTTCGAGTCCTCGTTCTTCGAAGGTTCCGTTATGCATGTTGATAAAGAGCGAATTGGGTTCGGTGTCGTTGGCGATGAATATGTCCGGCCAGCCGTCGGCGTTGAAATCGGCAATCGAGATTCCCATCCCCTTGCCGGGCGATTTCGCCAAACCGGACTTCTCTGTCACGTCCTCGAACTTGCCGTTGCCCAGATTGTGGTAAAGGCGAGGAGGCACGCTCTTGTAGCGTCTAGGATCGCAGTAATACTCCGCGCTTCCCATGGTGCAGCGGAGATCGGTTTGCGGAGTCCAGGTGGTGTAGTTTGAAACAATCAGGTCGAGAACTCCGTCCTTGTCATAATCGAACCAAGCGGCAGCCACGCTGAGCGTGCCGGGCGGTTTGGCGCCGATTCCAGAGGCCTTGGTCACATCAGTGAAGGTCCCGTCTCCGTTGTTGTGGTACAGCGTATTCCGGCCCGCTGCGCAGATGAATAGATCTTCATGTCCGTCATTGTCGTAGTCACCGACCGCGACCCCGAAGTTGAAATCCAGGGACTCGCCCAACAACCCTGCTTTCGCCGTAACTTCCTCAAAAGTGCCGTCGGCTCGCTGCTTCAGGAGGCAGTTGTGGAAGGAGGGATTCGTCTTTTTCATTTGCGGCAGCTGCGCACCGTTGGTGAAAAAAACATCCATCCTGCCATCGTTATCGATGTCGAAAATAGCTACTCCGCCGCACATCGGCTGCGGAAAGTACTTGTGCCCTCCGGGGCTGTTGTCGCTGATATACGAAATTTTGGAAAGGGGTGCGACGTCCACAAAGTCAGGCCGCTTCGTTGCCGGCGCTGACCCGGAACCCAGAAGAAAGAAGGATGAGACGGCCAGGCAAGAGCCGGAAACCAGCGCTCGCCAGATGCTAGACTGACTGCTGGACATGAAGTCCTATTTTCGCATTCTATCTTTAATTCTGCTCGGAACAGGCCTTCTCATTGCCGAGTCCGGACCTGGCCCAATTATTTTTGAGGAGATCGGGCAGCGCTCGGGTATGACTTTTGTCAGCGACAGCAGTCCTACACCAAACAAAAATCAGCCTGAAACCATGGTGGCCGGGGTGGCGCTGCTGGATTATGACAATGACGGCTATCTCGATGTTTTCGTCGTGAACGGCGCCGCCATTCCATCACTGCAAAAAGACAGCCCGAAATATTGGAACCGTCTCTACCACAACAATCATGACGGGACATTCACCGATGTAACCGAGTCAGCAGGTGTCGCCGGCATCGGCTACGGCATGGGCGTATCTGTTGGGGATTACGACAATGATGGATGGGCCGACATCTATGTCGTGAATGTGGGAAAGAACCAGTTGTTACATAACAACGGGAATGGCACCTTTACCGACATGACCGATAAAGCTGGGGTTGGCGGAGGCGTTCTCGACGGCAAGAAGATGTGGTCCGTTTCGGCAGCGTGGGTAGACTACAACAATGACGGACGGGTGGACCTGTTCGTCTCGAATTACTGCAAGTGGGAGGTCAACAAGGACCCCTACTGCGGCCCGACTCCCAAGCTGCGCGCCTATTGCCATCCCAACAATTATGCGAATCTCCCGAATACTCTGTACCGCAACAATGGCGATGGCACGTTCACCGACGTCTCCGCGGAAACCGGAATCGCCAAGTACGACGGAAAAGGAATGGGAATAGCCATTGCCGACTACGACGGTGACGGCTTCATGGACATATTTGTGGCCAATGACAACCATCCCAACTTCCTCTTTCATAATCTTGGTGGCAAGAAATTCGAGGAGGTTGCTCTGGAAGCGGGTGTTGCATATGCCCAGAGTGGCGGCGCGCTTTCAGGCATGGGTGTAGATTTCAAAGACGTCGACAACGATGGGCGCCCGGATATTTGGCACACGGCGGTGGAAAACGAATCGTTCCCGTTATTTCGTAACCTCGGTGGCGGGCAGTTCTGGGAGCAAACGCTTCCCGCCCAGTTGGCAGTGACTCGCGCCATGTCGGGATGGGGAAACGGAATCTTTGACTTCGATAATGATGGATGGAAAGATCTGTTCGTCGCCCGCAGCAACGTTCTCGATAACGTGGCCCAATTTTCTAATCGCAAGTATGAGGAACCCAATTCGGTTCTGCGCAATCTGGGGAATGGCAAGTTTCAGGATGTCAGCAGCGAAGCGGGTCCCGAATTCCAAGCGGCGGCCGCACACCGCGGAGTCGTCTTTGGAGATATAGATAATGACGGGCGAATTGACGCCATCGTCACGGTCCTTAACGGACCTCTGAAATATTTTCACAATATCTCAAAGAGCAGTAATCACTGGATCATCCTGAAACTTGTCGGCAAGAAGAGCAATCGCATGGGCCTGGGGGCGAAAGTGCGCATCACCGGCGAAGACGGCAAAGCTCAATACAACCATGCCACGACTGCCGTCGGCTATGCGTGTGCCAGCGACTCTCGCGTACACTTCGGGCTGGGTGGGTCACGAATTGTCCGCGAAATCGAAATCGTATGGCCCGGCGGCACACGCCAGGTGCTGCGGGACGTACCTTCGGACCAGATTCTGAAGGTCGAAGAACAAGTCCCCTAGAGTTCGGACAAGCCGTTCTTCGGCGGATTCCTGCACTTCAACAGGCTCTCCGTCTGTGGGGGGAATGTTCGCGGAACCCAAGCTGCCGTTTATCTAGAACCCGCTCCCACCGCTGCGAACAAACCCATCGAAACGTAGCGGGTCAGAACGGCAGCAAACGCACTTCCTAGCGCATATAGAAGCCACCGGAACTGATGCCATTGCGAGCGAAACGCGGATGCTTGCACGAACAAGTCCGCGATGTAGGCTGCGCAATAGGCAACGTTGGCCACTACCGCGAGCAGAAAAAGCCAAAGGATGGAATCAATTGTCATCGCTGCTCTGGAGGAAGGAAGATTCAGCCAAAAAGTGATCGCCACAACCGCAACCAGCAGCAAATTGTAGAATAGACGACGAGGCTCCCAGTAGCGGATTGCCTCCGTTGCGTACTCTCGAAGTGTCGCTCCATTCATAGAACGGAGTATCCACAATCCAGCGAATGGTTGCAAACTCCCAAACTTCAATGACTATCGCGAAATAGGGATTTCACGCATTGTCCCCGATTTTGGCGAAGGAAAAGCGCACGCTTGTGCTATCGCCTGGTTGCATAAATCATTGAAAACCTGGCCAGCCCCGACGTAAAGTGGTGATCGTGACAAATTCAATTTCTGCGCTCCTGATGACGCTTGCGATTACGATCAGCCTTTCGGGCCAGAGTGTTCCGGATAACCAACCAGCCCCGAAACATGTGGATCAGAGGATACGTGTTTCCGAGCGGGTCTTAAATAATCTTGCCTTGAAGAGGGTCTTGCCTCGTCCACCTTAGAGTGCTGATAAGTCCCACGAGAACGGAGTGGTAACAGTTGCGGTTCTGGTTGATTACGATGGAACCGTCAAGAGCACGCACGTATTGTCTGGTGACCCAGTTCTCGGCGATGTGGCCACGAACGCCGTCAAGCAGTGGCAGTATAAGCCGTTCCTAATTAACGGCGTACGTACTCAAGTGGAGAGTCGTGTCGTGATGAAGTTCGGCAAGAAGAATGCCAACGTCGTGCTCGGCGATCGCTAGCCGGGCTTGTCCGCGCGAGAGTCCTAGATCGCTGACTATTGATAAATCCCCCTTACACTCGTCGCCTCGGAACGCGCTCGATTTAGTGCCCGGCTTGGTCGTGGAATGCGTTTCGAACTGTCCTGACCACCTGGCCCACCAGCAATCCGAGTTGGTCGGTGCCACTGTAAACCTGTCGCACAAAGCCATCTCCATCCACCAGCACATACCGCGGAAGGCTTAGTTTCGACTGGGGTGCGAGTCCGAATGCGTGGTAGAGACTCGAATTCTCATCCCAGACCTGCGTCCAGTCCATCTGATGCGTGCGGCTAAATCGCCGCCATAGCTGCTGATCGTCAACATCCTCGTTGACGCTGATGAGCAGGAACTGATTCTCGGGGAAGAATTGCGAGAGCTGTCGCATCGCAGGAAGGGCCCGAATGCAAGGAGGACACCAGGTCGCCCAGAAATCGAACAACGCAAAGCGCCCGCGGATGGACTCCAAGGACAGCGGATGACCGGCGCTGTCGGTAACGCTGAACTGGGCGGCGCGAGTCTTCGGGGTGAGCGAGAGATCTTTTCCTGATTCGGGGTTCTCCCCAGCAGCATTTATGAAGTCTCTGAAGGCGGCGTCACTCTCCTGTTGTTTGTTCTGACGGAGCAGCGCATAGCCCAGGTTGAAATACGCGGAATCATAGAGCGGATCCAGCCTCACCGCTTCGCGGAATGACTTTTCCGCTGCCTGCAACTTGTCTTTGTCGGCAGTGCTGTCTCCGGCCTCGCGAAGCCACGCCGTTCCGATCACGTAATTGGCCTGAGCACGTGGGTGTTGATTGCTGACCAGTTGCAGTTCCATGGTGGCCATCTGGCGGGAAGCTTCAAAGTGTCCCAGCTGCAACTCGGCCAAGCTTATGCCAGCGCTGGTCTCGGCTGTAGCCTTACCCTGCAATGTCTGGGCCCGTTCAAAATGGGCTTTGGCCTCTCCATAGTTGGCTTGTTGCAGCAGGATCGTTGCTGTCCTGATTTCCCCCTCTGCGGAATCGTGTTGATCCTCTCGGCTTTGGGCGACGGCACAGGGAAAAAGTATGAGAAGGCAGGCCATTACGCCGTGAAGGAAGTCTCTTGTCATGGGTTTCAAACTTGTGGAGTGCGAATGGCCGTTCAGTATCCGGATAGAGCGCTCTGATTCACAAGTGTACCGCGATGTTGCGTGAGCGGCGTCGAAGTACGCAGTGAACACGACACTGGCATGGGTTATGTAGCCTAGCGACGGGAGCATAACGAAGGTATCAACCGAATGCCGGGCTTACTGCTTGATAATGGTCGCCACCGCAGGGTGCACCGGTGATAACAACACACTCCGAGACACGTCTTCTCCAGGTTTGCTCACAAACTGCGAGGCAGGCTTGCCATCGATAGCGAAGGTGTAACGGCCGCCGGGCAACCCGCTCATTGTCAACGTGGTCTGATGCTGGTCGCGAGACCGGTTTTCCAGCGTGAAGCTGATTCGACCAAGCGAATCGTCGAACGCAATCGGGAGTTCCTTCGCGAATCCATCGCGCCGCAGTGTCATTTCGAAACGGGTTGCACCACGCACCACGGCGAACCGGTGGCGCAAGCCATCGCGAGGAATGACTGCAATAGAGTTGCCGTTGCGCTTCAGTTCCCCGCCGTAGGCGTAAAGACCAAAGATTGGATCGTCGCTGACCACCGTAGCCGCGGTTCGCAAGGCGCCGCTGAAGCCGAGATCGATTTCGCCCGAGTACCACCACGAACCACGGCCCATTTCTTTGTTGCCGAGCCAGGCGCGTCCCCAAGGACGTGGCTCGAACCCGCCGCCAGCGCCGCCGTCATTTTCTTCCCCTGGAAACCAGTAGCCATAATTCGATTTCGGAGTACCCGAGTTCAGCAGCGCCCACGAGCTCAGGTACGACTGATATCCCAGCCGCAGATACGGAACCGGGTTTTTGGCGACGTTGATAGCATAATCTTCGACCGCCCAGCCTCCCATCTGCGACATGTAACTCAACGTGTACGCGGTGTTGCCACTGGCACGATAGTCGCTGCCGAGCCAGTAGTAAGCGGGCTCGCTGCCGCGGGCAGCGATATTCAATCGCATCTGCTCTTCAAGAAATTCGTCTGCGTCGGCGGGCTTCACGGCATTGTGAAATTCCGTGGATGAGGAATCCTGCAGCCGCGCAACCGCATACCTGGCGAGAGCATGAGTGGATTCGAATCCTGTGGAATCGAACGGGTACTCCGACTGGAATAAGTCTGGCTTTTTATTGATGAAGAACTCCGCCTTCTTTTCCCAGTGCGCACGAAGTCTGTCCCCATCGCCCTTGCGTCCGTTCTGCTCGAGGGCAAGGATCAAATCCGGAATGACCAACTCGTTATAGGTGCCGGTTTCGTACGCCGACCACTTCACAATCTCCGTGGGGACGGTGAAAAACGCCATGGCTGTTCCATAGGCGCGTTGCAGATATCCTGCCGCATCCAGGTAGTGCACCATGCCCGGATAGTCCTTCGCGATCAGATACATGTTGTAGTAGAGAAGAGTCACATGCGGGTAATCGTAGATTCGCCACAGGTGCTTCTTGCCGCGCTCATTATCCTGGGAACTCTCGCGATTCACCTTCCAGTTCGGTATCCCATAAATGCCGTACGGATACGGCTCTTTGTCCGTTTGCTGCAGACCACCCCAGACGTAGTGCTGGATGTAGTTCTCGATCGAAGTAATCTCGTCGTGTTCAGGGAAGAAGACATTCTTCGCCGCAAGATACGGCGCTTTGCCGAGCGCGGGGTCGTCGCACGCGACCGCGTATGACTGCAGGCCATCGAGATCATCGGGACTGCGGAGTGCCTGATGCTTCATGTCCCATTGTGAGTAGAGGCCGTTGTACCAGCGCTTGGGATCGTTCCATTGCTCATGCGTCATCAGGAAGCGGGCGCGCTTCTTGTATAGCGTTTCGAGCGGCTCGGTGACAAAAAAGTCCAGCGGCAGATATTTCCCCGCGCCATACCTCATCTTGAGCATGTTCTCGCCGAGCTTCGAGAATTTCACGGAGTATACGTAAGTATCTCCGGGCTTCTTAGCGATGAGCTTCACCGAAGTACTCTCGGGATGCTCCACAACGATCTCGCGAATCCGGTTCTTCGCGCGCAGGGAAAACATCGTGGGCAGATCGGTGGGGACAGTCATTCCGGGGACAACATTCACATCAAATCCTCCTTCTTCGTAAAGCACGTCCCGGACAGCCGCATAATCTTTGGCCCAGCGGAATTTGAAGCTGTAGTTCACGGAATCGCCCGGCTTTCCTTTCGGCGCCAGTGTGGCTTTGGTGTTCGCAAGGCGCCATTTGCCCCCTTTGGCAATGAGTTCCTCGGCGCGCCCGGACGAGTGAACGTACGCTGTATAGCTGTGGTTTTCCTCTTGGTCAAAATACTCAAGGTGAGTTTGATTCTCAGGAACCATCACCAGGTAGGGCCCAATGCCGTTGCAGCGCATCCAGAAAATGTAGGAGCCGTCGCCGCCGATGAAGCTGTGGCGAATCACGCGCTTGGTGTAGGTTTCGGTCTTGTCAGGAACGTAATCGGTGTTGAAAGGCAAGGCGAGACCAAGGTCCCCAATCTCGATGGGCGTTGCCGTTTGATTGCGAACTTCGACCGTCCAAATGAGCGAGTTCCCTTCCAGGCGGAAGCTTCCGGCGGGAGCGATGTCCGACACAGGCGCCACTTCCTTGCCCGTGTCGGTGTTCACACGCCATTCATAGATGGCGGAGGTCGCATCTTTCGGAAGCTGTGCCACGAGACGAAGGTGTTGCGTCGTAACTGGCTCGAAATTTACGTGATTGAACCCGTCTGCGGCGATGCCGTAGGAATTCGAAGCGCGCACGTCCTTCCACTGATCGCCATCGCGGTATTGGATTTTCCACGACACTGGCAAGTCCCATTTGTAATCTTCGTACGAGCCGATGGCCCAGTAGACCTCAACCGAAGACACCTGCTTCGGAGAGTCGAAGTTGTACTCGACCCACTCCTCGCTCCCGTGGTGATCGCCCCAGGCAAAGAACGGGATGTTCTTGTCACGCGAATTCTTCGGTTCAATCTGGTCGTTGAGCGCATTCGTGCCCCATGGCCCAACGAAAGAGTTTGCTTTGCTGGTAGTTGCGATGGTGGGAATCGCGCGGCCGATGCCGTACGTCACTTCCGCATCAGACGCGCTCTTTGAAGCACCAGTTGCGCTTTCAACCTGTTTCCAGGGCTCACCGGCAGCTCGGTAACGCACCACCGCCTCGCCCAAAGCTCTGCCGGCAAGGATGTAATCGGTGTCAAAAACATCCTGCGTATGCTTCAGGCTGCTCAGTCCTGTGCCGGAAAACTGCAGCTGAAACTGCTCATTGCTGAGTTGCTGGGCTGAAACGAGAAGAATCTGAGAGCAGATGAAGACTAAAGAGAAGATGATCGTTCGCAATTTTGTCTGCCTCATCGGCGGCATTACGCCGAAAAATGAATCTCAATCGGACGGCCGTCAAACTCAACCTGCCGGATCTCATCCCTGACTTTGACTTCAATTCGCCGCCGCAATGGTGGGAGCATCCTTGAGCCGCTGGCTAGCTGCATCCGCAACGAACGGCCCGGGTCATTCCAAGACATGTCGATATCCATCCATTCCCCTCGCCGGTAATTGAAGCTTTTGCCGTCGTCTTCGTATAAAGAGAAGCTCCCGTCAGCACCGGGATAAATGGTTACCGTGAGCGGCTCATCAGATTTTTCTTCCACATATTGCTTCACTGGCCCGAGCGGCAGAATTGCCCCGGCACGTACGTACAGCGGCATGGTTTCGAGATCTACTGCTCGCGTGATTTCCCGGCCGCCTTCGACTCGTTCGTTGGTCCAGAAGTCATACCAGAGGCCGCGTGGGAGATAAACGCTTCGCGAAGTCGCACCCTGTTCGACAACAGGCGCGACCAGAACATCGCGTCCCCACAGAAACTCATCGGAACGCGCCACTGCCTTAGGATCGTCCGGATAGTGCAGCCACAGCCCGCGCATCACCGGCACTCCGGTCCGTGTGCATTCGCGAACCGCGCTGTAGATGTAAGGAAGCATGCGATAACGCAGTTCGAGATACTTGCGGCAGATCGGTTCAACTTGAGCGTTGTGCAGCTGGCTGGCATCGGGTATCGCGGCGCCTTCGTAGTTCTTGATTTCGATCGGCCCCGGATCTCCGGTGTTCCAGCCCCATGGGAGCCGCAGCTTCCAGTTGCGTCCGTGACAGCGAAAAAGCGTGCAGAAGGCGCCGAACTGGAACCAACGCAGATAGAGTTCCGCCGTGAATTCTTTCGTCGGAACGAACCCGCCAATGTCTGTGCCCCAGTACGGAATTCCGCTCAGGGCCGTGTTGATCGCGAGGGGGATGTGAGTGCGAAGAGTTTCCCATGTTGAGTACACGTCGCCTGACCACAAGAACGACGCGTATCGGTGTATGCCCGCGTAGCCATTGCGATGCAACGCGTAAGGTCGTTCATTCGGACGGTCAATCTGTGGGCCTTCCCAGTACATCCGGTTCCGAACCAGGCGCGACGTCATGTCGAGCGGATCACCTTCATCCGGCCACCAGCCATCGACTCCCATTGCGAAGTCTTCGCGATGCGCATTCCAGTTACAGCTCGCCTCGACCGATTTCGAAGAATCCGTCGCACAGGGCGCCCGGTCGTGAACTGTACCTTGCACTGCGTCCGTCATGATCACCGAGTGAAGCACTACTTTGAAGTGATCATCGTGCAGATGGGCGATCATTTCTTTCGGATCTGGAAACACCTTGGCGTTCCACGCGAATGATCCATTTTCTATATTCCATCCAGACGGACAAAAACCCGTGCCCAAGTAGATCAATGCATCACAGGGAAGTTTCTTCTCACGGAATGTTTTTGCTTCCGCAAGCACTTCTTCCCTGCTAGCCAGCGTGCGGTGCGATTGCTGATATCCCAGGCTCCACAGCGGAGGCAGCTCCGCGTGGCCGGTCAGGCGCGCATATTCAGCCATGATCACGGCCGGTTCGTGTGAAGCGACAAGAAACAAATCCAGCGGCAGTGCGTCTTGGGGGGCGGACGGCTGGAATTTGCTTTCTGGTCCTGTGAAATCGAACGTGCCAAAGGGCTGATGAAAGAACATGGCCCAACCCGAAGTACTGATCAGCCACGGTATGGGAACGCGCCCGCCGTGGGTTGCCAGTTTGTAGCCGCCTTGCCCACTCTTCATTTCATCGACGGAACCACGCCGATCGAACTGCGGCCCACCTTCGCCAAGTCCATAAATTGGCGAATCACCAGTCACGAAACTTATGTTCCCGGCCTTCTGATCGACTTTGATCCGCTGGAACTCAGTGTTCGCAGCATCCGCTATGACAAACGTAAGCGGATCAACACCAACATTGACGATCAGTTCCCCGCATTTCACGACAAGAGATTTGGGCTGACGAATCGTCGCGACCGGGGCGCCCCACTCGGTCCGTACAAGCGCTCCGTCGTTAGGAACCGGAACAGCATGGCCTCCGTGGATGGGAAGCACTGTGAGACGAACCGTGTGTGAACTGATGGAGGTGATCTGCAACTCAACAGGATGGCCCGCGACTTCCAGGCCAGCAGACTCAGCCAGTGCCGCTCCCGGAAGCATCGCCGCGGCGGAAGCGGCCGCTATCGTCTTTATTGCGTCGCGACGGTTGTATTGAGCTGTCATGCTGTTGTCCAATCGCGGTTCATTTTCTTCGCTGGCGCCGTGCACCTGAAATGTCCTGCTCGGTGAGGACAAAGTCCTTCGGCGGTGTGACACCTAGCAAATACTGCACGAAATAGTCCCAGCGCCGCCGTATCAGGTACGCGGCGTGGGGTCCGCTCTCGCCGTGATACATATTGGGCACGAAGAGCATGTCGAAATTCTTATTTGCTTTCATGAGTGCGTCGGCGAAACGCATGGTTTCGACCGGGTGCACATTGTCGTCAATATCACCATGCACGAGGAGCAGGTGGCCTTTCAGCTTATCGGCCATGGTGACGTTCGACTGCGCCACGTAGTCGTCCTGCACGGGATATCCCTGATACAACTCGTTCCACCAAGCCTTGTCGAGGCGCGCATCGTGGTCGCCGGAAATGGAGACGCAGACTTTGTAGAACTCCGGAAAGGCCAACATCCCGTGAGCGGCGCCGTAACCGCCCGCCGAGGTCCCGAAAATTCCAACGTGATCGATGTCAATGTAGGGGAAACGCACGGCCATCTCCTTGATCATGGCTACGTGGTCTTCAAACGCGCCGCCGAGATTTCTGTAGGAGAACAAGTGAAATGCGCGCGAACGGCCCGCAGTGCCGCGGCCATCAACCATGACGACGACGAAGCCAAGCTCAGCCACGGGCTGCAGCCACAATGTGCCGCCGAAGCTCTTGGGGACGAAAAAGTCCTGCGGCCCGGTGTAGACGTGCTCGATCACCGGATACTTCTTCGATGGGTCGAAATTGGAAGGCCGCCAGATCAATCCATATAAGTCTGTCGTACCATCGGCTGCCTTGCCTTGAAACGGCTTGGGAAATTTCCAGCCCCTGGCCTGCAATCCGCTAACATCGGTCTTCTCCAGCGTCCGCACCTCTGCACCATCCTTCGACCGGCGCAGAACGGAAACAGCCGGCAGATCCGGACGCGAGTAGTTGTCAACGAAGAATGCGCCATCGGGCGAGACGCTCACGGAGTGATTGGCGTTCTCGGGCGTGAGCAGCGTCAGGCCTTTGCCGTCGAAACCGACAACGTAGAGATGTGTCTGGTACGGCTCCTCGCCTTTTTCTCGCCCACCAGCGAGAAAGTAAACGCGGCGGTTCTTCTCGTCCACGTACTCGATCTGCCGGACGACCCAAGCGCCCTGCGTGATCTGATTTTCGAGCTTGCCGCTTTTGTCGTACAGATAAAGGTGGTTCCAC
>WNFY01000715.1_pt1 | contig 32594 bp, 30 predicted proteins | sample 5400091 | NCBI WGS metagenome assembly WNFY01 (sample SAMN13153364, study PRJNA577476) | soil metagenome | isolation source: 60 cm soil or saprolite under grassland replicate 1 | place: USA:California | collected 2016-06-15 | reverse complement strand
AGCGCCCGCCCGCAAGTTGAGATAAACCCGGAGTCTTCTGGCGTTCGCTTCCATCCTACAGATTTCGGCCACGTTCGAAATCGCTTGATGCGCATCAATTTGATCGAACTTCAGTTGCAATTTGTCTTTCGCGATTCGGCTCAGATCCAGCAGATCGTCAATGAGCTGACTTTCCAACTCCACATTGCGGCGAATCATTGCCAGCGAGGCTTTGGAATCTTCAGATTGGGGCGGAACAGATTCCAGGACATCCAACGCGGCAATCACCGGCGTTAGTGGCGTGCGAAGCTCATGCGAAAGCATGGCCAGAAAATTATCCTTTGTCCGATTCGCCGCTTCGACAGCCGCTTTCTGTTGCTCGATAGCCGCCTCAGCGCGCCTCCGCTCCGCCATGCCCGCGGCAAGCGCCAGGGCCGTAATGGCCAGCACGGCCGTAGAAGTTTGCGCGATAAGGAGCGACTGGTTTTTTGTTTCCATCACGAACGGCCCAAAGCCCTGCAGCGTCCCCCAAATCGCGATAGCTGAAAGAATAAAAATGCCAGTCGCCGTTTCGCGTTGCGAGAAGCGGAATGCAGTCCAGATCACGATCGGTCCGCAAATGAATGAGATCGGATAATTTCTTGCAGTAATCGGGAACCATCCACCGAAGACCGCTTCACCGAGCATGAGCAGCACCAGGAGCAGCAGACCGACTTCAAGATGTCTCTTCGGATTCAAGCGCCACCTCGGTCCGATACTCCAGAGGATCAGTAACGGAGCCATCACGAGAGCGCCCGTCGCGTCGCCAAGCCACCAAGTCAACCAGATCGCGCGGTAATTCGCCCAGTCCGCGAAACTACCGACCGCCAGACTGGTCACACCGAAAGTTGGGCTAACCGCCGTGCTCACTATCACCGCGAGCGCGAATTTGAAAACGTCTTGTGCGCGATCAAAGATGCGAGTGCCGCCGGCAAACTGATTCACCAGCCAGGCGCCGCAAACCGCTTCCAGCGTATTGCCCGTGGCGATGCAAAGCGAAGTCCCAATGTTGCCCGCCGTCGTGACATTCACCAGAAATGCGCCGAGAAAAATCGCCGGCCACGTGCGATAACCGAACACGAGTAGCGCGGCCAGCGCGATTCCCGCAGGCGGCCACACCGGGGAAGCGCTCGGGTGCACAAACGCAAGCTGTAAAATCAGCTTGCCGACGATGACGTAGATAACCGTTAAAATGCCGATGGCCGGCAACGTGGAAAAACGTCGCGATTGCATCGCTCGACCGCCTCAGCGTGTCGCCTATCTCTACGTCGCCGCTGAGCGCCGTCAACACGGAGTTGAACCCTGATCAGGATCTAAGTTGAATCGAGTCCGAAATCAAAAGTCGTACATTAAACGAGCGCCGGACTGCCGCTCGAGAGATACTTCGGTGACGTGCCCCCAATCCGACTAATAATCCCGCACGTAGGGATATTTTGATTCGTTACCCAACTCGGGTGGAAATTCCGCATAGCCGGCGTGAATGTATGGAATATCTGGCGGAAGCATCGGGTAGTAGCTTTCCCGCCATGCCGGAAAGGGAAATGTCAGTATCTCAAGCAAGCCGGCCACGTGCCTAGTGGCAGAGCGGCCGACTCCCCGCACTACACCATATCCAGCGGCTGCAGAATTTCCGTCGTACGTGTTAATCGTCGTTACGGTCACAAAAATCTCCGCAGGAGCGATGAAAAAATTCGAGAGGCCGCGACCGAGCTTGCGCGTCGGGCCATAATCATTCGACGGCGGGTCTTGAATATCGCCCAACGAACTTCCCACAAGCCCGAGCAATAACGAGATGACAACCAGCTTTTTCATGTCGTTCTCCCGTCAATTAAACAGATCCTAAGAAGTAAAGGCAACACTTTATTTTCGGTCTTCGGCTGCAACGCGGTTCTGTGTCTTAAACATCGAAATCGCTATCGTAACCGCAAGAATAAGCACAATCACTCCCAGAGAGAGGGCCCGAGGCAACGGAAAATAATCCGCGACAATCATTTTGATCCCGACAAAAGCGAGCACGAGCGCGAGCCCCGTTCTCAAGTAAATGAATCGATCCATCAAGCGGGCCACCAGAAAGTAGAGCGATCGCAAACCGAGAACCGCGCAAATATTGGAAGTATAGGCAATAAATGGATCACGCGTGATAGCGAAGACCGCGGGAATCGAATCGACCGCAAAGAGCAGGTCCGTCAGCTCGATTACGATCATGGTCAAGGCGAGCGGGGTCAACATCCAGCGGCCATCCAAGCGCACTTTAAAGTGTACGTCATGAAATTCGGGGGTAATGGGAAAGATGCGGCGGCACGTCCGGATCGCCCAATTCTCCGCAAGATCTCGCGGCGGATGCTTTCGAAACAACATTCGCAACGCAGTGAGCAAGAGGAACAAGCCAAAGAGATAAAGGACGAAATGAAACCGCTGCACCAATGCGATGCCGCAGACAATCATAATTCCGCGCATGATAAGCGCGCCGAGGACTCCCCAGACCAAGACGCGATGTTGTGCCAGCGGAGGGACGCGGAAATGCGCGAAAATCAATACAAACACAAAGATGTTATCGACGCTCAGCGAATACTCGATCAGATAGCTGGTAAAAAAATCGAGGCCATGATGAGGACCTTTAAGGCGCCACACGAGCGCGTTAAATCCGAGTGATACGAGCACCCATAATACGGTCCTTTGCGCCGCTGCGCGCATGCTCAGTTCGCGATCGCGAAGCTTGAACGTGATGAGGTCGATTCCAATTGCGATGAAGACGCCGATGTGAAAGGCGATCCAAAACCAAATGCTGGTTGTCACGGCGAAGAGGTTTTCACGTCACGAGAGGCGCGGCAATCGCAAATTGCAGACGCGGCACGTCGCGTTCGCTGCGTCGCATGAAACGCATACATCTCATAGCTCATATTCGACACATACGCCCAATAGACTTTTTCCTCGCCATCTCGACCGTTCGTCGTAATTTGTGCACTCCTGAAAATGGACGCGGAATTGGAAAAACTCGTAGACGCTGGCAAGCTCACGCCAAAAGGCGCCGAACAGCTCGAGAAACTCAAGCCTGGCGCCTACTGTTTGCACAAGAGCTGGGGGTTCGGTCGGGTAACCGAATGGAATCTTCTCCTCAATCAGATCGTGATTGATTTTGCGAGCAAGAAGTCCCATCCCATGCAGGTCCAGTACGCGGCGGAAAATCTTACGCCGCTCGCGCCCCAACACTTTCTCGCACGCAAGGCGAACGACCTGGCATCAATCAAAAAACTTGCCAGGGAAGAACCTGTAGCCTTGACGCAAAATATTATCGAGAGTCTGGATGGGCAGGCAACGGTCGCCCAGATCGGTGAATGGCTGGTGGGCGACGTATTAACGGAAGCGGAATGGAAACGCTGGTGGGAATCGACGAAGAAGTTACTCAAAGCCAGCGGCGCGTTTTCCGTTCCTTCGAAAAAGACAGACCCAATTCGACTGCGCGGCGAAGGTCTGTCGCACACTGACGAATTAATCGCTTCGTTCAACAAGGCGCGGCAGCCAAAAGAGCAAATCGCGGCGCTGGACCAGCTCATAAAATTTCATCAGCAATTCAAAGAGCCTGAAAAACAACTACAGCCAATCGTGGCAACAATCGAGAACATGGCGGTGCGCAATCAGAAGATGCATCCCGAGCTCGCTTTCGAGCTGATCATCGCGCGCGACGATTTGCTCGGGTGCGTTCCGCAACTGCACACAACGCACATTGGTTTGACCCTCTCGAAATTAATTCTTGAGGAAGAGAAGCGGTTGGTGTCGATCTTGCCGAAATTGCCGGCGGCAAAGGAGAAAAGAGTTTTGCAAGCGCTGCCATCCGCGCTCGGCCCTCGCTGGACGGAACGTGCCTTGCAATTGATGCGAGGGAGTCATGGTCGCGTGGTCGCGCAAATTCCGCGCGTCTTGAGCGAGGCGGGACAACATGCCGAACTTCGGGCAATGCTTGAACGAGGCATTCGCGAACATTCGGCCACGGGCGAGATGCTGGCCTGGTTGTGTAACGAACGCCAGAGTTGGAGCGAACTGATTACTCCGGAATTGCTCAGCGCGATTTTCGCGACCCTCGAACGCGAGCAACACAACGCTCCGGGCCGCGCGAGCAAGTTGCACCGCGCGCTGGTTGAAGACCGGCAATTGATTGGAGACATTTTTAAGAAAACTGATGTCGCTACTGCACGCGACGCAATGCGGCGGCTGCAACTAAGTCCGCTGTTTGACGAGCTGACGAAACGCTCGCTTCTGGCCCGGATCGTCAAGGTCTATCCAGAGTTGGAAGGGACGATCACAAGCGCGCAACCGCAGGAAAAGACCGCACAGTTAATCGTTTCCTGGAGCAGCCTGGAAAGACGCAAGGCCGAATACGAAGAGCTCCTGAAAGTAAAAATTCCTGAGAACACCAAAGAAATCGCGCTGGCAAGGTCGTATGGCGATCTCAGTGAGAATTTTGAATTTAAGGCGGCCAAACAAATGCAAAGCGTCCTGATGCGACGCAAATCGGAGCTCGAACAAATGCTGCACAACGCGCGTGGCACTTCATTTGAAAATGTAGACGCGTCGCATGTTTCGATCGGCACAATCGTCACCCTGCGTAGCGCGGAAACGAGCGAAGAGGAAACGTACACCATTCTCGGCGCGTGGGATGGCGATCCTGACCGCCATATCATTTCGTATCAAACGGCCATCGGGCAGGCATTGCTCGGACGCAAAGCCGGCGAAGCCGTCTCGCTCAGCACCGATCATGGCCCTGTTCAATTTACAATTGTTTCAATTCAGCCGGCGCCACCAGACGAAACCGCGCCACCTCCTGCTCTTCCAACCGAATCTGCCGTAGAAGCGGCGATAGCGGAATAGATTCCTCGGACCACTGTAGAGGCGTTTGTGCCATACGCCTGGCTGACCGCTCGGTGCTTGACACAAAGCACCGCTACACGCGCTACTACATCAGCAATTCGTAGGAGAGGACACTCAGGCAATAGATCGCAGCGGTTTCCACCCGCAGAATAATCGGGCCAAGAGTGATGGGCTGGCATCCATGTCGCCGGGCGAGCGCAAGTTCCGCAGGCGTGAAATCGCCTTCCGGGCCGACGAGCATCAATACGGTTTCGGGGCGATGTTGGTGTTCGCTCAAATAATCCGCGAGGATTTTCTTCAAGTGCTGCGCGTCGGGCTGGAGCGAACCGATCAGGCGCAGATCGAATCGAGCAATATCTTTCTGTAGTGGTCCGCCTAAGGCGGATGTCGGCTGCGACGCTGGAGACTCAGCAGGCGACACACCTGCCTCTACAGCATCAAAAAATTCCGCGAGTTTTCTCGGCGCGTGCACGCGCGGCAGCCAGTTCTGCCCGCATTGCTTGGCCGCTTCAACTGCGATCTGCTGCCATTTCGCCTGTTTTTGCGCGGCGCTTTCGGAATCGACCTGCACAACAGTGCGATCGGAAATGATCGGCGCAATGTCGGCCGCGCCGATCTCGACCGCCTTCTGCACGATCAACTCCATGTTTTTCCCTTTGGGAATTGCCTGTCCGAGAACAATTCGGCAGCGCAAAGGCGGCGTCTTCGCTTCGTGTAACTTCTGCAATCGAATTTCGTCGCCAAGATCGACAATTTCCGCGGTGATTTCGCGCCCGCGCCCATTGAAAAGAACGAGTTTGTCGCGGCGCTTCATGCGCAGAACATCGCGCGCATGGTGAGCTTCCGATCCACTCAGCGCAAGCGCGTCAGGGCTCCAATTCTCGGGCGAGATATAGAAGCGATGCATTGAGGCGTTTCCTTTTGGGCATTTGAAAGAGAGCGATATGACGCATTCGATCTATAGGACTAATAAGACCTGTGGGGCAAGCAACCCCCGATTTTCTTTATTGGTACTCGGACGCTATATCCGAATTCATCGCCAGTACGTTCTCCAGCGATTTGCCGATCGACGGCTCCATACCGCGTTGTTGCAGCGTCTCGATCACGCTCTCTGTCGGGATGTTTCCAACCAGCGCGTCCTGCGCGAAGGGGCATCCACCAAGCCCACCAATAACTGAATCAAAACGGCGGCAACCGGCGTCATATGCGGCGAGCACTTTTGCTGAAGCGCCGCTGCGTGTGCTGTGCATGTGCACTCCGATGTCGCAATTAGCGTATTCGTTCGTCACCGATCGCACCACACGGTTAATCAGATCGGCGGTGGCTAAACCGACGGTGTCCGCGAGCGAGATGGATCGTATCCCGAGCTCGACTATTTTTTTCATTGCCTCGGACACCTGGTCCTCATCCCACGGGTCGCCATAGGGATTTCCGAATGCCATGGAAAGATAAACGACTATATCGAGTCCCGAATCGTCAGCTCTTGCTTTGATTGATCGTAAAACTTTGTAGCACTCCTCAGGAGTCTGGTTCTGGTTTCTGCGCAGAAACGTCTGCGAGGCCGAGCAGGGATAACCAAGCGTTGTCACCGCTCCAGTTGTGATCGCGCGCTCCGCGCCTTTCTCGTTCACCACAATCCCGATGATTTCGATATCGGGGAGCAGGTCGATTTGCTCCAGCACCTTCTCGCTGTCGGCCATCTGCGGCACGGTCTTCGGAGAGACGAAGCTCACGGCATCGATGTGCTTGAACCCGGCGCTCATGAGCGCGCGCAGGTATCGTACTTTCAATTCCGTCGGAATCTGTCTCTTGAGACCCTGCCAGGCGTCGCGCGGGCATTCGATCAGTTTTACAGCGTCGTCCGGCATTCTTGCGGCCTATCACTGGAAAAATTCTTTTGCGCGTTCGAAAAAGCTCTTGCGCAGCGGCGTGTTCTCCTCACCGCAAAGCGCGGCGAATTCCTCAAGCTTGCGACGCTGTTCTGCGTTTAGGCGGGACGGTACTTCGACAATCAAACGCGCAAGCAGATCGCCACGGTCGCGTCCGTTGATGTTCATGATTCCTTTCCCGCGCAGTTTAAACATCTGTCCGCTTTGCGTGCCGGCTGGCACTTTCAGATGCGCTTTACCTTCCAGTGTTGGAACGTCAACGTCGCCGCCCAAGGCAGCGATTGAAAAAGGGATGGGCACCTCGCAATAAAGATTATCGGCGTCGCGCTGAAAGATTTTGTGCTCCTTGATATGAATGACCACGTAAAGATCACCGGGCGGGCCGCCACGAATGCCGGCCTCGCCATTGTGCGCCGAACGCAGTCGCGAGCTTTCCCCGATGCCAAGCGGAATTTTCAATTTAACACGGCTTAGTTTTTCCACGCGTCCATCGCCGTGGCAGTGCCGGCACGGTTTCTCGATGATTTTGCCGGCGCCGCGACACCGGGGACACGTCTGCGAAATGTGAAAAAATCCGCGCGAACTGATCACCTGGCCACGTCCGCCGCAGGTGGGACAACTAACGGTACGCGAACCTGGCTCAGCGCCGCTGCCGTGGCATTTATCGCAGGTGTCAAGCTTTTCGATTTCGATCTCTTTTTCAGCTCCAAAAGCCGCTTCCTCCAGCTTGATCTGCATATCGTAACGCAAATCCGACCCGCGTTGCGGATCTTCCGTGCGCGGGCCGGCGCCTCCAAAAAACGTCTCGAAAATTCCCCCACCAAATCCGCCCTGACCGAAGACTTCGCGGAAAATGTCGAACGGATCATGGAAACCCCCGCCAAAACCGGCGCCCCCCTGGGCAAAGGCGGCGTGGCCGAAACGATCGTAGGCGGCACGCTTATCGGGGTCCATGAGAACATCATAAGCCTCCCCTAGCTCCTTAAATTTCTCTTCCGCATGCGGATCCTCTGGATTTTTGTCCGGATGAAACTTCACCGCGAGCTTGCGATAAGCGCGCTTGATCTCCTCGTCGGCGACGTTTCGCCCGAGGCCCAGCACTTCGTAATAGTCGCGTTTCTTCGTGGCCATGTAACGAATTAAGTCCTATGTGACCTATGGAACTAATGGGCGAGGCAGGCAAGACGCCTCACTTATTTTCCCGGTCCGCTTGAAACGACCACACTCGAGGGCCGCAGCAAGCGGTCCCTAAACCGATAACCGCGGCGAGTCTGGCGCAGGACAATCCCCTCGGGAAATTGATTGTTCGGCTCATGCGCAATTGCTTGGTGCAGGTTTGGATCGAATCTTTTGCCTTCTGCCTCGATTGGCTGCAGTCCGTTCTCGGCCAGGAAATCGTGGAGTTGTTTGAGAACGAGAGTCATTCCGGAATACACTGGAGACAGTTCGCTTTCTCCTTTGGCAGCTTCCAGACCAAGCTCAAAATTATCAATAATTGCCACCAGCCGCTCAAGTAACGAGCTACTCGCGTATTTGATCGCCTCTTCTTTTTCGCGCGCACAGCGCTTTTTGTAATTCTCGAAATCGGCCTGACTGCGCAGCGCGAGATCACGAAACCTGTCAAGATCGGCTTGCAAGCTGGCAGTTGGGTCTTCCGCCTCGCTTCGATCCGTTGCGGCAGGTGCAGCAGATGAAGATATCGCTGCCGATCGTTCGGTTTCTTTGTTTTGTGCGGTAGCAGAAGGCTTTTTCATGTCTTGCGGATGGCAATCAAAGTGATGTCGTCATTTTGTGGAAGGGAACCGGTAAAATTGCGCACGTCCTCGATGACTCTCCTTACAATCGCCTGCGCACCATCGGTAGCGCTTGCGCGAACCGATTGAGCCATACGATCAAAGCCGAATTCATCGCCCTCAGTATTGAGCGCTTCGGTCACGCCGTCAGTATAGAGAACCAGGCAATCCTCGCGCTCGAGCGGAACGGCGAAATCGGCAGTCAGCCTATCGAACACACTTCCACTGTCAATTCCCACGACCATTCCCGGCGATTTTATTGGCGTAACAGTTTGCGACTGTCGCTTGTAGAGCAAGGGCGCGTCGTGCCCTGCGCGCGCGAGCGTGACGCCAGCACCATCGCTCTGATGATTCAGAATGAGATAGGCCATGCTAATGAACATGTCTTCCTTAATATCGGGATAAAGTTGCCGGTTCACCTTTCGTAATACATCTGCCGGAGATGGGTTTCGCGCTGCCTCAGCACGCAACACGCTGCGGCAAATTGCCATGATAAGCGAGGCGGGAACGCCTTTACCCGAAACATCTGCGATTGCTACGCCGAGCCGTTTGTCATCAACGCGGATGTAGTCGAAGTAATCGCCGCTCACCTGACGCGCAGGCACATTAATGCCGCTAATCTGAAATCCGTTTATGGCCGGTGCTTCGGCTGGAAGCAAAATACGCTGAATATCCCGTGCGATTTCCAGGTCGTGATCGAGCCGCTTTTTTTCGTTCGCCATCGAGTAAATAATGGCGTTGTAGAGAGCAAAGGCTGACTGTTCGGCGATCGATTTAAAAACGACAAAATCGGCCTGCGAAAATAGCGCACCCGTGGGACCATTGGCGAGAGCGAGAACACCGAGGTCTTGATTTCCGTACCGTAGCGGTGCGGCCATCACCGACGCAGTGCCGAAAGCGCTGCCATGTAATTTCGCCAACTCCGGCGCCTGTGAGAGCTCGGTGAAGCAAATGGGTTGCCCGGTTTGCCACACGTGTCCGAGCATCCCCTCGCCCGGAGTAACCGAATGCAGCCGCAGATAACTTTCCAGGGCAATAGGCGTGGCGGCTGCTTGCTGCAAAATATTTGGCGGAACATCGACTAACGGCGGGCACCCCTTTGAAATAAAGGCAGGAGTCAGTCTGCCGCCTGTACGGTCAGTCACATAAAGGGCGCCTCCGTGTGCGTCGAGGATACGTGTTGCGCCTTCGACGATGAGCCGATGCAGTTCTTGAGGCCGAATCGTTTCCCTGAAAGCCTCGCCAAGCCCGTGCAGGAAATCGAAAACGAGCGTTTCTTCGACCTGAATTTCTTCATGGGAGCGTTCCAGACTTCGAATTCGCCGCGCCTGGTAGTAGGCGGTGAAAATCCAACCAGCCACAGACGCAAGAAGCAGTCCGAAGAGAAGAGTCGGCCACATGATGTAGGGCCAGCTTACTTCGAAGACGTCTCGTGATGAAGGTCTTGTTTTAGATAATCGAGAACGTCCTTAAAGCGAAAAAGATTCTCGGGCGCCGCTTCACAAAGGGCTTCATGCGCTTCCAGCATCGTTTCCGTTTGCTCCTGTTTTTTGCTCTCTCGCGATAGATCTTTGGACGCGCGATCGAGCGCCTCACATTCGGGCGCAGTCGTGCCATCGGCACGAATATCGAATATCTGATCCAGGCCCAGCCCGGAAAGGAGCTCCCGGCTGCGATTCCGGCAGTGGACGACGTGAAGATGACCTCGACCGAGTTCCTTCAGGCGCAACGCCACGCTGGCCATTGTTCCCATGAATGTGGAATCCATCATGGCGCAATCCGCCAGATCAACGACAAACTCGCGATAACCGCGGTCCAACATTTCGCGAGCGAATTCCTTCAGGTTGCCGCTGTTCAGGAAACTACCTTTTCCCTCTACTTTCACCCAAACGGTTGGACCGTTTACCCCTACTTGAATCGATGACTCCACGTTTTCTCTCTATAAGATACAAGACCGGGAGGCACGCTGTCAAACCTTCCACCTCACGAAAACCTCTAGGAATTGATTCGAAATGGAAAACTCAGAAAGCCGCATATCTCAAAAAGAGCCAATCTGATGCTGCTCCCACATGTAGGAGCGGTTTTCCGCCACGATCCTCCCGTTTTCGACTAACAAACATCGCCAGGCAATCACTCGCCCGTCATCAAGGTAATCATCACCGATGACTTTGAATTCCGTTTTATGAGTGCCCCGCACGTTTCGGTAGGAAATCTCCTGTGCCTGGACGTGTTCGTGCAATTTCTCCTGGCGATACTCCAGGCGCACTGTGAGATCGGCGGACCGCTTGGCCCGCCAAAAGAAATCGAAGTAATCGCCGAAATGTTGGCGCGTATCCACCCCAGTCACGGCGCCGAAGAGCCGGTATTGCCGCTCAAATGTGATAGGCGCATCTTGAAGGGTCGCCGTCTTCTGAGAAGACGCTGTACTACCGCCGCCTGAAAGCGCTCCCGGTTTGAGGGTGCTTGTCTGTCGCGCCTGCGCTTGTACGGGTGCTTTTTCACTTAAAAAGAAAAGTTTCGTTTTTCGAAACTGGAAATCTTTGCTCAACGCCACTGGAAGCGGCGCCATTTTTTCGACAATCTTGGGTTCTTCCGTCGCTCGCGCTAATCCGCTTGCGATAATGATCAACCCGACCGCCACAGCCTTAAATTTCATCCCCGTAATGAAACCGGTTCGCGCGCCGCATGTCAATATACGTCGTATGGGACGCATCAGTCCCATGGTTTCGCTTGCCCTGTTTCCCGCCTAGATTTTCAACGTGATCGACGTTCGATATGACCGCGGCGTTTACTTGTCGCACCAGGACTTGTGGCTCGACCCGTGGGACGCTAAGCGTTTCGCATTCGTCTCCCACGCGCATAGCGACCACATCGCGCCACATGATGAGATCATCGTTTCGGAGCGCACCGCTCGGTTGATGCGGGCGGGTCTACCGGGGACACGCATAGAACATGCATTGGCGTTTGACGAACGGAGAACAGTGCACAATGTCGACGTAACGTTGTTGCCCGCCGGCCACATTTTCGGTTCGGCACAATTTTTTCTTTTCGCGAGAGACGAGACGCTGCTTTATACGGGAGATTTCAAACTGCGTCCCGGGAGATCCGCCGAGCGCGCGGAATGGCGCCAGGCCGACACACTCATCATGGAGACGACTTTTGGCCTGCCGCGCTATCGATTTCCGCCAATGGAACAAGTTATCGACCAAATCGTCACTTTCTGCCGCCAAGCAATCGACGATGGCCAGGTGCCAGTGCTCCTCGGCTACTCGTTAGGCAAGGCGCAGGAGATATTGTGCTCCCTCGACGGAGCAGGATTAACGCCCATGCTGCACGGCTCCGTCTATCAGATGACTCGTATCTACGAGCAGCTCGGCCAATCGTTCTGTAAATACGTGCGCTACAACGTGAATGATGTCGCGGGAAAAGTTCTTATCTGCCCACCCAGCGCAAATCGATCGCGTATGATGGAAAAAATTCCCCACAAACGTGTTGCGATGATCAGTGGCTGGGCGACTGATCCCAACGCAGTCTATCGCTATCAGGTTGATGCCGCTTTTCCTCTCTCGGACCACGCTGATTACAACGACCTGGTTCGCTATGTCGATCTTGTACAGCCCAGGCGCGTGTTCACCCTCCATGGTTTCGCCGGCGAGTTTGCGCGCGATTTGCGCGAACGCGGCATCGAGGCCTGGGCGCTCACGGAAGAAAATCAAATGGAGCTGAGCTTGGGGAGCGCGGGCATGTTACCGGCAGCCTCTGCCAAAACGCGCGGTGAAGTTGTCCGGGGAAATGCCGGACAGAGCGGGCAACAAGTCCGCGCTTCTCAATCCGAATCGGAATTCTTTGCGTTCGCCGAGGTCGGCGAAAGAATCGGCGCCACTGCCGCAAAACTGCAGAAAGTGCGTTTGCTTGCCGATTATTTGCGGACACTCGATCAAGAACAGCTTCCCATCGCGGCGATTTACTTTACAGGGCGCGCTTTTGCGCAGAGCGATCTCCGCACATTGCAAGTGGGAGGAGCAATCATCTACCGCGCAATGATGGCAGCGGCGAAATTGAGCGACACAGAGTTCCACCGCATTGCCCACGGGCACGGAGACGCCGGCAAAACTGCCTTCGAAGCCCTGGAGGGGCGCACTAACCCCGAGCCGTTCGCGCTCGGAGAATCGCGCAATTTCTTCGCTGCATTGCATCGAACCCGTGGCTCCATTGCGAAGACCGAGTTGCTGCGATCACGCTTTGCCAGACTGTCCGCGCGTGAAGCTCAGTACGTGGTCAAGATTCTCACGGGAGACTTGCGCATCGGCTTGCTGGAGGGGCTCGTGGAAGAAGCAATCGCCCACGCCTTCGAGATGCCACTGGATCAAGTGAAGGAAGCCCACATGCTTCTGGGCGATATCGGCGCCACTGCAATGCTTGCTTCACGAAAAGAATTGCACCGTGCGGAATTATCGATCTTTCGTCCGATCAAGTGCATGCTGGCGACTCCCGAACCAACGGCAGAAGCAGTGTGGAAACGGTTCGTCGAAGGGAAGGATCCTGCGGCCCAACTGCTTTCGGTCGCCGCGGCGACCTATGGCGCGGCAGGCAGCGGGGCTACGGTTTATGTGGAAGACAAATTCGACGGTATCCGTGCGCAGCTTCATCGCAGCGGACAACGGGTCGAAATTTTCTCGCGCGATTTGCGGCGCATCACCGATCAATTTCCAGAACTGGCGAGGCAAGCAAGGAACTTCGAGAAAGAGCTGATCGTGGATGGTGAAATTATCGCCTATGAACAAGGTCGCAGACTCACCTTCTTCGATCTGCAAAAGCGGCTCGGTCGCAAAAATGATGGCGCGGATTTGTTCGATGGTGTCGCGGCAGATGTGCCGGTCGCTTTTATCATCTTTGATCTTCTTTGGCTGAACGGACGCTCGTTGCTGAAAACTCCGCTGCGCGAGCGGCGCGGAGGGCTCGGGGGGTTGCGATTACCGCCACAATTTCAGATAGCAGAAGTAATGTCAGCGCATTCCGCGAGTGAGATCGAGCAAACTTTCCAACAGGCTCGGCGGCGCTTGAACGAAGGTCTTATGATCAAAGACCCGCAGAGCGCTTATTTACCGGGCACCCGTGGGATGTTTTGGTTTAAGCTCAAGAAAGAGCTGGCAACGCTCGATGTAGTGGTCGTCGCCGCCGAGCTTGGCCATGGCAAACGCAATGATGTGCTGAGTGATTACACATTCGCGGTGCGCGACGAAACAACGGGCGAGCTCTTGCCGATCGGCAAAGCCTACAGCGGGCTGACTGACGCGGAGATTGCGGAGTTAACCGAGCACTTCAAACAGAACACGATCGCGGATCATGGTCGATACCGTGAAGTGAAACCGGACATTGTGCTCAAGGTCGCATTCAACTCAATCCAGCCGAGTGCGCGCCACGCCAGTGGACTCGCGCTGCGCTTTCCCAGAATCAAAGCGATCCGGCGCGACAAAAATGTCGATTCCATCGACACCCTCGAATACGCGCGACAACTCGCGGCGCAGCGATCGGAGGTTGGAGTGTTGGAGTAATGCTTATTGAGTGAAGTTGGCGGATTCCTACACCGGGCCATCCCGAGCGAAGCGAAGTCGCCAATACTTCACTACGCGACCGCACCGCTACTGCGGCGTTCCATCGGAAGATGTTGGCGATGGTGCGGGCGAAGCACTTTCCGACTGATCAGACGCCGGCGAAGACGATGTCGACTCCGAATTGCCGGGCGTTCCTGAAGGACTCGCGGACGTTTCCGAAACGCCTGGCGCCTCCGGCAAAGATGATGGTGTCGCAAAACGACTGTGCCGAAGACCACGCGGCGGAACCCCGGCGCGCCCAGGGATAGGCGGAATGGCGAAGTCTCCCGGTGGGGAACCTGGCGCCGCATCCGTTCGGCCTGATTTTCTTTTCTCCAACGCCTTCTTGCGGGTCTCGAGCCAGGCTTGGCGCCGCTCGATCTGTTGTTGCTTCTGGGCCTCCTGCTCCGCAGCCAATTGTTGCTGCACCTCCCGCTTGACCATGGCTCTTATTTCTTCCTCGGTTGTGTGCTTTTGGCAGGCACAAAATGTGGCCAAGGCAATGATCAGCGGCAGCGCAAACGGGTTTTTCATCTCAGGATTGGTAGTGTGATTGGTTCTTGTTGTTCGAATTAAGCAAATAAGCGAGCACGCCTTCAAGCGCGAGTCAATGCGATCGCGCGGATGGCGAAACCGCGATTCGTTTTCGTTATTCGAAAGAGGGAAACAAAGGACCGCAGCCGATCAAACGAAAGTTAATGCGCCGGCGCCGTTGGTGAAGTTGCCGGTTTCACGATGACCGTTTCCACCCGGTCACGTCGAAGACGCTGAATATTAGCGTAAATGGCCAACAGCGCGATTGATCCGACGATTATAAGCATCAGCACAACAGCGCTCTTTGGAACTCGGGACGATCGAAATCTTTCGCGAGGCGGCTGTGCCGAGTTCACACTTGAAGTATCGATGTCGATCTTGCGCGCGCAAATCCGATCACGTCAGCTCTAGTGCCGCAATTGCATCCATGACGCGCTGGCTTAGTCGTCTGTAGAGATTTTTCTCTGGCGATTCGACCTCGGCCGCCGTAAAAAAAATCGGTTCTCCAATAACGATGGTGATTGGCGCAAAGTGCAAACCGCCGCCGCCACGCGGCAAAGCTTCATGGGCACCGAAGATCCGCATCGGTAAAACCGGGGCGAGCGTCTTTGCAATTACGAGCCCCAATCCCGGCTCGGCGGGCTGCAAGCTGCCATCGAGCGTCCGTGAGCCTTCCGGAAAAACGAGCGCCGCATTCCCGGACTTGAGGACGCGGATAAGGGCCTTAATGGCGCTGCGGTCGATTCCCTCCTGATTAACTGGGATCACATTCAGCTTGGGCAAAAACCAACCAAGCAACGGCACGTCCATCAACGTTCGCCGCGCCAGAAAATAAATCGCGCGATCGCATGTAATGCCCGCGAGGGGCGGATCGAGATAACTCTGGTGGTTCATCGCGAGAATCACGGGACCGCTTTGAATCATGCGCTCCCGATGAATTACGCGAAGACTAAAAAAAAATCGGCCAACCAGGCGGGAAAAATTGTAACCAAGCCAGTAATAGACGTTCATCGTTAAAGCGCTAAGGCGTCGAGTATCGAAACGGCGGAAAAGCGGAAATCAGGCGCCGGAAGGATGGAGGCCGTTTTGTTCCAGCCGTCCGATGATCTCGTTGACAACCTGTTCGATTGTTAAGTGCGACGTATCGATCATGTAGGCGTCTTTGGCGACGATGAGCGGCGACACAGGCCGCGAGGAATCGGCGTGGTCACGGATCGTAATTTCATCGCGTTGCCCCTGCGCTGCACGGCGGCGCAGACGCACGTCAGGTGAAGCATCTACGTAAAATTTGTAGGCAGTGTCTGGAAAAACGACCGAGCCGATATCCCGGCCTTCAATAACCAAGTCGCGACCCGGTGCGTGCTCGCGCATTTTCTCGACGACAATTTCACGGACTCGCGGAATCCTGCTGACGCGGGAAACATTTTCGTTTACGCGATCGTCGCGCAAGTAATCGCTCGGATCGATATTATCAATAAAGATGCGCGACTCGTTATCTCGGAGGCAGCAAGTGATCTGGGCAGATTCGACAGCGTGCGCAACGCGATCGCTTTCTCCCACATCTATTCCCTTTTGCAGGATATGCCAGGTGATCGCTCGATAAATCGCCCCCGAATTGACATAGGCAAAGCTAAGCCGACGAGCAAGCTCACGCGCGACGCTGCTTTTCCCGGAGGCGGCAGGCCCATCAATGGCAACGACGCGATGGGAAGATTGCTGGGCGGGCTGCATGACGCGAGGCAAATTTAGCCATCGTTTTCATGGCGACGCAATGCGACTCATAAGGCGGATGTGACCTATGTGGCCTGCGAATTAGGCTTCCTCGACCGGGGCAGGAGTAAGCGAACCGATCACAGGCGTGCTTATCTGCATCCGTTTCGGATTGGTGAACTCCTCCAGGACGGCTTCAAATCCCGGATAAGACTCACGAATGCACTCGGCATCCTGAACGATAGTTTCCCCGTCAGCGAACAGACCCGCTATGGCAAATGCCATCGCAACGCGATGATCGCCGAAACTTGCTACGCGCGCCCCATGCAGAGGAGCCGGACCATGAATTTCGAGGCCATCGTTCATTTCCGTGACCTGCGCGCCCATAGTGCGCAGATTGCGCGCGATAACGGCAATGCGATCGGATTCTTTCACACGCAACTCCTGTGCATGCCGAATAATCGTTTTACCATTTGCCAGGGCGCCTGCGACTGCGAGGATCGGCAGTTCGTCAATGAGCTGCGGCACTTCTCTGCCTTGGATAACGGTGCCTTTAAGCGGGACCCCCGTGACCTCAACGATTCCGCGCGGTTCAAGTTGATCGACCTCTTCAATCGCCTCGCGCACTTGCGCGCCCATTCGGAGCAACACGCCGAGTAAGGCCGTTCTAGTATCGTTTAGGCCAACTTCGCGCACAAGCAGATGACCTCGCGGTTGCGCCGCCGCGGCGACCAGCCAAAAGGCTGCCGAGGAAATATCGCCCGGAATTGTAAAGTCGCGAGACTCCGGCACCTGCTCGCCGAAGACAGTGACGCTCCCCTCGCCATCCTTTGCCGTGCTAACGAGAAAATAATTAAACATCATCTCCGTATGGTTTCGCGTCGGTGATGGTTCCTCGACAGTCGTCTTGCCCTTGGCGAAAAGGCCCGCCAGCAGCAAAGCACTCTTAACCTGCGAGCTCGCAATGGGCAGCCGATAGTGAATTCCACGCAAGGAGCCGCCACGGATGCGAAGCGGTGGCGTCTGTTCCGGCCCCTCTGCGAGAATATTTGCACCCATCTCGCAAAGCGGCGCGATCACGCGGTTCATAGGACGTCGCGAGAGTCCCGCATCGCCGACGAGGCGGCTCTCAAATGTCTGTCCGGCAAGTAGCCCAGCGAGAAGTCGCATGGTCGTGCCAGAATTTCCGCAATCGATTTCCTTTTTAGGCGGTGCAAGGACGCGCCTTTTCCCATGGACGATCAGCGTGTCGGGCTGGGGCTGCTCGATCTTAATACCCAGAGCGCGCATGGCATTGACTGTATGCATGCAATCTTCGCTCGGGAGAAAACCACGCAGGGTGCATACACCATTCGACAAGGCCGCAATGATAACTGCGCGGTGCGAAATGCTTTTGTCGCCCGGTACGGTAATTTCGATATCAATTCGAGATGCCCGTTTGATTCGTAATTCCATAGACAAGTGTGAAATTTTTCCCGAAGCGAACGCTTCATCCGCGCGCGATGATCAGCATCGGATATAAGACGCGGTTGTCCAGCTTCGCTCCCTCAAGGCCAAAAATCCGACGATTTTTTAGCTGAACTTTGCCAGTGCGACGAGCATTGGCAAAATTACGGAACAAGAAAAATTTTATCTGTGTAGGGATCTTTTACTTCTGTTCCCGGCGGAAACCCTTCCACATCGACGTACTTGCCAGGCGAATAAGGACTTTCCACCAGATGAGGTTTGCCAGGAACGGGTATTCCGTACGGATAATCTCCCTTGGCGACTTTTGTCGGCGCCGCCGTTGGAGGAGGCGAGGCTGCGGTCTCCGTCTGCGGCGTCCCCGTCGGCTGAACGGGCCCATTGGGATTGAATGGCTGTTGCGGCGGCGGATATTCCTCGGTACGGCTTGGCGGATAATTGGCGACGCGATGGCGGGTGGGTTGCGGCGGTTCTTCACTGCATGAGGCGAGGAAGAAGGTCGTGAGTAGGGCAAGCGACAGTGAGAATTTCATAATTGAAAATGCTGTTACAATCCTATCCGCAGTCCAACTCATTGCCAATCACTAAATCTTTTTTCGCCGCAAGCCCTGGAGGCGCTTCGGTAAAGATTGACCTGAATACAATGACGGACCGGTTTTCATCCGAATCCAAAGAAAGATGTCGAACAACTCCCATGCACAGATTTTGGTCGTGGACGACGATGCCATAAGTCGAAAGATCCTGGCACAACTTCTGGCGTCCGCTGGTCACGACTGCCGCGAGTGCGAGGACGGGGCCAAAGCGTTACAACTAATTCACGCCAAACCGCCTTCACTTCTTCTTCTTGATTTCGATATGCCGGGGCTAAACGGCGCCGAGGTTCTAAGACGCCTTCGCTCGGATGCCGATCCGGCAGTCGCACAGATTCCCACGATTATGTTGACTGGGCACGGGAGTGAAGAAAGCGAGGTTTCTTGTTTGCAAGCTGGCGCGGATGATTTTGTGACCAAGCCAATCAATGCCGCGGTGTTGCTGGCACGAATTGAGACCCAGCTTCGCCTGCGCTCCATGCGACGCCAATTAGAGCGGCAAAATGATGAGCTCGAAGAATGGCGTCGCAATCTCGAGCGCGATCTGGCCGCTGCGCGTTTGACGCAACAATCACTGATTCCGCAAAAGCCGCCGCCGTTGCCCGGTTGGCAAGTTGCCACCTGTTATCGCCCTGTAATCCAGGTGGGCGGTGATATCTACGGCTGGTTACCTATGAAGGACAGCCGGATTTTGTTTTGGATCGCAGATGGCACCGGCCACGGGGCCGCTGCCGCGTTGCTTACCACGTTAGCGAAACTCCTTTTTCATCATGGCAGCGTGGAACATGACGCGCCAGCCACGGTAATGGAAAGGGTGAACAGTGATTTCCGCAGTATTTTTGGCGCACGCTCTTTTATGACGGCGATGTGTGTCGCCCTCGATCCCGCGAGCGGACACGCGAGCGTCGTGGGCGCGGGTCACCCACCGTTGCTGGTCATCCGCGACAACGGCGCGACGGAGTCAATTGCCTCGATCGCGCCGCCATTGGGTTTAATCGAACGTCCCGAATTTACGGAAACCGTCATCGGCTTTGAAGCAGGGGACGCTTTTCTTCTCTATACAGATGGTCTGTTTGGCTCGGCGAAAGACGAACGGCGCCGTCTGACTCCGCAACGCTTGGAGAAAATGCTGGATCACTCCGCGCCCAGTGCCGAGGCGCTGCTCAAGGGAATACTAACTCAAGTAGCGCCAGGTAACGCCGGGGACCCTCTGCCAGATGATATGGCGGCCCTGGCCGTCCGTCGGGCGGCCTAGTAATATTTTTTTGGTTTGCTCAAAATTAGTATTGCTCTCTTGCGAGGGAAACGTTAATCAGCGTCCATGCCGAAAACCAAAAAGAAACCTTCCAAGCGCAAACCGAATCCCGCCTTCATGAGACCGGTTCAACCTGACGATAAGCTTTCTGCCATCGTCGGGTCGCAGCCGCTACCACGCTCCGAGCTTACCAAAAAGCTTTGGAACTACATCAAGAAGCACGGTTGCCAGGATAAGAAGAAAAGAACCATGATCAACGCCGATGACTCACTAAGGCCGGTATTTAATGGTAAGAGCCAGGTGAGCATGTTCGAGATGACCAAGCTTGTCTCGAAGCATCTGCATTAGATCTCAAATCCGTTCAATAGCCCGGCGTTCGTGCGCCGGGCTATCTGCGGACACAGCCAGCGGAATAATTCCCGCACCGACGGTGCGTTGTACCGCTCTTGCGCCGGGCTGCAATCTGGTTGAAGTTGGCGGCGTGAAAAATCATCGTTTGACTCTTTTTGCTGCCGCAGCGTCTGTTTTTCTCGCTGCGCCGCTGGCTCGCGCCGAGTCGTCCGGCTGGCTAAGTAATTACCAGAAAGCCCAGCAAGAGGCGAAGGCGAACAATAAATTTCTACTGCTCGATTTCACTGGCTCGGACTGGTGCGGCTGGTGCAAAAAGTTCGACAGGGAAATTCTATCGCAATCTCAGTTTAAAGATTACGCACGTGAGAATCTCGTGCTCGTGGAACTCGATTTCCCACGGTCCAAGCCCCAAAGCACCGAACTGAGAAAGCAGAATCAAGAGCTCGCGCACCAGTACCAAGTTCAAGGATTTCCCACTATCGTCGTGCTCAATGGCGATGGCCGAAAGGTCTGGCAATACGATGGCTATTTCCCCGACGGGCCGGCCGCATTCATCGCGCTACTAGAGAAATTGCGCAAAGGTTGAATGCACATCGATTGTTTGCGGTAACGCGCAAATCTACTGTGATATTCGTCAGCCTGCCATCTTCTGTGGCCGCGTCCTGCGTAACTGGCCGCCTCTGCTAGATACACGCATTCAGTTTGCTCCCTATCGCCCTTATGTCTGTTTGCCGTCTGCTGCTCTTTTGTCTCGCCGGACTGATCGTACATGAGGTTCGAGCGGAGTCAGCAGTTCCAGCGCATGACGCGGCGCGTGATAACCGGGGCCCCGCGGTTGAGTCGAGTATCACGTTCAGCTCAGTCCATGTGGACGGCCCTTACATAGCGATGACCTTTGACGATGGGCCAAGCGCAGCGCTTACCCCGAAGCTGCTCGATTTGCTAGCCGCTCACCACATTAAGGCAACTTTCTTTGTAATCGGCGAGAACGTCGCGGAACATCCTGAGATTGTTGCACGGGCTGCCCGGGAAGGTCACGAAATTGGAAACCACAGCTGGTCGCATCCCAATTTAGCCAAGATGTCGGAGGAAGCCGTTCGGGGCCAACTGCGGCGAACTGACGACGGAATTAAGAACGCCACTGGCATGCGTCCGACTTTGCTCCGGCCACCCTACGGATCGATCACGGCACGCGAGAAACATTGGATCCACGATGAATTCGGATATCAGATCATTCTTTGGGACGTCGATCCGAATGACTGGAAGCGACCCGGTCCGGCTGTGGTTCGCACTCGCATTCTTAATGAGACTCGGCCCGGCTCGATCGTGTTAGCTCACGACATTCACCCGGGTACAATCGAAGCCATGCCTTCTACTTTCGATGCGCTCGAGGCAAAGGGATTCAAATTCGTCACTGTATCGGAGCTGATTCGCATGGCGGTAGCTCAACCGCCACATGCCTCGCTGCGGATGGGCGAGAGCGTTCCGACAGCTATCGCTCCATCGCCGTCACCACCACCGTCTCCGGCATCTTCACCAGGCAGATAGGCCAGGTAGAAGTGCTACTTCTTCGCTGCACCGGAACTTCGTTCAGCCAAACGCTGCTCGGTTTGGCGGCGGGCAATGACGAAGTGATTATTTTCGCCGTAGCTCCGCCATGGACCCGGAGGCACATCGCGAACTTCGATAAATTGCCAATCGGTCACGTCAGTTGGCGCGAGTCCGAGGTAATCGCGCACGGCCGGGGAAACATCCAGGCCGGCTCCATGGTTCAGATTTGGCTTTGGCCGTTCATTTTGGAACACATATTGGAAGTGATCCGTGCGAAAGGGGCCGCAATCTTCCCATTGCGCGTAGCAATTACGATTCCCCTTTCGAATAGCGATCCAGCGATCTTTGCACACTGATTGGCCAGGCCCCGTGTAGGCCTGTTTGAACCATGGGATAACAAGCGGCGCTTCCGGTTTAAACTGGCCGTGCGTGACATCGTTGTACGGCAGCGCACAATAGAAGGGATTCTGGCGCGGGATAAACGCCACCGGAATATAGCTCCGCCGCGCCGACGACTCGGGATTGTCAAATCCGCCGTAATTGGCTGTCCAATTCGCGTCCCAGGAACTTCTGTAATTGGGCACCGGATTGTTACCTCCGGCTTGTTCTCCAACCCAAAACACCGTGGTCACGATATTCGTTTTCCATTGGAAACGTTGCATCGCAGGGCGTGAACTTGTTGGGACAAAGACTTGCGGCTCAACTTTAAGCAATGCCTGCTCGCGCAGTTTCATTGCATATTTGGCAAAGTCTGCCGCCGTCGCGTAGGGCGACGTGGATTGTTCGTCGGCTCTAGCTGCAGCAGCTACCGCTAGAGTCAGACAAGCCGCAAAAAGTCTCTTCATGCAGAAGTTACCGCCACCCTTTATCTGATCACTTGCTTTTAGGCAAGACGAATTTTCGATGCGCAACCGGCCGGACCACACACTGCGATCCGGGGTTCAACCGCGGCTGAGCACCGTCTCGCCTTTGAATTGTCGATCGTCCGTCTCGGGATAATCCAGCGTGTAATGGAGACCACGGCTCTCTTTTCGACTCAACGCAGAATCGACAATCAACGCTGCCACCGTTGCGAGATTACGCAGTTCGAGCAGGTCCACGGATATTTTGAAATTCCAATAGAACTCGCGAATTTCCCGCTGAAGATTTCGCAATCGCGCGCTCGCGCGCTGCAGCCGCTTGTCGGTTCGCACAATTCCCACGTAATCCCACATCAGACGTCTGATCTCGTCCCAATTGTGATAAATCACGACCAGTTCATCAACGTCCTGCACATTTCCCGATTTCCATTCGGGCAACAAAATTCTTTGCCTTGAACTCGATCGTGCGCGCATGCAGGCCGCGGCTGCGCGATGCGCCACCACCAAACCTTCCAGCAGGGAGTTGCTCGCCAGACGATTCGCCCCGTGCAACCCGGTACACGCCACCTCGCCGATCGCATACAACCCCGGCAAACTCGTTGCGCCATTCATGTCCGTTTTGATTCCACCGCATTGATAATGCGCCGCCGGCACAACTGGAATCGCCTGCTTCGACATGTCGATGCCAAACCGCAGGCATGTCTCGTAAATGTGCGGGAATCGCTCGCGAATAAATTCCGGCGACTTGTGCGTGATATCTAGAAACACGCACTTCGCGCCGGAGCGCTTGATCTCCGCGTCGATCGCGCGCGCTACGATATCGCGCGGCGCGAGCGAGCCACGTGCGTCATAGCGTTTCATAAAATCTTCGCCTCGATTGTTGCGCAAGATTCCGCCTTCGCCACGCACGGCTTCCGAAATTAGAAACGATTTGGCCTGGGCGTGAAAAAGACAGGTTGGATGAAATTGAATGAATTCCATGTTCGCGATCTCGGCGCCCGCTCGCCACGCCATCGCCACACCATCTCCCGTCGCGATATCCGGATTCGTCGTGTACAAATAAACTTTGCCGCAACCGCCGGTCGCGAGCACGATTCGATCCGAACGGATCGTTTCTACTTCTCCTTTTTTTTCGTCCAGCATGTAAACGCCAAGACAGCGGTCTTCTGCGGCGAAGCCGAGCTTGGCCGCGGTGATCAAATCCACCGCCATGTGATTTTCTAAAAGCTCGACCTGTGACTGCCGACCCAGCTCACGCAGCAAAGTCTCCTCAATCTCCTTCCCTGTCACGTCTTGCACATGCAACACGCGGCGCTTCGAATGGCCGCCCTCCCGGCCAAGATCGAGCTCACGATGTCCGGAAACATCCCGCTCGTCGAACTGCAGCCCGAGTTCCATCAGTTCGCGGATGCGCTCCGGACCTTCGGTCACAACCGTGCGCACCACCGCCTCGTCACACAGGCCTGCGCCAGCCACGACCGTGTCGCGCACGTGTAGCGCGAATGAATCTTCATCGCTGGTCACGCATGCGATTCCGCCTTGCGCCCAGGCCGTATTAGTGTCGGTCCCTTTGCGTTTGGTGATTACGGCAACCGAACCATACTTTGCTACTTTCAACGCAAAGCTGAGACCGGCGATACCGCTGCCGATCACAACGAAATCGTACTCCTTCATGGCAGGCGGATATTGTCGATCAGACGAGTTTTGCCGAAAAAAACTGCAAACGCGAGCAGCGAATTTGGCCTGACGACTTCGATTGACTGCAAATTCTCTGCGTCAACAAGATCGGCATAGTCAATACGGGCGAGCGCCGCCTGCTCGATTGTCTCGCGAACTGCGGAGACAATTCGCGCAGCCGACTTTTCGCCGTCGCCCGCCATCGCGGCTCCTTTCATCAGGGCCTTTCGCAAAACCGGCGCCTGTTTTCGCTCCTCCACGTTCAAGTATTGATTGCGCGAACTGCATGCCAGCCCGTCGTCCTCGCGAATTGTAGGCACAGCGATGATTTCGATGTTGAAATTCAAATCGCGCACCATCCGGCGAACAATCGCAAGCTGCTGAAAATCTTTTTCTCCAAACACCGCCGTGTCTGGCGCAAGAATATTGAAAAGCTTCGCGACCACCGTGCAAACACCACGGAAATGTCCGGGGCGCGATTTGCCCTCAAGCACACTCGACAAAGAAGTTTCCTCCACAAATGTGGAGCGATCATCAAAATACATTTCGCCGACCGGCGGCCGAAACAAAAGATCGACTCCTGCGTCCCGGCAAAAGCCTTCATCGGCTCTTTCCGGACGCGGATATTGTTGGTAATCGCTTCCCGGTTCGAATTGGAGCGGGTTTACAAAGACGCTCACCGCCACTTCGCCATTGCGGCCGGCGTGCTCACGCGCTATCCGAATCAACTGCAAATGCGCCTTGTGCAAGGCCCCCATCGTTGGAACGAGCACGCGAGGTTTGTTTTGTGCCAGTAACCTGGCGCTGGCGACGGTGGTGCGAATTTCCACGCCGCCAGCATTACCCAATCGCCTGCGATCCGCGAATCACGAAATGTATCTCGGCCGCACACGACCCAAATCAAAGGAAGAGGATAAATACACCAGCGGCCATCAACGCGAGCATCCAGAACAAATCGACGTTGAACCAAGCGCGGCGCAACATTCCGACACCGAGCTTCTCGTAAACCAACATCGCCACCAAGCCAGTTACCAGAAGATAGCCCAAGGTATGGACGGCGACTGAACTCGTCAGCAGCGAAGGAGTGTTGAAGTTAGCGAATTCGAGGCCGCAGGTCGGGTGCATGTGTAGGGCCATTGGACCCGTGTGTTGCGCAAGCGTCTGTGGGGCTGATTTAAGAAATAACGGGATTAGCATTAAACCCGCGCCATGGGCCGATGCCATCACAAAAGACCAAAGAGTTAAATCGCCGAAACCAACCCGCATGCCTACCCAGTTCGGGTGACGCGAGCGAAAGAGGCGATAAAACCCAAAAGCAAATAGGATCGCGGCAGCAGTAATTTTTAGAGCGAATGGTGGCACGGTAACCCGAGCCAAGAGAACCGCCGCGATGATGATCCCGATGGAAAGTGCGTGCCCGAGAGCGATCGGTGGCAGAGCGCGAAGGACTGCTATGCGCTTCTGTTCCTGCAATCCGAGTCCAACAGCAAACAACCATCCCATCGCCGGATTGATCCCATGAAAAGCGCCTAAGCCGAACAGCGTCAGCCAGGGCCAGATCTCACTCACGGAAAGCAATAGGAATCGCTCGATGAATCGCCGCCCTCGAGGCGGATCTGGTGAACCCGATAATCGCTGCTCTCGACAAAAAAGCTTTCGTCGAGCGCAATGCCACCCTCCTGGCCCGCGTCAAGCTTGACCATCCAACTGCCCACGCCGTCGGGATAGAACTGTTCGTCCCACGCGGCGTAAAGCGAGTTCGTAAAATAGATTCGTTTCCCGTCGCGGCTCACTTCCACCATTTGCGGTCCGCCAGCCAACGGCTGGTTCGGATTTTTCGGGTGGGACGTTCGATTAACAATCCCGCCGATGCGCACCGACCCGGTCTTCTTCGGGCTGAATGGATCGGACACGTCGTACTGCAAGAATTCCCCTGTTCCCCAGCACGAAACGTACAGAAATTTATCGTCGAGCGACAAATTGATATCCGACACCAGTGGCGGCACTGCCTTAAAATCCTTGAGCATCGGCGGTAGCTTCGCCGGCTCGGCCGGTTCGGCGGGAATTTCGATCACTTTCTTTAGATCCCACTCCCCGTTATTGCGGTGCCAGAGCCAAACCGACGCGGACAAATCCTTGAGCGAAACCACGACTCCAACAAAGCCGTACGCCTTGGTCGGGTTATGTGCGGGACGCATCTCGAGGACCATTTGCTGCTGTTTGCCCAAATCAAGCGCCTGGATATGGCGGCGTCGGCGCAGATCCCAAACATGCATCTGATGGCCGTATTTGCTGGCCAGAAGCAGGTCCGGCTGCAATCCGCTTTCAATCATGTTCGGCGTGCCCCACTCGCTGCTCAGCAGCGTGTCGAAACCCAGATGCCACCAAAAATCGTAATGAAGAAATTGCGGACCACGGTCCATTTCCCACTGGCCCAGAATCTCGAACGTTTCGCAATCGAGCATGAAAATGCCGCCTGGGCCGTCACCATTGGGCGCCCCGAACGCGCTGACGTAAATGCCTTCCGGGCCGCAATGAATCGTGTGGGGACGCGAATAATTAGCGCGCGAGAAGACTTCTTCCGGTTCGATCACTTTAACGATCTTCGGTTTTCGCGGATTGGGCTTCGTGTCGATAATGTGAATGCGAGATGAGCGCAGCCCAGGCACAACCAGGTAACGGCGCTCGACGTGTGGATGCGGGGCGTACGGGCAAAGGGCCGAACTGCACGCATTCCAACCGAAATGATGCAGCTCGTCGCCAAACTTTGGCATCTTAACCTCCCCAACGCGCTGGCCGTAAGTGGGTGATCCGGGATCAATATCCACAACCAAAAGCGCGTCGTTGAGGTTGCTGCCTGGCGCGTTAAGCGCCGCTACAAACGCATGCTTTTCAGGCGGAGCTTCCATCGCCAAACGCGGCGACGGATAAAACGTCGGGTCCGGTTTCAAGAGCGGCATAAATGCCTTTCAGGTTCTATGGTTCACTTGATTACGTCTTCGCAGGCGAAATTTCAAGGCATTGTTCAGCCGATTCCAAGCCGCAGACAATGTCACTCCAAGTTGAATTTCATTCGAGCCAAATGGCTTGCCGCGCGAACCGAAATTTTTTGTGCCCGAAATCTTGCCAGCCAGCTCGTCGCGCCAAGTCACCCAGTTCTGTAAAAGAAAATGCCCGTTTGGCGGATAGTCGCGCGTCATAACGTGTCATTGGTTCGCGAAAAATCAGCGCAGTCAAAAGATAAACGCCGGCGGTCGCAAGGAATCCGCGCCGCAAATCAGAAACGAGGACAAATTTTCGAGATAGCTCCGCGCACCGTCGGAGAACACACACGGCGTCCTCATCGCTGAAATGGTGAAGCACGAGTGTGCAAAGCACGATGTCGTAGGCTTTGGCCGGATCGCATTCCAGAATGTTTGCGCTGACGTAGGAAATTTCCGGATAACCAGCGCTCAATTTCCTCGCGATCTCCAGTGTGGCGGGTTGCCGGTCTAACGCGTCGATCTCTACGTTGGCGCCAATTTTTCGTGCATAACTAACAATCAACCGCGGAATATCGCCCGATCCGGTAGCCAGATCGACAATACGCACCTTGTCACCCGGCTTGATCCAGCGCCGCATAAAACCGAAAACCAGGCGATAGCTACCAAACCAGCGGTTGAGTTGCCGAATTCGTTTCAGATCCCGCTCCAGCTCTGCAGAAACCGGTTGCGGCCGATCCATCATTTCCAAGACAGCCGGATCGAAGCTTCGCTTCATCGAGAAAGTGATTGGTGAAGACTCGTTCGCCTGCGCCTCTCACATCTCACTTATCACGTCTCACTTCTTAAAAACGTTTCCCACGATTCCGGGAGCTGCGGGGTTTCGATTTCGCTCGCGATTCGTCCTTCGAACTCGGGATGGAAAATCGTGCTCGTCCCGTAAACCATGATCACGTCTTCCGAGCCTTCCGCCCGAATGGCATGCGCCACGCCCGGCGGAACGACCACGCCGATGTTGTTGTTAGTGCGATGATTGTCGCCATCGATAAAGAAACGCATGATGCGCTTGGGAAATCCGGCACGGACATCGCACAGAATCATCTCCGCGCGGCCCTGAAGAAAAAACATCACGTCCCATTGCTCGTCGTCGTAACGGCGCAACGAATAATTGTCCCGCTCATCGATAAACAAGCGACGCAACCAATCTGCTACAGTCGCGTCCGCTGGAATGCTGGGCGGATGCACGTGAAAACCTTTTGCCGTCTGCGCAAACATTCGCGCCGCCGACCATTGCTTTGGCCAGAAGCCAATCTGCGCGAGAATGCCTTCGTCTCGCCGGACAAGTTCGCCAAAAGATCCGCGGTGACGTTGCGCGTGAATCTTTCGCGAGAAAATTTCCACTCCCGGAATCCAAGCCTTCTTTATCTCGCGCTTGTTCCGGTCCGCAGCGGCGAGTTCGCTTGCATCCACGCCTCGCTCCGAAAGTTCCTGCGCGAATGATGCCGTGCGGTAATTGCGCGTGTTCAATGCTTTCTGCGCACCGACATCGATGCCCTGCCAGAGATTCTGTTCGTGCTTGCTCATTTTAATCCAAACGGTGGTCTCGCTTGCCTAAAGAGAAATCGGCGTCTTCGCGAGAAAGACTTGGGTTATAATAAGGGTCCCGCTGCAAAACGCCAGACCACCATTCCAGCATAATCGCCTCGCCGGGCGGGTCGATCTCATCATGGTGCGGTTTTTTGTTTTTCAACGTGTGCGGCTCTTCGTGGCGCCTCCGACGGGCGAGGCTATCGGTCACAAGCGAGACGCTCGTGCTACCGCTTATCCGCCACCGCGCACAGATGCGCGTGAAGCGCGATCCCGTCCCGTGTCCGCAACGGATGTTCACTGTAGGAGAAGACCTCTACGTGCCAGAAATGGGGAGTCAGCAGTTCGCGGAGACTGGTGCGGGTGAAAAAATTTTTGTGGTCGCCCTCCAGCATATGCCAGGGCACAGTTTCCCAATCCTTGAAATAGGGAATGACCTCAATGTTCGGCACCGAGAAAAGCGCCCTCTGGCGAACGATTCGCGAGATCTCTTCCAGAAACGACTCCGGATGCTCGATATGCTCAAGCACCTCGATGCAGATTGCCTCATCGAACTCCTCGTCCGCGCAGGGAAACCGCTCCGTCCCCGGTGCGGTTCTGCGAAATGGCAAACCGCGCTGCTCCAGCAATCGCAAGCAGTCTGGATTCACTTCCACCCCGGTCCATTGATGCCCCGCTGCGATCAGGGCTGGAGCGTAGGCGCCTGCTCCGCATCCCACGTCAAGGACGGAACTGCCGGGCGACAGATAATCGAGGATGAGACGCAGCATCTGGACCCCGGGTTCCAGCACCGGCGGGCCGGAGCCGTAAATGTTTTCCCGATGAAGCAATCTGCTTTGCGCTGGGAAAACCAGTTCACCGAAGTGGCGTTTCTGGAGAAGAGCTGGAACGAGGTGCACGGACACTTTTCCAATTAAATATTCGGCGGCATCGCCATTCCACGACGCGGTCAGTTGGATCGTGGCGTCGCGCGACGCCTCGTTGCACGCAACCGCGCGCGCTAGAAAACGGAATGCAGTAGGAACATCGTGGGGCAGAGACAAAAAGTCGGACACATCCGGACGCGCAAACAGAAGCCGGGTTTCCCCGATGGGAGCGCCCTCGAGCCACGCGCGGACGCGACAGGCTGCCGGATCGCTCCCCTCGACAAAGATCCATCCCGCGATTGAGATGCACGCATCGTAAACGGTTTGATCAGGCCTGGGAGCATCAATGCATTTGTGCATCTGCGCGAGCTTTTCGAATCGCGTGATGGTCTCGTTAGGCATGTTCACTCTTGATTTACGAATTTCACTCGGCCGGCGCAAGTTTCCCCACTGGCAGGAGAGACTTGACGCCGCGGTCACATCATGGCGGCGTGGAGTATTGGATTACTCAGACGGGACTTGCACGAAGCCTTGGCTTTTATGGTTTTATCAGGCGACTTCGCTGCTGAGGTTGCCCTCATTTCCGTGACGGCCAGAACTATTGCAGCCCGTAAACCTCCACGAGAGCGACACCGGTCCCGGCGTTTACGCCGCGCACAATCGCGGTGTAAGCACCGGGATCGAGCGTCATCAGAATAGCCGATTCGAGGTTATTGCTTGGGGCATGTCCGCTATTGATGATCTCCTGTTCATTGGGCGCATTGATCCAGTTGTCGTTGGAAGCGATTACCGCGCCGGTGTGATCGTGCAGCTCCAGTGTCGGATTTTGCAGGGGATTGGTAATGCCATAATTCACCAGGCTGGGACCAATCGCGCGCACAATCACCTTTCCCGAATCGGGTCCACTCACAATAAACCCGCCAATCATGACATCGTTTCCCGTCTGCACAAAGGCACGCGTGGAAATGTTGCCCAGCTTGGACTCAGCGGTGAGATCCAGATCATATACTTCCACCAGTCCAATTCCGATCCCGGCGTTTACGCCGCGCACAATCGCGGTGTAAGCACCGGGATTGAGACTCATCAGAATAGCCGATTCGAGGTTATTGCTTGGGGCACGTCCGCTATTGATGATCTCCTGTTCGTTGGGCGCATCCATCCAGTTATCGTTGGAAGCGATTACCGCGCCGGTGTGATCGTGCAGCTCCAGTGTCGGATTTTGCAGGGGATTGGTAATGCCATAATTCACCAGGCTGGGACCGATCGCGCGAATGATCACCTTCTTCTGCCCCACGCCCGTGATGATAAAGCCGCCGATCATGACATTGTCGCCCGTCTGCACAAAGGCGCGCGTGGAAATGTTGCCCAGCGTCACTCGATTCAGGTCGTAACCGATGACGTCGAGATTGATCCCTTCCGGCGATGTAGCCGTGACGTCGGAAGATTGTCCTGCACAACCAAATGCATTCTGGACATACGGATGCGCCTGAGGGCACGCGGTGCTCAACCAATCACCCAAATCGCCGCTCGAATCCTGATTGAAATTGACGAGGTCGGTGCTGCCACTATTGATCGAGAAATAGCGCGTGCCGGTCGAACTGATATTTCTGTGACCGGCAGAGGACCAACTGAACAGGTCCTGCGGGCGGAGATCAGAAAGATTTACTTGCGACCCAAAACCGATGACCTCGTCCATTTCGTGCTCCGTCGAACGCTGCGCGTCGAAGTTGCTGCCGCTGGTAGGCCGGGTGAACTGATACGGTACTGCAGAATTGAGGGTAACTATTCCATCGTATGGGCCGCCGTTGCCGACTGTACCGTTTGCAAACATCGCCGGGGGCGTGTTCAACGCCACTGCCCGCCCGTTCGCACTCGACGGTTTGATGTTAGAGGATAATGCAGTACCTGGCAGGCTGGCGTTCGCGAGATCGTCGTTGCTCGTCTTTGCATCGGCCCTCAGGGCATTGATATACGTGCTCCACGGAAACGTGTAGACCACCAAGTCGCTTTGCGAGATAGTCCCCGCCGACAGTGGAGTGCCATCCGGTGCAGTGGTTGAGTAGCGGAAAAAGATCTGGATCGTGATTGGATCGCTAAACAGCGACTCGTTAATCGAAATGGCTCGGTTGATCATCGCCTCGATGGCCGCCGCGTTTGGGTTGCCGGTAATGGAGCTGTCGAACGTTGCGTGAATGATTAGTCCAGGAGTAGCCACTGTCGTAGCTGTCATTACATCCGAGTAGCTAGCTGGACCGGTCCTATCATAAGCGCGCACCCGATAGTAGTAGGTGGTGCCTGGATTCAATCCGGTCACTACCCGCTCGACTACGTTGCCCACGTCCAGGTCGTGGTAACCGTCCACGTAGCTGTCGAATGATTTGCTCGTGGAGACATCCAGCCGGTAGCCGGTCGCGCCACCTACGCCAACCCAATTAGCAATAAAGCTGCTGCGTGTGGGCACTGGTCCCTGCTGCAACCCAATGTCAGCTTGTGCCGGAATTTCGCTCACGCTCGGAACCCCGGGCGCCGTTTGCAACTCTGCCCGCGTTTCGTGCGTGGCGATGCCTGCTTGGAATGCAGGTGATGCGGTCGGGATACCGCTTTGCGCTCGCAAATTGAAATTGCCGCCGACCGCGGCGACTCCCAACAGGACGCCAGCAGTGAAAATGGTTAAGCCACTTATCGAAAAGCCCCGTCGTTGCATCGTTTCCCCATGAGCCGTGCTAGTCTAGCTGGACAACCTCATCCCGCAAATCGAAAAACCCGGAACAGCCGACGACGACAGTGTTGGTCAATTGTCAGTAGACTTGCACGAAGCCTTGGCTTTTATGGTTTTATCAGGCGACTAATTCCGAGAAAGCGCTTTCGTTCGCTGCTGAGGTTGCCCTCATTTCCGTGACGGCCAGAACTATTGCAGCCCGTAAACCTCCACGAGAGCGACACCGGTCCCGGCGTTTACGCCGCGCACAATCGCGGTGTAAGCACCGGGATCGAGCGTCATCAGAATA
>WNFY01000603.1_pt1 | contig 32656 bp, 40 predicted proteins | sample 5400091 | NCBI WGS metagenome assembly WNFY01 (sample SAMN13153364, study PRJNA577476) | soil metagenome | isolation source: 60 cm soil or saprolite under grassland replicate 1 | place: USA:California | collected 2016-06-15 | reverse complement strand
GTAACGGTGAGCGATCATCCCTCACGCCGAAATTCACCGAACTGCAACCAGCCGGCATCCGGCAGTGAAGCTAGCCCGGCAGAAAGCCGAGGCGGCCTCACCTCACTGCCGCTTTCCGCCGTACTTGGTCTGCCCCCGTTTCCCGCCCCAGCAGTACGGCTTGCCGAGCTGCGCCCGGACGTAGGCGACCGCCGCGGCCTCCGCCCCGGCGGGCACCGCGGCGGCCCGCGCCTGCCCGCCCGGCGTGCCGCCGGCCTGGTGCGCGGCCATGGCCAGCAGGCCGCCGCACGCCAGCGCGGCGGCCACCTGGCGGCCGGTCAGCCGCCGCCGCCCGAACCGGGCGCGGCGTCTACGGTGGACCATGACGGGCCTCCTTTCTGGGGGCTTGGTCTGGTCCACCGGCCCGGCGGGGCTTCTTGGCGGTTGCAGCGCCGGGCCGGTGGCGTCTTCGGGTCAGGGCACGCCGGCGAGCTGGCGCTCGCCGGCACGGTCACCGGCGGGGGCGTCACCGGGGTCCGCGCCCGTACGGTCTTCGGCCGTACGCTCGCCGGGGGGTGTTGCGCGGGGCGTGACCGTACGGCCGGCCGTACGGTCCGCCGTACGGGCGGAATCCGGGGGCGGGTCGAGCACCGACAGCCGCGCCTCCCGGGCCCGCTTCTCGCACCAGCTCTTGCACCTGCCGGTGGCCTGCATCAGCGCCGCGTACCACGCCGCGTCCGGCTGCCACCGCTCCCCCGCCTCGATCGCCGCGCGGATCTCCCCGGCGATCTCGGCCGCCACGGCGTCCTTGCCGGGCAGGTCCGTACGGTCCGGGCCCGTACGGCCGTCCGTACGGGCTTGCGCGCGGGCCAGCGCGTCGCCGAGGCCGGCGGCCTGCCTGCGGGCCGCGCCGGCCTCGCGCTCGGCGGCCTCGACACGGGCCCGCAGGTCGGACTGCAACCGTTCCAGCGCCCGGACCTGCGCGGTCACCGCCCCGGCGAGCCGGTCAGCACCGTCACGCTGCGCGTCGGCAGCCCGGGCCAGCGCGACGGCGTGCCCGGCGCGGAGCCGGCCGAGCTCGGCGGCGGCCTCGGCCAGGCGCTGCCCCGCGGCCTGCTCGCGGGCAGCGAGCTCTTCCCGCTCGCGGGCGGCGGCCCGGCCGAGATCCTCAGCCTCGGCCCGGGCCTGGCACGCTTCGGCCCGGACCTCGGAGACGGCTTGATCACGGGCCTGCCCGGCGGCCTGGACCAGTGCCTCCGCTTCCTGCCGGATCGCGGCGACCTGGGCGGCTTCGGCGTCGCGGCGGTCCCACGGGGCCTCCGGTGCCAGGCCGGCGAGTGCCTCGGCGGCGTTCAGCGCGCCGATCTGGTCCCGCATCTGGTCCTGGCGGGCCGCATCCGATGCCAGGTCCGCGTGCTCGACCGCGGCCTCCATCGCCTTATCCAGCCGCCGCCGGGCCCGATCCTGCCGCCAGGACGCGGCGCCGGCGGCACGCCGTTCCCGCAGCCGCTTGGCGGCCCGGGCCAGCCGGGCGATCCGCCGGTGCGCGTCAACCTCGCTCGCGGCCCGCGCGGACGGCTCGGCCAGGCCCAGCCACACCAGGACCCGCTCAGCGGTCAGCCGCCAGTGCACCGACCGGCCAGAGGACCGCCGGTGCTCCAGGGACATGGCCCGGTGCCACAGCCACGCCGCTACCAGCGGCGGCGCCAGCCGGAACACGGCCTCGGCGCCGGAGCGGGCATCGAGTGAGGCAAACACCGCGGACAAGCCCGACAGGACCCACACCGCGATGCCCTCGGCCCCGGCCGAGGCGAATGCCCGCATGTTCCGCCGGGCCCGGAAGGCGCACGTCACCACGGCCAGCTCCAGGAACGCGAACATCACGGCCCGCTCGGCGCCGGAGAAGCGCAGCACCGAGCCAAAGAACCGCCACATGCCGGTCATCGCCACCGCAGTGGCCATCGCCGCGGCGACCACGGTCAGCACGTCCTCGGCCTGCCGGCCCCGCAGCGCCCTGCCGGCGGATCCGGCGATGCGGCGCGCCGCGCGCCATGCCATGAACAGCGCGGCCAGCGCAGCGGCGGCGCAGACGGCCGTGACGGCCGGATGGGCGGATATGAGGGTCAGGTCTGTACTCATCAGGTACCTCCGGCGATGAACAGGGCGGCGATGAACAGCCAGCCGATGTGCCAGGACTGGTCGAGCGCGTAAGCGCCGGTGCCGAGCGTCGGATTGTCGTCATGGCCGGGCCGGGGGGCGCCGAGATGCCAGAACTCTTCCTTGCCGGGGATGGCGGTCGCGCCGAGCCATTCCGCCAGCGACAGCAGGGGCCTGCGCCGGTCGGCCGCATAATGCGAGGCGGCGTTGACGGCCAGGCCGGCCACGGCGGCCAGCAGGTGCACCGGGGCGCCGGTCACCAGGGCGACCGCGGCGAGCGCCGCGGCGGCGGTGACGGTGAGAGTGGCGACGTGCCCGGGCGCAGGCCAGGCGCCCCGGCCAGCCGGGCAGCCCCTTGGCCGCGGCCTGGCAGGGAGTCTGCACCCAGTGGTCGGCCACCTGGTGGGCCGCGTACAGGGCCGCGAACACCGCGGCGAACAATCCGGCGGTCATGGCCGGGCCTCCTTCCGCGACCAGCGGGACCGGGGGCACTGCGGCGCGTGCGGCCAGCCCGAGCACCGGCAGCGGGACTCGCGCCCTGTACAGCGGTGCGTCACGGCGACCGTGAGGAACAGGAGGCCCGCGGCGGCGACCGCGAGGAGGGCGATGCCCGCGATGTGCAACGGCGTCCACCAGGACGGCGGCGGCGTCCAGCAGATCATGCCGCCCGGTCCTGGGTGGTCCTGCCAGCCTTTGACGGGCACCCAGGACGGGCAGCCGCGGGCGGTACCGGCGGCGGTCATGACTGACCTCGCTCGCGGCCGGGGCAGACGGTCAGCGGGGGCTCGCCGAAAGCCCACGTCTCGGGGCGGTCAGGGTCGGCGCCGCCCGGGTCCTCAGCCCCCGGCGCGCCCGGTGACGCGGTCCCATTCGTCCCTGTCCTCCGGGCGCAGGACGGCCCCGTCGACGTACGCGGCGGCGCCCGCGAGGGTGGCGCGCACCTGAGCGCGGGCGATGAAAACCGCCTCGTGCTCGCAGCCGGAATGCGGGCAGCCGTACGAGCACGGCTCACCGCTGAGCATCAGGTCCGCTTCGCTCCAGTGCTCCGGGCCGGTCATGACGCACCGCCCGGACTCGCCAGGACCGGGCAAGCAGGCCGGATCGCCCACGGGTCCGCGGCAAGCGGCCCGCGCTCGAAAGGCCGGGGCAGCTTGCCGGACGCCGCGCCGCGGCGCAGCGCCGTGTGCTCGGCCAGCTGCGCGGCCGTCATCACCCCGGCCGCGGACTTCTGCGTATCGGTGGTCCGGCTGCGCGACAGCGACCCATCCGCGTTCCGCGGCAGGCGCCGCGGCTTCACCCCGCACAGCGGGCAGTGCCGGGCGTGCCCGCCCTGCCGCTTGATCTGCCGTTCGCGCGCCCGGCCGCCGGGCCACATCCGGGCCAGCTGCCAGCCGATCCCCGCCTCGCGGACCACGGCCAGCAGCCGGGCGCCATGCCCGGCGTCATGCTCGGCCAGGCGCCGCCTGACGTTCATGGCCCAGCCCACGTAGTGCCGGGCGTGCTTGTACGGCTCGTTGAAATGCAGCAGGTAGACAGTCCCGGTTGCGCTGATCATCGCCGACCTCCCGGGGTGCCCGGCGCCGGGACGGCGAACAGGGCGTCCGGCTCGGGGACGGCCGAGTCGGCGGCCCGCCCGGCGACCCGGTCACGTCCGGCCAGGCAGGCCGGGCACAACGCGACGAGCTCGGAGGCAGGCAGCGCCGCCGCCGCCGCCGCGGCCCGGGCCGGGTCGGCCGCCACGACGTACAGCGGGTAGCCCGGCGCCTCCCCGTACCCGCAGCGGTGACCCGGCCGGCCGCACCGGCCCCCGCACTCGCACATCCCGCCCGCACGGTCCAGGACCCCGTTCCGGCGCAGCTCAGCGGCGGTCAGCCGCGGCGGCCGCGGCGGCCGCGGCGGCCGCGGCGCCGGGACGCAGGCCTGCGCGTCCCAGGCCATCCGGAACCAGCGCAGGCCGATACCGGCGCCGGTCTCGTCAGCCAGGACGGCGACGAGGGCCAGGCCCCGGCCGTGCTCGGCGAGCTCGCCGGCTTCGCCCGGGTCATCGGGTACGGCACGCAGCCGCGGCCCCTGGTCCTCGACATCGACGCGGAGCCATTCGCCGGGCCGGGTTTCGACGCGGACCGTGATCTGCCCGCCGGGCAGGCCCGAGCGGGAATGCTGGACCGCGTTCGTGACGAGTTCGTCGGTGCACAGCATGGCTTCGTAGACCGTGGGGCAGCCGGGCATGCAGGCGGCGGTGAACTCGCGGGCGGCCCGGGCCGACCCGGGCCGGCCGGGCAGGGTAAGGACGCTGGTCAGTGTCATGCCGGCCACCCCGTCAGGCACAGCGCCGCGCGGGCATCGGCCACCACGTGCAGGGGACGCGCCCCGGCCGGGGGCAGCTGGCCCCGCTCGGCGAGCACGCCCCGGACGTAGCCGGCCGGGTCGGCCTCGCCAGCCTGCGCGGCGGCCACCGTCGCGCGGGCAGCGGCGAGCAGGCCGGCGTACTCGGCGCGCAGCAGCGCCAGGCGGGACCGGGCAGTGTCCGGGTCGGCCGGGGCGGCCTGGTTGCGGCTATCCACGGCGCACCGGCCATCCGCGGCTGGCCTTGATGGCCTGCCGCTGCCACGGGGCAGTCCCGCCGGAGATGCCGTGCCCGCGCGCCGGGCCCTCCCGGCGCAGCGTCAACTCAAGGCATTCCAAGGCGACCGGGCAGCCCCGGCACAGCCTCAGCGCCAGCGCCTCATACAGGCTCCGGGCGCATCCTTGGTTGCCGGGACCGGGCTCGGCCGGGAACCACTCCTCGGGGTTCGCATCCGCTGCGACGCAAGGACGCTGCGCGGCAAGGATGAGTCGCTCCAGCTCATCGGCTGGACGCGCGGTCACCGCCTGGTGATCCACGCGTTCTGGCAAGATGGCAGTCATCGGGCCTTCTTCCGCTCTGAACAGGTGTGATGGGTCCGTGTGCGGGCCCGGCGCGCTACCGCCGGGCCCGCTTTTCGTTGTTCGGGGCCGCTACACCCCTCCCGTTAACATTGTCTTGGGACATTCAAGGATCGTCAAGGATTGTCTTGGGACAATCATCGGAAGGACGGCGATGGACAGACCGCACTCCAGGTATCTGGACATCGCCGCTGAGCTGCGCGAGCGCATCTACCGGGGCGTATACGCGTCCGGCGACACTCTTCCGGGCCTGCGGGACCTGGCGGTCGAGTTTGACGCCAACCGGGACACCATCGGCCGGTCCATCGCGATCCTCGAGGCCGAGGGACTGGTCTGGGCAGTGCCGCGGCGGGGAACGCTGGTCCGCTACGGCATGTCCCGCCCCCGGCGGCTACGCGGCAACCTCGTCAAGCGCAACGTCGGGACGGACAGCCCCGGCTACAGTTTCCCGTCCGCATCCGGGCAGGAGGTGTGGAGCCATCGCATCACGCCCACCGCGCGGCACGAGAAGCTGGCCGACCCCCGGATTGCCAGGCTGCTCAAAGTCCCCGAGGGGACCATGGTCATGCGCCGGCTGCGGGTAACCGGCCCGGAGACCGAGCCGCCGTTCCAGATCAACGACTCGTGGATCCACCCGCGCGGCGTCGCCGACGCCCCCGAGGTCGCCAACCAGGAGCCGGGCCCGGGCGGCTGGCTTGTCCGGCTCGAGCTGGCCGGCCACGGCCCCATCACATGGACCGAGTTCCACCGAGCGCGAATGCCGGCCAAGGAAGAGGCGGATCTGCTGCAGATCCCCGTCACGCTCCCGGTCCTGGAAATCACGCGCGTCGGCCGGTCGGCCAGGGATGACGAGCCCATCGAGGTCACCGTGTACGTGATCCCAAGCGACCGCGTGGAGACCTACCAGGTCCTGCACCGCGACGAGTCCGCCAGGTGGCCATGGCCGGACCAGCCGGGCGGGGAGCCGGCGAGCTAGTGCGCCAGGACGTCGGCCGCAGCCCCCAGCGTCACGGGATCGGTGGGTCCAGCCCCGGCCCCTGCCTCCCGCACGTCTACGACGATGACTGTGACGTTGTCCGGCGCCCCGGCTGCTTCGGCCAGGGCGACGAGCTGGCTGACCACAGCGGGTGCATCGCCTGCCGAGAGCAGGGCGTCCCCGATTGCCTCGCTGCTCACTTCGGGCGATAGCCCGTCAGAGCACAGCAGGTAGCGGTCGCCGGGGCGCAGCTCGCGGAGGGTGAGGTCGGGTGACCGGTCAGGACGCCCGTCGAGATACCGCGAGAGCACAGGCGCCAAGAAACCAGCGTCCGAGACAAGATGGCCGATCGTATGGTCCTCGGTGATCTCGCGCAGTTGGCTGTCCCGCAGCAGGAACGCGCGAGAGTCACCGATATGAGCGAGCGCGGCCTGGTCACCGGACCAGAGCATCGCCGTCAACGTGGTCCCCATCCCCCGCCGGGCCGGATCTTCTGCCGCGCGCCGAGCAACCTCGGCATTGGCCGCGGCCACCCCGCGGCCGAGCGTCACAAGAAGGTCAGCCGGGGGAACCTCGGCGTCGCAGGCATGCAGCGATCCGATCACCGCAGCGCTGGCGACCTCGCCGGCAGCATGGCCGCCCATCCCGTCAGCCACTGCGTACAGCCACCGGCCCAGGTAGGCGGCATCCTCGTTGTTCTGCCGTACTAGGCCCGTCTCGGATGCCGCGGCAGCCACGACAATCAATCCGGTCATAGACACCACGGTAATCCAGGCTCACCCGGCCACCTCGGCGATCCGGCCGCCGTGAGGCGGCAAAGATGCCTGGCAACCTACGGCGCTGATCGGTGCCCTGGCTGCATGGTGTATGCGACCCTGTCGGCATGAATACCAATGCCACCGCTCCGAGCGGCGCATTGCCTGGCTCTAACGCCCGGCAGACAGATAGCTACGTCATCGCGGTCATGAACCAGAAGGGCGGCGTGGGCAAGACCATGGTCACGCTCTCGCTGGCCGCCCACACCGCGGCCGCTAACGGCCGCGCTCTTGTCGTCGACGTCGACCCGCAGGCGACCGCCTACGATCTCACCCAGCTCATGGAAGACCCCGGGTACGACGTCGTGCACGAACTGGACCCGGTCGAGCTCACCCGGATCCGCCAGCTCCGCGACTACGACACGATCCTGGTCGACTGCCCCGGCTCCCTGGAAGGCCGCGACGTGCTCGACCAGGTGCTCGCGCGCAGCACCTACGTGATCATTCCCTACCCTCACGAGCCCGAGGCCGCGCTACCGACCGTTCGTACCGCGAAGAAGGTCAGGGAGTCCGGGGTTCCCTACGGCGTGGTGGTGACGATGGCGGATCCCAGGCTCGGCGCCGATTTCATCATCGACGCGTGGTCGACCCTAGATACCGCGGGCATCCGGCATTTCCGCAGCGTGATCCGCGAGTACCGGGCCTGGCCTAATTCCCTCAAGGCGGGTGTCCCGATCACCCGGTGGAACGAGCGGTACGCGCCGAAGGTCCGCGAGGACATCGCCAGCCTGCACACCGAGCTGCTGCTCGACATCGGCCGCCGGGCCCCGGCAGGGAGCGCGTGATGCCCGCCGCGCGCCGCCGCAGCATGGCGGAGTTCCTGCAGCAGCAGCGCGAGCTCGAGGAACCCGCCGCCAGCGGAGCCGATGCCCTGCGCCCGATCCCGGCTGCCATGCCCGTGGTGATCTCCGCGAGTTCCGTCCCGGACCCGCGTTCTCCCGCCGGGGACGGCCAGCTCAGCCCGGCAGAGCAAGACGACCTCGCCACATGCGAGGCAGCGCTCGACAACCTGCGGCTGGCGTTCGCGGCCGCGGGCAAGGCACTGCAGGTGATCCGGGACGCCAGGCTGTACCGCAGCACCCACGACACGTTCGAGGCCTACGTCGAGCAGCGATGGGGCATGGGCAAGTCCCAGGCATACAGGCTGGTAGAGGCCTGGCCACTGGCTGAGCGACTCTCCCCAATTGGGGAGAGACTGACCGAGAGCCACGTCCGGGAGCTCCTGCCGTTCGCAGGCCGGCACGGCCAGGACGCAGCGGCCACCGTCTACCAGACGGTGGCTGAGGCCGACGGCATCCGGGTCACCGCGTCCGTGCTCCACGACGTGGTCGGCATCCTCCCGGCCGACTATTTCGACCCGGCCGAAGCGGCCAGCCAGATCCGCGCCTACCTGGCCGGCGACCACGCCCCGCCGCAGCCGCCGCCCGCCGATCCCGTCCAGGCGTTCACCAGCGAGTCGGGCAAGTTCGTCAGGAACCTGCACCGCTTCGCCACCTCGCAAGCCATCAAGGCGGCCCAGGCCGCTGACCCCGGCGCCGTCCGCCAGGCCGTCGCCGACATCAGGGCGGCACTGGACGAGATCGAGCGCGAGATCACCTAGCCGGCGCGCGTCGTATGTAACGCGCTCGCCTGGTCGGACGCCGTTCACCACGTCCTCGGGTCGCGAGGAAACCTGAGGTGGTGCTTGTCGGGGGGCCCGGGGGATCATCAGTGCACGCTTGAACCGGCGGGGGGATCGATCTCCGCGCGCGGCGCTTGTCTTATGTAACACGGGGGGGCCGGGGCCATCCGATACCTGCCCCGGCGCTATGGCGATTACAGGCCGCAGGGGAAGCTGATCCGGTGCTTGGTCTTCCCGCCGCTGCTCAGGCCCGCGGCCCGCCTGGCCGGGGTGAGCACGCTGGAGTGCTGGTCTGCTGAGGGGACCAGGTTGATCTCCTGGCTGATGTACATGCCGATTAGCGCGGCGTCCAGCACCTCGCGGGGGAGATCGGGCAGCCGCTGCCGCAGGTCTTCCAGCCACACGAACTCGTCAGGATCGGCGTTCAGTGCCGCGATCAGGGCCCGCTGCGCGTCCCGGATGCGCTGTTCGGTTCGCGGCGGTTCCTCCGCTGCGGGCACGGGTGCGGCCTGTGACAGCAGGCGGGCGGTGTCCGCGCTGATGTCCCCGCGGGTGACGAGGTAGTCCGCGTCGGCGGCCGGGAGGGTCTTGCCGATGTACTTGCTGACCACCTTCCCGCCGCGGCGGTAGTACCGGTACCAGTACGGGCCGTGCGCCGGGCCCTCCGCGCACCTGGTGCAGTTCGGCTTGCCGCAGCTCACCAGCTCAAGCCGGTACGTACCGCCCTGCTGATCATCCTGCTCGGCGATCGCCTCGCGGGCCATCGAGTCCTCCTCCCGGCCGTCTTATGTAACACGCTACCTGGCAGGCGTTACATAAGACAAGGGGGTCAGCTGTCCCGTATCGATCGACGTGACGTAAGGGGGCGTCTCTGACCAGCAGTGCGACAGATCTTCCTGAGACGGGCAGCTAGCGCATCAGAGCCCTGACGGCTCAGAACGCGAACCCGAGTCCGGCGAGCACCTTCGCGGCCGGGGCGTCGGCCAGGTGGTGGACCACGACGCCGGCGAGGAACGCCAGCAGCTTCGCCGCGGCGCTCAGCGGCTTGCCGGCAAGCCTGGCGATCGCGGCCGTGCACGCCCAGCCCACGATCGCGTGGGCGATGAGCTGCGTGCCCAGCCCGGGGCCTTGAGAGTTAGCCATATTCCGAGGTTAGAGCCTGGTACCGGCATTCTGGCTGTCCGCCGCGCCGGGACGCGTCCGTAAACGATCGCCTGGTGAACAGGATCATCCGCCGCCGGCCGACCAGGGGGCTTAGGAGTGTCCCGAAACTCGCGTCCGGAAACTATGTTGCACGGCTACCGTTCGGGGCCGGACTGCGCCGCCCCCCCACGCCCCGCATTCCGCGCGGCGGGGACGGGAGTGCCAGGCATTGCCGTATCTTGGCAGTCCGGCGCATGTTTTCCGTACAGGTCAGCGACACTGGGGAACATGGCCGACCGCCGCCCGGGCCCGGATCGTGATCGCATCCTCGTCGCGCAGCTCACCGGCACCGCCGGGCATCACGCCAGGTGGCGCGAGCTGACCGGCGACGAGGAAGCCGCGGCGGTGGCCGAGCTCCGCGAGCTCGCGGGCGGGCGCGGCGACCTGCTGGCCGAGGTGGCCGGGATCCTCGAGGGCGCATCCGAGGGAGAGCTGAACGAGCCGATCGCACGGCAGTCCGCCGGGCTGTGCCGCAAGGCCGGGGCCGACCCGGAGGCCATCCCAGCCTGGATCGAGGAAGGCCGCCGCCGGAAAGCGAACGCGAACCGGCCGCCGTTCTCAGACCCGCACTACCGGCGCCCGGGCCGCCAGGCGGATACATGAAATCTTTGGGTGTCATGGACCCAGACCGGCGCCGGCTCAGTGAGCTGACGTTCCGCGAGTACGTCGAGCGCTTCCGGAAGGCGAACCCGGCCGCCGCAGGCGATGCCGGCAACCTGCTGGCTTCCGCCGCCCGCTCCCAGGCGCTAGCGGCACTCGCCGGTGCCGATCATGAGGGTGATCTGCCGGTATCGCGCTGGGCCGTTGAGGCTGGGCCGTCAGCCAGGACGCTGGCAAGGCAAACGCTCGCCGAATGGGCGGCTACCAGCGTCCCGCACGAGGGCGCCACTCCCGCCGAGATCATCGCCTGGCGGCAGGTTTGCCAGGTAGCCCTGAAGATGATCGCTTTCTGAGCGCTCTGACACTGCCGGGCGGGGGTGACATGGATCCGGCCGGAACCCATGTCATGCTGACCCGAGCGGCGCCTGTCGTTCATGGCCCTGCCCGACAGCACCATCGTCGACGTAGCCGTCCGGCTGCGCGGAGGGTGGCGTTACATAAGACTTCGCTTTGCGCGACATGGCCGCTCGGCGGAGGGCGGCTAGCTGGTCCCCGGCGGCCCGAGCCGACCGCGTCCGCAGCGGTGGAGCCGACGGAACTGCCAGTAGCCGGGCATGGGACCGGAAGAACGGTAGCTCACGGATCGCGCCGCTCAAGGGTGGCACATAGCGCCATCGCGTCAGTGACGCGAGCGCAGCGAGCGCCTCTGACTATGAAGGTTAGAGAGTTTGAAGAGATACGGGCCAATGGTGGCTTTCAATGATTATTGAATGACTCAGAGAATGACAAGGACTGTGCGCTTGTGGCTAGTAAATTACCAGGTCAGAGCCCCCTTGCTACCACCGGCGGACCGCGCTATTGTTGTCCATTACGCCGGTCACCAGATCGGCGGAGCCGGTCACCCGACCGGTGAAGAAGGAGGTTATATAGAACCTCAAATAGAAAGGTTAATAATGAATGATTTGAAAAGCAGAAGAGAATTAATCATCTTCATGGAGCGTCCAGCTCCGGCCCCTCCGGCCCCTCCGGCCCGCAGGCACGACATCCGCCCGGCTGCGGCGGTGTTCGCGTTCGGGTTCACGTTGGTCGCGGTGGCGGCGGTGCTGTGGGCGCCGTTGCCGAGGGCGCATCTGATGGTGTCGCTCGTGGTGGCAGTAGCCGGCTTGTTGACGGCGATGACGGCCTGGTTCAGATCCCGCCCGCGCGGGTGAGCCCAGGCCTCGTCGGCGCCCGGCACGCGGGTCAGGCGGCCGGGCGGGGTTTTCACAGGTGGTAAACGCCTCGATTCGCCCACGTGCCCGGCGGAGACAGGTCTGGCCAAACCTCAGTCGCCAGCGCAGCATCGCCGTAGCCGAGCTCCTCGCGCCGGGCTGCGGATCGACGCGGGCCTTCAGAAGGCCACCTCTGGCGCCTCCGGCGCCCCGGCCAACTCGTATCGGGCCTAACTCGGTGCGACCCCGCCCTCTACCTAGCCTGGCTGCAGGTGCTAGTCGTCGCGGTCGACCGGCTTCAGATGCTGCGGCCCTGTCCTCCAGGGGAATCGTCGCTTACGGGGCTTATCCTCTTCCCCATACCACCCGCGCGGCCAATCAAGCGAAGGCGTGTCCGCGCTGACTGGTTCAGCCGGGCGCGGGGGGGTGGGCTGATCCGGCACGAGTTCGATCACGGCCAACTGCGCCCCCACGGCGACCGTCTTGTCCTCGCCGACGGCGATGCCGCGCAGGATCCCGGAGGCGGGCGAGGGGATCTCTGTGTCTACCTTGTCCGTCGACACCTCCAGCAGCGGCTCATCCGCCTCCACGCGCTCGCCTTCCTTCTTCAGCCAGCGCGTGACGGTGCCCTCCGTGACACTCTCACCGAGCTGCGGCATGGATAGGGACACAGATGCGCCTGGCTCACGCGGCGCGGACTGATCCAGCGCAGGCTTGTTCGCCATTACCGGGTCAGCCGGGCCCGGAAGCGCAGACTGGTCAGCATGCCGTTCCGACAGAAAAGCCCGGTCGACAGGGGGGTGGGGGAGGGGCAGTGCTTTGGAGGCCTGCTGCTCTGGTGGGAGAGCCCGGCCAGCGGAGGCATCCCGGTGAACAGGCGAGTCTGCGTCAGCTGGAGCTAGAGAGTGACGGCCCCGTTGTCCTTTCGCTTCAGGTTTCTCTGCAGGCTGGCTGGCCTTTTTACGTAGCTGCGTGATTTCGTCTTGAGAAGCGGAGAGCCGACGTTGGGTTAGCTCAAGCAGATGCAGTGCCTCTAGCCGACCTTTTTCTGCATCCTTCGTCGCAGTTGCTAGCTGGGCGCGTAGCTCGGACACTTCAGCCTGCGCCTTCTCCGAGGCGAGCTGTTCCTCAGCCACCTTCGCCTGAAGCCCGTCTACGTCTGCGCGCAGCCCGGCCGCTTCGGTTCTCGCCTTCTCCGCGGCGGCGTCGGCGTGCAGCTTGATTGCTTCCGCACGGCGATCAGCCTTTTCGGCCTGCGCCTTCACCTTCGCCTGAAACCTGCCTACTTCCGCGCGCAGCTCGGTCTCTTCGGCCCGCAGCCCATCTACGGCAAGCTGCCCCTTAACCAACTCCGTGTTAAGCCTGCTTACTTCTGCGCGCAGGTCGTCCTTTTCGGCCTGAGCCTTCTCCATATCCGCCTTTGCGGCGAGCCTGATCGCTTCCGCGCGGCGATCAGCTTCTTCGGCCTGCGCTTCCATCTCTGCGTGGAGCTTGTCTACTTCTGCGCGCAGCTCGGCAAGTTCTGTCTGGGCCTGGCCGGCTCGTTTGGCATAGCGCTCAGAGAGCCGATCCCAGGCTTCTGCCCATCGCCGGTCGGCCGCCACATCGATTCCGCAGGCTTCCACAAACGTGAGCAAGAAAGCCTTTTTCGGGAAGGTCAAGCCGCGGAGCAACTCACCGATGGCTGACCGGCTGAGCCTGACCCGCCTCAGCCCAGTACCGGGAAGCACGCCACTCGGGCAATCAGTCAGTTTCTCAAGATCCCGGTACGACGGGCTGTCAGCCCGGACATAGAGCAGGTTCACGCAGGCGGCCAAATCAGCAGGAGTGGCAACCTCGGCAAGTTCTATATCGCTCACCGATGGGCCTCCGAGTATTACAGAGGGACTGTCCGCGAATGTCCGCAGCTGTCCGTCAACGGTACCGCAGCTGCGGCGGCGTGGTGTTCCTCCGTCCGCGAGCTGTGCGTTTTGACCGGGCCCGAATCCGATGTGACCCGATCCGGATCCGATGTGACCGCGAGGTATCGGACAGGCCGACCGCTCACCTTTGCTTGATGTGGCTAGTCCGAAGGGGACTTGCCACGCATAAGCAACGCCCGGCCGAATCTCTGACGAAGTCCCGGCCGGGCGCTGCAGCGGCCCTCCTGTCTCGAAGGGACCTGACTCCCATGATGAACGATGTGAGCTTCGCGGCGATCCTGGCCGCCGCCGGTTTCGCAGTTCTAGCGGCGGTGTACCTGTGGTCGAAAGACTCAGCACGTCGAACCCGGGCCCGGGAGTTGCTCAAGCTCCTTTTCGGCCGCTGACTACCCAGCCGCCATCACGGCGGAGGCATCGCCGAGTCCTGCTCCGACGCCGGGCCCAGCAGACTGACATCGAGACGTGGTGCCAAGTATTGACGTTGGCCGGGTGATAGAGCGCGGATTATCACCCGGTCAGCGGCGGGCACGCATGGCGATGCTCCCACCTCGGGCAGGACGGCCTGGGGGTGCGAGCATCACGCCGAGGCCGATACTCTCGCGGGCCCCGGAGGATACAGCCGCCATCTTGCCTGGGGGCGCGGACGTCGGCCACACCCACGAGGCGCGTTAAGTGGTGACCAGTTCGGCCGACTTACGCTCACTTCCGCCGCAGACTTGATAGACCCCCGCCCGGATTTCCCGGGACCGCAGCCGGACCTGGTCGCGTACGCCAGGGGGCCAGATCGTTTCCTCGGTCCACACCACGTCCTCGAGCACTGAGATATCTGTCAGGGCTAGGCCGGACAGGTCAGTCCCGGACACATCAACCGCCACCCTATGCAGCAGCACGACGACCTCAATGGCGCAGTCACCGGCAGCTCGCAGTTGACCGTCCAGGTCGCTGCCAAGGTCGTGGGCGCGGGCGAGGTCGCGGCCGAAGTAGTGGACGAGCTCGGCGGTGCGAACATGGTCGACGACGCGTTCTCGGGCACGGTCGAGGGCACGATCAAGGTCGAGGGCGAGGGCACGATCAAGGTCAAGGACGCGGCCGCGGGCTCGGTCGAGGGCGCGGACATGGTCGCGCACTAGACCGAGAGCACGGTCGAGGGCCTGGTCGAGATTGAGGGCCTGGTCGAGGGCCCGACCGAGGTCGAAGATACGGTCGAGATCAAGGGCGAGGGCGCGGACACTGTCGTGGACGAGGCCGAGGTCGCGGACGAGGGTGTCGTCAAAGTGGTCTCCGTCGAGATCGCGGGCTCGGGCAACGCCGAGGACGAGGTCGCGGACGAGATTGTGGCCGAGGCCGCGGGAGAGGTTGAGGGTGACGCGGGGCTCAAGAGCATGGGTGAGGTCTAGGGCGCAGGTACGCATTGCGATGATGGCGGCTGCCCGCCCACTCGGAAGAGGCACCGCGATCCGGGTAGCGGCCGAGCCCCGGCCGTCGTTCTCCGGCACCGAGTCCTGCACTGCTGAATCATTCCCCGCTCGGCGCCGGGGATCGGATGCCGGTTGGGCCTTCCGTTGTGAGGCTTGCCTACTGTCGGCGATGAGGCGTGCCGTGGTCAGGACGGTCTCCGCTTCCTGGCCTGGAAACGCCTCTGCTAGGACCCGCTGAACCTGTTCGTCATAGCCCAGGTCTCCGAACAGCTGGAGGAGCGTGTTGGCCGCACCGACGATTTCGTCACGGCTGCCGTGTGCCATCACGTTGCGCAGCTTGATGATCTGGCGGACCGCATCAGCGTGGGATTCCGATGTCCGGGCTCGTAGCTGGCGCGCTCCTGGCGTTCCGAGCGAAGACTTCTCGATCAGATCGTCGAACGCCGCGTCGTCACTTTCCATGCCTAGCCACCTCCCTCGCCGCTGCGGCCTTTCTCCTTGGTCCGCCACCGATACAACACGCCCTCGATCGCCCGGACAGATTGCTCGCCTAGCATCTCGACGATCTCATCCTGGCTGTAGCCGTCGATGGTCAGAGCGACGATCGCCCGTACCCGCGGGTCGGCGCGTGTCAGATCCTCACAGACACGCATGTTGCCCACGGCGATCACAGCGGGATCGGAGATGTGATCTGCCTGCGGTGCCGTGACCGCGGGATCGCCGTAATCCTGTAGCTGCCACTTCTTCAGCTGCACCCTGCGCTTGCGGAACTCGTTCGGGAACACGTAGAGGCAGGCGCCCATGAAGTAGGTGGCCAGGCTGGCGCCACCCTCGTACCGCCATCCGCCGCGGACAAGGGCATGGTCCCGGAACCGAGGCAAGGCAAGCGCCACGGTCATGGTGGCCAGCTCCTCGCGGACGTCGGAATCACGGTGCAGCTCCTCGAGCTCGCGGTCATTGGCGTGGAGCGCGAACCCGCGCCCGGCGGCGAGCTGGAAGACGTACCCGGTGTACATCCACCCCCGCAGCACCGACATCCCGTACCGCGCGAGCTCCTCCTCGAACTTCTGGTAGCGCCTGCCATCGAAATCACGGGACGCGAGCTCGTCACGCAGTTCCTGGTCAGCCGCCCGCCGCTCCAGGTTCTCCTGCATCCGGCGGGTCTCGCCTGCGCGGGCGGGAGCAATGCCACGCAGGACCTCCGATAGCGACACCGGCGCGCCGAGTTTTGACCCGGCGCCTTCTTCAGGTTGTACTCGCTCGGTGCGCGCAGCAGGCAGGCGGGCTTCCCCCGCCACCCGATCGCTGTCGCTCACCGCCGCCGTCGCCTTCCGTTCGTCTCCCCTTTAGCCGTCCCCAGAGAAGGGGCCGGCCCCGCCACCGATCACTCCGCTTCGCTCCGCGACCGCTGACGCAGACGACCCCTTGTAAGTGGCTCCGGGGCAGTCACCCCACGGATTTCCTCAAGATTTTTTCCGGGGCAGCGATCCGGAGCTTCCGCGTGGGGTGGTGCTGGCACTCCGACGTAAGAGCGGGTGTCCGTTCACGACCTACGGAGGTTCCGTGTCACCGTCGCCACCAGGTCCCCTGCTGAGCGTCCGCGCCGCGGTAGTGCTGCTGCTGGCGCTCGTCGTCGGGCTCTGCGCCTGCGGGCTAGCCTACCTAGCCAACCACTCGCTCCCGGCCGCCGCGCTGGTGGGCGGCGGCGCCGCCGGCGGAGCGCTCATGCTGTTCCACACCGTGATCGGACGATGAACACCGAGACACGGCCAGAAGCCCCAGCCGGGCCAGCTCGCCGATCGCGCGGCTGTGCCGCCCACCAGCCCGGCACCGTGCTCGCGGTGGCCGAGGCCGGCACCGTGCTCGCGGTGGCCGGCGTGCTCGCGGTGACCACCACGGTGAGCGCGGTCGGCGTGCTCGCCCCTCAGCCCTAGCGGGCCATGGGCGCGAGCACGGAAGTGCTGCATTTCATCGGGCACGGGGGCTTCGATCCCGGCCGGAACGAGGGGATACTGGTCTTGGTCTTGGTCTTGGTCTCGGTCTCGGTCTCGGTCGGCGAGGACGGGCGCGCCGACCTGATCGCCGCGCACCGGCTGGCCGACCTGCTGCGCCAGGCCCGCCCGATGCCCCGCCTGGTCGTGCTGAACTCCTGCTCCGGCGCCGCGGCGGGGGCCAGTGACCTGTTCTCCGGTACCGCCGCAGCCCTGGTCCGCGGCGGAGTCAGCGCCGTCGCCGCGATGCAGTACGAGATCTCCGACCCCGCCGCAGTCGCGTTCGCCTACGGCTTCTACGCCGCCATCGCCGCGGCCGCGGCATCGACGCCGCCGTCTCCAGCGGCCGGGTCGCGATCCTCGGGCTCAGCGACCGGACCCTGGAATGGGTCACCCGTGCTGTACCTCCGCGGGCACGACACCCGCCTGTTCACCCTGCCGAAGACGGAAGCCGCGAAGGCGCTTTAACTGGGATCAAATCCCAGAGCGCGAGCCGACCACCATGCTCGCGGTGACCGACGTGGTGGTCACCACCGCCGGCGTGCACGCGCCCGGCCCGGACAGGGCCTGGGCGCGAGCAATGGTCTAGGGCTGGACGGAATGCGGTGAGCAAGCCTGCGCCCAGGCCCGCGGAGCCGGTGCCCGCAGACCTTGTAGTCATAAGCGGCAAGAGACTGCAGGGCTGGCCGAGCCCGGTTCGGGTCTCATGACAGCTTTGCTCGTAGTGCCTTAAGGTCATCGGCTGCCTGGTCCAGGATGATGAGTGCACATACCGGGCAGTAATTCTTAGTTTTAGCCGAGCCCGCGTCCTTGACGACCAGGCAGGGGGTGCCCTTCAGGATCGAGTGGTTCTTGCGGTCCCGGTAGCAGATCCGCTGCCTCTGCGCTATCTCGACCATGCAGGCCCCGAGGACCCTGCGGACCTTCGGCATCAGCGGCTCCTTCCGAGTGCCTCGCGGATCAGGTCCCGGGCCGCGTCGCCGAGCCTGTCCAGCTCCTGGTAGGCCGCTTCGGTCTCGCCGGCCGTGAGGTCCTCTCGCTTCTTGCCGGCGAACTCCTTGATCTGCAGGTTGAGGAGCTTGGCGACGGTTACAGCGTTCGGCCCCGGACCGGTGCCGAGGCCCACGCCGGCGACTTCTCGTCCCGAGCGGCTAAGACCCAGGTCGTCCAGGATCCGGGCCACAACCGACCCGCTGCGCTCAGCGAGACGCTTCCGGGCTGACTGCCGTCGGCGCTGCGGGGAGACGGGAATCGGGGCGGGCGCCTCGGCCGGCGCGGCGTCACGGCGCTGTCGGAGCCGTTCCCGCAGTACTTCCCGCGGCACGAGGTCGCCGAGGGTCAGGCCGCCCCCGACCGGCTTGGACAGCAGCTCATCCAGGACCCGGTCATCTTCAGGGTCAAGGAACTCCCGGTCGATGAAGCTGCCGATGATCTCGTTGTCCACCAGCTGCGTGCTGTCGAACCGGCGCGGGCTGCCCTCACCGCCGCCCCCACCCTCGCCGTTGCCGTTCTGGCCGCGCAGCCACTCCTGCAGCAGCGCCTGGTCCTCGAGGTCGAGCTCGCGGAACTCATCCCACCGGGCCTCGTTGTTCAGGCCGACGTGGCTGACGATGTAGCCCTGGTTGTCAGGGTGGTCCGGGTCGTTCTGGACGACGACGCGCATCACCCGGCCGACGAACTGGATGTACGGGGCCAGGCTGCGGAACGGCCGGAAGATCGCGGCGATGCTCAGCCGCGGGTGGTCGAAGCCCTCGCCGAGCATCTGCACCTGGATGATGCAGTCCAGCTGGCCCAGCCGCAGCCGCTCGAGCACCGCGTCCCGGTCGTCGGGGTCCATGTCGCTGTGGATCTCGGCGGCCCGGTAGCCGCACTCCTGGTAGAGGGCGCGGACCTGGCGGGCGTGGTCGATCGAGCAGGCGGCCGCGATGATCTGGTGCTGGATGCCGGTGTCGGCCCGCATCGCCTCGCACCGCTGGATGCTGGCCTCCACGATGTGGCGGTTGCATTCGGGGGACAGGGCGACGCCGCGGCGGAACCACTGCTCCTCGCGGAGCACCAGCACCTCGTCCAGGGTGTGCTTGCGGACGTCGTCCCGGTAGGTGAAGTAGAGCTCCTCGGGGGCGATGGAGCGCGACTGGATGTTCTTGATGAAGCCGTTCACCATGGCCCGGGCGAACGGGTACTTGTAGATCACCTCGCCCTGCAGCGGCAGCATGTCGGACCGGAACGGCGTGGCGGTCATGCTGACGACCTTGGCGCCGGGGAACCGGCGGAACACCTTCTGCCAGCTGGCCGCGGCGGCGTGGTGTCCCTCGTCGACCAGGATCATGTCGAAGAAGTCCGGCGGGAACTGCGGGAGCCACCGGTCGGCCTGGCTGGCGAGCTGCTGGATGTTAGTCACCACGAACTGGCTCTCGATGCAGTCCTGGATGTTCGCGGCTGGCCCGTCCAACACGGCTGTCCACGGGCCGGCCGTGAAGTCGGACAGGACCCGGGTCCGGGCCCAGAAGCACTCCCGGCTGGCGATGTCCAGGGCGTCGGTGACCCCCTTGCGGATGGTGAGGTTCGGGGTGATCACCAGGACGCGGCCCCGGGCGATGCCGAACGGCAGCGTCGCGATGATCCCGGTCTTGCCGCACCCGACCGGGATCACGATGATCGCCGGGTCATCTGATTCCGCGAAGTGCTCGCGGACGGCCCGGTGCGCATCGCGCTGCGGCTCGCGCAGCAGGTCGTTCGCCTCGATGTTCGCGTTCGCGGTGGTGAAGATCTCGCCGTCGGTGGTGGCCGCCTCGGATGCCCGGCGGTATTCGAGCCGGAAGGGCTCGAGGTCCGCGCGGCGGTAGTAGCGGTAGCTGCTGCCGGGCCGGCGGACCGCGACGAGCCGGCCGTCCCGGTCCCACCGGCGGAGCGTCTGGGCCGAGACCCCGACGTAGTCGGCCGCCTCGCCGACCTGCATGTAGTCATCATCCTCAGTCATGATTCCAATGTACTCCATCAACTTTATCAAGCTTATTAACCTTACCAACCTTATACATCATAGCACACGGCATCATTTTTCAGGGTTGACGCCGGGCTCGCCGGCTCACGAGCGTCATGACCAGGGTCAGCGGATCCGGCGACTCCGGAGAATATGCATTCTCAGGAGCGAACTGTCAGCACGACTCCACGAGAACACGGTCGGCCGGACTGATCAGCGTGCCGATCTGGCTCCTGAGAACATGGCGCTGCCCGCGGAGTACGCCGGCCACCGCGCCCGGCGTAGGTAGGGGAAACGACCGTTACCCCGACACAGCCGTGCGTCTCGGCGCAGCACGGCGCCCGCCAGGTCACAGCGTCGGGAAACAATGTCGGGAAAACTACGTAGCCTAACTGGGCTCTCATAACCGTTTGCGCTACAGTTAGAGCCATGACAGCGACCCGGCTCGACCTCGCGGCCGGGTACCGGTGGGCCGGGGCCGCGTGATGGCGAAGATCGGGTACGCGCGGGTGTCCACCCGCAGCCAGAAAGACGACAGCCAGGTCGATGACCTGACCGGCTACGGGTGCGACAAGATCTTCACCGACACCGCTTCCGGCAAGCACGCCGCCCGCCCCGAGCTCGACAAAGCGCTCGCCTATCTCCGCGCGGGCGACGTGCTCATCATCACCCGGCTGTCCCGCGCGATGCGGTCGCTGAAGCACCTGCTGGCGCTCGCCGACGAGCTGCGCGAGCGCGGCGTCGGCCTGGTCGTCCTGAAGCAGCAGATCGACACCACCACGCCGACCGGGCGGCTGGCCTTCCATATCCTCGGCGCGATCGATGAGTTCCAGCGCGAGCTGATCGTCGAGGGCACCCGCGAGGGCCTGGACGCCGCCCGGGCCCGCGGCCGCACTGGCGGCCGCAAGCCCAAGCTGAACGACCGGCAGGCCGCCACGGTCCGCCGCATGTACCAGGCCGCCGGACCGGACGGCAAGCGGCAGCACACCGTCGCCGAGATCGCCGAGGCCGTCGGCGTGCACCGCACCACCGTCTACGACTACCTCAGGAAAGAAGGCTGACATGGCCGACAGCCCGAAGGACGCGCCCCGGCACGCCGGGCAGGTCGTCCGCCGCGTGCTGCTCCGCCGGAACATCGTCATCGACGCGGAGACCGCGCAGCTCGTCGCCGCCGCCGTCCAGGCGGCGCTCCAAGCCGGTGCGTCCTCCCGGCCGCCGCGCCGCGGCCCGCGTGTTCCCGCCGCCGACTGCGAGCCGCTGTTCTGATATGGCACCGGCTATCCGCCCGCGTGCCTGCAGTTGCCTGATAACCGGGAACCGGGCCGCGCCGGCGCGGCGGCGTTCGCGCAGGTGGCATCCCGCCATGGTGGGCGATGTTGCCTGATAACGGGACAACCCGGGCACCTGCGACGGCAACCTGATCGCGGAATGTGACTGCGCGCGGGGCGGGGGATTGACGATTCGCAACCCCGGTCCTCCCTGCTCAGGCGGACGTTTCAGCCCACTCTCGGCGGCGGACTCCCAGCACTGCCGGCGAATCGAGGCTAGTCCCCGTACGACTGTGTATAGGCGGCCAACCACAAGGTGTAGGGATTGCCGAGATCCGGATACTTGGCCGTTATCTTCGAGACGACCTCCTCGCCGCCGCTACTCGACGCGACCGCCTCGTCGAAGTCGTAGATGTACTGCCGGGTGGCCTCGATCAGGCGCGCCGAACGCCGGACGACGTTATCTCCACGCCCGGTGACCCCTACCGCCACTGAGCGTTCTGTTGTTCCTCGAGGGCCGTGTCGGCACCATGGAAGTACCGAAGCCAAGTCAGCGGCAGATACCGCTCTCACGGCTAATTCCCGGCGTCAGTTCCATTGGTCCGGACGGGCGCAAGGAGCTAAAACCAACGGCCTCCCGATTGCCCCGGGGGGCCGTTGACTTACCCCAAAAAAATCGGACAACCCGCGCGTGGATGGATAACCGGACAACCCAGTGCTCGCCGTTACGCTCAGATCATTCCAGATAGCGGAGCATGACGGGTTGCCATGCCTGGCCTGCGCCGTAGTGGACTAGCAGATCATTGACAGCGGTCAAGCCGCCGGTCTCAGCGCGGTCGAGGATCGCGGAAGCCGCCGCGCACCAGCGCCTGGTCGTCGGCCACGACAACGCGGATCACCCGGCCACCTCCGGGATCGGGAACCGGACCCGGACCCGGACGCGGAAGCCGCCGTCCGGGCCGGGCCCGGCGGCAGTATGTGCCTGGTCTGAGTATGTGCCTGGTCTCGCCGCCGTCCCGCCTCCCTGGTCCGGGCTCTGTTTAACTAGGGGGACGACCCCGAGCGCCCCCGGATAGCCCGCTCGCGGTCCACGCCGTGATTTCGATGTCAGACTGTGGCTATGAGCGGGCGAGTTCGCGGCTTGTGGCCGTTCGCCGCGGCTGGGATCATCGCGGTGGTCACCGTAGCAGGCCTGGTGACGGTGTGGCTGTCTCCGCACCCCGCGGAACTGGAAGGCTTCGTGGGGTTCGCGCTCTCAGTGGTTGGTATCGCCGCGAGCCGGATCGCCTGGGTTTGGCGGCAGAAGAGCAGCCAGGGCAGTGGGGTTGTTCCCGGGAATGAACTCCGGCGGCTGGCCGACCTGCTGGCCGGGGCAGTCGAGCAGGAGTGGACCCGGGCGGCCGGGGAGCGGGGCCTGCTGGAGCCGGAGCCCATCGTGGTGCGGTGGCAACGGCCGGCCGGGCCGGTGGCCGGGCCGGTGGCGGCTGCAGTGGCCTCGACGCGTTTCGCACCGTTGCCGGGGGTTGCTGCGGCCGGGGAACAGCGGCTGCAGGAGGGCCGGGTCAGCGAGCTGCACGAGGTGTACGGGGGGCTGGGATCGGGGCGGCTGATGATCGTGGGCGGCCCGGGATCTGGTAAGAGCAGCGCGGCTGTGCTGCTGATCCTGGCCGCTCTGCGCCACAGGCGGAGCGTTTCCGGCAAGGTCCGGCCCGCGGTGCCGGTGCCGGTGATGTTCACCTTGCACGGGTGGGACCCCAGGGCTCAGCAGGCCCGGGACTGGCTGGCTGAGCGTCTGCGGGCGACCTACCCGCTGTTCGCGGGCAAGCAGGGGGCGGCTGCGGCACGGAGTATGCTCGATAAGGGCCAGATCGCGGTGATCCTGGACGGACTCGATGAGATCCCATGGGACCTGCGGCCAGCTGTGCTGCGGGCACTCAGCCAGCAGGCCACCTTCCGGCTGGTCCTCCTGGCCCGCGGCGCCGAGATGGCCGATGCCGCGGCCCGGGTCCCGCTGCGCGGCGCGGCGGTCGTCGAATTGCAAGGCATTCCCTCTGGCGCCGCCGCCGACTACCTCACCCGCACCCAGCTCGATCCCTTGCCGCAAGGCTGGCAGGAGCTGATCAGCGGGCTGCGCCAGGAACCAGGCAGCCCGCTGGCACGGGCCCTGAACAACCCGCTGATGCTCACCCTGGTCCGCGACACCTACCAGCCCACGGACGACACCGGTGAACTCCTCGGCCTGCGTGACCCGGCCGGACGACCCGCATCGAGCGAGGACATCACCGATCGGCTCCTGGACCGGGTGCTGCCCGCCGCCTACACCCGGCAGCCCGGGGAACCCCCGCCCCGCTACGACCTGGCCACCGCGGAACGCGCGCTATGGCGCATCGCCATACGGATGAACCAAGAGGGCACCCGCGACCTGCAATGGTGGCACGTTCCCGCCTGGACTTCCGCCCCTGTTCGCGGCATCGCGACCTGCCTCGGCGCCGCGCTCGTCCTCGGGACCACGACCGGGATCGCGGTCGGGCTCGTGGTCGGGCTCACCGCAGGGATCGCGGCGGGGATCGCGGCGGGGATCGCGGCCGGGATCGCGGCCGGGATCGCGGCCGGGCGCGGGAACAAGACTCCCAGACGGATAGCTCCCGTGCGGTGGCGGCAGCTGCTCCGGCGTGGACCGCTCGTGATAGGCCTCCTGGCCGGGATGGTGACCGAGCCCCTGGCGTGGCTCATGTTCAGTAACGTGCCGGGAGGGACGCTTAGGGCCGGGCTTGCGCTCGGGTTCGGGCTGGGAGCCGGGCTCATGGCCTGGCTCGGAGCCGGGGTGCTGGCTGGAATGTCCCGGCCGGAAACTGACGATGCGAGTCCGCTCAGTCCGCTGTCCTCCTGGCGCGGCGATCGAGCGTTCGGGCTCGTGGCCGGGCTCACGACGGGGCTCGTGACCTGGCTCGTGACCGGGCTCGGGTTCGCGCTCACGGACGGCGGGCTCGGGGGCGGGCTCACGACGGGGATCTGGGACGGGCTCGGGTTCGGGTTGGTATGCGGGCTGGTATGCGGGCTGGTATGCGGGCTCCCTTTCGGGATCGCCTATCCCCGGTCGTGGTCGTCCTTCCTCGCGTTTGCGCAGCTCGCTGTGTCTAACCGGACCCCGGTTCGCCTCATGCGGTTCCTCGAAGACGCCCGCGGCCGTGGCGTCCTGCGCACGGTCGGGCCCGTCTACCAGTTCCGCCACGCCCGCCTGCAGGACCGCCTGGCCGCCCAGGAACCGGTAACTGGCGGCGAGCCCCGCCCGGCGGCAGGAGACACAGCAGCGCCCACAGTGGAAGCACCGCCCGCAAGCGCCAGATAGCGGCGGTCCCGGGTCACCGCATTGACCCGGGGAATGGTACAGGGTCTTGCCGACGTACAGCAGCACCACGACGAGGTCATCGGCGACTCCCCGTCTGACCAGCGCGATCACGCTCGTTTGGGCCTGGTGACACGTTTCTCACCCGACTGTCGCTCGGCATGAGCTGTCCCAGCGGCTCGCCGACCGGGCCAGGGCCGAGGCGGATAGTGCCCGGCTGCTCGACGAGATCCTCGACGTGCTCGCGGACCCAGACATCCCCAGCGAGGAGGCCTGCCGGTAGCTTCCAGCAAAGTCGGCCGTGATGGTTTCGGGGGTGACCCGGAGCCCGTGGACGGCGTCCTGGAGTATCCCGACCGCGTAATACGGAGAGCGGGACAAAGTGGGGGAGGCTACGCTGCGAGCGTCACGGGATCCGGGGCCTGGTTGAAGCCGGGGTACCAGCGGCGGAAGCCGTCGGCGAGCTGGTCGTTGAGGACGCGGGTGCGGACCAACGGGCCATCCCAGCCTTCGGGCGGGCCAGGCGCGCCGCCCGCCCGTGCACCGCGGATAGACCCGCCCCGGCTGGGCGCAGGCGATCTGCTCCACGCGCAGGTCGACGCGCCAGGCGGCGAAGAAGTTGTACTCGTAGGCGAATCGTTCGCCCTCGCGCAGGCCCAGGCCGGCGAGGCGAACCTGCCGGGCGTCGTCGCGGAAGCCCGGACCGGCGAGGTAGGAGATGCCGTACTCGGTGCCGCCGATAACGAACCGGTGCAGATGCTCGCCGGACCACCCGAACGCCGTCTGCACGATGGCGTGCAGCCCGGCGACGCCGCGCCGCCAGGCGTTGTAGGGGTAACGGTCGTTTCCGCTACACCGGGCGAGGTGGCCGGCGTACTCCGCGGGCAGCGCCGCCTCCCCCACTTTGTCCCGCTCTCTCCGGCCACGCTAACGGCCACCTCGTACCACCAATGCAGTTCAGGAAACTGGACGCTCTAGCGGTGCTGACGGGTCCATTGTTACCGGCACCCCGACAGCTGATCGGTCGGCCAGATCACTATGAGTGCATTGATGGATCGGCCGTCCTCGCGAGGCGGAGCGAACTGGCGATTGTCACCCCGATCCATCTCACGCGGCGACTCTAGAGCCCTGCTTTTCGGCTCCTCGTGCCAGGGCAGACCAGCGGACTCGCGCGCTGTGACGCGTCATTGTTCGCTGAGCAGTTCAGCCGTGTCGATGTCGGCGAGGACCGCCGCGATCTGGGACTCCTTGGACAGGTCGACGGGCAATAGTTCTGTCCGGCGCATGTTCGCGATGAGCTCATCTGCGGTGTCCTGCAGAATCGTTCCGGCGTCAGCGTCCTCCCAGCGCACACCCTCGAATGAGGTCCGGGTCCAACGGCCGGCCACGAGGCACTCGAGGCGAGGATTGCCGTAGGCGTCTGCGCCGCCCGGCCGCAGCGTGACCACCCTGGCGGCGTTGATCCCCGGCGCCACCGCGAAGGCCTCACGCAGTGTTACGAGGACGTAGCCAGCTACGAGCAACGTGTACAGCGAAGCGCGTTCCCCCTTCGGCAGCTTCCGCAGCGTCAGATTGCCGGCCTGAGTCGTCGCTGGCATCCTCTCCGGAACCACGCTATCTGCAGGGACGAGAATCGCAAGTGACACCTCGTCGCTATCGACGCTGATGGGAGCAGCTGGTGCTTCGTTGTCCTCGAAGGCTTCCGCCAGGGTGGAGATGACGGTATCAGGGTCGTTGGCGAGCAATTGCCGCCACTGCGCGTCGAGTCCTGCTTGCGCCTGGGCGGCCGCCGTCTCCGCCTGCTGCCGCAGCGCAGCGAGTTCCGCGACCGCCCCTACGGCGGCGCGCTCCTTCGCCGCAGCGCGCTCGGCACGCTTGAACAATCCGATTCCTCGCAGCGCGGCATGCTCGTGCCTCGAGCGCACCTCATGCTCATCTGGCAGGGTCGGCGCCGACGCGATGGGCCGCTGAGCGGGCGGGAATTCCTGCCGGTGCACGTTGAGGATCTCGCGGAAGGCAGCCGCGAGCCGCTGCGCCTCCTCAGCCTTCTGCGCAGCCGCCTCAGCTTTTCGCGCCGCCGCAGCCTGCCGCTGCAGGGATGCGATCGACGGGCTCCTGCCGCGGGAACCCGTTCTGCGGCGGGTGCGGCCAATAGCGGTGTAGAAGCCGACGGGCCCCGCTCCGGTGGAGATGCCGGTACGGCCGGCGCCCACATGCACGCGTGCCACGCGTGGCCCGATGCTGGTCCGCACGCCGCGGCTGGACGCCCGTACCCTGACGCCTGGCGCGATCTTGACGGAGAAGCCCATCCGGCCTCCATGCCGAGTCTGATTGCTTCCACTGGGAGACGCGCAGCGAGTGCCGACGGATGACCAGCGATCCTGATAAGCGAGGATTTCGATGCTCCCCCTCCGCAGGGCGATTATCCCTTTGGGAGTTTCCGCAGGTCGGACGGCAGATCACGCGCCGGGAATCGTCACGCTGACCGGGCAGTCCCGGCCCGGTACGCGGCGCGCTGCCTCGCCCTATCGCGACCGCAGCCCGGTCAGCCACGCCGACACCAGGACCTGGTCCCGCTCCCCCAGCCCGCCGACCACCGGCAGCTCCGCCCGCACCCGGCCCAGCAGCTCGCCCGCCACTGACGCCGGGCCCGCGCCGGCCCGGCCCGGAAGGGCCGGCGCGGGTAGCAACTCAAGATCACTTGGCATGCCCGGATGGTAGCGCCAGGCACCGACATTGACCGGGTGATACAGCGGGGTTATCACCCGGTCGACCGCGCTGCTCCAGCTCGCCTGCAGAGCCTCCTACCGGCGCGAAACGCGACCCACCGGGCTATCGTGACAGCGGCGACACGATCCCGGCTACTGCACCTCGTGAGGCCACGGCAATCTCGGTTCCCGGGCCGCCTTGTCCTCTTGCTCGGCCACTTTCTGCTCAAGCGCGTCGAGATGGGGCTCCACTACCTCGATGAGCTGCGGCATGCTCCACGCTAGCTTTGCCCCACGCTGAACCGGGCACATTGCAGGCCAGTAGCCGAGCATTCCCTGGTCCAGCGCCTGAGTCATGTAGTGGATCGCGGCGGCTACCCCATCCATGATGTTTTCGTCAGTTCCGCGTCTCCACAGGAGCCTCGTTTCGATTTCGGCTGGATGAGGCATGAATTCCAGGTGGTCATCCAAGGTGAGACCTTTGACCCGCCTCTTTAGCTCTACCACGCCCTCCACGTAATCAACTGCGGCAGGCCGCGCGGTGAACTCCTCCACGTCCTCTGGCCGGAGTCGTGCAGCGAACGCCGGGAGCATGCGTCCATCTTGCAGCGCAAGCGGACGGAGGTCTCTGTTTACCCGGAGCGCCAGGCTCATGAGGCGCTTTTCTGCCGCCCTAACGCGGGCAGAGAGCAGTTCATCGGCGGCATTCGCTCGCAGGTCAGCGAGGCTGCTCAGCGTGACGTTCTTCTGGCGGGCCGTCAGGACGGCGCCGGACTGAAATCCGCTCTCCGACATCAGCAGGCCGCGATCGGCGCCGACCGAATCGACGATCGCTTTTAGCGCGGCCACTTTCTCGATAGGTACTGCCTGCGTGTTCCAGAGCTTGCACTCGACAACCCAGAGCAGGTCGACACCTGCGAGCGTCCGTCGTGCGGACACGTCCACGGCGTGCTTCGCGCCGTTGGGCTCGCGGAGTGAGTCGTTGACAACAGCGGTGAACCCCAGCTCGCGGAGAAGTTCGGCGGTCTGGTGCTGGTACTGCTCCCACCGTTTCATTGAGCGAGAATCCTATCGCCGAGTTGCCGGCTACCTAACCCACCGGGCCGCCACGTTGTCCCGGCAGGGCCACTACCAGGACGTCGCCGGCAACCTAAGGATCACAGGAGGGCATGCGGGCTTCGTCCGTGCCCGTCACCGACCATTTAACCTCCGGTCACCGGACTATTGAGCGACCTGGTCTTATGACAGCATTCCCGCAGGCCGGCGCCTGCCCGCAGGGCAGGCGCTCCGGCGTGTCCGGCAGGCGGTCCCCTTACGGACGCCTGCGGGAGACGCTGGGCCTAGCGCCAATGCGAATGGTCTCCGTCCTTATCGCGCTTGAGGTCAGACCCAGCACTCTCGTTACCGGGTGACCGGCCCGGAATCCTCATCGTGTACGCCATGCCCGGCGACGGCGTCTGGCTGTCCGGCCGCCCTGGCGGGCCGGCGTGAGCCTCGAGCGCATCAGCCTGAGCGAGGCGCCCTGTCACCGCACAGCCTCTGGTTTCCGTGTGGTCCCGTGCGCAGAGCTGGTGCACGAGCCGTCGGAGAATGGTGTCGTGGTCAACGGCTGGCGGCGGGCAGTGTTCCGGCTTGGGACGGCGGCCGGCATCGCCGGGCCGGCCGCATTCACCGGCGCGTGGATCGCCAGCTCGCTGCGGCAGACCAGGCAAGGACCCGGCGGGCTCCAGCTCAGCGGCCTCGCGGCGCCGGACGCGCGGGACCCGTGGATCATGCTCGCCGGCTTCCTGGCGCTGGGCGGGTGCACGGTCGCATTCGGCGCGGCGCTGCGCCAGGCGCTCCGCGGGAACGCCACGGGCGACGCGGGGCCGGGCCCTGCCCTTATCCAGGGCGCCGGGCTGCTGACGGTCGCGGCGGGCCTGCTGCGCCGCGACCACATGCTGCTCAACGTGCCCGGTGAGCCGGGCGCGTCGTGGCATAGCAACGCGCACGACGCGATCAGCGGCCTGGTCTACGTCAACCTGGTCGCCGCGCAGCTCGCGCTGGCATGGCGGTTCGGCCGCGACCCCGCCTGGCGGCACTGGCGCCCGTGGCTGCTGGCCAGCGCCGCCGCGACCGGCGTCATCCTCATCGCGTACGCCACGGACGTGACCGGACCCGCGGCCGCCATCTTGCAGCGCGCCGCGGTCACCCTGCCGCAGGCCGCCGTCGCCGCCATCGCGGCCCGGCTCATGTGGCGCGGGCCGGGCCGGGCGGGAAGCGACGGCTAGCGGATAGGCATGCCCTGACGGCGCCAAGGTAGGTGCGCGGGCTGTGCCCGGTCAGCGGCAAGCGCTCGAGCTGACCGGCGTACTTCGCGAGCAGCTCAGCGTTCTAAGGAGTCAATCCGGCCCGCTGTCCTGCCGCGCTGGCTGCGTTCTCAGGAGTCATGCCGGGGACTTTCTCCTGAGAATGCCTGTTCTCAGGGATTCGCAGCAGAGGGACATGCATCCGCTCCGCTGTGCTCCGTAGCTGCCTTCATCGCGGGGCTTCTGCCCTTCCAACGTAGATCCTCTCCGCGATAACCGCCGAGGTGTCCTGCGCCGATGCGACATCCAAGGCTGGCCGATTCGGGGCGGTCTTCTACGGTAGCGGCTGGGCAGGGCCGGGGCTGCATCGGTCCTTTCGTTGGCTGCTGACCGGAGCGTCCGTGAGAGTTCCTCTACCACCTTGGCCAGCTTGTGGAGGGGCGCAGGTCGGTCAAGCGATCCGCGCAAGTCCGCCAGGTCGATGATGTAGGTCTGCGAAGGTACGGCTCCGAATGGCCCGTCAGCGGTGACCGTGAACGTGTGCACCTGCGGACCGTCGGTGTGCAGCAGGTTGAAGCCTTGCCCGAGTGGCCAGGCGATGGTGCGGCCTGGGGCGAGCGACCGGATGCCATCAGCAAGCAGGGCCTGAGCTGCTTGTGCGCGTTCCCTGAGCTGGTCAATGGCTGGCAAGGACGGCTCAATCTGGACACGGACGTTCGTTGCGACGGTCGGGCCACTGTTGCCGATCACCAGATTCAGCAGTGTGCCTGTCACGTCGTCGCGACGCACATCTACCCAGACGTAGGGCTGGACAGCATCAATTCGTAGCTGCTGCTGGATCTTGGTCTGAGCTTCGGCCGAACGGGCGGCACGGTCTGCCGCGCGCGTGTACTGGGCGTTGAAGTACAGAGCAATCACAGCAATGACTGCGGCGGCAATAGCCACCCAAGTCTGGGCATTCACATCCAGATGGTCCCACCTGGCATGCTCGATAGGCCGAGAACGGGGCGCTTGCGAGCGCTGGCGCGAAGACATGCACGAGCACCTCGTCCGACAGGCGGTCGGCGAGGTGATCGCGGCCGTCCAGGTCAGTGTCCTCCCCGGAGTCTGGATCTTCGGGGGGTACGGCCAAGATAAGCACGAAACCCACAGTGGGCCGGCCTCGCCGTGCGTCGAGGCCCTCGCCCGTCCTCGCCGCCGGGTCTGGCCGCCAGAGGGACTGCCTGTTCTCTGAAGCCGTTGACCAGGTCTTTCGGCCGAAAGCTTCGGGTTCTCTGAAGTCAGAGCGGGGTTGGCTTCAGAGAACGAGTCTTCTCTGAAGCTCTGACCACCCACGTGGGAGTCCCCCCGCTCGATTCGCAGGCACCCCCGCTGACCAGGGGAAACGCTTCCTACTGCGGGTTTCAGGCTTATCTTGGCTGTACCCCTGAAGCTGGGTCACCACGCCAGGGACGGCATCGAGGTCATCGACGTGCAGGGCGAGATCGATATGTATACCGTGCCGCGGCTGCGGGAGCTGCTCATCGATCTGGTCAGCAAGGGCAGCTACCAGCTCGTCGTCAACTTGGACAAGGTCGGGTTCCTCGACTCCACCGGCCTCGGGGTGCTGGTCGGGGGCCTGAGGCGGGTGCGGGCCCACGACGGCTCGCTGGATCTGGTCTGCACGCAACCGCGGATCCTGAAGATCTTCCGGATCACCGGGCTGACGGAGGTCTTCGGCATCTACGAGACCGTGGACCAGGCCATCGCGGCCAAGGGGCGCCGGTAAGGAACGTGTCACCGGGCGAAGTAGCCAACGGCTCCGGGGCTATCGGCCTGGGGCGGTCACACCCCGGACTGTAGAGAAACGGTCCCGGCTCGGTCGCTGGACTCGCCGGCCTTGCAACGCCTTTCCGACAGTCGCCGGGCGGCGCTGCGCCCGGTCCGGGCCGCCGCTGGTGATCATGTTTGTTAATCCTTCGATTCTCTACAGGGGAGGCGGAGCCGCCCCGGATCCATTGCCGCGTGCGCCGTCAGCGAGCCCTGAGTCACCGGCGATGGCAGGCTTCGTCTGTGCCGCCTGCACCGCATCCATGCTGGGCAGCTGCCCGCCGAGCACCTGGCGCACCTGCGCCAGGTGGGTGGCGATGCTGTCCTTCTGCCGGGTGAGCTCGTCGACCTCGCGCTGGGTCGCCGCGCGGCGGCGCCCGGCATCGGCCTTGACCTCCGCGAGCAGCTGATCGGCCTGGGCCCTGGCCTGACCGACGATCTGGTCGGCGTTCTTCTTGGCATTGCTGACCAGCTGCCGGGCGTGCGAGTCGGCGTCCCGGCGGGTCTGATCGGCCTGCGCGCTGGCCTTCGCCGCGCGCTGCTCGGCGATGGAGGCGCGCTGCTCGGCCTCGGAGACCAGCTTCTGCGTGGCCGACTGGGCCGCGGCGAGGCGCTCGGCCTCCTGCCGCTCGGCCTCTTCCCGGCGCGCCGCCAGCTGGATCTCGAACTCGGCCTCGGCCTGGGCCCGCTGCGCCTCGCTCTCCTCCAGGATCCGCTGCGCCTGGCTGCGCATCTCGTCGGCCTGCCGCTTGGAGGTGGTGAGGATCTCATCCCGCTCGCGCTTGGCGGTGGCCTTCAGCTGGGCCACCTCGCGCTCGGTGCTGGTCCGCAGCCTGGCGATGTCACGCTCGGCGGCCGCCCGCTTGTCCGCGACCTCGTGGCCGGCGGTGGCCCGCAGCTTGGCCACCTCGCGCTCGGTCGTGCTGGTCAGCTCGTCGGCCTCGCGCCGGGCGGTGGTGCGGATCGAGTCGGCCTCCCGCTCGGCCGCGCCGTGCAGGTCATCGGTCTCACGCTTGGCGTTGGCGCGCAGCACGGCGGCCTCGTTCTCGGCGGCGGCCCGCAGCTCCGCCGCGTCGACCTTGGCCGCGGCCTTGATCTCGTTCGCCTCTGATCCAGCCGCCTGGACCACCTCGGTTGCCTGCTCCTCGGCAAGCCGCAGCAGCTGCTCGATCCGGCCGCCCAGGCCGGAATAGGTGGGACGCTCCTGCTCCTGGAGCTGGCGGTGGGCCTCGGACAGCTCCCGCTGCATGGCCTGGGCTTGCTCGCGGTGCTGCCGCACTTCGGCTTCGATCTGCCTGATGTGCTCGTCGACCTGCGGACGGTCATAGCCCCGCATCACCGTCACGAACTCACGCGGCGGGGCTTCCCCGAAGAAATTAGTCAGCTGAGCGTCAATGTCCGATTGCATGTGGCCTGATCCTGGCTAGACGTGACGACGA
>WNFY01002386.1_pt1 | contig 32684 bp, 30 predicted proteins | sample 5400091 | NCBI WGS metagenome assembly WNFY01 (sample SAMN13153364, study PRJNA577476) | soil metagenome | isolation source: 60 cm soil or saprolite under grassland replicate 1 | place: USA:California | collected 2016-06-15 | reverse complement strand
GGGCCGGACAGCGATTACGACATCCTGCTCGTCGTGCCGGATGACGCGCCGCCCGAGCGCCGGCGCGCCCGCCTGGCCTACGAGGTCCTCCGTGGCACTGGCGTCGCCGCCGACGTGCTGGTCTGGACACGCCGGGCCTTCGAGGAGCGACTCGGCGTGGTCACCTCCTTGCCCGCAACGGTCGTTCGTGAAGGGCGGGTCCTCCTTGGCGAGTGACCCGGCCGTCTACGTCGAGACCCGCTCCTGGCTCCACAAGGCCTCGGAGGATGTTCGCGCCGCTGAGGTTGCGAGAGCTGCCGAGCCCCCGCTGCGCGACGCCGCGGTGTTCCACTGCCAGCAGGCGGCGGAGAAGGCGATCAAGGGATTCCTCACGCTCCACGCCCGTCCGTTCCGGAAGACGCACAGCATCGAGGAGATCGGCGAGCTCGCCGTTGCGATCGACCTGTCGCTTCGGCCAGTCATCGACCGAGCTGCGCCACTCGCCGAGTACGCGTGGAAGTTCCGCTACCCCGGGATCCCGGACGAGCCGGCGCTCGACGAGGTCGACCAGGCCATCGCCGTCGCGCGCGAGGTCGTCCGCGAGATCATCGCTCGCGTGCCTGCTGCCGCGCGGCCGTGAAGCGGCTCGTCAGCGACGAACGGCGATCGCCGATGCTTCTCTGTGCTGCGGGCGACATTCATGGAGCCATCGGTCGACTCTACGACGACGTTCTCGCGTTCGAGAGCGCGCTCGGCCGCCGGTTCGAGTGGGTGCTGCACGTTGGAGACTTCGGCGTCTGGCCCGATCCCGACCGAGTGGACAAGGCGACTCGAAAGCACGAGGGCGCGGGCGACTTCCCTTCCTGGTTCGCCGGGCGCCGTGCGGTGCCGCGCAAGACAATCTTCATCAAGGGGAACCACGAGGACTTCGTGTGGCTCGACTCCCGGGATCGTGAAGAGATCCTTCCCGGGCTCTTCTACCTCCGGAACGGACGGGCGATGGACCTCGGAAAGGGGCGCGACGTCGTGCGCGTCGGTGGCATCGGCGGCTGCTTCGGTCCGTCCGATTACGAGCGGCGGTCGAAGCATCTCCAGGGCTACGCGAAGCGCCACTACACGCGCGACGAGATCGACGAGCTCGGTATGCGCTCCGGGATCGACGTTCTGCTCGTGCACGATGCCCCCGCGGGCGTGAAGTTCGATCGCCACCGGCGCGGCGCCGGATACGTGAGCGAGGCGGCGGGCCTCGACGTTGTGCTCGACCGCGTTCGCCCGCGGGTCTGCTTCTTCGGTCATCACCATACCCGGCTCGGCGGGTAGGACGGATAACGTGCGTTCCGTGAACTCGGCGCCATCCGCGTGGCTCTGGAAGTCGCGCTGGAGGACGAGATCCGCGCGCCGCCGGCAGAGCCGCCCTCGCGAGCGCGCGGGACCTCGAGGTCGATCGCGCCCATCGAGGTGATGAGCCGGCGCAGGTACGTGCCGTTCCGGCTGTCGACCCGCTGAGCATGCCGTTCCCACTTCCTGGCCCCGACCATGGCTCGAGCCCGTTCGTGGAGCGGATGCGGTGCCAGTGCTCCCTCGGGAACGGACTCACGGTGAAGCTCCTCGTTTGCTTCACGCGGCTTTGGCGACGACGACCTCCTTCGCTCCACGAGTCCTCGGACTCCTCGGCGCCAATGGTCACAGCGAGGAGCTGGCGGTGGCCATCGAGGCCGATGCCGTAGGCCACCAGCGCCGAGATGTTCTCCACTGTCCGCGCCCATCGGGCGTCGAGGAACGTGGCGTCGAGGAAGAGGTACGGGATCGGACCGTCGATGGGTGGTGTTCACCTCCACGCCCCAGGTGGCAAGCTGAGCGGGATCCCGCCGAAGGCAGCGAAGTGCTCGATGAGCGTGCGCAGGAGCGTCTCCACCCGATCTCCGATGCGCTCTGGCCGTACCTCACGGGGCCGCGTCGGTCGGACAAGTGGGTGTTCCCCTGCAGCACCGGCGAGCGCTGGGCTTGCTGGACGAAGCTGCAGTTCGACCGGGCGCGGAAGCGCGCCGGACTTCGGGGCGGGCCTCACACGCTGCGCCACACCTTCGCGTCTCACTTCCTCGTCGGGCAGCCGGACGTCGGGCTCCTCGCGCAGGTCCTCGGCCACAGCGAGGAGAGCGTGACGCGGCTCTATCAGCACATACTGCCCGAGCGCCTGGCGCGCGCGCGGAACGTAGTCTCGATCGGCGTGGCGCCGCCGGCGCCGAGCACACCGACCGTGAACGTTAGCGCTGCAGCCGAGAACTCCGCTCAGCCGGTCGCGAACGAACCTTGGAGCGGGAAACGGGATTCGAACCCGCGACCCTCAGCTTGGGAAGCTGATGCTCTACCAACTGAGCTATTCCCGCGAAACCTGTCGCTCGTTTTCTGCCGCGAACGGCCCTTCGAGTCAAGGCGCGCGTGGGGAGTGGCGAGGCGGCGGGCGCCGCGGCGGCGGCGCGTTAGAACCGAGGCGTGGCCGACCGTGCCGACGATCTCGAGGCGCGCCTCGCCGGGTTGGAGGAGGCACGGCGCGCGCTGCGCAAGCGCTTCGGCGACCGGCTACGGGCGACGCCGAGCCTCGCCGACGCGTCGCCGCAGGGCGAGGGCCCCCCGAACCGGCACGGCATGCCGAAGGAGCCGCCTGGGCAGAACGTCTTCGAGAAGCGCGAGTGGCCCGTGCTCGACCTCGGCCAGACGCCGGGGATCGCGCCCGAGCGGTGGCGCCTCGTCGTGGACGGTGCCGTCGAGGCGCCGCTCGAGCTCGGGTACGCGGAGCTCCTGAGGCTCCCGCAAGCCGACGAGGAGGCGGACTTCCACTGCGTCACGGGCTGGTCCATCCTCGACGTCGCGTTCCGCGGCGTCCGCCTCGAGACCGTCGTGGCGCTGGCCCGGCCGCTCCCACAGGCGACGCACGTCATGACCCACGGCAGCGACGGCTACTCGACGAACCTTCCGCTCGAGGAGGCGCTCAAGCCCGACGTGCTCCTCGTGCACACCGTCGAGGGCGCGCCGCTCACGGCCGAGCACGGTGGCCCGGTGCGCGTCGTCGTCCCGCAGCTCTGGGCGTGGAAGGGCGCGAAGTGGGTGAGCCGGCTCGAGCTCCTCACCCACGATCGGCGCGGCTACTGGGAGATCCGGGGCTACTCGAACACCGCGCACCCCTGGCGCGACGATCGGAGCTGGTGAGCGGAGCTGGTGAGCCCGGAGCGGGCGAGCCGTCACTTCTTCCGGAAGGACCGGTAGAAGCCGACGATCTCCTTCTCGGCCGTCTTCCAGTCGATCGTCTCCGCCACGTCGTCCTGGTCCGGACCCTCGAGCCAGATCCCGCCGCACGACTCGCAGGTGTCGTAGTGGAGGGAGCGCTTCTCACCCCCCTCGACCGCCACCAGGTCGACGTTGCACGCCGGGCACATCCCCGCGATCTCGTCGGGGTTCACGTAGCCGCCCACCGCCGAGAGCGATGGCAGGTTCGCGTGCAGGAGGACCCGGTTCAGATCGGCGCTGTCGATCCAGAGACCTCCGCACTGCGAGCAGCGCTGGAGGGTGGTCTCGCCGGTCGCGATCTCGGTCATCTCGACGCTGCACCGCGGGCAATCCATGGGGAGGACGGTCTCCTTCGGACCTGACAAGCCAGACAACTGTTGGGGTGTGAGCCGGTGTGCGAATTTCAGGATAGGCGGAACATCGCCCGATGATCAACCAGTTCGGCCGGGCTCCTCGGCGGCGGCGGCCCGCAGGGCGGCGATCAGGCGCCGGAGCCGCTCGGCGTGCAGCTTGAGGGCGACCCGGTTGACGATGAGGCGCGCCGAGACCTCGAGGACGGTCTCCTCGACCACGAGGCCGTTCGCGCGCAGCGTCTCGCCCGTCTCGGTGATGTCCACGATGGCGTCGGCGAGGCCGAGCGAGGGCGCCACCTCGATGGAGCCGTGCAGCTCGATGATCTCGGCCGGCAGCGATTTCCTCGCGAAGTGCTCCGCGGCGAGCGCCACGTACTTCGTCGCGACGCGCGGGGCGACGCCCTTCGGGAGCGGCGCCGCGCCCTTCGGCCGGGCCACGATGATGCTGCAGCGCCCGATCCCGAGGTCGAGGGGCTCGTACAGGTCGCGCGGCTCCTCGCGGAGCACGTCGAGCCCGGCGATGCCCACGTCGGCGGCGCCGTGCTCCACGTAGCTCGCCACGTCGGCGGCGCGGATGGAGATGAAGCGGAGGCCCTGCTCCGGCGCATCGGCGGCGAGCTTGCGCGTGCCCTGCAGGAGGGCGTGCGGCGAGACGCCGAGCGCCCGCTCGAACAGCGCCGACGACTCCTCGAGGAGGCGGCCCTTCGGCACCGCGACGGTGATCGTCTCCAGGGGCTTCTTCGGCCGCGCCCTCACGCCTTCACCCTCCGGATGCGCGCGCCGAGCGGCGCGAGCTTCTCCTCGAGCCGCTCGTAGCCGCGGTCGAGGTGGTACGCGCGCAGGACCTCGGTCGTGCCGCTCGCGACGAGGCCCGCCAGGACGAGCGCCGCCGACGCGCGCAGGTCGCTCGCCATGACCGGGGCGCCCGAGAGCTGCGCGACGCCCTTCACGAGGGCGGTCTTCCCGTCGATGGTGATGTCCGCGCCGAGTCGCGTCAGCTCCTGCACGTGCATGAAGCGGTTCTCGAACACCGTCTCGGTCACGACGGACGAGCCGTTCGCCACCGCCAGGAGCACCATGAGCTGCGCCTGCATGTCGGTGGGAAACCCCGGGAACGGCGCCGTCCGGAAGTCGGCCGGCCGCGGGCGGCCGTCGCCGGCGACGTGCACGCCGCCCTCGACCGCGGTCACCGTGGCGCCCGACGAGCGCAGCTTCTCGATCAGGGCCTCCAGCTGGTCCGGGACGCACCCGCGCACGAGCACGTCGCCGCCCGGGAGCGCGCCCGCGACGAGGAGCGTGCCCGCCTCGATGCGATCGGGGATGACGGCGTGGCGGATCGGGCGCAGGTGGGCGACGCCGTCGATGCGGATCTCGGGCGTGCCGTCGCCCTCGATGCGGGCGCCCATCCCGCGCAGCGCCCGGGCGAGGTCGCCGATCTCCGGCTCACGCGCGCAGTTCCCGAGGACGGTGCGCCCTTCCGCCAGCGCCGCCGCCATCATGACGTTCTCGGTGCCGGTGACGGTCGGCAGGTCGAAGACGAAGGTCGTGCCGCGGAGCCGCCCGGAGGGCGCGCGCGCCTCGACGTAGCCGTGCTCGAGCACGATGTCGGCGCCGAGCGCGGCGAGCGCCTTGAGGTGCTGGTCGATGGGCCGCGCGCCGATGGCGCAGCCGCCGGGGAGCGACACGCGCGCGCGCCCCCAGCGCGCCACGAGCGGACCGAGGACGAGCACGCTCGCCCGCATCGTCTTCACGAGCTCGTACGGCGCCTCCGGGTTCACGGAGCGCGGCACGCGCACGCCGATCTCGTGGCGATCGCCGCGGCCGACCTCGCAGCCCATGTGCGCGAGCAGCCGCCCCATGGTGCGGACGTCGGCCAGGTCGGGCACGTTCGAGACGGCGTGGTCGCCCTCCGCCAGGAGCGACGCGGCGATGGCCGGCAGCGCGGCGTTCTTGGCGCCCGAGACCTGCACCTCGCCGCGCAGCGGCACGCCGCCTTCTATGACGATCTTGTCCATCCGCCCTTCTTCCGAGAGGGCGCGGAGTCTAGTCGCTTCCGCGCGCCCTTCCTACCCTTCTTGCTTCGCTATGCCTTCGCTCGCGCCACGACGTACCGCGGCAGTCCGCCGAGGTCGCGTCGCGCCTCGGCCGAGGCGAAGCCCGCTGCGAGGCAGAGCGCGGGGAGCACCTCGAGGTGGCTCTCGTGCATCTCGACGACGAGCGTCCCGCCGGGGCGGAGCCTGGCAGGCGCCTCGGCCACGAGCCGGCGCGTCACGGCGAGCCCCGCCTCACCGCCGTCGAGCGCGAGGGCCGGCTCCCGCTGCAGCTCGCGCGCGAGGCCCGGCACCTCCGGCGCCGGGACGTAGGGCGGGTTCGCGACGACGAGGTCGAAGCGGAGGTCCGCGGGGATGGGCGCGAAGAGGTCCCCCTGGTGCAGCTCCACCTTCGCGCCGAGCCGCTCCGCGTTCTCCCGGGCCAGCGCGAGAGCATCCGGGGAGAGGTCCGCGACGAGCACGCGGGCGCCCGGACGCTCGAGCGCGAGCGTCACGCCGATGCAGCCCGACCCGGTGCACAGGTCGAGCGCCGTGCCGCGCTCGGGCAGCGCCGCCAGCGCCGCCTCCACGACGAGCTCGGTCTCGGGGCGCGGGATGAGGGCGCGCGTGTCGGCGCGGAACGCGCGCCCGTAGAACTCCTTCACGCCGGTGAGGTAGGCGGTCGGCTCGCCCTCCGCGCGGCGCTTCACCAGCGCGCGGAAGCGGGCCAGCTCGGGCTCGGCGAGCGGTTTGTCGAAGTCGAGGTAGAGCCGCACGCGATCGCACCCGAGCGCGTGCGCGAGCAGGAGCTCCGCGGTGAGCCGCGGCGCGTCCACGCCGGCGCGGGCGAAGTAGCCCTGCGTCCAGGCGAGGAGCTTCAGCGGGGTCCACGTCTCGTTCATACCGGGGGGATGAGGCCCCCCCGGAGGATGAGGCCCCCCCGGAGGATGAGGCGCCCCCGGACCCCCCGCTCGCTCCGGTTCGGCCTCCTCCGACCGAACCTGCGCTCGCCGCGACTCATGCGCGCTTCTCCGCCTGCCTCGGCGCCTCTTGCTTCGACGCCTCGCGGAGCGCCTCCGCCGAGAAGAAGGTGCGGCAGGCGTCGATCATGTCCTGCACGTCGCCGTCCATCACCGCGGGCAGGTTGTGGCGCGTGTAATTGATGCGGTGGTCCGTGAGGCGGTCCTGCGGGAAGTTGTAGGTCCGGATCTTCTCGGAGCGGTCGCCCGAGCCGACCTGGCTCTTCCGCGCCGCGTCGCGCGCGCTGCGCTGCCTCTCCGTCTCCATCTCGTAGAGCTTGGCGCGCAGCATCTTCATCGCCATCGAGCGGTTCTTGAGCTGCGACTTCTCCTGCTGGCACTTCACCACCACGCCCGTCGGCTTGTGCGTGATGCGCACCGCCGAGTCGGTCGTGTTGACCGACTGGCCGCCGGCGCCCGTGGAGCGGAACACGTCCGTCTCTAGATCCGCGGGGTTGATCTGGATGTCGATGTCTTCCGCTTCGGGCATCACCGCCACGGTGACGGTCGAGGTGTGGATGCGCCCCTGCGCCTCGGTCGCGGGCACGCGCTGCACGCGGTGAACCCCCGACTCGTACTTGAGCGAGGAGTAGACGGCGTCGCCGGAGATGGTGACGGTCGCGTCCTTGATGCCGCCGAGCGCACCGGGCGAGGTGTCGGCGAGCTCGTACTTCCACCCGCGCCGCTCCGCGTAGCGAAGGTAGAGCCTGAGGAGCTCCGCCGCGAACAGCCCCGCCTCGTCGCCGCCCGCGCCGGCGCGGATCTCGAGGATGACGTCCTTCTCGTCGTTGGGATCCCTCGGCACGAGGTAGAGCTTGAGCTGCTCCTCGGCGGGCGCGATGCGCGGCGTGAGCTGCGCGAGCTCGTCCTTCGCCATCTGGCGGAGCTCGGGGTCCTTCTCCGCGAGCAGCGCCTCGTTGTCGGCCACGTCCTCGACCAGCTTCCGGTATGCGCGCAGCGCGTTCACCGTCGCCTCGATCGAGGCGCGCTCCTTCGCCACCTTCTTGTAGCGCTCGCCCGAGGAGACGACCGCCGGATCCGAGAGCTGCTGCGTCAGCTCCTCGAACCGCGCCTCGATCGCATCGAGCTTCCTGAGCACTTCGGGGGAGAGCATGGAACGGGTTCTTAACCGCTCCGTCGCTCCGGGGGCAAGGCTTCACCACCCGGCGGGATCCTCGGGCGCCCATGGGGCCGTTCGACTGCCGCGCGGGATCGGGGTATGTAGGCAGCCGCGCGTGAAACGCTCGTTCCGCATCCCGCCGCCCCCGCGCGTGGGCCTGGCCGTGGCGCTCGCGGCGGCCGTGCTGGCGATACTCGTCGCCTTCGCGATCGAGCTCGCCCTGCGGCCCTACATCTACACGGCGCCCTTCATCGTCTTCTTCGTCGCGGTGGTCGCCGCGACGTGGGTGGGCGGCTTCGCCGTCGGGCTCGTCACGGTCGGCGTCTCGGCCGCGGTCGCCCACTCCTGGTTCATCGCCCCGCAGGGCTGGTCCGGCGCCGATCCCGGGAGCTTCATCCCGACCGGGTTCTTCATCGTGGTCGCGTCCCTGCTCGCGCTCATCACCTGGGCGCTCCGCAACGGCTACGAGGAGCGCGCCGAGCTCGCGGCCGCGTCGCTCCGCGGCGAGCGGCGCTTCCGCACGCTGGTGGACGCGAGCGCGCAGATGATCTGGACCACCGCGCCCGACGGCGGGGTGGTGGAGGACTCGCCCACCTGGCGCCGGTTCACCGGGCAGTCCCTCGAGACGTTCCGCGGGTGGGGCTGGCTCGACGCGCTCCACCCGGAGGATCGCGAGCGCGCGGCGCGCACCTGCCGCGAGGCGATCGCGGCGGAGCGCGCCTACGAGCTCGAGTACCGGGTGCGGCGCGCTGACGGCAGCTACATGTACATGCTCGCGCACGGGGCGCCGGTCCTCGGGAGCGACGGCCGGGTGCTCGAGTGGGTGGCGGAGAGCAGCGACATCAGCGAGCGCAAGCGCGCCGAGCAGATGCAGATCGAGGCCCTGCACGCGCGCGACGTCTTCGTGTCGGTGGCGAGCCACGAGCTGAAGACGCCGCTCGCCGCGGCGCAGCTCCAGATCCAGAACGTGCAGCGCCAGCTCAGGCGCGAGCCGGCGGAGAGCGTCGCGCACCTCGCCGACCGGGTCGGCGCGACCGCGGCCAGCGTCGAGCGCCTGGGCGCGCTCGTCAACGCGCTCCTCGACGTCTCGCACATCGCGAGCGGGAAGCTCGTCACCCAGCGCGAACGGCTCGACCTGTCGGAGCTGGTCGCGTCCGCCACGCGCGGGCTCGCGGAGACCGCGCAGAAGCGCGGCTCCGAGCTCGTCCTCGACGTCGAGCCCGGCCTCGAGATCGACGGCGACCGGCTGCGCCTCGAGCAGGTCGTGACGAACCTCGTGGCCAACGCGATCAAGTACGGCGAGGGGAAGCCCATCTCGGTCGCGCTGCGGCGCGACGGCGGCCGCGCCCAGCTCTCCGTCGCCGACCAGGGCATCGGCATCGCGCCCGACGACCAGGTGCGCATCTTCGAGCGGTTCGAGCGCGCCGTGAGCGCCCGCAACTACGGCGGGCTCGGGCTCGGGCTCTGGATCGTGCGCCAGATCCTGGACGCGTGCGGAGGCTCGCTCGCCGTCGCGAGCGAGCCGGGGAAGGGCTCCACCTTCACGGTCTCGCTGCCGCTGCGTGACGAGGCGGCGGCGAGCGCGGTGCGGCCCGGGGCGTACGCTCGATCGTGAGCTGCGCCACGACGTCCCCTGCCGCGCTTCCTCAACCGGAGCGCTTCGTCAGCGCCTCGCTCAGGAGCTTCAGCGGCGCGACGTCCACCCGCGCGCTGTCGAGGAGGATGCGGAGCAGGTTCAGGCCCACCCGGCACAGCTGCGCGAGCTGCTCGAGCCGCTGCAGGCGGAAGCGGGCCGCCGCCTTCACGCGCGGGTCGACGTCCGCCAGCGCGCCCTTCACCTCGCGCAGCGCCGCCTCGACCGTCGCGAGCGCCGACTCGACCGCCTTGCGCTCGCGCTCCGCGAGCACGCGGCGCACGAGCGACCAGATGTTCGTCTCGGCCTCGAAGTGCTCCTTGCGGTCGCCCGGGACGTCGACGCTCTTCACGACACCCCAGCCGCGCAGCTCGGAGAGGCTCATCGAGAGGAGGCCCGTCGAGATCTGGAGGCGCTCGCAGAGCTCGGGCGCGGCGAGCGGCCGCTCGGACAGGAAGAGCACGGCCCAGATCCGCCCGAGCTGCCGGCGGAAGCCCCACAGCTCCATCAGCTCGCCGACGGCGTCCGCGACGGCGAGCTCGGCCCGCTGCAGCGCGTAGGAGCCGGCGCGGGAGGGGACGAGGGTCTCGGTCATGGCGCCCTCGCGCGGAGGACGAGGTCCGCGAGGGCGCAGGCCGCGAAGGCGACCGACGCGAACGCGTTGAAGCTGAAGAAGGCGGCGCCGATGCGCTCCTTCCTGAGCTGACCGCCCGGCGCCGCGTACAGGTGCTCGGCGCCGAGCACGGCCACCATCAGCACGGAGCCGGCGAGCCAGCCGGCGCCGCGGCCAGCCAGGAGCCCGGCGGCGGCGATCGCGAGCGCCGCGACCGCGTGGAGGAGCCGGGCCCAAAGGAGCGCGCCCGCCACCCCGAAGCGCGCGGGGATGGAGTGGAGCCGCGCGCCGCGGTCGAACTCCATGTCCTGCAAGGAGTAGAGGACGTCGAAGCCCGCCACCCACGCGCCGACCCCGACCCCGAGCACGAGGGCCGCCGGAGGCGCGCGGCCGGTGAGCGCGATCGCGACGCCGATCGGGCCGAGCGCCTGCGCGACGCCGAGCCAGAGGTGGACCGCCCAGGTGAAGCGCTTCGCGTAGGAGTAGCCGAGCAGGATGGCGAGCACCGGCAGCGCCAGCGCCCCGCAGAGCGGCGCGATGGCCCAGGCCGCCGCGACGAAGGCCGCCGCGCCCGCGCCGAGGAGCGCCCAGGCGGAGAGCGGCGACACGGCGCCCGTGACGAGCTCGCGCGCCCTCGTCCGGGGGTTCTCCGCGTCGAAGGCGCGGTCGGCGAGGCGGTTCATCGCCATGGCGGCGGTGCGGGCGGCCACCACGGCGACGGCGACCAGGACGAGCCGGAGCGGGTCGAGGCGGGCGTCGGCCGCCACGAGCACGACGGCGCTCGCGGCGAACGGGAGCGCGAAGAGCGAGTGCTCGAACTTCACCATGCGCGAGAGGGCGGCGATGCTCATGCGGCGGGGGCCTCCGGGCGGTGGCGTGCGATCCAGGTGAGCGGGCGCTCCTCGGCGCCGAAGCTCCCGAGGAGCCAGGCGGCGGGGTCGGCGGGGCGGGCGCCGGCGAGCGCGGCGGCGACGACCCCGGGCGCGGTGCCCGCCGCGAGCCGGCCGACGCCGGGCGCGCCCACGGCGGCGCCGTTCCAGGCGAGCGGGAGGAGGCGGTCCGGCGGCACGGCCGGGAAGGCGCGCGCCAGCGCCGCGAGCTCGGCGAGCGGCGAGAGCGAGGGCGACGAGGCGAGCGAGTCGGTGCCGATCGCCAGGGGGACGCCGGCCGCGAGGAGGCGGGGCAGTTCGGCGACGCGGCCGCCGATGTGCAGGTTCGAGCGCGGGCAGAGCACCACCGTCGCGCGCGAGCGGACGAGGTCGGCGACGTCCTCGGCGTCGAGGTCCACGGCGTGCACCGCGAGCGAGCGCGGCCCGAGGTGCGGCGCCGCGACCGCGACCGGGGAGCGGCCGAGGGGCCGCAGGTCGGTCGCGCCGAGGGCGCGGACGAGCCCGGCGAACGGCCCCGACATCCGCGAGCAGAAGAGTCGCTCGGCGGGATCCTCAGCGAGGTGGATCGAGGCGGGTCCGGCGCGCAGGAGCTGGGCGAGGACGCGCGGGTTCGTGGAGTAGACGGCGTGCGGAGAGGGCGCGATGGCGAGCCCGGGCGGCGTCGGGCCGGCGCGGGCGCGCAGCTCGGCGGCGGTCGCGAGCGCCGCCTCGATGCGGGATCCCGAGAACCCGAAGACCTCGTGGAAGAGCGTGCCGGCGACGCCGGCGCGGCCGAGCTTCGGCAGCGCGGCGAGCGTGTTCGTCACCTCGCCCACCGCGGCGACGCCCGCCTCGTCGAGGCGGAAGATCGCCTCGTCGAGCGCGGCCCCCGCGTGCGGGTCCTCCGCGGCGCGCGCGGCCACCAGGAGCTGGATCCACGGGACGAGCCCCTCGCCGCCGCCGATCCGACGGTGCAGGTGCGAGAGCTCGAGGTGCGTGTGCGCGTTCACGAGCGCGGGGAGGAGGACCGCGTCGAGCGCCTCGCCGCGGCCGAAGCGCGCCTCGATCTCGGCGCGCGGCCCGACCGCGACGACGTGGTCGCCGTCGAGGGCGATGGCGCCGTCGCGGACGACGCCCGGGTTCGCGTCGCGCCCGAGCAGCACCCACGGCGCGCTGACGACGCGGACGCCCATCTACGCCGCCTTCTCCGGCAGCCGGTCGTAGCGCATGTTGCGCCGCGCCGGCGTGAAGCCGGCGTCGCGGATGTGCCGCTCGACCTCGTCCGAGTCCATGTTGAAGGTGGTTCCGGCGGCCGAGACGACGTTCTCCTCGATCATGACCTGACCGAAGTCGTTGCAGCCCATGTGCAGCGCCGCCTGCGCGACCCCGCCGCCCATCGTCACCCACGAGGCCTGGAGGTTCGGGACGTTGTCGAGCACGAGCCGCGAGATCGCGTTCTGCCGCAGGTAGGCGTGCGCGCTGTTGTCGCCCGGCTCGAGGCGCGTGTTGTCGGGCTGGAACGTCCAGCAGACGAAGGCGGTGAACCCGCCCGTGTCGTCCTGCAGCTCGCGCAGGCGCAGGAGGTGGGTGACGCGGTGCCGGGGCTCCTCGCCCACCCCGAACATCATGGTCGCCGTCGAGCGGAGCCCCTTCCGATGCGCCGCCTTCATGACCGCCAGCCACTCGTCGGCGGAGCACTTGAGCGGAGCGATGCGCCGGCGCACCTCGTCGTCGAGGATCTCCGCGCCGCCGCCGGGGATCGAGTCGAGCCCGGCCGCGATGAGCCGCGAGAGCGTCGCGTCGAGGGGCAGATCGCTCGTGCGCGCGATGTGCCAGATCTCCTCCGGCGAGAGCGCGTGCAGGTTGATGCTCGGGTAGTTGGTCTTGACCCACCGGAAGAGGTCCTCATACCAGCCGATCCCGAGGTCCGGGTGGAGGCCGCCCTGGAGGAGCAGCTCGATCCCGCCCACCGCCAGCGTCCCCTCGATCTTCTCGGCGAGCTGCTCGCGCGTGAGCACGTACGCCTCGCTGTGCCCGCGCGGCCGGTAGAAGGCGCAGAAGTGGCACGCGGTCGTGCACACGTTGGTGTAGTTCACGTTCCGCGAGACGATGTACGTCACGACGCCGTCCGGATGGAGGGCGCGGCGCCGCGCGTCGGCCGCGAGCCCGAGCTCGAGCAGCGGCGCCTTCTCGTCGAGGATCTCCGCCTCGTCGGCGTCGAGGCGCTCGCCCTCGGCCCCCTTCGAGAGCGCCGTGTCGAGCGAGACGTGCCGGCGCGCGCGGACCGTCCGCACGAGGTCGTCCGCGAAGCGCAGCTTGGTCTCGGGCGCGAAGCCGTGCTTCGCGGCGCGGGCGAGGAAGGCCTCCAGCCCCTGCACCTCGTAGGGCCCGAGCCCGAAGCGGATGCGGTGCGTGAGGTACCGGCGGTACCTCTCGGGGTCGCCGCCCTTCTCGCGGGCGAAGGCCTGCGCGATCTCGGTGCGCATCCCGAGCCCCTGCTGCGCCGCACGGGCGATCTCGGCGACGTCCTGGGGGGCGAGCACGCCCGGGCGCGCCGCCCACACGGCGTACACCATCGGGAGCCCGGTGAGGTGCGTCCACTCGCGCCCGAGGTCGAGCACCTGGTTCGCCTGCACGTCGAAGCCGCGGTCGCCGATGACGAGCGCGCCCTTCGTGCCGCGCGCCGCGGCGAGCCCGTCGGCCGCCGGCATGGGCGTGAACTTGGGGTGGATGCCGCGCTCGGCGAGGACGATCTTGGCGAGGATCTGCGAGGTGCGCGAGGCGGTGTCGAGGAAGACCTCGTCCCACACCACCGGCGACTGCTCGCCCGCGAGGAGCACGGTCGTGACGGGCCCGTCCGAGCCGATGGCGATGCCGGGGACGATCTCGTACTCCCGCCCGGCGAGGCCGCCCACCGGCAGCAGCGCCACCTCCACCTCGCCGCGGTCCAGCATGGCGGCGCACATCGAGGGCTCCGCCAGGACGAGGTCGATGCGCTTCGACCCCTCGAGCGCAACGGTGAGGGGCCGGGCATTGAGGAACGAGACGGCGGCGGCGCGGAGCTTGGGCATGGCTGCGTGTCCTCGAGGCTACGCGGTGATCCGGAGCGCGCTCGACGTGGCGGGGGGCGCTGCCGCGGCGTGCACCCGCAGCACGTGATAGAGGCTGTCGCGCTCGGCGGGCACGCGGCCGGCGGCGCGGATGAGCCGGTGCAGCTGCGACTCCGAGAGCGCCTGCGGCGTCTTCGCGCCGGCCATGTGGTAGATGCGCTCCTCGAGGACGGTGCCGTCGAGGTCGTCCACGCCGAACGAGAGCGCCACCTGAGCGAGCCGCTCGCCCAGCATGACCCAGTACGCCTTCAGGTGGTCGAAGTTGTCGAGGAAGAGGCGCGCCGCGGCGTAGGTGCGCAGCCCGTCGTGGCCGGTCGGCTTGGGGAACGCCTTCCCGATCATGTTGTGCTCGGGGTGGAAGGCGAGCGGGATGAAGACCTGGAACCCGCCCGTCTCGTCCTGGAGCGTCCTGAGCCGCGCCATGTGGTCCACGCGCTCGGCGAGCGTCTCGATGGTGCCGTAGAGCATCGTGGCGTTCGTCTTCATGCCGAGGCGGTGCGCGACCCGGTGCACCTCCAGCCACTGTTCCGCCGTCGCCTTGTCGTCGCAGATCTTCCGGCGCACGCGCGACGCGAAGATCTCGGCGCCGCCGCCGGGGAGCGTGTCGACGCCTGCCGCCTGCAGCTCGCGCAGCACCTGCTCGTAGCTCTTCCCGAACTTCTCCGCGAAGAAGTGGATCTCGACGGCGGTGTAGCCCTTGATCTTGAGCTCCGGCCAGGCGGCGCGGAGCCGGCGCGGCACCTCGAGGTAGAAGTCCCACCCGAGGTCCGGGTGGAGCCCGTTCACGATGTGCACCTCGGTGATGCCGAGCTCGCGCTTCGAGAGCACGTGTCCGACCGCCTCGTCGACGGTCATCGTGTAGCCCTCGCTCGCGGCCTTGTCGTCGGGGCGCGCGAACGAGCAGAACTTGCACGAGGCGACGCACACGTTCGTGAAGTTGAGGTGCACGTTGCGGTTGTAGAAGGCGAGGTCGCCGTGCCGCTCCTCGCGCACGTGGTTCGCGAGCGCGCCCACCGCCGCGAGATCGCGCGCCTCGAGGACGCGCAGCGCGTCCTCCTCGGTGAGGCGCTGGCGCGCGAGCACCTTGTCGCGGATTCCGCCGAGCCCGGCGCGGTCGAGGGCGCGTTGCGCGAGCGTCGAGAGCATGGTCAGTCCTCCACCGGCTCCGCCCGCGAGCGGGGCGAGAGCCCCTCCCACCGGCGCATGAGGTCATTCGGGATGCCGAGGCGATCGAGGAGCCGCGACACGACCGTGTCCACCAGCTCGCCGATGTCCTTCGGGTTGGAGTAGAAGCTCGGCGACGCCGGCATGACGAAGGCGCCCGCCTCGATGACCGCGGTGAGCGCCCGCGCGTGCACGAGCGAGATGGGCGTCTCGCGCAGGCACAGGAGGAGGCGCCTGCGCTCCTTCAGCATGACGTCGGCGGCGCGACCCACGAGGTCGAGCGAGACGCCGTGCGCGATGCGCGCCATCGCCCCGGCGGAGCAGGGCACCACCACCATCGCGTCGTACTGGGCGCTTCCCGACGCGAAGGGCGCGGTGAAGTCGCGGTTCTTCCAGGTGGCGAACGGGTAGGCCGGCTCGGTGCCGATCTCCTGCCTCCACACCTGCTTGCCCGTCTCGGTGAAGACGAGGTCCACGTGGACGCCGTGCGCCGTCCCCTCCGCCGCCAGGAAGTCGAGGAGGCGCTTCGCGTAGGGCGCGCCGGAGGCGCCGCTCACGGCGACGACCAGCTTCACGCGCGCCTCGCCGCGACGACGAGGCCGCACACGCCGGGGAAGAGGGTCTCGCCCCGCACCTCGGTGAACCCGGCCCGCAGGCAGGCCGCCTCGAACTCGGGGCGCGACGCGAAGCGCTCCATCGAGGCGACGAGGTAGCGGTACGCCTCGGGATCGGGCGAGAGCACGCGCCCGAGCACCGGGAGCGCGAGCCGGTTGTAGGCGCCGTGGACGAGGCGCGAGCCGGACGACTCGGGCCGGAAGAACTCGAGCACGCCGAGCCGCCCGCCGGGGCGCAGCACGCGCGCGAGCTCGTCGAGGCCGCGGTCGAGCGCGTCGAGGTTGCGCATCCCGAAGGCGACGGTGGCGGCGTCGAACCGGGCGGTCGCGAAGGGCAGGGTGAGCGCGTCGGCCTGGGCGGCGGGGAGCCCCGTCTTCCGCGCGCCGCGCGCCAGCATCTCGAGCGAGAAGTCGGCGCCCACGACGAGGGCGGCCGGCTGCTGCCGCCGCGCCTCGGCCGAGACGTCCATCGTCCCGGCGCAGAGGTCGAGGAGCCGCTCGCCGGGCCGGAGCGCGAGGTCGCGCACGAGGCGCCGGCGCCAGCGCTGGTCCACCCGCAGCGTCATGACGCGGTTGAGGAGGTCGTAGGAGGGCGCGATGCGGTCGAACATCGCGCGCACCGCGTGTCCACGGTTCGCCTCGCCCGGCAGCGGGACCGATGACATCTACGCCGCCCCCTTCTTCGGGATCCAGCTCGCCGCGGGCGGCGCCGGGATCTTCGGGCGGCGCGGGGCGGGCGCGGCCGGGACGAGCCGCTCGTAGAGCGCGTCCATCCGGGCGAGCACCTCGGGCGGGTGGACGCACGGCTCCGGCCACTCGCGGCCGCCCTCCTCGGCCCACTTCTTGGTCGCGTCCACCCCCATCTTGCCGCCGAGCGCGAAGTGCTGCGCGGCGTGGTCGAGCACGTCCACCGGCCCGTCCACCACCACGAGGTCGCGCTTCGCGTCCACGTTCGCGAAGGCGCGCCAGGCGCACTGCGCGTGATCGTGGACGTCCACGTCCTCGTCGAAGACGACGAGCGTCTTCGTGTTCGCCATCTGGCCCGAGCCCCACATGCCGTGCATGAGCTTCTTCGCGTGGCCGGGGTACTCCTTGCGCATGGCGATGAAGCAGAGGTTGTGGAAGACGCCCTCCGCCGGGAAGGACATGTCCACCACCTCGGGGAAGACGAGCTGCAGCATCGGCAGGAAGAGCCGCTCGGTGGCCTTGCCGAGCCACAGGTCCTCCATGGGAGGCGGGCCGACGACGGTGGCGGGATAGACCGCGTCGCCCCGGCGCGTCACGCAGGTGACCTCCATCGCGGGGTAGTCGTCCGCGAGCGAGTAGTAGCCCGTGTGGTCCCCGAAGGGACCCTCGCGCACGAGCGGCGCGGACGTGTCCACGAAGCCCTCGATGACGAGGTCGGCCTCGGCCGGGACCTCGAGGTCGTGCGTGACGCACTTCACGAGCTGCACGCCTTCCTTCCGGAGGAAGCCGGCGAAGAGGTACTCGTCGATGCCGGGCGGGAGCGGCGCCGAGGCGCAGTAGGTGAGCGCGGGATCGCCGCCGAGCGCGATCGCGACCGGCATCCGCTCGCCGCGCTTCCTGTAGGCGCGGTAGTGCTGGGTGGCGGTCTTGTGGAGCTGCCAGTGCATCGCGGCCCGCCGCGGCCCCAGCACCTGGATGCGGTACATCCCGACGTTGCGGAGGCCCGTGTCTGGGTCGCGCGTCACGACCTGCGGCAGCGTGATGAACGGGCCGCCGTCGTGCGGCCAGGTGGTGAGCACCGGGAGCGTGCGCAGGTCCGGCTCGCGCTCCACGATCTCGCGCACCGGGCCGTCGCCGACGTGCTTCGGCATGAAGGCGGCGAGGCGGCCCAGCTTCGGGAGGAGCTTCAGCTTCTCCCAGAAGCTCACCGGCGGCGCGAGGTGGAGCAGCTCGCGCAGCTCGTTCGCGGGCTCCTCGAGGTCCTCGCAGGAGAGCGCCCAGGCGGTGCGCCGCCGGGTTCCGAAGAGGTTCATCGCGACCGGCAGCCGCCCGGTCTTCGGCCGCTCGAAGAGGAGCGCGGGCCCCTCCTGCTTCGCGGCGCGATCGGCCAGCGCCGCCATCTCCAGCACCGGGTCGACGGGCTCCGCGACGCGCACCAGCTCGCCGGCGCGCTCGAGCCGCTCGAGGAAGCTCCGCAGCGAGCGATAGGGCATGAGGCCGACGTATCTACTCCTGTTCTCCTCTTGTTTCAATGATCGTTGAAATGATATGACGGGCGCCCATGAGCCTCTCCGTCCGCCTCGCGCACAGCCCCGACTCCGATGACGCCTTCATGTTCTACGGCCTCGCCTCGGGGGCGGTGAAGGCGCCCGGCATCGACTTCGTCCACGAGCTGCGCGACATCGAGACGCTCAACAAGGCGGCCGTCGAGGGGCGCTACGAGATCACGGCGCTGTCCGTCCACGCCTACGCCTACCTCCACGACAAGTACCTGCTCCTCGACTCGGGCGCTTCCTTCGGCGACGGCTACGGCCCGACGGTGGTCGTGCCCGAGGGGTCGAGCATCCGCGTGATCGGCGACCTCACCGGCAAGCGGATCGCCATCCCGGGCAAGTGGACCAGCGCCGCGCTCGCGCTCGCCCTGCGGCTGCCGCTGCACACGCCGGTCATCATGGACTTCAAGCAGGTCGGCGAGGCGGCGAAGCGGGGCGAGGTCGACGCGGGGCTCGTCATCCACGAGGGCCAGCTCACCGCGCACGAGGAGGGCCTCCACGTGGTGGAGGACCTCGGGGTGTGGTGGAAGAACCGCACGGGGCTGCCGCTCCCGCTCGGCATGAACGGCGTGCGCAGGGACCTGCCCGAGCCGGTGCGGAAGACGCTCGCGCGCGTCCTCTCGGAGAGCATCGCCTACGGCCTCGACAACCGCGAGAAGGCGCTCGACCACGCGATGACCTACGCGCGGGGGCTCGACCGCAAGCGGGCCGACGCCTTCGTCGGGATGTACGTGAACGGGTGGACGCGCAGCGTCGGCGAGAAGGGGCGCAGGGCAGTGGCGCTCTTCCTCAAGGAAGCGGCGGAGCGCGGCCTCGTCCCGAACGTGAAGCCCGAGTACCAGGACGAATAAATCTAGACGGCGTGCCCGGGCACGGGCGACGGCCGCGGGCCATCGTCCTCGCCGCGCTGCAGCGGGAAGCGGAGGGTGGGCGCCAGCGCACGCGCGCGCCGCTGCCACCGGTGGAGCGCGAGGAAGAACGCCGCCGGCAGGACGACTGGGATGGCGACGAGCACGTAGATGGTGAAGGCGGCCGCGACGGCGAAGGCGACCGTCAGCGCCGCGAGCATCGTCCCGAGCGCCATGGCGAGCTTCCCGAGGCGCCGGTGTCGGACGATCTGGGGGACACCGTCTGACCGCCGCCTCACCCTTGCTCGCGCCATGCCGGGGAGAAGCTAGGGAGCGCTCCTCCCCCCTCGCCACCCACCGCGGCGGGTGGCGCCCGAGAAGAGCGTGCGGACGCCCGACGCCGCGCCGTTCAGGGCACCGGGTCCGGCGAGCGCGAACCGCTCGCCTGGCTCAAAACGCGCGGTCGGTGAGGCTCCGCGCCGCGTCGGCGATCGCTCGGCGGTGCGGGCCGTCCGGCACCTTCTCGAGCGCCTTCATCGCGGCTGCGGTGTGCTCGCGCGCGAGCGCCCGCGCCGCGTCCACGCCGCCCGTCCGCTTCACCGCGGCGATGACGTCGGCCGCGACGGCGGCGCCGTCCACCTTGCCGTCCACGAGCAGCGTGAGCCGCTCGCGCAGCGGCGGCTCCTGCTGGAAGGCGCGGATGAGCGGCAGCGTGGCCTTGCCCTCGATGAAGTCCTGCCCGAGGCGCTTGCCGAGGAGGTCGGGGTCGGCGGTGTAGTCGAGCGCGTCGTCCACGAGCTGGAAGGCCATCCCGATGCCCTCGCCGAACTGGGCGAGCGCGTCCGGCACCTCGCCCCGCACGCCGGCCGCCCACGCCCCGGCGGCGGCGCTCCAGCCGAAGAGCGAGGCGGTCTTGCCGCGCACGACGTCGAAGTAGTCCTGCTCGGTGGCCTCGAAGCTGCCGCGCAGCGAGAGCTGCAGCACCTCGCCCTCGACCAGCCGGCGCATGGTGGCGAGGAGCGCCGGGAGCGCCGCCGAGCGCGCCGGCTCGGCGGCGACGATCTCGAGCGCGCGGGTGAGGAGCCAGTCGCCGGAGAGGACGGAGACGGCGTTCCCCCACAGGACGCGCGAGGCGGGCTGCCCGCGGCGCATCGGGCGCTCGCCGCTGCACGCGCCGCACGCGAGCAGCGTCACGGTCGGGCGGATGCGCTTCCCGCCCGAGCCGACGAGGTGGCGCGCCGCGGCGCGCAGCGTCTCCTCGGCGTCGTCGGTGGCGCGCGAGAGCTGCTCCTCGAGGGACGAGAGCTCGCCTGCGAGTCGCGGCACCTCCTGCAGCGCCGCCTGTGCCTTCTCGGGGCGAACCCCGCGGACGGCGCTCGCATCGAGCTGCGACAGGATGGCCTGCTCTCGGCTCATGCTCCCTCTCCGGGAACTTCAAAAAAAAGTGAAGAAGCCATATAGCGCGGTCGGGTCCCCTGGGTCAACGAACGGGCCCGGCCCTCACCGGGGGTGAAGCGCTCGCGGGGCGCGCCGTTCCCATCGCGGGAAGAAATGTTCTCATCCCGCGGCCTCGACCCGCGCCGAGCGGAGCCCCGCAGGGGACGCCTCGCGCGATCGCGGGCGCGCCGATCCCCGCGTCGCGGCGCCATGGCGTGACCCGTGCACATCCCGGGCGCGGGCGCTTCCGCGCGAGGGAGAGGCATGGTCCGGATCCTTCACTGGGTGCTGGCGGTCCTCGTCATCATGGCGGTGGCGAGCTGCAGGGACGGCGGCGCCGGATCGTGCGGCCCCGGCCAGACCTCGCAAGGGGGCACGTGCGTGCCCGGGTGCGCGGGCACCATCTGCGGAGGGGTGTGCTGCGCCGCGGGAGACGCCTGCCTCGCCCCCGGGCTCTGCTCCGGCGGGACCGGCAGCGTCACCCCCTGCGGCGCGAACGGCACCTGCGACGGCGGGCTCGCCTGCATCGCCGGTCAGTGCGTGTCCGCGAATGGCGCGTGCAGCTATCGCCCGCCGAAGGGCGCCTTCACGCCGCGCATCGCGTGGCAGTGGACCGGCTCGGCGGCGCGGCCCGAGTACGCGAACGTCCTCATGACGCCGGTCGTCGTCCCGCTGCAGCGGACCTCGGCCGACGTCTTCGCGCCGCCGGCGGTCGTCTTCAACGCCATCCTGGGTGACCGCGGCGCGGGGTCGACGGTGCCGGGCGTCGTGGTCGCCGTCTCCGGCCTCGACGGCAGCGAGCTGTGGACGAGCGATCCGTCGCATCCAGTGAACGGGCTCGGTGCGATCGCCGCGGCCGACCTCCTCGGCGACGGGCACACGGAGATCGTCACGGCGCGGCTCGGCTCGACCTGGCCCGCCACCGACCCGCTCCACAAGGGACCGCCCCTCGACGACGGCCTCGCCGCATTCGACGCCGACGGGCGCTTCCTCTGGGAGGTGAAGGGCATCCGCGTCTTCTGGGGCGCGCCGTCCATCGCCAACCTGTACGGAGGGAAGGAGGCGCAGATCGTCATCGGCGCGACCGTCGTGGACGCGCACGGTCAGGTCGTCTGCCAGGGCGCGAACGGCGGCGGTCCGGGCGGCATCGGCGAGAACTTCCTCGGGCCGGTCTCGACCGTGGCCGACGTGGACCTCGACGGCGTCCCGGACATCGTCACCGGCAACACCGTCTACGACAACCACTGCAACCCGAAGGCGGGGTGGCCGAACGGCCAGGCCGATGGGCTCGTCGCGGTGGCCGACTTCACGGGCGATCAGCACCCGGAGATCGTGGTCGTCTCCGAGGGCACGGTGCGTCTCCAGGACTGGCAGGGGCAGATCATCTGGGGCCCCGTCGCCATCCCGGGCGGAGGGCGCGGCGGCGGGCCGCCCACCGTCGCCGACTTCGACGGCGACGGGAAGCTCGAGATCGGCGTGGCGGGCCTCTCCTCGTACACCGTGTTCAAGCCGTTCGCTCCGGACCCGATCCTCTGGTCGCGCCCCACGCAGGACCAGAGCATGGTGACGGGCAGCTCGGTCTTCGACTTCGAGCACGACGGCAAGGCCGAGGTCGTCTACGGCGACGAGTGCTACACGCGCGTCTACGACGGCACGACCGGCTCGACGCTCTTCGAGTCGCCGAACCCGAGCTGCACCGTGCACGAGAACCCGGTCATCGCGGACGTGGACAAGGACGGGCGGGCCGAGATCGTCGTCGCGACGAACAGCGTCTGCAACATCCAGTGCCCGTGGGGCGGACACACCTCGTCGGGGAAGCACGGCGTCACCGTGTACAAGGACCTGCGCGACCACTGGGTCTCGACGCGCTCGATCTGGAACCAGCACGCGTATCACGTGACGAACGTCCTCGACGACGCGTCCGTGCCGGCGGTCGAGCCGCCCAACTGGACGACGGGCTGGTTCGGCGAGGCGCTCAACGACTTCCGCATGAACCCCATCGGCAACGGCGACTTCCGCGCGCCCGATCTGCAGGCCACCCAGGCGGACGTCGCGCTCGACGCGACGGGGTGCCCAGGCCACCTCCGCCTCGAGGTGAAGGTCTGGAACCGGGGCGCGGTGCTCGTCACGTCCGGCGTGCCCGTCGCGCTCTACGAGGGGCGCGCGGGCGGGAAGCTCCTCGCCGTCTCGCACACCGCGGGCGCGATACTCCCCGGCGGGCGCGGCGTGGTCTCGCTCGACGTGGCGCCGGCGCCCACGACGCCCATCGACCTCGTGATCGTCCTGAACGACGACGGGACGGGCCAGGGCGTCGTCGGCGAGTGCGACACGAGCAACAACACGGTTGTGCTTTCCGCCCTCTACTGCCCGGCCGGATCGAAGTGAGGCGGCCAGCCCGGGGTGCGCCGCCCGGAGCGAGCGGTCCGCCCGTGCTAACTTCTGGGGCGTGCCGGTGGTGAAGCTCACGCTCGAGTACGACGGGACGCGCTACGTCGGGTGGCAGGTGCAGCCGAACGGGCCTTCCATCCAGGCCGAGGTGGAGCGCGCCCTCGCCACGCTCCACAAGGCGCCGAGGCGCGTCACGGCGGCTGGCCGAACGGACGCAGGCGTCCACGCGCTCGGGCAGGTGGCGAGCTTCGCCGAGCCGGCGCCGCTCCCGCTCGCCGCGTACGTGCAGGGGATGAACGGGCTCCTGCCGGACGACATCGCGGTGCGCGCCGCGAGCGTCGAGCCGGACGGCTTCGACGCGCGGCGCAGCGCGCGCGGCAAGCGCTACCGGTACCGCATCCTGAACGTGCCCACCCGCGCTCCGCTCGAGCGGCACCGCGCCTGGCAGGTCTTCCGGCCGCTCGACGTGGCCGCCCTGCGCGCCGCGGCCGCCCCGCTCGTCGGACGGCACGACTTCGCGGCGTTCCAGGCGGCCGACTGCGAGTCGGCGCACGCGGTGCGCGAGGTGCGGCGGCTCGAGGTGGAGCGCGCCGGCCCCGAGATCGCGATCGTGATCGAGGCGACCGCATTCGTGAAGCACATGGTGCGCAACATCGCCGGGACCCTCGTCGAGGTGGGGCTCGGGCGGCGCGACGCGGGCTCCATCCCCGCCCTCCTGGCCGGGCGAGACCGGACGCGCGCCGGGCGGACGGCACCTCCTCAGGGGCTCGTGCTGGAGGAGGTGTTCTACGGTGACGGCGCGGCGAACGGGCCCGCGCTAGATCCGCCAGCCAGGTGAGCGCCGCCGGACCCTCCGCCGGGCCGCCCCGTGGGGCGGACATGAAGGTCTTGGGTGAGCTGGACGCCGGCGGCGATCCCGCCGTCGGCCGGTACGTCGCGAACCCCGAGCTCGCGGTGATCGAGACGTACGCGCTCGACGTGATCGGCGAGCTCTCGGCCGAGGAGAGCGAGGAGGCGTGGGACGCCGTGGTCGAGCTCTACGGCGAGGCGCTCGACTGGCGGCGCACGGTCCGCGAGCAGCTCCACTGGAGCCCGCTCATGGACGCCGCGATCGCCGACCGCTGGCACCGCTTCCGCCAGCGGACCCGCGCGGCGGGCGCCCCTGCGGAGCCCGCCGAGTTCGCGCGCCGCTTCGCCGACGACGTGCTGAGGCTGTCGCGGTCTTGATCGTCAGTGCACCGTCTCCACCGGCTCCGGTGGGCGGACGCCCTTCTTGAAGTCGAGCGTCGCGCCCTTGCCCTCCGCGACCACGATGTGGTCGCCCGGCTTGAACTCGCCGCGCAGGATCTGGGAGGCGAGCGGGTCCTGGAGCAGGCGCTGGATGGCGCGCTTGAGCGGCCGCGCGCCGTAGACGGGATCGTAGCCCGCGTCGGCGATGGTCTCGCGCGCGCCCTCGGTGAGCTCGAGGGTGAGCTTGCGGTCCGCGAGGAGCTGCCGCAGCCGCCCGAGCTGGATCTCGACGATTCGGCCGAGGTCGTCGCGCCCGAGGGGGCGGAAGACGACGATGTCGTCCACCCGGTTCAGGAACTCGGGCCGGAACTCGGCCCGCAGGTGCTCCAGCGCGGCCTCGCGGATCTCCTGCACCTGCGAACCGGGGCGCCCCGCCAGCCGCTGGATCTGCTCCGAGCCGATGTTGGACGTCATGATGACGACCGCGTTGCGGAAGTCGACCGTCCGCCCCTGACCGTCGGTGAGTCGCCCGTCGTCGAGGATCTGGAGCAGCACGTTGAACACGTCGTGGTGCGCCTTCTCGATCTCGTCGAAGAGGATCACCGAGTACGGCCGCCGCCGCACCGCCTCGGTGAGCTGGCCCCCCTCCTCGTAGCCGACGTAGCCGGGGGGCGCGCCGATGAGGCGCGAGACGGCGTGCTTCTCCATGTACTCGCTCATGTCGAGGCGAACCATCGCGGCCTCGTCGTCGAAGAGGAACTCGGCGAGCGCGCGCGCGGTCTCCGTCTTCCCCACGCCGGTGGGGCCGAGGAAGATGAAGCTGCCGATGGGCCGATGCGGGTCCTGCAGCCCGGAGCGGGCGCGGCGCACCGCCGCCGACACGGCCCGGATGGCCTCCTCCTGGCCGACCACCCGGCGAGCGAGGCGCTCCTCCATCTCGAGCAGCTTCTCCACCTCGCCCTCGATGAGCTTCGTGACCGGGATCCCCGTCCAGTTCGAGACGACCTCGGCGATCTCCTCCGGCGTCACCTCCTCCTTCAGCATGGCGCCGCCCTTCTGCAGCTCGGCGAGCTTCGCCTGCTGCTCCTCGACCCGGCGCGACAGCTCGGGCAGCCGCCCGAACTTGATCTCCGCGGCTCGGTTGAAGTCGGCGGCACGCTCGGCCGCGGCCTGGTCGCTCTTCAGCTTGTCGATCTCCGCCTTGGCGGCGGCGACCTCCTGGATCGCCTTCTTCTCGTTCTCCCAGCGCGCCTTGAGCCCCGCGAACTGCTCGTTCAGCGCCGCGAGCTCCTTCTCGACCTGCCCGAGCCGGGCCCGCGAGGCCTCGTCCTTCTCCTTCATGAGGCCCTGCTTCTCGATCTCGAGCTGCCCGATGCGCCGGCGCACCTCGTCCACCTCGGTGGGCATCGAGTCGATCTCGATGCGGAGCCGGCTCGCCGCCTCGTCCACGAGGTCGATCGCCTTGTCGGGCAGGAACCGATCGGCGATGTAGCGGTGGCTGAGGCGCGCCGCCTCGACGAGCGCCGCGTCCTGGATCCGCACCTTGTGGTGGACCTCGTAGCGGTCCTTGAGGCCGCGCAGGATCGAGATCGTGTCCTGCACGGAGGGCTCGCCCACGAACACGGGCTGGAACCGGCGCTCCAGCGCGGGATCCTTCTCGACGTGCTTGCGGTACTCGTTGACGGTGGTCGCGCCGATGGCGTGCAGCTCGCCTCGCGCCAGCGCCGGCTTCAGCATGTTGCCGGCGTCCATGGCGCCCTCGGCCGCGCCCGCGCCCACGATGGTGTGCATCTCGTCGATGAAGAGGATGACCTGCCCCTCGCTCGCGGTGACCTCCTTGAGGACGCTCTTCAGGCGCTCCTCGAACTCGCCGCGGTACTTCGTGCCCGCGACCATCGCGGAGAGGTCGAGGCCGAGGATGCGCTTGCCCTTCAGGCCCTCCGGGACGTCGCCGTCCACGATGCGGCGCGCCAGGCCCTCCACGATGGCGGTCTTGCCGACGCCGGGGTCGCCCACCAGCACCGGGTTGTTCTTGGTGCGGCGCGACAGGATCTGGATGACGCGCCGGATCTCGTCGTCGCGCCCGACCACCGGGTCGAGCTTGCCGTCGCGGGCGAGCTGGGTGAGGTCCTTCGCGTACTTCTCGAGCGCGCGGTACTGGCTCTCCGCCTCCGGGCTCGTGACGCGCGCGCCGCCGCGCACCGACCTCACCGCCTCGCGCACGCGGTCGGGGGTCGCGCCGGTGGCGCGCAGCGCCTCGCCGGCGCCACCCTTCTCCTCGCTCGCCGCGAGGAGGAAGTGCTCGGTCGAGACGTATTCGTCCTTGAGCTTCTTCGCGTCATCCTCGGCGCGGTCGACGAGCTTCAGGAGCCGGTTCGCGTAGTACGGCTCCGCCCCGTGCACCTTGGGGATCGCGCGCAGCTCGTCCTCGAGCCGCGCCGCGACGCGCGACGGGTCGGCGCCGATCTTCTCCAGGACCGGCCGCGCGATCCCGTCCTCCTGCTCGAGGAGCGCGAGGACGAGGTGCTCCACGTCGACCGCCTGGTGGTCGCGGCGGCGCGCGAGCGACTGCGCGGCCTGGAGCGCCTCCTGCGCCTTCATGGTCAGCTTCTCGGGTCTCATGCCGCCAACGTAAGGGCCGGCGTCACGTTGGCAAGCGCACAACCCGGCGAGCGCACGCAGGAAAACCCCAGGAAATACCGGCTTGCGACAGGGGGTGGACGCTCGGTCCACCGCCCGTGGTAAGGAAAACGGTCCCCATGGGCCCAGTGACCGACGCAGCGTCGACCGGGGTAGCTCCGGCGCCCTCGCCCGACGAGCGCGCAGGGGTGTGGCTCGTCACGGCCTGGGCGATCGCGGCGCTCCCGCTCTTCGCGCTGCGCGCGCTCCGTGTACAGTACGCCTGGGACGCGGCGACCTACGTACCCATCCACGCGCTCGCCGAGATCGCGATCGCGCTCGTCGGCTTCGCCACCTTCGCGGTCCAGTGGTACGCGGCGAGCGCCCGCGGCGTGCACGAGGCGCGCGGCCGCTTCATCGGCGGCGCATTCCTGGGCGTGGCGGTGGTCGAGACCATCCACCTGCTCGTCTTCCCGGGGATGCCGGGGTTCCTCGGCCACAGCACCGTCGAGCGGGGCATCACCTACTGGCTCGTGGCGCGCGCGTGGACGGTCATCACCCTCCTCGCCGCGGCGTTCATCCCCCCCGGCAGCGACCACCCGCTCCTGCGCCGCGGGCCGCTCCTCGTCTGGAACCTCGCCATCGCGGCGGCGGTCGTCGCGATCGAGAGCTCGCTCCCCGGCTCGACGGGCGTCTTCTTCGAGCCCGGGAGCGGCCTCACCGCGACCAAGGTGACGATCGAGCTCGGCATCGCGCTCGTCGCCCTCGGCGGCGCCGCCCTCCACTGGAGCCGCTTCCGCGCCAGCGGCGACCGCACGTTGCTGCGCATCGCCGCCGCGCTCGGCGTGGTGGTGCTCTCCGAGCTCTGCTTCACGATGTACGCGAGCGCGTACGACCTCCACAACCTGCTCGGCCACGCCTACGCGCTCGTCGCGTCCACGCTCATGTTCGACGCGCTGTTCGTGGCGGCGCTCCTCGATCCCTACCGCCGCCTCGACGCGGCGACGCGCGAGCTCGCGAGCTCGAACGCGCGCCTCGACGCGCTGCGCGCCCACGTCGCGGGCGAGCTCGAGACGACGATCGCCCGCCTCGAGGAGTCGTCGGCGCGCGAGCAGCTCGCGCGCGCCGAGCTCGAGGCCGCCATCGCGGCCGTCCCCGACGGGATCGTGGTGTACGGGGCCAGCGGCGAGATCGTGCGCATGAACGCGGCGGCCGAGCGCCTGCTGCGCCGCGGTCCCGAGAAGAGCGAGGAGACCCTCCTCCAGCGCTGGGCCCGCCTCAAGATCCAGACCACGGACGGGAAGCCCTTCTCGATCGAGGAGAACCCGGTGGTGCGGGCGCTCCGGGGCGCCTTCGCCGACATAGGGACCATCCAGGCGCTGCAGAGCCAGCGCGACGACCTCCTGCGCGCCGTCTCGCACGACCTCCGCAACCCGCTGCAGATCGTGCTGCTCCAGGCGGAGCGGCTGCAGCGGCTGCTCGCCGGCAGCGCGCACGAGAAGGAGCGGCTCTCGGCGGAGCGCATCGCCCACGCGTCGAAGCAGATGGGCGTCATGATCCGCGACCTGGTCGAGGCGGCGCGGATGGAGAACGGGCGGCTGGCGCTGTCGGTCCAGCCCGTCGAGCTGGGTCCCTTCCTCGAGCGGCTCCTCGCGCAGTCGGCGGGGGCGCTCGACGTCGCGCGCGTGCAGGTCGAGCTGCCGCCCGGCGTGCCGGCCGCCAGCGGCGATCCGGCGCGCCTGGAGCGGATCTTTCTGAACCTCGTCGCGAACGCGCTCAAGTACTCGCCCGAGACGACCGAGGTGCGCGTGACGGCAGGGGTGCACGACGGCAAGCTGCTCGTGTCCGTCGCCGACCGCGGCATCGGCATCGCGCCGGAGGACTTGCCGCACGTGTTCGAGCGCTTCTACCGCGGCCGGCGCACGCAGAAGTCCGACGGTCTCGGCCTCGGCCTCCACATCGTGCAGCTCCTCGTCGAGGCGCACGGCGGGCGCGTGTGGGCAGAGAGCGCGCCGGGCGAGGGCTCGACGTTCTCCTTCACGCTGCCCGCGGCCACGCTGCCCGGGGCGGGAGAGCCCGCCGCCGACGGGCGTTAAACCGCGTGCAGCGCTGCGCCGTGCGCGCAGTCGTGCAGCGCCGCGAGCGCGTGGGGCGCGTCCGACGCCGCCACGAAGAACGCGGCTCGGCAGAGCCCGTGCTTTCCCTTCACCTGGAACGAGGCGTGCGACTCGACCTCGATCGCGAAGTCGAGGTGCTCGCGCTCCAGGATCTCCTTCATCTGGCGTGCGTCGTGGAGGCTGGGGGCCAGCCCGACGCACGCCACCTCTTCTCCATCGGGGACCAGCTCGTCGTAGGCGATGCGCATGGAAATCGTGTAACGGCGCGGCGGTATCGCGCATCCTTCTTGGCGGGGTGCCCTCGTAAGGGCGAAGGCTGAGCGAGCTCCGGGCCGACACCCTGACCGGGCCCTCCATGGTCCTTGAAAAGATGCCCGCTTGCGCCCATCCCTTGCTCGGCAGCGGAGGATCCTTGCACCTCGACGCCGCACCCAGCGTGAGCGCGGTCGGCCGCGCTCTCCCCAAGAACCACCTCGACCAGGAAGCGCTCATCGCCGCGCTGCGCGGCCTCTGGGCGGCGAAGCACTACAACGTGGATCGCCTCGAGGACCTGCACCGCGCCGTGCAGGTTTCGGGGAGGTACCTCGCGCTGCCGCTCGAGGGGTACGTCGGGCTCGACACCTTCGCGCGCTGCAACGACGCGTGGATCGACGCCGCGACCGGGCTCGGCGAGGCGGCGCTGCGCGACGCGCTCGAGCGCGCTGGCGTCGCCCCCGGCGACGTGGACCACCTCTTCTTCGTCACCGTCACCGGCATCGCGACGCCCTCCGTCGACGCGAAGCTCGTGAACCGGCTCGGGATGAAGGCGACCGTGAAGCGGACGCCCATCTTCGGCCTCGGGTGCGTCGCCGGCGCGGCCGGGACGGCGCGCGCCGCCGATTACCTGCGCGCCTTCCCGGGCGAGGTGGCGGTCCTCCTCTCGGTGGAGGTGTGCTCGCTCACGCTGCAGCGCGAGGACCTCTCCGTCGCGAACATCGTCGCCTCGGGCCTCTTCGGCGACGGCGCCGCGGCGCTCGTGCTGGAGGGGGGCGCCCGCGCCAGGTCGCGGGCGGGCCCGCGCGTCCTCGCCACGCGCTCCGTGTTCTACCGCGACACCGAGCGCGTCATGGGCTGGGACGTCGTGGAGTCGGGCTTCAAGGTGGTGCTCTCGGCGAAGAGGGCGCCCTGGCCCGCTCCTGGCGGTCGCTGCGCGAGGTGGGAAACCTCTCCTCGGCCTCGGTGCTCTTCGTGCTGGCGGACCTCCTCGACGCGGGCGAGGCGCGGCCGGGCGATCTCGGCGTCATGGTCGCCATGGGCCCGGGCTTCTGCTCCGAGATCGTCCTCCTGGCATGGTGATCACCCTCCACGCCTACCTCGGCTTCCTCCTCGCCCTCGCCCTCGAGCGCGGCGCCGAGCTGGTGGTCTCGTCGCGCCACGCCCGCCGGCTCCTCGCGCGCGGTGGGGTGGAGGTGGGCCGCGGTCACTACCGGCCGATGGTGCTCTTCCACGCGGCGTTCCTCGTCGCCTGCGCCGCCGAGGCCGCCGCGCACCCCGCGCCGGCGCCACCGGCCGCGCTCGCAGCGGTGGGGGGCGCGCTCCTCGCGCAGGGGCTCCGCTGGTGGGCCATCGCGACGCTGGGGGAGCGCTGGTGCACGCGCGTCATCGTCCTGCGCGGCGCCGCGCCGGTCACCGGCGGACCGTACCGGTTCCTGCGGCACCCCAACTACCTCGCCGTCGTGCTGGAGATCGCTTGCGTCCCGCTGGCCTTCGGCGCCTGGCGCACGGCGCTCGCGTTCTCCGCCGGAAACGCCATCCTGCTGGCGGTGCGCATCCGCGCCGAGGAGGGCGCGCTCGGCGAGGAGTGGGCGCGCGCGTTCGGCTCCAAGCCTCGGCTCCTGCCGGGAGCACACCCGTGACGGGTCGTGAGCTCGAGATCGCGCGCGAGATCCGGCGGCTCGTCCGCGAGGAGCTCGGGCTGGAGTGGGACGGCGCCGACGGAGAGGAGCTGGCGGGCCGCCTCGACTCGCTGGCGCTCCTCTCGCTCGTGGTCGCGGTCGAGGACCGGTGGCGCTTCAAGATCACGGACGAGGACGCGGTGACGACGCGGAGCCTCGCCGATCTCGCGCGGCTCGTCGCGCGCAAGGTGGGCGGCGCGGCGGCTGAGGCGCCGCCGTGAGGCTCGCCGGACCGCCGCAGCCCGTGCCGCGCGCGGCCACCGTGGACGCGCTCCTCGCGCTCGCGGCGCGCCACGCGTCCGGCGTCACGTTCCTCGACCTCCGCGAGCGCGAGCTGCACCTCGGCTGGGCGGAGGTCCACGCGCGCGCCCGCCGCGCAGCGGCGGCGCTCCACGCGCTCGGGATCGTCCCGGGCGATCGCGTCGCGATCGTGCTCCGCACCGAGCCCGCCTTCCTCGACGCCTTCTTCGGCGCCCTCCTCGCCGGCGCGATCCCCGTGCCGCTCTACCCGCCGGTGCGCCTCGGCCGCATGGAGGAGTACGTCGCCGCCACCGCGCGCATGGTGCAGGTGGCCGGCGCGCGGCTCGTCCTCGCGCACGGCGCGGTGCGGCGCCTCCTGGGCGAGGTGGTCGCGCGCGCTCGGCCGGAGCTCGGCTGCAGGGCGGCGGACGCGCTCGAGCGCGGCCACCGCGAGCTGGCGCGGGAGTCCCGGCCCGGCGACCTCGCGCTCGTGCAGTTCTCGTCGGGGTCGACGGTGGACCCGAAGCCGGTCGCCCTCACCCACGCCGCCGTCGTCGCGCAGACCGCGTCCATCCTGGAGGTGATCCGGCCGACGCCCCAGGACCGGCTCGTGTCGTGGCTGCCGCTCTACCACGACATGGGCCTCATCGGCTGCCTGCTCGGCGCCGCGAGCTACCCCGGGCCGCTCGTGCTCATCCCGCCGGAGCACTTCCTGGCGCGCCCCGCGCTGTGGCTGCGCGCGCTGGCCCGCCACGGCGGCACCATCTCGGCGGCGCCCAGCTTCGCCTACGCCTACGCCGCCGATCGCGTGCGCGACGAGGAGCTCGCCGGCCTCGACCTCTCCCGCTGGCGCGTGGCGCTCGACGGCGCCGAGCCGGTCGCGGCCGACGTGCTGCGGCGCTTCGCCGAGCGGTTCGCGCCCTTCGGCTTCGACGCCGGCGCGCTCCTCCCGGTCTACGGCCTCTCCGAGGCGGCGCTGGCCGTGACCTTCACACCGGCCGGCCGCGGCGCCTGGCGATCGCGGCGCGTCGATCCGGTCGCGCTCGCGGCGCGCGGCGAGGTGGAGCAGGGGCCGCGCGAGGTCGTGTCGGTCGGCGCCCCCGACGAGCTGGAGGCGCCGCTCGCGGCGGTGCGCGGGGTGAGGCCGGGCTGCGCCGTCGCGCTCGGGTTCGAGCCGGACGGCGAGGGCGAGGAGCTGCTCCTCCTCGCCGAGCGCGCCGGCCCCGCCGAGGACGACGCCGCGGTGGCCGAGGCCGCGCGGCGGGCCGTCCTCGAGCGCACCGGCGTCCGCGCGCACACCGTGACGCTCCTCGCGCCCGGTACGCTCCCGCGCACCTCGTCGGGAAAGATGCGGCGGGGCGAGGCGCTGCGGCGCTTCCTCGCGGGCGAGCTCACGCCGCCGCGCAAGGTGACGGTGCTCGCGATGGCGAAGGCGGTGGCGAGGTCGTCCTTCGCCTACGCACGCGCGAAGCTCGGGTGAGCCATGGCCCGCGTCCGCGACCTCGCCGTGGTCGGCGGCGGCCCGGCTGGCCTCGCGGTCGCCATCGCGGCGGCCGGGCGCGGGCTCGACGTCCTCGTCCTCGAGCGCGGAGCGCTCCCCGCCGACAAGGCGTGCGGAGAGGGGCTGCTGCCGGCCGGCGTGCGCGCCCTCGAGGCGCTCGGCGCCCGCGCGCTCCTCGATCCAGGGGCGTTCGCGCCGGTGCGGGCCATCCGCTGGATCGACGGCGGCCTCTCCGCCGAGGCGCGCCTCCCGTCGCCTGGAGGGCTCGGCATCCGTCGCACCGCCCTCTCGGCGGCCCTGCTCGCCCGCGCGCGCGGCGCCGGGGTGGAGGTCCGGGAGGG
>WNFY01000909.1_pt1 | contig 32685 bp, 32 predicted proteins | sample 5400091 | NCBI WGS metagenome assembly WNFY01 (sample SAMN13153364, study PRJNA577476) | soil metagenome | isolation source: 60 cm soil or saprolite under grassland replicate 1 | place: USA:California | collected 2016-06-15 | reverse complement strand
GCGGCGCGCGCCATGCTCGGCGTCGGCGTACATGCCGCGACGGACGTGACCGGATTCGGCTTGCTGGGCCATCTGCGGACGTTGCTCGAAGCGAGCGGCGCGGCGGCGGAGGTACGCGCGGCGGCCGTGCCGCTCCTGCCGCACGCGCGTGAGGCGGCAGAGCGCGGAGCCATCCCCGGCGGCACCGAGCGCAACGCCGCGAGCGTGGCCGACGCGGTCAGCTTCGCACCCGGCGTGGACCAGATGACGCGCCTGCTGCTCGCGGATGCCCAGACCTCGGGCGGGCTCCTGGTCGCCGTGGCCGTGGAGCGCGCGGACGCGCTCGTGGCGGCGCTCCGCCGCGAAGCGACGCCGGCGGCGGCGGTGATCGGCCGGGTCGTGACCGGGACGCCCGGTACGATCGCCGTGACGTGAGGCAAGCGTGAAGAGCCTGATCCGCGAGTTCCGGAGTCTCACTCCCGATGCGCTCGATGCGCTCGAGCGGGCCGTGCGGGAGCGGCGGCGGGTGGCGTTGCGACGCCGCGGGACGGAGTATGTGGTTGTCGCCGAGCGGCTGGAGATGCTGGCGCGCGACGAGGCCCTGCAGGGGAGGCTGCCGATGACGGGGGAGCTCCTGGCGTTTCCGCTGCACGAACTCGAATCGTTCGCGGTGCTGCCGTAGCCGTGTTCACGCGCCTGCTGGTGGGACTCGACGGCAGCCCCCGGGCCGATGCGGCGTTCGAGCAGGCGGTCCTGCTCGGGAAGCGGTTCGGCAGCACGATCATCGTGGCTCACGTGCGCGAGCCCCACGGACACGAGACGGACGGCCCCGCCATGCTCGACCGGGCGCGCGAGCGGGTGTTGGCGGCGGATTTGAATGTCGAGGCGACCGAGCTCACCGGTGAGGCGGATGTAGAGCTCGCCGAGCTCGCCAAGACCGTGGACGCGGTGCTCGTGGGGCGCCGCGGAGTGACCACCAAAGGGGGCACCCTCGGTCCGACCGTGATATCGCTCATCCGCATCGCCGAGCGTTGCGTGATCGTGTGCGGCGGCCTGCCCTCGCCGATGCAGTCGATCGCGGTCGCCTTCGACGGCCGCGACACGAGCCGCCGGGCCCTCGAGCGGGCGATGCAGTTCGCGAGCGTGGCCGGGAGCACGGTCCACATCATCCACGCGAGCGACGACCGCGAGGCCGGGCTCAAGGTCGTGGGCGTGGCCGAGGCGACCCTCTCGATGCAGCGGGTCGCGTTCGTCACGCACGTGGAACCGGGCAAACCCGGTGAGGTCGTGGCCCGGGTCATCAAACAGATCCGCTGCGACTCGCTGTTTGCCGGGGCGCACATGAGCCACGCCGATGGCCGGCCCAGCGCCGTGGTCGTGTCCCACGCGGAGGAGATCCTGCGACACACCGACATTCCGGTGGTCATCCAACCCTGACATGGCCGGCGCGGCCGGAGGAGGGCGGGGGGGGCCCCGAGTCCTGGTGCACGCCGATGAGAGCTGCCTGGGCAACGACAGCTCCAAGCCCAGCCCCGGCGGGAACGCCGCGCTGATCGAGGCGCCCGCCGGAGACAGCGTGGCGCGGTGGGACTTCTACGAATCCTCCCCCCAGACGACCAACAACAAGATGGCCCTCGCCGGAGCGATCGCTACCTTGGAATGGATCCGCCGTCAGTGGAAGCGCGCCCGCGTCGTGTACGTTTCCGACTCGCAGTACCTCGTCAAGGGGATGAGCGAATGGGTGGCGGGCTGGGAAGCCCGCGGCTGGAAGCGCAAGAGCGGAGTGCTCGAAAATCAGGAGCTCTGGAAGAAACTGGTGCAGGCCGCGGCGGCGCACGAGGTCGAGTGGCGCTGGATCGAGGGCCATGCGGGGCATGCGAAGAACGAATACGCCGACGTCCTCGCGACCAGCGCTGCGGAGCGTCAGGCACGCTCGAACGGGCTGGTCCCGTCGGCGTTCGACACCTGGCTCGCCCAAGAGCGCGCCCGCGGGCGCTACGCGGACTACGATCCCGATCAGGAGCTGCATGAGCGTCTTTAAGGACGGGGTGCCGGCTAATACCCACTTCCTCAACGTGCTGCCCGACGGGGCTGCCGCACCGCCCGTGGACCGCATCCCGCTGTACGAGGTGTACATGCGCATGGCCGAGGAGCTGGCCAAGCGCTCGACCTGCGTGCGGCTGCAAGTGGGGACCGTCGTGACGGACCAGGTGCTCGAGAACGTGCTCGCGATCGGCTACAACGGCAATGCGCGTGGCTTGCCCAACAAGTGCGATTCGGCGGTGCCGGGAAACTGTGGGTGCATTCATTCGGAGATGAACGCGCTCGTGAAGGCCCCGGGCAGCGTACGCGACAAGGTCGTCTTCGTGAGCGCCTCCCCCTGCGTGATGTGCGCCAAGCTGATCATCAACTCGGGCGTGACGCACGCCTTCTACAGGAAGGCATACCGCGACCCCTCGGGAATCGAGGTGCTCCAGCAGGGCGGCATCGTTCCGGTGTTGTACGAAAAGTGGGTTCGCGAGTGGCGGTAGATCGAGTGCGGAATGCGGAGCGCGGAGTGCGGGATTTGAGGTGCAAGGTCGTTCCCACAGGGAGGTCTCTCATGAAACGTGTCTCGTTGGCTCTGCTCGCGCTCGCGGCCACGGCGCCGCTCCAGGCGCAGTCGCTCCTGTACCGCCCGCCGAACCTCGGCGGGACGTGGGTGCCTGACCCCGGTGTCGTACAGTTCAACTTCGTGCACCGGTTCCATGTGAGCGAGGGGCCGGTCGACGAGGTGCAGAACTTTCCCACGTTCACCTTCGCGACCGGCTTGGGACGCGGTCTCGCACTTGGCTGGCGCTTCGGAACCAATTCGATCGTTGGTCCAGGTCGACTCGATAACAACGAGAGCGAGTGGTTCGTGCGCTGGCGGGCGCACGGCGTCGAAGGGCGTGACGGCTTCAGCGTCGCGGTGACCGCAGCGTACAACGAGCTGGCGCAGAGCGGAGACGGAGAGATCGGCGTCGACTACACCGTCCAACGGCTCACGCTCTCGGGTGCGGTCCGCGGGATGTCCCACCCGTTTCGCGAACCCGACGCGAAAGCAGCCCTGGCGGGGGGTGCGGTGGTGCGGCTCACCAACTATATCGCCATGAGCGCGGACATTGGCTCGCGTGTCAGCCCGACGACGCGCGCGGTTTGGAGCGCTGCGATCAACTTCCTCATCCCGGGATCCCCCCATACGTTCTCGCTCCAGGCGAGCAACGCGGCCACGAGCACGATCCAAGGAAACTCGCAGGCCTTGCCGAGCTTCGACGGCTCGGGCTCGAACCAGATCCTCTACGGTTTCGAGTTCACGATCCCGCTGCACTTGAAGCGCTTCGCTCCCTGGTTCCACGGCTCCCCCAAACCCGTCGCGCTCGGCACGGCCGCGGGAGCCACGGTCGCGGCGGAGGTCGGCATGTCCGCCGTCAAGTTCACCACCGAGAGCGTCACCATCTCCGCCGGGCAGGCCGTGCGCTGGACCAACCGCGACCCCGTGGAGCACAGCGTCACATTCGACGGCGCCGAGCCGGGATCGCCGATCATTCCGCGGAACGGTTCGTACGTCCATCGCTTCGAGCAGCCCGGCACCTACACCTACCACTGCACGCCCCATCCCTTCATGAAGGGCGTCGTGGTCGTGAAATAACGGGAAACGTGGCAGACGATCTGGATGCGTCCTGGCGGACGACGCGCCCGGGCGACTGGCCGTGCCGTTCCCCGCCGCCGAAGTCTACGAGCGGCTCGTGCCCTACCGCTCGAACCGCTCGATCCTCAAGGTCGCGACGCATCAAGACTACGAGATGGCGGTGCTGCGGCTGCTCGCGGGGGAGCGGGGCTACGCGTCGCTCGAGCCGGCCGAGGTGCAGGACGCGCTGCGGCGCGAAGTGGCGGAGTCGAATCCCGACGCCGCGCTGTTCCGTCAGTTCCCCGACGCGATGATGAGCCTCAACCGACTCGCCGCCGAGCGGTCGTTGCGGGGCGACCGGGCCTACGCACCGCCGCCGCCGCCCCCGCTGGCGCCACCGCCCGAATCGGCCGACGCCCCCGAACGGGAGCAAGATCCGCACGAAAAGCCGGCGCTCGCCGGTGCGGCGTTCGAGCTCGCCGAGCAGAGCGAGACGCCCCGCCAGTGTCCCTACTGCGGCGAGACACTCCCCGGCAGCGGCAAAGTGAATTTCTGCCCCCAGTGCGGGCAACCGCCTTCGGGAGAGCTGCGCTGTCCGGCGTGCGGCGGTGAAGTGGACGTGGGCTGGCGCTACTGTGTGAGCTGCGGCCGCGCGACGGGGTTCGAGTGAGACGTTGCAGAGTCGCCGTGATCCCCGGGGACGGGATCGGGCCCGAAGTCATCGATGCGGCCCTCGGCCCCATCGAGCGGGCCGCCGCAACGCACGGCCTCACGCTCGAGCTCGAGCGTCTCCCGTACGGCGCCGATCACTACCTCAAGACGAAGGAAACGCTCCCGGACCAGGCGTTCCACCACCTGCGCGACGACGCGGACGCCATCTTGCTGGGCGCGATCGGGGACCCGCGGGTGCCGGGCAACGAGCACGCGCGGGACATCTTGCTGGGACTCCGGTTCCGGCTCGATCTGTACGTCAACTTTCGGCCCGTGACGCTGCTCCATCCCGACCTCACCCCGCTGCGCGGGAACAGCCGGCGTATCGACTTCGTGATCTTCCGCGAGAACACGGAAGGTGTGTATCTCGGCCGGGGGCGCATCGACGGCGATGAGTACGTCGCGGAAGAAATCAACACCGCCAAGGGCGTGGAGCGGATCATCCGTGCCGCGTTTGAATGGGCGCAGGATCACGGCAAGGTCCGCGTCACCATGAGCGACAAAGCGAACGCGGTGCCCGCTCACAAGATCTGGCAGGACACGTTCAAGCGCGTCGCCGCCGAGTTCGGGGGCATCGAGGCCGAGCACCGTTACGTCGACGCACTCGCGATGGAGCTGGTGCGCGAGCCGGAGCGCTTCCAGGTCATCGTGACCAACAACCTGTACGGCGACATCTTCTCAGACTTGGGGGCCGCGCTCGTCGGCGGGCTGGGACTCGCCGCCAGCGCCAATCTTCACCCGGGTCGGGGGGGGGCGGGGTTGTTCGAGCCGGTGCACGGCTCGGCGCCGCCGCTCGCGGGCAAAGGGATCGCCAACCCGATGGCGGCCGTGCTCACGGGCGCGCTGATGCTCACGCCGGACATCGGCGGGACGGCTGGAACCCGCGAGGTCGCGGCGGCTATTGCCGCGCAGCTCTGAGATGTCCGCGCCGGCCCCGGGGCAGCTCGCCCGCGTCCTCACGCTGCGCGATCTGGTCCTCATCGTGGTCGGCACAACGATCGGCTCCGGGATCTTCACGGTGCCGGGGGCGGTGCTGCGCCAGTCGGGTGGAGACCTGGGCGTGGCCCTGCTCGTCTGGCTTCTGGGGAGCGTGCTCGCGCTGCTCGGCGCGCTCACGTTCGGCGAGCTCGGCGCCATGCTGCCCGACGCCGGTGGCAGCTACGTCTACGTGCGGGAGGCGTTCGGCCCCCTCCCCGCCTTCCTGGTGGGCTGGACGCTGTTTCTGGCCATCAACACCGGCGGGACCGCGACGCTCGCGGTGGCGTTCGCAAACTATCTGGGTGAGCTCGTCCCGCTCGCGCCGGCGGCGCACAAGCTGGCCGGGGTCGCGATGATCGCCGCCGCGGCCGCCGTGAACATCCGGGGCGTCCGCCAGGCGGCCAGCGTCCAGAACTGGAGCACGGCGCTCAAGGTCGGCGCGCTCCTCGCCCTCGCCGTGGCCGGCGCCACGCTGGGCGACGGATTTCGCCGCAGCGACGCACGCGCCTTCACGACACCGCTCTCGCTCGCGTCACTCTCGGCCGCCGGCGTGGCGCTGCTTGGTGTCCTGTGGGCGTACGAGGGGTGGCAGAACGTGACCAACTCCGCGGGAGAGGCCCGGGACCCGCAGCACACCTTCGCGCGCGGGATCGGATTCGGGACGGCGGCGCTCGTGGCGATCTATTTGACGGCGAACGCCGGCTACGTGGCGGCGCTCGGCCCTGCCGGGGTGGCGGCGACGGACCGCGTGGCCGCCGATGCTGTCCGCAGCCTGTTCGGCTCCGGCGCCGCGAGGCTCGTCACCCTGGTCATTCTCGTATCGATATTCAGCGCCGCCAACGGGATGGCGCTCACGGGCCCCCGCATGTACTTCGCGATGGCACGCGACGGGGTGTTCTTCCGGTCGCTCGCCGACGTACATCCCCGGTTCGGCACGCCAGCCCTCGCGGTCGCCTTCAGCGCCGTGTGGGCGATGCTGCTCGCCGTGAGCGGCACGTTCGAGCAGCTGTTCACGTACGTGGTGTTCGCAAGCTGGATATTCGCCGCCCTCGCCGCGGCCAGTGTGTTCGTGCTACGCCGGCGCCACCCCGATGCGCCGCGCCCGTTCCGCGTGCCCGCGTACCCGGTGACACCGGCGCTGTTCATCGCGGCCGCGGCGGCGATCGTCGGGAATACCATCGTCGCGCGGCCGGTCCAGGCCCTGATCGGCCTCGGCATCGTGGCGACGGGGGTGCCGGTGTACGTTATCTGGACGTGGCGGCGCCGTGGTGTGCGCGAGTGAACTCGCGGCTCGGCGTCTGCCCGTAAACGGGCCTGGCCTGGCCGCTTGAGCGGCAACGGCCGAGCCGCGGCTACAGCCGCGAGTCCCCGACGAGAACACCGTCCATTTCAATGGCACCAGGGCCCCGCGCCCTACCGCCCTCCCCCGATCCCCCCGATATTCCCCTCGTCTCGCGTGGAGCTTCCCCCCAATGAAGACCCAGGGTTCCAATACAGATATCGTGTTCCTGTCGGGCGTCCGGACCGGCTTCGGCACGTTCGGCGGCACACTCAAGGACCTCTCGGCGATCGAGCTCGGCGCCGTGGCCGCCAAGCACGCGCTCGAGCGCTCCGGCGTCCCGCCCGCCGAGGTGGGCCACAGCATCTTCGGCAACGCCCTCCAGACGTCCGCCGACGCGATCTACTGCGCCCGTCACATCGGGCTCAAGGCGGGACTCCCGATCGAGGTCCCGGCCGTCACGGTGAATCGGCTGTGCGGCTCGGGGTTCGAGGCCATCACCCAGGGTGCGCAGCTCATTCTCCTGGGCGAGGCCCAGGCGGTGCTCGCCGGCGGCACGGAGTCGATGAGCCAGGCCCCACACGTGGTGCGCGGCGCGCGCTGGGGCCTGCGGCTCGGGCCGTCGGCCCCGCTGGAAGACCTCCTCTGGGAAGCGCTCAAGGACCCGCAGTGTGGCCTTTCCATGGCCGAGACCGCCGAGGGCCTGGCCGAGAAGTACAAGCTGACCCGGAAGGAAGTCGACGCGGTGGCACTCGCATCGCAGCAACGCGCCAAGCAGGCGTGGGACGCGTGCGTATTCCAGGACGAGGTGGTCCCCGTCACAGTGAAGGGGAGGAAGGGTGAGCCGACCGAGTACCGCGCCGATGAGCACATGCGACCCAACACGACGCTCGAGGTGCTGCTCTCCCTCAGGCCCTATTTCAAGAAGGACGGGCTCGTCACCGCGGGCAATGCCTCCGGGATCGTGGACGGCGCCGCCGCGACCGTGATCGCGCGCGCGGACTACGCCACGGCCCACGGCCTCAAGCCGCTCGGTCGCCTCGTCGCGTGGGCGGTGGTCGGGGTCGAGCCCAAGTACATGGGGATCGGGCCCGCGCCCGCGGCGCGCAAAGCGCTGCAGAAGGCCGGCATGAAGCTCGAGCAGATGGACCTGGTGGAAGTGAACGAGGCGTTCGCGCCACAGTATCTCGCAGTCGAAAGAGAGCTCGGCCTCGACCGCGCGAAAACCAACGTGCACGGCGGCGCGATCGCGATCGGGCACCCGCTCGCCGCGACCGGGACGCGCGTCACGATCCATCTGCTCCACGCCTTGCGCCGCGCGAAGCAGCGGTTCGGGCTCGGATCCGCCTGCATCGGTGGCGGCCAGGGTGCGGCGGTGATCGTGGAAGCCTTTCCGGCCTGAAGAGGAGTCGCGATGGACATCGTAGTGACTGTCGTTCTCGGCACGCTGGCGCTGTATCTCTTCGGCGGCCTCAAAGTGCTGCGGGAATACGAGCGAGCGGTGTACTTCTTCCTGGGCCGATCGTGGGGCGCGAAGGGGCCCGGTCTGATCTACGTGCCTCCGCTCTTCGCGAAGACGCAAACGGTTTCCCTCCGAGTGGTGGCGCTGGACATTCCGCCCCAAGACGTCATCACCCGCGATAACATCTCGATCAAGGTGAACGCGGTCCTGTACATGCGCGTGCGGGACCCGGTGAAGGCGGTGATCGGCGTCGAGAACTACATCTACGCGACGAGCCAGCTCGCGCAGACCACGCTCCGCTCCGTGCTGGGCGAGACCGAGCTCGACGAGCTGTTGATGAACCGCGAGAAGATCAACAACATCCTGAAGAACATCATCGACAAGCGCGCCGAAGATTGGGGCATCGAGGTCTCCGCGGTGGAGGTGAAGGATGTGGACCTGCCGCCCGAGATGAAGCGCGCGATTGCTCGACAGGCCGAGGCGGAGCGCGAGCGCCGGGCCAAGGTCATCAATGCCGAGGGCGAGCTGCAGGCCTCGGAAAAGCTCGCCCAGGCCGCGCACATCATCGGCTCCGAGCCCGCCGCGATCCAGCTGCGCTACCTGCAGACGGTGACGGAGATCTCCTCCGAAAACAACTCGACGACGTTCTTCCCGATCCCGATCGATTTGTTCAAGGGATTCCTCGAGGCGGTGGCCCGCAAACCGGCGATGCCTGCGCTCCCCGAACGGACGTCGGGTGACACCGTTCCCGCCGAGCCGAAGAAGACGAAGGCCGGGGCGTAACGATGGCGGGCGAGCTCATCCGCCGCGAGGCGCTCGAGCGCATCATCCAGCGCGCGGCGGAACTGCAAGCCGGCGAGCGGGACATCGGGGAGGGGCTGACCGAGGCGGACGTGCTCGCGCTCGGCAACGACGTGGGAATTCCCGCGCGCTACTTGCGGCAGGCGCTGCTCGAAGAGCGGACACGCCCCCCCGTCGAAGAGCACGGCGGCGTGCTGGGCTGGCTGCTGGGCCCTGGGCGCCTCTCCGCCCAGCGCGTGGTCTCGGGGGACCCGGCCGCGGTGGAGCGCACGCTCGACTCGTGGATGCAGCAGGAAGAGCTGCTCCAGGTGAAGCGACGCTACCCCGACCACACGAGCTGGGAGCCGAAGGTCGGGGCGTTCGCCTCTATTCAGCGGGCGCTCGGATCGGGGGGCCGCCGCTTCGCCCTCGCGCGGGCGTCGGAGGTCGCCGGCCAAGTGACTCCGCTCGAGAGCGGCTTCTGTCACGTCGCGCTGTTCGCGGATCTGCGCAACATCCGCAGACAGCGCCTCGGCATCGCGGCCACGTTGCTGGGCATGGGCGCCGCCGCGACCGCCGCCTTCCTTGCCATCGGCGTGCTCGCCCCGTTCGCGTACCTGCCGCTCTTGGCCTTCGGGCCCGCGGCGGTGGCGGCGCTGCGCACCCACCGCCTGCAGCACGAGCAGATTCAGATCGGACTGGATCAGGTGCTCGACCGGCTCGAGCGCGGCGAGATCAAGCCCGAGCGCGCCCTGCCGGGCCAGCAGGCGAACCCGCTCCTCCGCATCGCGGATGAGATCCGAAAGACGTTCGAAATCACCTGATCGAGACATGACCGACATCAAGCGGGTGGGCGTGCTGGGCTGCGGGCTCATGGGAAGCGGGATCGCCCAGGTGGCTGCGGCCGCGGGATACGACACGACCGTGCGGGACGTGTCCCAGCAGGTCTGGGACAAGGCGCGCGCCGGCATCGAGAAATCGCTCGCCAAGTTCGTGGAGAAGGGAAAGATCCCGGCCGCGGATCGCGACGCGACCCTCAAGCGCCTGCATTTCACGACCGCCACGGCCGACCTCAAGGCCTGCGACATCGTGGTCGAAGCCGTGACGGAGGACCTGGAGCTCAAGAACGCCCTGTGGAAGGAGCTCGACGGCCTGTGCGGCCCCGCCGCCATCTTCGCCTCGAACACGTCGAGCCTCACGATCGCCGCGATGGCCGCGGCCACGCAGCGAGGAGACCGCTTCGTAGGACTCCACTTCTTCAATCCCGTGCCGCTGATGCCGCTCGTCGAGGTCGTCCGGACCGTAACCACCTCGGCCGACACATTTCAACGCGCTTTCGCGTTCGCCCAGTCGCTCGGCAAGGAGCCCGTGGCCGCGAAGGATACCTCCGGCTTCATCGTCAATTTGTTGCTCGTCCCGTACCTGCTCGACGCGATCCGAGCGGTCGAGCGCGGCGTGGGAAGCGTGTCGGATATCGACAAGGCGATGCAGCTCGGCTGCGGTCATCCCATGGGTCCGCTCGCCCTGCTCGACTTCGTCGGGCTGGACACGACCTACAAGATCGCCGAGATCATGTTCACCGAGTACCGCGAGCAGCGCTATGCCCCGCCGCCGCTGCTCAAGCGGATGGTCCTGGCCGGGATGAATGGCCGGAAGAGCGGCAAGGGCTTCTACGACTACTCCGTCGATCCACCCAAAGTGCTCGCTCTCGGCGTCTGACGGCGCCACGCCACCCCTCACTCCCAAGGACCCGCATGTTCGGCTACGACTGGCCCCGCTTCCACGCGGCGGTGAACGACCTCCCCAGTGCGTTGCTCCTCGTGACGGTGCTGTTCGACCTCGGCGCCTGGCTCTCGAAGCGCGATTCGCTCAAATCGGCGGCGGTGTGGACGCTGTGGGCCGGAGTGATCGGTGGCTGGATAGCGGTGCTCGCCGGCCTCCAGGCCGAAGACGCGATCGAGCACGGTGAGGCGATTCACGAGCTGATGGAGACGCACGAGACGCTGGCGCTCACCACCATGGGCATCTTCACCGCGGTGCTCGCATGGAAGCTGTTCCGCCGTTCCAAGCTAACGGGCGCCGAGGAGGCGGGGCTGCGGGTGTTGAGCGTCGCCGGGCTCGTGACCGTCGTCTGGACCGGTGTGCTCGGCGGGAAGCTGATGTTCGAGCACGCGGCGGGCATTCCCAACGCCGCCATGCAGACGGAGATGGAGAACCGGCAGGCGGGGCATCATCACGAGGCGGGCGAGGCCGAGGAGCAGCAGCACGCAGCGCCCGCCGACACGGCCAAGCCCGCCGGGCACACGCACGCGCCGGGCACGCCGCCGCATAAGCACTGATGCCAAGCGTGCGGAGTGCGGAATGGGGAGTGCGGAGTAGATCGACGGGCGTCGGTGCGCAGGTCCTCACCTTGCCATTCCGCACTCCGCACTCTGCACTCCGCATTTGTCTGGTGCTCGCCGCCTGCACCCCCATCACCACTCGCCCCGATTTCCGGCCCGACCCGCGCGCGCTCGTCGTCATCCTCGATGCGCGACCGGAGCGGGTCACCGCCGCGCTCGACAGCCTGGTGCCGGCCGAGAGCCTCGAGGTCGCACATTCCAACGTGCGGGACGGCTACGTCGAGACGGCGTGGCACGACACGCAGGCCCGTCGCCCGCGTCATCACGAGCGCGAGATCGGGAACTTGGCCGCCACCGTGAAGATTCGCTTCTGGGCCGACCCGTGGGTGCCGGGCCAAACCCGGCTCACCGTCGAGCCGGTGTACCGGCCCCGCTCCGACCCGTCACGTCCCGAGCGCAACCTCGAGGTGATCGTGTCGAAGGAGCACGACGGCTACAAGATCGCGCAGCGGTTCGTCGACAAGCTGAAGGAGAGATTCGGGGTACCGAAAGCCGCCCAGGAGGAGGGGCGCCCTACGCCCCCACCAAACCCTTCACCCACTGCTCCATGACGTCGAGATCGAGCATCGCGTCGCGGCACGGTCCGTTCGGGAGCCGCATGGTGAGCCCGAGCACCGGCAGCCGGCCGGCCACGTCGCGGAGCCCGGTCATCATGTCCCGCTCGCACGCTACCGCGACAACCGCGCGGGGCTTGCGCTCGCGGATGACCCGTCGCGCGAGCTGGCCCCGGGTGGCGACGAACACAGGCACCTCGTAGCGTCCGGCGATCGCCAGCACGCCGTCCAGCGCCTGCTTGGATAAACAACGGGGGATGAGGACGAGCAGCTCGCCCTTGCCGACGGTCCGGTGGCGGCGCTCCGCGAGCGTGTTGTACACGTCGATGGCCGCGTGCTCCACCCAATCGCGCTTGCCGAACGCCCGGGACACGTAGGACGTGAGGCTCATCAGGCGGAGATAGGGCCCCCGCTCGAGCCAGCCCTCCGGGAGGGCGAGGACGCCCCCATAAAAGGAAAGCAGCAGGGTCCCGAACCACGCCCAGGTCGCCGCAGCCACCGCCCCCAGGGCGAGCCACAGCGTGCGGGGCAGCATCGACCAGAGGGTACCGAGTCGCGGCCCAAGCAGGAAGATGAGCGCCGCCCCCACCGCCATGCCGATGCCGATCGTCAGGGCGGCGAACTCGAAGAAGAGTCCCGGCGCCGCCGAGAAGTCCCCGCTCCCGGGGAGCGGCCGTCCATCCCACTCGTCCCACTCGTGACCGAGACGGCGGTCGGTCTCGATGTGGATGAGCTGGGCGCGGGGAGCGTCGGGGGTCATATGCGGGTCAAGCATCACCCGGGGCTCCAATGGTGTCAAGCGTGAATGGTGCGGTGTGCGCGGTGCGCGGTAGCTTTTGGGGAACAACCGCGCACTGCGCACCGCGCACACTCTTGAAACCGCCCCCACCCCTACTCACGGATCCCCGCATCCGCGCCGCCTACTCCGAGGGCGCAGGGATCTATCGGATCGTTCCAGCGGCGGTCGCCGTGCCGCACGGCGTGGAGGAGTTGCAGGAGCTCGTCAGGTGGGCGGGGGCGACAGGTACTCCGCTGGTGCCGCGTGGTGGGGGGAGCGGGATGGCCGGCGGGAGCGTGGGGCGCGGCGTCGTCGTGGACCTGAGCCAGGGGTTCCACTGGACCACGCCCGACTGGCCCCGCCGGAGGCTGTGGGCCGGCGCCTCCGTGACGTGGGCCGAGCTGACGGCGGCCGCTCGACCCTTCGGCCTGCGGCTCCCCCCCGACCCCTCCTCCGGCGCGTTCGCGACATCGGGCGGGATGGTGGCCACCAATGCAGCAGGGCCGCGCTCGGTGCGGTGCGGTAGCGTGCGGACCTGGGTCGAAGCGATCGAAATCATCGGAGCCGATGGGGAGGCTCGGCGGGTCAAACGGGGAGCGGGGAGCGGGGAGCGGTTTCCCCTGTCTGACGACCAGCGCCGGCTGATTGCGGCGCGATTTCCCAAGACGCGCAAAAATGCTGCCGGCTATGCGCTCGACCGCTATGCCGAATCAGGGGATGAGCTCGATCTCCTCATCGGTTCGGAGGGAACGCTCGCGTTCATCACCGCGGTCGAGTGGCGGCTGGAGCCGATTCCCACCGACGTGGCGGGCGCGGCCCTGGGGTTCGGAGACCTGCAGCGCCTCGCCGAGGCGGTCCCCTACCTCGTGGCGCTCAACCCTTCGGCGGTCGAGCTCTTGGACCGGACGCTGCTCGACGTCGTGCGGGATGCGGGCCCCCCGCTCAACCTGCCCGAGGGGCTCGAGGGACTCCTGCTGATCGAGTTCGAGCGCGAGACTCAGGCGGTGGCGCGGGGCGTGGTCGGAGACGCGGTGCGCGGCCTGCGCGCCAGTACGGCCCACGTCGCGACGGCGGTCGACCGGGCGAGCCTCGAGGCGCTTTGGGCAGTGCGCCGCCTGGCGAGCCCCGCCCTGGCCCGCCTGCCGCACAGCCGACGCTCGCTGCAGGTGGTCGAGGACGGGTGCGTGCCGCTCGAGCGGCTGGCCGACTATATCGCGGGAATCCGGACGGCGGCGTCGCGGCGTGGCATTCCCGTGGCAATCTTCGGACACGCGGGCGACGGCCATGTGCACGTGAACGCGCTCCCCGACCTGACCGTCTCGGGCTGGCGGGATACGCTGGCGGCGCTCTATGCCGACGCGGCCACGCTGCTGCTCCGATTAGGCGGGACGCCGAGCGGCGAGCATGGCGTGGGCCGCCTGCGCGCCGGGCTGCTGGAGCGGTTCTACGGCCCGGAGGTGATGGCGCTGTTCCGCCGGCTGAAGCGGGCGTACGACTCACGCTCCCTGCTCAATCCGGGTGTTATAATCCCCTCGGCCGACTGGGCGCCCCTCGTCGATCTCAAGGTCGGGCCGGAGGCGGCGCCGATTCCCGACGACATCGCCCGACGCCTGCGCGAGCTCGAACAGACCGCCGGCTGGGCGACACCAAAGCTCGATCTGGCAACCCCGAGCCCCTAACCCCTAGGCTCTCGCCCGCATGGAAATCTTCCGCGCCCCTCGCGTCACGCTGATCGCCCGGCCCGAGTTCCTCGAGCCCGAGCACCTGCGGGTCCAATGGCAGGGCGGCGCCTCCGCTGGAGAGCGGCTCGCCGAGTTCGCCGGCCGGATCTGTTACATGAGCCAGCACAACCCGGCGAACCGCTCCACGGCCGAGTACCTCGAGAACATCAAGAAGCAGGGCCACGGGTCCGTGCTGGAGCACGCCGTGTACGTGTTGCTGATCGAAGGGATCTCCCGCTCGTGCTCGCACGAGCTGGTGCGGCACCGAGCGGGGTTCGGGTACTCTCAGCTGTCGCAGCGCTACGTAGATGAGTCGCACGCCGCGTTCGTCGTGCCGCCGGCGATGCTGGGCGATGCGACGCTCGAGTCGGAGTGGGAGCGGGAAGTGGGGGACGCCCAGGCGGCGTACGTGCGCGCGGTCGAGGCGCTGATGCAACGCTATGCGTGGATCGCCGACAAGGTGCACCGGCGCAAGGTGGCGCGCGAGGCGGCACGCAGCGTGCTTCCCAACGCGACCGAGGTGAAGATCGTCGTGTCGGGGAATGCGCGCGCGTGGCGCACGATGCTCGAGCTGCGCACGAGTGAGGGCGCGGAGCTCGAGATCAGGCGGATGGCGATCGCGTCTCTTCGTGTCCTGCAGGGCGAAGCGCCCGCGCTGTTCGCCGATTTTGAGATCTATCTCGCCGACGACAACCACGACGCCGCGCGCGTCGCGTACCACAAAGTGTGACGCGCGTGGGCGGTCGAAAAAAAATCCGATTTGCCTATTGCGCATCGCTTCGGTGTTCCTTATTGTCTACTCGACAACGCGTTTCGATCCACAGACCGCACGAGCGGCCTTTTTTGTAGGAGGTCACCCGAGACCAAATGCGAATCGGTCTCGCATACAACGAAAAACCCGATTCCGCGGCCGACGCAGAATCCGACGGTACCGGCGACGCGTTCGCCGAGTGGGACGACGCATCCACCATCACGGCGGTGGAGCAGGCTCTCGGTCTCTTCGGCAGCGTCATCCGGCTCGAAGCCGATCAGGTCTTTCCGCACAAGGTCGTCCTCGCGCGCCCCGATCTCGTCTTCAACATGGCCGAAGGTCTCCACGGTCAGAGCCGCGAAGCGCTCGTCCCCGCGATCTGCGAATACCTGAACATCCCGTATACGGGCTCGGACCCGCTCACCCTGGCGTTGTCGCTGCACAAAGGTCGGACCAAGGAAACGCTTGCCTACCGCGGCGTGCCCACGGCTCCCTTCACCTGCATCGAGTCGGCCGAGCAGGTCGAGCGCGTGGCGCTGCCCTACCCTGTGTTCGTCAAGCCGGTGGCCGAGGGGTCGGGGAAGGGCGTGTTCGCCACCAACCTGTGCGCGAACGTCGCCGCGCTGCGCGAGCGGACTCGGTTCCTGCTCGAGCGCTACGCCGAGCCCGTGCTGATCGAGACCTACCTCCCCGGTCCCGAGTTCACCGTCGCGATCCTCGGGAACGGCACGGAGGCCTACTGTCTCCCGGTGATCGGGTTCGATTTCTCGACGCTGCCGGAGGGCGCGGCGCCGGTATACGGCTATGAGGCGAAGTGGGTGTGGGATCGCCCCGAAGCACCGCTCGCGATCTTCCAGTGCCCGGCGCGCGTGCCGGCGGCGTTGTACCGCGAGATCGAGCGCACGGCGCTCGACGCCTACCACGCCCTCGGCTGCCGTGACTGGTGCCGCGTGGATCTCCGGGTGGATCGGTTTGGCGTCCCGAATATCCTCGAGCTCAACCCCCTACCCGGCATCATCCCCGATCCGGCCATGAACTCTTGCTTCCCCAAGGCGGCGCGCGCCGCCGGATTCAGCTACGACGAGCTCATCCAGGAAGTGGCCCGCATGGCCTGGCGGCGCCTCACCGGACAGGTGCTCGCAGAGGGCGTGGCACGCCCCGTGGTAGGGGTGTCGCAGGCGGCGCCCCTCGAGACGGCCGCGGCGCCTGCATGAAGGTCGCCATCCTGTTCGACCCGGGGGCCGACGACTGGACGCCGGAGGACGTCCGGGGCGTGATGAAGGCCGTGGACGAGATCGGCGCGATCTTCGGCTCAATGGGCCACGAGGTCCGCAAGGTGCCGGTGCGCCACGACATGCGCTGGTTCCAGCTGGCGCGCCGGGCGGACCTCGTCTTCAATCTGTGCGAGGGCGTCCACGGGAAGAGCGAGTGGGAAGAGCACGTCGTGGGGACGCTCGAATTCGCAGGGATTCCCATCACGGGCGCGAGCCTCTGGACCCTCGCGGCGTGCCGCCGCAAGCCCGTCGCGAACACCCTGCTCCAACAGGCGGGGCTCCCCGTTCCCCGTTGGACGGTGGCGCAGGGCAAGATCGAGGACGACTTCCCGCTGCCCGCCATCGTCAAGCCGGCGGCGGAGGACGCGAGCGCGGGGCTCGACCGCGGCTCGGTCGTGAGCGACCGCAAGTGCCTGCGCGCGCGCGTCGCGGCGATGACCGAGCAGTTCGACGAAGTGCTCGTCCAGGAGTATGTCGGCGGCCGCGAGTTCAACGTCGGCTTCGTCGCGAGCCGCGTGCTCCCCATCGCGGAGATCGACTTCAGTCGCATGCCCGAAGGCGCCTGGCCCATCCTCACGTACGCCGGGAAATGGGAGATCGGCTCCGTCGACGACCTCGGGTCGGTGCCACTGTGCCCCGCCGGCATCCCGCAGAAGCTCGCCGATCGGCTCGTCCGGGTCGCCGAGCTCGCCTGGCGGACCATGCAGGGGAAAGGCTACGGCCGCGTCGATCTCCGCGTGGACGACCAGGGCCGGCCTTGGGTGCTCGAGGTCAACCCCAACCCGGATCTCAACGACGACGCCGGCCTCTCCCGCATGGCGAAGGTCGCCGGCTGGGACTATGCGGAGCTGGTGCGCCGGATCGCCGAGGTCGCGCTCCGCGAGGCACAGGGCGCCAAGGCGGCGCGTGAGCTGCTCGCTCCGTCCCGTCGGCCACGGCCAACGCGCACCGCTTGAGCGGCTCACGGCGGCCACCGGCCTGTTCCGGCCGGACGAAGTCGCCATCGCCGTGGAGCTGCTCGACGACGCCCTCACGGGCGACGACGACTACCGCTTCCTCGGCGCGTACGCGAGCAACGAGCTGGTGGGCTACGCCTGCTGGGGCCCCACACCCGGTACCACCGGCACGTTCGACCTCTACTGGATCGTCGTGGATCCGGCGCGACAGCGCGCCGGAGTCGGCACCCAGCTGCTGCGGGCCGTCGAAGCACAGCTGGCGAGCGATAACGGACGACTCATCGTCGTCGAGACATCGTCGCGCGCCGATTACGCACCCACCCGCGCCTTCTACGAGCGGCGGGGATACACCCAGGCGGCCCGGCTCCCCGGCTACTACGCCCCGGGCGACGACCTGGTGATCTATCTCAAGGATCTGACGCATGGAGCCCTGGCAACAGCTACTGCGTAAGCAGAGCATCGCCTCGCTCGACGCGCTCGTCGCTAAGTTCGGCGCCGAACACTTTCCCGACCTCGAGCGGCTGCGACGGGCGGCGGAGAATTTCGAGTTCCGGATCTCGCCCGCGATGGTGGACCTCATCAAGTCCCCGGGCGACCCCATTTGGCGGCAGTACGTGCCCGACCTGCAGGAGCTCGAGGTACACGACGGCCTGGTGGACTCGCTGGCCGAGGACGCCAACTCGCCCGTGCCGAACATCACCCACCGCTACCCCGACCGTGCGCTGTTCCTCGTGTCGCCGGTGTGCGCCGCGTATTGCCGCTTCTGCACCCGCCGTCGCAAGGTGGGTGACCCCGAAAAAATCCCCCTGACCGAGCTCGAGTCGGCGTTCCGCTACCTCGAGGAGCACGTCGAGATCCGCGACGTGATCATGTCGGGCGGAGATCCGCTGCTCCTTTCCGATCGGCGCATCGACGAGCTTTGCAAGCGCCTGCGGGCCATCCCCCACCTCGAGGTCATCCGGATCGGCAGCCGGGTGCCGTGTCATCTCCCCGAGCGGGTCACGCCGGAGCTGTGCGGCATCCTGAAGCAATACCACCCGCTCTACATCAACACCCACTTCAATCACCCGGACGAGCTCACGCCCGCCGCGGTGGCGGCGCTCGGCCGCCTCGCCGACGCCGGCGTCCCGCTCGGCTGCCAAACGGTGCTCTTGAGGGGCGTGAACGACGATCCCGAGGTGATGAAGCGGCTGATGCAGAAGCTCGTCGCCGCTCGGGTGCGGCCGTATTACATCTACATGTGCGACCAGGTGGCGGGGGCGGAGCACTTCCGTACGACCGTCGAAAAGGGCCTGGAGATCATTCGGGCGCTGCGCGGGTGGACCTCGGGGCTCGCCGTGCCGCACTTCGTGATCGACGCGCCGGGGGGTGGCGGGAAGATCCCCCTCCTGCCCGAGTACGTGGAGTCGATCAGCGACGACGCGGTCGTGCTCAAGAACTACGCTGGGAAGCGGTACGTGTACCGGCAGCCCAATCGCCAGGAGCCGGTTCTCATCGGATAGCGTCGCCTGGTGTTGCGGCGGCGCGACAATGGCGCCGTCGCCGCGATGGCGGCGGCGGCGCCACAGTTCTTGCTCCGATCGGCAACGGAGCACCGCGTGAACCCGGCCTCATCCTTTGTTACGGCCGCCTTGCTGTGCCACTGCGGCCTCATCGCGCTTGCGAGCGCGCAGCGACTGGACACCACGTCCGCAGCCGCGGCCCTGCAGTTCGTTCCCGAGCGGGCGACGGCCGAGCGCTATGAGCCGGTATTCGATGGCTTGCGCCACATGACGGAAGTGGAGAGCGTCGCGCCGGTGCGGAATCTCACGCTGCGGCGCGACGTGATCGTGTTCCACCTCGAGGAGGGTAACCTCTTTCTCGCGACGCCCGTCGCGGGCCGGACGATCGGCGCGGTCTTCGTGGGACGGGGGTCTGTCTCGGTCACACCGCCGCTCGCCGTCGAACGCGTAGAGTTGGAGCGCCTACTCAAAGACTCCGCAGTGGAGGCACGGATCTCGGCGGCGGCCTTCGTCTTTACCGACTCGACCTTGGCCGAGCTCAAGCGGCAGCTCACTTTCGCCCCGCGCTCCGCGAGGAGCCAGGAGTCCGGCGTTCTCAGCGACGCAATCGACCGGCTGGTCGACGGTCGTCGGGTGGTGCAACCCGCGCTGATGAAAGCGTTGCTGAACGGTGACACCGACGGGTTCTTCTACGCGCACGTGAAGCGCGAGCACGGCGAGGATCTGATGTTCATGGTGGATCCGGGAGACGACGAGCAAGTCTCGGTGCTGCGCGGGGGTCGCGAGGGCGAGAAAGTCCAGGTCGTCTCCGAGTTCCGGCGCGCCGAGGACGTGAACGACACGACGACCGCGGAACCAGCGCGGCATGACGCGCTCAAGCTCGACGCCTACCGGATCGAAGCGACCATCGCGAAGGGACTCGGGTTTTCGGCGACGGCCACGGTCCGGCTGACCGCCCGACGGGCTGGCGTCCACTGGGCTCGCCTCAGCCTCCTCGCAGAGCTGGACGTGGACACGGTGCGCGAAGCAGGCGGCAGGGCGGTGACCTTCTTCCGCCCCAACAAGACGTCGGATCTCTGGGTTCGGTTCGACCCGGCGCCCCACGCTGGGGATACACTGGCCGTGCGCGTCGTCTATCATGGCGACCTCATCGGGTACAACTCGATCGTGCAGGACATGGAGCGGTGGGCCCCGGCCTGGGCGCGCGCCAAGCTGCCGCCCGGCACGGACCGGTGGCTCTTCATCAAGTCATCCTACAGCTGGTTCCCCCGCTTTGGGGATGGTTTTGGGGATCGTGCGGCAGACGTAGACCTGACGTTTCACGCACCCAAGCGCTATCGCCTCGCGAGCATCGGCCGGTTAGTCGGATCGTCCGTGGAGGGGGACGTCGCGACATCGCACTGGACCACGGTCCTCCCTGCCGACCAGGTGTGCTTCAGCCTCGGCGAGTTCGACGAATTCAAGATCACCGATCCCCGGATCCCACCGGTGACCGTCCACACGAACAGCGACGCGCACCGGCAGCTCGACAAGTTCTTCCTGGCGTTGCGCGATGACCTGGGTGCGTCCCACGCCAGTGTCCAGAAGTTCCTCTCGCAGCGTGCCCCCGAGCAAGACGTGGGCGCCGACGTCGCGAACAGTCTCGCGTTCTTTACCCGCGTGTACGGTGCACCGTTGTTCGACCGGTACTATGCAGCCGAGATCCCGTTCCCGTACGGGCAAGCCTTCCCGGGACTCATGTACCTGCCCGTGTGGACGTTCCAGGCGATCGGCGACAGTGGCTACGAAGAGATCCTCCGCTCCCACGAGATGGCGCACCAGTGGTGGGGCATCGGCGTCGAGCCCGCCGGATACCGGGACCGATGGCTGTCAGAGGGGTTCGCCGAGTTCTCGGGCCTGTGGTACATGCAGATCGTCCTCCACGACAACGAGAAGTTCTTCAGGCACCTCAAGCACTGGCGCAGGGAGATCCGCGCCCGGCGCAACGACGCCCCGCCGATCGGCATTGGATGGCGCGCAGTACAATTGAACCCCCGCGACGCCACGCTCATGGACTATTATAAAGGCGCCTGGGTGCTGCACATGCTCCGCAACCTACTGATCGACCTCCGCACCATGAACGAGGACGCCTTCATCGCGACGATGCGGGATTTCTATCGGCAGTATCGCGGCCGCCGGGCCTCGACGCGCGATTTTCAGAAGGTGGTCGAGCAGCACGTAGGGATGGACATGAGCTGGTTCTTCGACGAGTGGGTCGAAGGCACCGCCATCCCCAGCTATATCTTCTCCTGGCACGCCGAGCCGGCCCAGGGCGGTCACTACACCCTGCGGCTGCGAGTGCGCCAGGAGGACGTACCGCAGCACTTCATGATGCCCGTGCCCGTGAAAATCGGGTTCGCCGACACCTCGCTGCATGCGTACGTACGGATCAAAGTGACCGGACCCGTGACCGAGGCGACCCTGGACCTGCCGGCGGAGCCGAAACGGCTCGAGCTCAACCCGCTGGAGTCGGTTCTCGCGGAAATGAAAGAGGAGGACTGGAACTAGGCGCTCGGCTCGGCGAGCAGCCCGGTCCGCAGCGCGAATCGCACCAGTTCGGGTCGACGCTCGAGCCCCAGCCGATCCTTGAGACGAGCGCGGTACTCGTCCACCGTCCTGGGGCTGACGGACAGCTTCAGGCCGATCTCCCGGGAGCTGTGCCCCAGCGCGAGCAGCGCCAGAACCTCACGCTCACGGGCGCTCAACCGCTCCGCCGTCACTTTCTCGTCGTCTACCTGACCCGCCTTGCGATAGCGGTGCAGCACCATCAGCCGGGCCGCGTCCTCATCGAGGAAGAGTCGGTCGGCGGCCACCACTCGAATCGCGCGCGTCAGCTCCCCCACCGGCGCGATCTTTCGCATGAAGCCGCTCGCACCCGCCTCGAGCGCGTCGCTCAGCTGCAGCTCCTGCGGCAACGCGGTGAGCACCAGAACCTTGACGCCGAGGCCGAGGGCGACGATGCGACGCGTGGCCTCGATTCCACCCTTCCCGGGCATCGCGAGGTCCATCAGGACGACATGCGGTCGTGTGGTCTTGGCCATCGCCACCGCCTCGCTCCCGCTCCCCGCCTCGCCCACGACGACCAGACCCGGCTCCTTCTCCAGCAGCGCACGCAGACCGGCCCGGAGGACGGCGTGATCGTCCGCTAGGAGAACTCTGATTTCTCGCCCACGGCTGGGGCTACCCGTATCGACCACCGACGCGTCTCCCACTCCAAGTCTCCTACCAGTCTTAGCAAGATCCGTGCGCTATCGGAAGAGTTGCGTCGTCGCCACAGGACGGGTCTTACGGCAGCTGCCAAATCTCCATTCGGTTCCCCGAGAAGATGGGGACCAGCACGCGTTTACGCTTCCCGTCGTATCCGATGTCGGCCGGGCTCGGCACGCCGGTAATGACCTTCACTTCCTGTCCGGTCTCGTAGCTCGACACGGTCGAGTCGCTCCAGCTCGAGACGAGCATCCTGCCCCCGGCGATCTCGACGCCGTCGAACCCACCCGGCCCCTTGGCGATCACGCTCGGCGCCTTGTCCCCCGGCTTCCACGCCAGCACCGAGCGCCCCCCGAATTGCACGACGATGAACCGCTTGCCCACGGAGTCCAACGTGATGCCGTTGGGCCGGCCCAGGGTGTCGCCCCGCACCGCGACCGTCACCTGCCGGTCCGAGCCGACCCGGAAGATCCGATCGGGCCCCGGGTGCAGCGCGTTACCCACGTCGTCGAACCGAATGCCGGTGTCGGTGATGTAGAGCGCGCCGGTCTGCGCAATCGCGATGTCGTTCAGGAATACCGCGCCCAGGCCGGCCAGGCTCACGCTGTCCCTCGGGACGCCGGTCTTCGCGTCGAACGCGCGGACCACATCGATGTCCGCTACCCACAGCGTGTCCCCCCGGATGGCCAGCCCCTTCGGAGCGTTGAGCGTCACACCGCTGTGGCCGCCCTCGATGAACTTGAGATTCTCGACGGCACCGTCCGGCCGCACGCGGCTGATGAATCCGTTGTTGTCCTTCGCCGTGGGACCGCCGTTGATGTTCGAGACGAAGTAGATGTCCTGCGCCGGGTCGTGCAGCACGGATTCCGGCGTGAGGAACCCCTCCACCACGATCAGCTTCGTCGCGCCGGGAGACGGCGGGAGCGTGGGCGCCGCGGCGGGGGCAGGAGCCGCGGAGGTTGCGGTGGAATTGGGTACCGCAGACGTGTCCGACGCGGACGGTGCACGGTCCGCGCGTTGGAGGCATGCGGCGCCGAGGGCGGCAATCAGCACGCAGAGCAGTGTGGTTTTCATGGGTCCGTTTCTACCCCGTTAGGCCTTCGCCTCCTCCAGCTCCTTTTTCCGCACCTCCGCCACTTTCTGCGCCGCGTCCGGCGGGACCTCCTGGTACACGTGGAACTTCGAGCGGTAGGTGCCGCGTCCGTGCGTGATCGAGTGCAACGTCGTGGCGTACCGGTCCAGCTCGGCCTCGGGGACCAGCGCCTTGACCCTGACCAGGCGACCGTCGGGCTCGGTGCCGAGGATCTGGCCCCGACGCGACGACAGATCGCCCATCACGGCGCCCTGGTAGTCGTCCGGCGTCGACACGTCGAGCTCGAGGATCGGCTCGAGCAGCACCGGCCGGCAGTTCGGGCTCACGCTTCGAAATGCCAGGATCCCCGCCATTTTGAATGACATTTCGTTCGAGTCCACGTCGTGATAGGAGCCGTCGTACAGCTCCACCTTGAAGTCGACGACGGGATAGCCGGCCACGGGGCCGCGCGCCGCGGCTTCCTGGATGCCGCGCTCCACTGCCGGGATGTACTGCCGCGGGATGACCCCGCCCACGATCTCGTCCACGAACTGGAACCCCGATCCCCGCGGCAGGGGCGCAATTCGGATCCAGCAGTCGCCGTACTGGCCGCGGCCGCCCGTCTGTTTCTTGTGCTTCCCCTGGCCCTCCGCCCGCGCCCTGAAGGTCTCGCGGTAAGCGATCTTCGGCTTTCCGATCACCGCGTGCACGCCGAACTTGCGGGCCAGCCGTCCGACGATGATCTCGAGGTGGCGCTCCCCCAGCCCCCGGATCAGCGTCTGCCCTAGCTCACCGTTGTACTCGTGCTGGAACGTCGGATCTTCTTCGTGCAGCTTGTGGAGGCCGTTCGAGAGCTTTTCCTCTTCGCCCCGCTGCTTCACCTCGATCGCCTCGGTGATCACTGGCTCGGGAAAGGGGATCTTTGGGAGCACGATCGCGTGGTCCTTGGTCGAGAGCGTGTCGTTGGTGTGCGTGTCTCGCAGCTTGGCCACGACGCCGATGTCCCCCGCGTGCAGCTCGGGGGTTTCGATGCGGTCCTTCCCTACGGTGACGCAGAGGTGGTTCAGCTTCTCCACCGCTTCGCGCGGCGCGTTGTACACGTCCTGCCCGTTCTTGACGAGCCCTGAGTACACCCGGAAGAACGTCACATCGCCCACATGCGGCTCCGAGATCGTCTTGAACACCTGCGCCACGAACCGCCCTGCGTCTTCGGGCCTGAGCGTCACCCGCTCCGCGCTCCCCCACCGCTGCGCCTGCACCGGCCGCCGCTCGTGCGGCGCGGGGATGAGCTCCACGAGCTTCGAGAGCAGGGCGCGCGTCCCGTACGTCAGCTCGGCGGCGCCGCAGAACAGCGGAAACAGCTCGCCTTTCAGCATGCCCGCCTTCATCGCGGCAATCGCTTCGTCCCGCCCGATCTCCTCGCCCCCCAGATAGCGCTCGAGCAGCGTATCGTCCGTTTCGGCGATGCGCTCGATCAGCTCCTTGGAGTAGCGCTCGAACCGGTCCCGGTACTCGGGCGGTACGTCCACCTCCTCGTACTCGCCGGCCTTCGTGCCCTTCTTGTACATGTGGCACTGCTTCGAGAAGAGGTTGATGATCCCGTGGAACTCGGGACCTTCGCCCACGGGGATCTCCACGGGGATCACCTTCGGCGTCAGCTGCTCCTTGACCTGCGTGTAGACCTTCTCGAAGTCGGCGTGCTCCTTGTCCATCAGCGAGACGAAGAACAGGCGGGGGATCTCCCGCTGCTCGCAGTAGTCCCACACCTTTTCGGTGCCCACCTCCACGCCGCCGGTGGCGGAGACGACCACCACAGCCCCGTCCGCCGCGTACACGCCCGCGAGCGCCTCCCCCGTGAAGTCGAGATAGCCCGGCGTGTCGATCAGGTTGAGCTTCACGTCCATCCATTCGGCGACCGCGAGGGCGAGATTGATGGAATACTTGCGTTCGATTTCGTCGGGGGTGTAGTCGGTGAGGGCGGTGCCGTCCTTCACGGATCCATGCCGCTTGCTCGTGCCGGCCACGAACGCGAGGGCGTCGACCAGGGAGGTCTTTCCACTCGCGCCGTGGCCCACGACCGCCACGTTGCGAATCTCCGGTGTCTTGTACACGCGCATTGCGCAGCAAACTCCGGGAGGGGGACCAGGAGAATATGCGGCACGAAACCGGGAGTAGGCTAGGCATAGACTAGACGCACAGACGCGGTACTGCTAGACGCACAGACGCGGCACTACTAGACGCACAGACGCGGCACTACTAGACGCACAGACGCAGCAGACGCACAGGGGAGAATAGGTTGAGTAAAGACAGGTAGACCTGTTACTCCGTCCTGTTCTCCCCGTGCGTCTGTGCGTCTAGCCTGCTGGTCCTGCCGGCTGTACGACGGGTTCCTGTCGCGTCTGAGGTACCCGCAGGCACACCAATCCCCCCAGCGCCATTACCGCCCCCGCGACGAGGAACGCCGCCGGGTGCGACGCATCGTACACCTTCCCCAGCGTCAGCGGGCCGAGCAGCCGGCCCAGGGCCGAAAGGGCCTGCGCCGCGCCGAGCACCGTGCCCTGCTCGGTGGGATCGGCGAACACCGAGACGAGGCCGGTCGCCGCGGGGCCGAAAATGCTGTTCGAGAAGGCGAGCACGGCGGTCCAGCCGTACAGGGCGGCGCTCGAGTGGAGCGCCGGAATCACCGCGATGGCGAGCGCCATGCCGAGGCCGCCGGCGATGAGCAAGGCGCGATCCCCAAACCGACGGGCGAGCTTGCCGAACGCGTAACCCTGCACGACCGCGGCCGTCGCGCCGATCACGGTGAAGAACCAGCCGAGCTCCTGCTCTCGCCAGCCGAACGTCACGCCCGCCCAGAGCGGAATCGCCACGGTATAGCCGGAGAACGCGAACGGCGCCAGCAGCCACGCGAGCATGAGCGGCGCCAGGCGTGGGTGCTGGATCGCATCCCCGATATGCGAAAAATCCCACAGCTCGCGCTCGGTGCGGTGCTCCGCTTTGAGCGACTCGGGCAGGACGAAGTATGCCGACACGAAGTTGACGAACGACAATCCTGCCGCCACCAACCCGGGAGCCGAGGCCCCGAGGTAGTGCGCCGACAGCCCGCCGACCGCGGGGCCGATCACAAAGCCCAGACCGAAGGCGGCGCCGATGATCCCCATGCCGCGGGAGCGCTCCGCCGGCGTCGTGATATCCGCCATGTAGGCCTGTGCGGCGGAGATGTTACCGCCCGCAAAACCGGACACGACCCGCGCGATGAACAGGATGGCATACGAGTGTGCGGCGGCGAACAGCATGTAGCCGAGCGCGTTGATGAGCATCGTCGTGAGCAGAATCGGTCGGCGGCCCACGCGATCCGACGTGCGACCCAGGAACGCCGTGGCCACGAACTGCATCGCCGAGAACACCGCGAGCAGCGCCCCGAGCCCGAACCCCCCCGCGCCCAGCCGCTGCGCGTAGTAGGGCAGAATCGGGATGATGATCCCGAACCCGATGAGATCGATCAGGATCGTGAAGAAAATGACCGCGAAGCGCGATCGGGCGCTGGTCGCGGTCACGGATTGGCCTTGCGCCAGTCGTGCCAGTCGTCGTCGATCGCGTCCGCCAGGCGGCGAGCCACGTCGTACAGCCAGTGCTTGTCGCGCCGCTTCATGTCCGCTCGGATGGCGCGAGAGCCTGGGCTGCCGAGGTGAACATTGGCCGTCTCCCAGCCCATCGCGCACAACAGGCGTGCTTCGTCGCGCTTGCGCGGCAGCTCGTTTAAACGTACGCGTGAGCAGTCCGGCGCGAGCCGACGCACCAGCCAGGTGCCGTCCACCCTGACACACGGATCGGGACACCGAACGCCGCGACGCAGGATCGCGTCATAGTGGATTTTCCCGGCCAAGGGAGTAAGTGCCTTCGCTTCCCGCGCGATCCGTCCGCCGCGCCACGCGGCGAGCGCGACGAACCGCTGGCGCCCCAGGCTCCCCAGTCCGGCGACGCGATGCACGATCCGGACCTTGAGATCGCCCTCGGGCAGGGCCCGTCGGAGCGAGGTCAACACGACGTCCGGGACGGGGGCCCTCACCGTCGGGAACGACTCGAGCTTGTCCCAGAACCTCTCCGGATCGTGCAGGCGATACAACGCCATCTCGCGCAACGCGGTGTGATGCTCCGCGAGCACGAACGCGTGTCCACCTTTCTCGAGAGCCTCGCGGTAGCCGTCCAGAATCGCGCCCACGGCCCCCTTGCCGTCGATTCTCAAGTCGTGATATTCGCGAGCGACCAGCGCGCTGGTGGCGAGCCGCACCAGGTCGTTGGTGTACGGCAGCGGCCACGCTTCGTCGAAGTCGTTGACGCCCCACACCAGCCGCCCCTCGGCATCACGCCAGGTGCCGAAGTTCTCCACGTGCAGGTCACCCACGGCCAGCACGGTCGGGGCCGCGGCGACGTCGCCCGCAAGCGCCCGCCACCGGGCCGCCCACCGGTAGAACGTGGCTCTGAGGAAGGGGAAGACCCCGGCGCTCATCGCCCGATGCTTGTGCTCGAGATCCGGTTTGACGAGTGGAATCCGCTCGGCGAGCCAGGCCTCGTAGCGGGCCGTCGCCTCGACGATCCCGATCTCGCTCCGACCTTTCATGCGGGCTACAATCTACACTGCCCCTAACGGAAGCGTCCCATGACCACGTGGCACCGCCTCGGCGACAAGAGCGAGCTGCTCGCCCGCGTCCCAACCGTCTTCAAGCTCGACCGCTGGTCGCTCGCCGTCTTCCACCATGACGGCCGGTTCCGCGCCATCGGGAACGCCTGCAATCACAAGGGTGGCCCCCTGTCCGAAGGCCGGCTGCACGGCGAGTTCGTGATGTGTCCGTGGCACGCCTGGGAGTACAGCGTCATCACGGGCAAGGGCCCCGAGGGCTACGACGAGGAGCAGGTTCCCGTCTTCGCAGTCGAAGAGCGGGAGGACGGCGTCTACGTCCAGACGCCGCCGGTAATGCCGCGGAAGCTCGTCAAGCACAAGCCGTCGCATCTGCTCGAGGTCCACGCCAAGCCCGCCGGCGCGCCGCCACGCGTGCTGGTCATCTCCACCACGGCGATGGACGACGTCAACCCGCGCTTCTCCACCTCGGACGCGCTGCTCGAGCACGCCCTGGACCAGGCGAAGCGCCGCGGAGCCGATACGCAGCACATCAAGCTGCGCGACCTCAAGTTCCGTCATTGCGAGGGCAACTACTCCAAGGCGGCGCGCGCCTGCACGTGGCCTTGCGCCATCACGGAGCGCGATCCCGAGGATCAGCTCACGCCAGTCTACGAAGGGCTGGTGCATTGGGCCGACGTGGTCTTGATCGGCACGCCCATTCGCTGGGGGAATGCGTCCTCGCTCTATTACAAGATGATCGAGCGCCTGAACTGCGTGCAGAACCAGGTCACGATCCAGGACAGGGTGCTGATCAGGAACAAGGTGGCGGCGTTCATCATCACGGGCGGTCAGGACAACATCCAGGCGGTCGCGGGCGCCATGTTCACCTTCTGGGCCGAGCTCGGCTTCGTGTTCCCACCGTTCCCCTTCATTGCACACTCCCGCGGTTGGGATGCGGAGGACATGCAGAACAACGTGCGGCAGGTGAAGATGAGCGACACGCTCAAGGAAGCCGCCTACGAGCTGCTCGACCGTGCGGTGGATTTCTGGACCATCATCGACCGGCACAAGGCCGAGATGGCCAAGCCGATGGAACGCGCCGGGCGCAAGGCGAGCACGCTCCCCGAGCCCGAGGAGGTCGAGGAGATGACCGTATGAGCCGTCGTCTGGATGTGGCCAAGGCCTACGAGAAGGCGCTGTTCGCAGGGAACCGAGCGGAAACAGGGAGCTACTTCACTGATGACGTCGTGTACTGGGTGGCGGGAGCTCCCCGGATCGGCGGCGAATGGCGCGGCCGCGAGGCGGTGCTCGATGCCCTCTGGAACCGCGAGGCCGGACTGGGCGCCGCCGACTGGGGATACGAGGACGTCTGGCGCGATTGGTACGAGGCGGAGGATCGGGTGATCGTGGAGGTCCGCGAGCGCTCTTGGTTGAAGTCCGACCCGAAGGACGTGATGGACCAGCGGACGTGCTGCATCCTCAAGTTTCGGAGCGATCGGGTCAGCGAGATTCGGGATTACACGGACAGCCACATTTACGAAGAGTTTCTGAAGCGGCACAGGAGCGAGCTACCGAAGTTCAAGAGCCGCCCCTGAGCCACAAAACAAGAGAGGGCCACCGGCCCTCTCTCCTTTCCGGCCCGCGGCCACGCTGCTAGTGGTGCCAGCGCACCGGACCAACAAACACCCGACCGTAGTGCGGCCATCCGAAGCCGGAGCCGAAACCGACCCTCGGCCCATACCACGGGTCATACCAGCCTGGCCACCCGTACGGCGAGACCCACCCGATGTAACGCGGCTGCGGTGAGGCCGTGTACGTCGCCACGTCGTACTCGAAGTGATTCCCTGTCCCCTGCATCCGCTGGACGATGCCCATGAGGCCGCCTTCGGGATCGTCTCGCTGGTTGCCGAGCGCCTTGTAATCCCAGTGCCCGTTCTTCTCGAACTCGTCGAACTGGAAGGGCGTCTCGGCGAACGCGGCGAGCACGGTTCCGTGGCCGGTCGTGTCGCCCACGACGAAGGCCTCTCGGCCACCGCGCCCCTTGAGTTCGTATTTCTTGCCGCCCCGGACCGGCTGATCTCCGTCGGGATCGACCGGGAATAGGACGCGCACTTGCCCGCTGGCGTCGGCGCGCAGTACGACCAGATGGCCGTCCTGGGCGGTCTGAGCGTAGACCTTTGCCTTGTCGCCGAACTGATAGGCACCGTCAGAATTGAGCCACACGCGCACCGGGGGATCCGGCGCCGCGGCGCGGCTCGCCGGGGGCGCGGCAACCGCGCCCAGGGAGTGAAGCAACAGCAGTGACACCAACATGATGATCTCCCTTCATCTTCAACACGAACAACTGCACCAACTGGATCATGAACACTTGCAATACCAGTAACGCGGCAGCACTTCCGATTGTGCCCGGGTAGACGGGCAGTTACATCGTGCACCGCAGCGAAACGGCCTGAACACGAGTGCTACGGCTGCGAGTCGCACAAGCGGCGCCAGCAGCCGGGCGCGTGATCCGCATCACGCCGTTAACACCCTGCCCGTACTAGGGTCATATCCGCGAACCTCAACCGGGACCACATATGCGACGTCTTATCGCCGTTTTCGCCGTAGTGGCACTCGCCGTGAGTGCGCCTCGAGTGCTGTCGGCCCAGGACTCGAGTGACGTGCAGCAGGACCGCAAGGAAGTCCGCCACGACCGCCGCGAGGTGCGCGGCGATCGCAGAGAGGTCCGCCACGACACCAGAGACATCCGCCAGGATCGCCGGGACGTGCGGCAGGACCTGAAGGCAGGCGACACCACGGACGCGCGGCGCGACGCCCGCGACCTGCGGCGCGATCGCCGCGACCGGCGCCACGACGTGCGCGACGCACGCCGGGATCGCAGGGATCTGCAGCAGGATCGGAAGGACATACACGAGGACCAGAAGAAAGACAGTACCAAGTAAGGCAGGCCAGGCAACAACTAGACGCACAGACGCGACAGGGCTAGACGCACAGACGCAGCAGACGCACAGAGGAGAACAGTAGGAAGTGAGTGGGACTACCTGCTCACTCTGACTGTTCACCCCTGTGCGTCTGTGCGTCTACGCGTCTAGTCTATTCTGTCCAAATGCCTGTCCCTCCGCCGGGCGATCCAGTAAAGCGGGATGCCCAGCAGTAGTGTCACCCCGCTCCACGCCCACGCCGTGCCGAGGGAGCGCGTCCGCGCGACCCAGCCCCACACCGTCTGCCCGAGTACGCCGCCGCTGCTCGCGAACATGGAGTCGAGCGAGATGATCGTCGCTCGCTGGGCCGAGGGGATGTGCGCGTTGAGATACGCCTGCTTTACGGGCATGGCGATCCCGATGGCGACGCCGTACAAGAAGTACAGCGACACGACCACAAAGAAGTTCGTCAGGAGGCCGCACGCCACGGCCAGCACCGCCTGGGCCCCGGCCGACACCATCAGCAGTCCGGTGCGCGTCCGCACCACGCGGGAGAGCGGCGCTACGAGAGCGTTGCCCACGATGAGGCTCAAGCCGACCAGGGCGCTGATCACCCCGTCTACCCACACGAGGTCCCGGCCCAGGAGATCGAGGAAGTAGCGCTGCCAGCTGTAGAACCCGAAGATCATGAAGCTCATGGAGACGAGCGACGCGACCATCACGGGCCGGACGATCGGATTGCTCAGTCCGTAGCTGAGCCCCTCGACGAACACGCGCCGCAGCTCCGCCGGCACCCGCCGCAGCTCCAGCGCCCGCGGGGTGAACCCGAGCTCCGGCATGCGGAGCCACGCCAGCAGGAACAACGGCACGACGAGGCCGGCCCGCACCAGGTACGGGATGTCGAGGCGAATCTGGCCCAACAGGCCGCCGCCGATCGTCCCGACGAGCATGGCGGCCCCGAACAGCATCTGCCCCCGCGAGAACACGCGCTCGAGCGGTTCGTTGTAGCCGCTGGCCTTGAGGGCGTCCACCAGCCAGGCGTCCACGGCGCCCGTATAGAACGTGTATCCCAATCCGAGGAACACCGAGACCCACGCGAACGCCCAGAAGCCCCAGCCGCGCCACGCGATGGCGACGTAGAGCAGAGTCGTCACGAACAGCGTGACGAGGCAGAGCAGCAGCGATACCCGCCGACCCACGGTGTCCGCCACGACTCCGGTGGGAACCTCGAACACCATGGACCCGAGCGTGAACGCCGCGTTCGTGAGGAGCACCTGCTGGATGTCGAGCCCGGCGCCCATCTTGAAGAGAGTATCGATGCCCCAGATGAGCGACATCGCGAGGTTGAAGAGGCCCGTAATGGCGTAGTAGGTCCGGATGATCGTCTGCGGGCCTCCCCTCATGCGGCCACCACCTGGGTATCGGTCCATGCCTTGAGCACCGTTGCGGTCAGGATCACGGCGCCACCGATCACCGCCAGCGGGCCCGGCGTCTCGCCGTGCGCGAGCCACGCCCACACGGGGCTCAGCACCGGCTCGACCAGGAGAAACAGCGAGGCCTCGAGGGCGGGCACCCGCATGATCGCGCGCGACAGGAACACATAGGCGAGCCCCAGCTGAAACACGCCGAGGTAGATCACGATCAGCCAGTCGGTGGCACGGCCGGCCGCGAAGGGGAGCGCCCCCGGCAGGCACACCAGGAACACGATGAGGTTGCCGCACGCGGCGGCGGCCGCGATCGGGCCGTGATCCGCGCCGCTCCCCCCCAGACGCGCCAGCCAGCGGTAGCCCGTGACGGTGAACGCCCACGCCACTGCGCTCCCCGCCGCGAGCACGTTGCCGAGAAAGGGGTCCGGCGCTGTCGTGAAATGTCGCTGCCCGCCGACGAACAGCAGCGCCAGGCCGGCGGCCAACACGCCCATGAACGCCAGGTCCGCCGCCCGCACGCGCTCGCGCAGGAGCCACGGCGCCAGCACGACTACGAACAGCGGGTTCGTCGCCTGGAGAAATACGGTATTGGCGGCGGTGGTCAGCTTGTTCGCGAACACGA
>WNFY01000722.1_pt1 | contig 32736 bp, 33 predicted proteins | sample 5400091 | NCBI WGS metagenome assembly WNFY01 (sample SAMN13153364, study PRJNA577476) | soil metagenome | isolation source: 60 cm soil or saprolite under grassland replicate 1 | place: USA:California | collected 2016-06-15 | reverse complement strand
TGGCACGAATTATTTCCCGCCAGGGTAACTGCGAAAAACCGCCAGGGTGATGAGCTAATAACCGCCTACGCCTTGAAGCGCCCGGACGATCTTTGGTCGCTGCTGCTGATCAACAAGGATCCGAAGCGCACCATTCAGACAAATATCATTTTTCACAACACGCGCTCAGGAGCGCATGGATACTTCCTGGGCTCGGTCGATCTATATCAGTACTCAGATAAGCAATATGTTCTCGGCGGACCAGATAGCGATCCTTATCCAGTGAAAGCGGACGAGCCCGAGCATAGAGTTATCCAATCATCACAAACCAAAGCGACGCAAATCACTTTGCCGCCGTATTCACTGACCGTTATTCGTGGCCGCCTTAACTGATAACCGGCGTCCCGCCCGCGAATCACGCGCAAGACGCTCGCGCCGCAATCAAGTTGAATTAGTGCCTACAATAGTGTTCGGTTGACACTGCTCCTTTCACGGCGTAGCTTGCACAGCAGTAAGACCACAGGTTTGTCAGGCTCCCCGTCTCGTCAACCTAAGACCGAAAGGCAGTGCATATGCGTTCGAATTCACATTTCAATCTCTCAAATGTGGTGCGTGTGGTATTGGCGGTCCTTTGTGCTGTTTTTGGTGGGAACACGCTGCGCGCTCAGCAGGCGACGCCAACGAAGACAGCGCTTGAATTTGAAGGCAACAAGGTATTCTCGAACGAGGAATTGCGGCAGGCAGGAAACACATGCCTGGCCGGTTTCTCGAATTCGTCCGATCAAGACACTCCTCTGGACTATTGCTTGCATCGGGTCACATCCTACATGCGATCGAAAGGTTACCTGCAGGCACGCTTGAGCCGGGCGCGGCAGGTGCCGATTGAAAATGGCTTCATGACGGTTGTCTCAGTTGAAGAAGGAGCGCTGTTTCGCCTTGGCACGGTGCAAATTGACGGAGCAAAAGTCCTTTCGCCCGGTCAGATTCGCGAAATGCTCGATCTTAAGACTGGCGATATCGCCAATGCCGATAACATTGGCGAGTGGCTTTTTGAGCGCGTCAAAAAAACTTACGGCAATCTCGGATATATTCAGTACACCGCCGAGGTCCAGCCAAAGTTCAATCGCAAAGAGGGTGCACAGGAAGGTGTGGCCGATTTGGCGGTGACGATCGACGAAGGAATCGCATTTACAATCGCCTCGATTCAATTCGTTGGAAACGGAAGCGTGGGCAAGGACGTGCTGCTACGGGAGATGTTTCTGCGGAACGGCGAAGTTTTCAGTCAGGAACTGCTGGACGCGAGTCTTGTCCGACTAAGCCAGAGCGGCGAATTCGAAACGATAGACGCTGACCGAGACGTTGATTTCAAAGTTGACAAGAGGGCGCCGCAGCTGGGTCTTATAATCCACATGAAGAAGAGGATGGGCGAATCAGCGCCGCAGTCTCAGCCGGTAAGACGAGTGATTTCTATTCAAGTGCCTTGAATTCGGACTTAAGCTAACTCATCAAATTCACCCTTGCGGATCGCTTTCGCTACGGCGTCGATTTCTCGCGACATCGCTCGATCATTCGTGAGGCGGACGACGTGACGGCGGACAATCGCGTAGGCTTGCCTTACGCCGCGGCCTGGTTGCAGGGGCGCGCGGTATTCCAGCCCTTCGGCAGCGGTAATCAATTCGATCGCGGTTATGGTTTCCGCAAGTTCGACAATTGAGCGTAGTTTAGTCGCGGCAGTCATGCCCATCGAAACGTGATCTTCCTTGCCGCCGTCAGTCGGCACGTTGTCGATGCTCGCCGGATGCGCCAGCACTTTCGCTTCATTTAAGAGCGAGGCAGCGACGATCTGCATCATCATGAACCCGGAAGCCGCACCCGGATGCGAAGTAAGAAATGGCGGCAGGTCTTCATTCGAATCGGGATTCACCAGCCGATCGATGCGCCGCTCTGTGATACTCATCAAATCGGTCAGCGCGATGGCGGCGTAGTCGAACGAGAGCGCCAGCGGGGCGCCGTGAAAGTTTCCACCCGAAAGCACTTCACCGGTGTCTGCAAACACCAACGGATTGTCTGTGGCACTCCCGGTTTCTGTTTCCACCACATTACGCGCGTGATGCAGAGCGTCACGCACCGCACCGTGCACTTGCGGCATGCAGCGCAGGCAGTAAGCATCCTGAACGCGAGGATCATTTTGCAGATGCGACTGGCGAATCTGGCTTTCGCTAAGCAGCTCCCGCAGATGCTCGGCCACTTTCATCTGGCCGTGATGAGGTCGAGCGGCATGAATACGCTCGTCGAAGGCGACGGGTGTTCCTTTCAGCGCCTCGAGAGACATCGCACCGGCAACATCAGCGAGTTGTACGACCCTAAGGGCGCGATGCAGAGCCAGCCCGCCGACCGCGGCCATGGCTTGGGTTCCGTTCAGAAGGGCGATGCCCTCCTTTGCTTCCAATTGCACCGGGTCGATTTTCGTGCTCTGCAAAGCTTCGGCGCTCGGCATTCGCTGATCGCTGTAAAAGACCTCGCCTTCGCCGATTACCGTAAGCGCCAGGTGCGCCAGGGGCGCCAGATCGTCAATCAGAATCCCGCGGCAACCGCTATAGCCCTGGGCCAGGACGTTGGCTCGCAGCAGCAACATTGCCCGCGCTTCCGCTACGGAGAGTGGCGGGCCCACTCCACACGAATGACTGCGAACGAGATTTAGTTGCAACTCGCGAAGTTGAGATTGCTCGATGTGGACGTCTGAAAGTTTGCCGAAGCCGGTGTTGATTCCATAGACAGTCTGTTCTTCCGCTACGATCTTTTCTACGACTCTGCGCGCCGCCTCAACTCGCTGGCGTGCCGCGGCGGACAAAGCAACGCGCTCGTCGCCGTTAGCAACGGCGGCGACCTGCGCGAGTGATAACCTCTGGCCGTCGAGTTCGAGCACGTCGAGAGTAAACAGTGAGCGGTGAGCAGTAAGCAGTAGAATCAACGGCTCACTGCAGCAGAAGGCAATCGGCAGAAAGCAAAAAGCATTAGATAGAAAGCACTAGACAGAAAGAATTGTTAGTCGGTTCACGACGATTGCGTTACTTCTGCTTACTGCTTACTGCTTACTGCTTACTGCTTACTGCTTACGGCTCACCTCTGTCGCTCCGGTGTTTCCGAGACGTGAATCCTGCGATCGGGTGTTTCCGAGCTATGAATACGGCGATCGGGCGCGTATGTCATGTCAATCTTCCTAAACTCGCCGCTTGTGCCTTCGCGCAAGCGTTGGCGCGCGCGCTTAGCGCGTCGCACCGTTGCTTTGGTACCTGATGAAGCTGCGCGCGTCCAATTGGAGACGCGTTGAAGTGGATGCAGCGAAAATTGATGGCGCGGCAAGACTTCGCCCGTGGCTTCGCGTAATCTAATCGTGCTGACTGCGAAGACGAACAGGGTTGCATTGAAGACAAATCCCACAATGAAAACGATCCAGCCTGGCACCAGGCCGACAGTGGCGCGAACAAGGAATTCTTCAAAACTCGCTGCCGGCGTGGGATGCAAATAAACTTTCAGATTCCAACTCATCGCCAGCAGCGCAAACAGCCAGATATAGTTCCGTCGCAGTCGTCGCCCGACCGCTTCCCAAATGCTGATCGTGAAGTGCGGCGTCAACAAGTCAGAAGCCAGATGCGAAGCCCATTCCTGATCGCGCGGAACGCTCTCGGGCGCCAACATTTGCGCGAGATAGCCAGTTTCGATCACGCGTACGCGGCTGGCCCAGATTTCGTAATAGCGATAGCGGCGGGCTTCCATCGCCAGAAAGATCGCCACCAGAATCGAAATGATCGGTATCAGAAAATGCGGATTAGTTGCCGAACTAAAAGCAAATGATTCGCCTCCGACTACCGTCAATACAGCCCAATAGGTAGTGTTATCGAGTCGAGTGCGCCAGGTATTGGAGCGCTGCACCTCACCCCGGTAGAAGTGCGACATCGCTGTGTTAAATTCCGCGGGTGAAAGCCTGCGCATCACATCGAGCGACGAAGCGGAGACTTCCTTATTCGGCACGACCGAATCATGCAAAGATGCAGACGATACGGGCCGCAAGCGGCCAGTTACATGTTCTCCTGATCGCGCCGGACTAAAGGGGTCGCGCGGCAACGCTCCGGTTTGTCTTTCGGAGTGAATTTGTGGCGGACCGATTTTTGGATTCAGCGATCCGCTCCCGCGATCGGTTCGTAAGGGATCAGTCGTGCGATGTCTGGGGTCAGTCGTCGTCGGCATTAGAAGTCATTCAACCGGCGAACTGTGGGATGCTCGCGGGCCCTTGTTTAGATAATAACACGGCGCGGTTTGGATTGACCTTACGATTTCCTGAACGGAACCACAAAAATTCTGAATTTGGACAGGCCTGTGTTCGAAACACTTCGATCGGGCGAAAAATAATCGCGATAATCACGAAAACAAACGAGGTAACCGCGAAAATGGGTAGCTTGACATGCGATCTTTGCGACACCTATAGTTTGCTTTCGTTGTTTGAAAGCGATGATTTCTGATATTTCAAAGGGCGGGCGCGCTTCATCACATGAGCGCTGGATGCGCGAGGCCCTGCGGGCGGCACGGGAAGCGCAAGCGCGAGATGAAGTCCCGATCGGAACCTGCGTCGTGGCGGGCGAGGAGCTGCTGGCGGTCGCGGGAAATCGCACGCGAACAGATTGCGATCCAACGGCGCACGCGGAGATTGTGGCGCTGCGCGAGGCGGCCGGACAATTTCGCAATTTCAGACTGGCCGACGCCACCGTTTATTCGACCCTTGAACCCTGCGCGATGTGCGCCGGTGCGCTGATCCAGGCGCGCGTGAAGTTGCTTGTTTACGGCGCCACCGATGAAAAGGCCGGCGCCGTGGAATCGCACTTTCACATTTGTAACTCCGATCAGCTGAATCATCGAGTGGAAGTGATCAAGGGCGTCCTGGAAAGCGAATGCCGCGAGCTGATGCGGGAGTTTTTCAAAAGCAGAAGGCAAAAGTAGCAAGGCAAAAGGAAAAAGGTAAGGAAAAGAAAGCGCTGAATCTTCGGAAGTCGATTTTAACAGAGATGGTTTTTGCCTTTTAACTTTTTCCTTTTGCCCTGAGTTGCGGAGAGGTCGCATAGTGGATTAGTGCACCGGTCTCGAAAACCGGAGTGGGTTTACGCCCACCGTGGGTTCGAATCCCACCCTCTCCGCCATGACATTGCCGATTGCCAATTGATGATTGCCGATTGACCTTGTACACATTGTTTCAGTTGGCCGTAAGACACAATCGACAATTGGCAATCGGAAATCGGCAATCTCCGGAGAGGTGCAAGAGTGGTTGAATTGGCAGCACTGGAAATGCTGTGAACGGGGAACCGTTCCGTGGGTTCGAATCCCACCCTCTCCGCCATAAAAGATTTGCGGTTTTTGATTGCCGATTTTCGATTTGGTTTTTGTTTACGTCGTGCCGCGACGCTCATTTGGAGAGCCTATTGAAGGTCACTGAGAAAAAATATCTCCACAGAATAGTGGGACTCACGATCATCCTTGGTACGCTAAGTCTATCGATTGGAGACTCAGTGGCACAGCGGCGTCGACCGACGAGGCATGCCGCTATTTGTGGAAATCCAAAAATTACCTGTAAAACGTCAGCTTCTTTTCAGCTAAACGATCTTCCCTTCGAAGTCGGGAAGAATTCAGTGATCGTTGATACCGTCCCGTTCTACGCAATCATCCTGAAGAGCGTCGCTGTCAAAGAAGATAATTGCGACGTATTTATTTCGGAACGCGATCGATTGTCAGCCCAGACACTCTTTCCCGATCACAAGGTGTTCAGTTCGCGCTGCACGGATCCTGAGAACTTGTTTTATGCCGACGCGAGCTCGCGCACACCGAGATACTTTAGTGAGACACATCGAATTATGGCTGTTTATGCGGGTACGACTCCAGCCGATGCGAATCGAATGCTGGATGCAGTGAAAGCAACGGGAAAATTTCCGGGCGCGAATATTCGACGCATGCGGACCGGATTCAATGGCACGTAGATGCGCCGGTCACCAGGGAGGGGCTGTCAATGGACGACGACAAGCTGGCAATCGAAGAAGCGCGCCGCGCCGGGCAACACGGTGCGGTCAAATCGCAGGTTGAAGGTGAAGTTCAGGCTGAGATTGCTGACCAATCAGCACAGACGCCTGCGGCGGATGCCCGTAAGATCGGCGAAGTCGCCGATCGGTTCCGCACGAAAGCCGTCGACGAAGTCGTCGAGACTGAACGCGAAGTCGGACGTGCCCGCGGCGTTGCTCGGGTCTCGCAAATTGTCGATTACATCTTTTATGTCATCTATGCACTGTTGGGAATGCGTTTTCTGCTGGCTTTGCTCGCGGCCCGAAGCGGCGCGGGATTCGTACGCTTCATCGTCTTGGTGACAGATCCTTTTTATCAACCTTTTCGGGGAATCGTCTCCAGTCCGAGCACCGATAGCGGGCACACTTTAATGATGCCCTTGGTGATCGCCATCATTGTTTATATTCTGCTGCACCTCGCGATTAATGGGTTATTGCGCATAATCGCACATCGGAAGACGGCGGTGTGAGGGATTATTTCCGATTTTCAATTGCCGATTTAAGAGCAGTGAGCATCGTCGCGTTGGCGATCGCTGACTCGAGGTCTTGTGGAATACGGCGCTCATTTTCACATAGAATCCGAGCAACAAACACCAATCGGCAATCGGGAATTGGCAATTGGAAATCGGCAATGTTCTAATGGGTTATCAGACTTCGGGCTCCGCACAACGTCGCCCCGGTGAACCCCGCCAGGCCGGGAACGGAGCAGCGGTAGCCAGGAGCGCGTGTGTTGCGGGTAAGTCCGGAGTCTGACCAAGTTTCCGTTTCGTGACTCCCCAAACTCTTATCGTCTTAACTGAAGGGAGTTAGCACAATGATGAGGACTTTCACGGCCGCTGTATTTATCATCGTCATGTCGGCAATGTCACTTTGCGCATTGGCGCAATCCGAGTCGCGTGAAGACCTGGTGAAACAAATCGAAACCAAGCGGGCGGAGTTGGCGATCCTGGAAAAACGGATACTCGAGCCCTCCGAAGAGGACCAGACGACCTACGCTGCCTTTCTTCAACAACCGAACACTGGTCTGATTCGTTTGTTAACACGCGAGAAATACGACGATCAGGCTTACAAAGGCAGCACGAAGTCCAGCGTCACTATCAGAGGGGGCGGGGCTTATTATTCGTTTACCGCTCTGTCGCACGACTACAACTCCGGTGGTCCCGATCTTTCCCTGGAAATGGGAAGCTTCGGGGTTGGTTTTGCCGGCGCGAACTACGGGATGCTGACCAATCTGGGAGATGTTGCCCTGGAAACTGTTACGATTGAATATCCGGGCGCGCACTACATGTCAGAGTATGTTGTGCCGGGTGAGGAGCCGGCGGCCCGGGCTGAAGCGCGTCGATTTGGACAGGGAGTCACGGTCGAGAGCGCAGTGTATCGGAGCCGGATCCCCGCTAAATTGAAAACGACATACCTGCTGCGATCGATAACCTACATTACCAGTGATGTGCTCCTCGCTTTTCGCGTGGTGCGTCAGGAGAGCGATGGCAGCGTCGTCATCGCCTGGAAGATGTTGAAGAAATATCCGGCGCCGAAGCTGGCGCAAAACAAGACGCCCTAGCCGTCTCAGGAAAGCGAAGTCAATGTCTTATCAAGTCATCGCGCGCAAATGGCGCCCGCAAAAATTCGAAGACGTGACGGGTCAGGAGATTCTAACCCGCACTTTGCAAAACGCCATAGAGCATGACCGGCTGCACCACGCCTATCTCTTTTCGGGCGCGCGCGGTGTTGGGAAGACAACCACTGCCCGCTTGGTGGCCCGCGCCTTGAACTGTCATAAGTCAGACGGACCCACCGCCACACCCTGTGCGATCATTGATGAGACGGCCTGTGCATCGTGCCGCGAAATTGCTGAAGGGCGTTCGATGGACGTACTGGAAATCGATGCGGCGTCGAATACCGGTGTGGACAATGTGCGCGACGTGATCATCGGCAGCGTCGCCATCGCGCCGGCTCGCGATCGCTACAAAGTCTTCATCATCGACGAAGTGCATATGCTTTCGGGACCGGCCTTTAATGCTTTGCTGAAGACGGTCGAAGAGCCTCCGCCGCGCGTCGTGTTCATCATGGCGACAACCGAAGAACACAAGGTCCCGGAAACAATCGCCTCGCGCTGCCAGCTTTTCGAATTTCGCACGATTGCGACCGCAAAGATCGCCGAGCGGCTCAAACTGATTGCTAAAGCCGAAAAGATTTCGATTTCTGAAGAAGCTCTGCGCGAGATCGCGCGCTCGGGCGACGGTTCAATGCGCGATGCGCAATCTGCATTTGATCAGGTGATAAGTTTTGCCGGCGAAAAGATTAAGACCGGAGATGTGGAAAAGGCACTCGGCATCGCGGGTGCCGATGTGCTGGCCCGCGTGGTCACCGGGATCGCTGAAAACAAGCCTGCGGAAGCGCTGGCCATCGTCGATGATCTCGTGATGCGCGGTCACAATCTGCGAAACTTCTGCCGCGACGTGCTTTCGCATCTGCGGGACCTGCTAGTTGTGAAAGTGTCCGGCGATCCCAAATTGCTCGATTCTTCAGCCGCGAACGAGGCAGCTTTGAAGGACCAGGCCGCCTTGTTTTCCGAATCCGATCTGGTGCGCTTTTTTCACTCGCTGGCTGAAACTGAAAGCAGTTTGAAGGACGCTGCGAATCCCCGTTATCAAGTGGAAGTCGGGCTGGTGAAATTGATGGAGATGCGCCGTCTTGCGCCACTCAGCGATCTGGTCAACCGGATAGCCCAGATCGAGAATGCGTTGCGGACAGGCAAACCCATGTCCGAAGGAAAGTCTCCCGCAGGCGGATCGCAAAGCGGATCGGTTGCCGGAAGCGAGACGCCTCCCTCGCGAAGTGGCTCGGCCAGGGGCGCTCGAGCTTCTGATTTGACGGAAGATCCGGCAGCGGCCCCTGCTCCCGATATTCCCAAGCCGGTCTTGACTCCTTTGGATCAAATTAAAGCCGCCCTGGAACGAAAACGCCGGCGGCTTTTGGTCGCGGCCCTGGAAGGCGCCACGCGCTCGGAGCTCGCCGCCGACGAGCTGCTGGTCGAGTACATTCCCGAGAGCAGGCATTATCGTGACACGCTGATAAAAATCGAAAACCATAAGGCTTTAAGAGAGGCCTGTACCGAAGTGCTTGGTCGCGAAATTGCAATTCGTTTGCTGATTAAGGACGAGACTGCGCCCGACGGTCAGTCTCTGTCACCTGAAGAAGAAGAACACCGCGAGAAACAGAAAGCCCGCCAGGCAATCGCCCAGCATCCTTCAGTCCAGCAAGTCCTCCGCGCCTTTGGCGGAGAGATTGTCGACATCAAGCTGCGGTAATCAAGTCTCGACCTCAGCCTGACCTGGAGCCTCACGCGCGACTCTCAAAAATGCCCTCGCCGCATGAGAAAGCGTCGCTCCTTTCCGATAGATCAAGTGGAGCCGTCTTTCCAATCGCATATCGCGCACCGATAGCCCCGCCAGTTGTTTGCGCGCGATCTCCGTTTGGGCTGCGAGTCGCGGCACCAACGCCACGCCCATGCCGTTTTCCACCAGCCGCTTGATCGCTTCCAACGTCGGCATCTCCATTGAAATATTGAGGGGTGTACGGTGCTTCTCGAAAGCTTTGATCACTCGTTCGCGGTAATGCGAAGGTACGTTATGCGCGATGAACGCTTCGGCGCCCAGCTCGCGCACCGAAACTGTTTTCCTGGCGGCGAGCGGATGATTGGGAGCAACTATCAGAGCAAGTTCATCGGGCGTCACGGGCAAGAACTTGATGGCCTGGTCGGCCGGCTTGTAAGAAACCACGCCGATTTCCACCTGGCGGCTGAGAATCTCTGAAGGAATTCTGCTGGCCAGACTGCGCTTCACTTCGATCTTGATATGGGGATGGCGCGCGCGAAAAGTCGGAATCAGCGGGAGCAAACCCATCACCGTGTATTCGTTTGCGCTGAGCGACAGTTTGCCGCGATGCAAATCGCGCAACTCGCGAATCGCCGAGTGCGCGTGTTGCCGCAGATTCATCATCTGCTGGGCAAAGTCATAAAGGACTCGCCCGGCCGCCGTAAGCGTACCGTCCTTGGACGAGCGATCGAACAGGGCCTCGCCGAGTTCGGCCTCAAGACGCCTCACGGCCTGGCTGATTGCCGGCTGGGTGCGGCTCAAGGCCTCGGCGGCGCGAGAAAAACTCTTCTCATGCGCCACGCTCAGGAACACTTCCAACTGATTGATATCCATCAGGGTCTGCCCTCTCCAGGTTATCCGGCCTCGGGTTTCTAGTTATCATATCACAATCAGTTATATTTCAATCAGAATTATAACTTTGACTTTTGCGGCACCCGGTTCTAGGATTTCGGTTTCGGCAGGGCAAAAGGAGGCCTGTGTTACATGAATACCGAGCCGGTAAAGATTTTCGACACGACGTTACGCGATGGTGAACAATCGCCGGGCTGCTCGATGAACCTGGGCGAGAAGGTGCGTCTGGCGCGAAAACTCCAGTCGCTGGGCGTGGATGTTATTGAAGCCGGATTTCCGATAGCTTCAGATGGGGACTTTGCAGCGGTCAAGGCGGTAGCCACTGAGTGCCGCGACGTGACTGTAGCCGCATTGTGTCGAACCGCCGAGGCGGATGTTCGGCGCGCCGCCGAAGCTCTACGCGACGCTTCGCGCCCGCGCATTCATACCTTCGTTGCCACTTCCGACATTCATCTGGAGTACAAGCTGAAAAAGACGCGCGCCGAAGTAATCGAGATGACCCGCCAGGCCGTGCGCCTGGCGCGAGAGTTCGCTGACGAAATCGAGTTTTCCGCCGAAGACGCAACCCGCAGCGACGTAGACTATCTGTGCGAAGTTTTCAGCGTCGCCGTTGAAGCAGGCGCCTCAATTCTCAACGTGCCGGATACTGTCGGATACACTCTCCCCAATGAATTTTCTCAGCTCGTCCGGACCGTGCGAGAACGAGTCGTCGGAGATCGCAAAGACATCACGATCAGCGTCCACTGTCATAACGATCTCGGCCTGGCCGTAGCGAATAGTCTTGCCGCTATTGAAGCCGGAGCGCGGCAGATCGAATGCACCATCAACGGTATTGGCGAGCGCGCTGGAAACGCTTCGTTGGAAGAGATTGTGATGGCCATGCGCGTGCGCGGAGATCGGCTGCCGTTTGAAACCGGCATAGATGCCCGCGAAATCTACTCGTCCAGCCAATTGCTCTCGCAAATTATCGGCTTCGGCGTACAGCCAAACAAGGCAATTGTCGGTCGCAATGCGTTTGCGCACGAAGCCGGGATTCACCAGCACGGCGTAATCAGCAATCCGCTATGCTATGAAATCATGACTCCTGAGTCTGTGGGAGTTCCTACAAACGAACTCGTCCTGGGCAAGCATTCGGGTCGTCATGCCCTGGCTTTACGATACGAGCAACTTGGTTACCCAATTAATGCGGATGAGCTCGATGCAGTTTATCGTCGCTTCACCGAACTCGCGGACCGCAAGAAGAGAATCTATGATCAGGACTTGATATCACTGGCGGAGTCCGCAGCGTCTCAGCCCGCGTTAATGGCAAGTGACCGTGAGCAGTGGGCCCACGCAGTAACTGCGTAAGTATCAGGAGCCCGACTGTAAGGGGCGACTTTTTTCAAGGGGAATCATGCGACTAAAAATAGTTGTCCTTCCTGGTGATGGTATCGGGCCGGAAGTGACTGAACAGGCCGTGCGTGTCTTGCGCGAGGTGGCAAACATTCACGGCCACAACTTTCTTTTCGAAGAACACGCGGTCGGCGGATCGGCCATTAACCGATCAGGCACGCCACTACCGCAGACCACTCTGAGTGCCTGTCTGGCTGCCGACGCTGTGGTGCTGGGCGCGATTGGTTCTCCTGAATTTGATCATCTCTCCCCGAATCAAAGACCGGAGGCCGGCCTGCTACAGCTGCGGCGCGCTCTGGGGGGCTTTGCAAATCTGCGCCCGATAAATTCATATCGTGCGCTGGCGGCGGCGTCTCCACTGCGAAGTGAAATAATTGACGGCTCCGACATCCTGTTTGTGCGCGAGCTCCTGGGTGGCCTCTACTTTGGAGAGCCGCGCGGAATCACTTCCCAAAACGGAGATTCGGCAGCTTTCAACACAATGCGCTATTCTGTGAGCGAGATCGAGCGGGTCGCGCGCGTCGCATTTGAGGCCGCGATGAAGCGCCACCGGAGAGTGACTTCTGTCGACAAAGCGAATGTGCTGGAAACTTCTCAGTTGTGGCGCCAGACTGTTACGCGAATCGCCGGGGAATATCCGCAAGTCGATCTTGATCATCTTTACGTCGACGCAGCCGCGATGATGATCGTGACTAATCCGGCTAAATTTGATGTAATTCTTACTGAGAATTTGTTCGGAGATATTTTGTCCGATGAGGCCGCAGTAATTGCGGGGTCGCTCGGCATGCTGGCTTCGGCGACGATTGGAGGCGCGGTCGATCTTTATGAACCCGTGCATGGCTCGGCGCCGGACATTGCCGGTCGCGGCGTTGCGAATCCCCTCGGGGCGATTGCTTCGGCGGCAATGCTCTTGCGTCACACCGCGAAGAGAGACGACGAAGCCGAAGACATCGAGGCCGCAATTCGGGCGGTGCTCGATGCGGGTTATCGAACTCTGGATATAAGCCGCGGCGACAGTGATTATTTAGTCAGCACCACCGAAATGGGTCAGCTGGTAATCGAAGCCGTCGCCGAACTTGCTGATAGGCGGTATGCTTATCATGCTGTTTAGTCAGTGATCAGTGTTCGGTGGTCAGTGGTCATTCTAGTTGTTAGTGGTTAATTGTCTTAGTTATCGGTTGTAGTATTCACTGTGCACTCGGTTCCTTCGCCCCTACAAATAACAACTAACGACTAACAAAACTAACGACTAACAACTGGCTACTAACCACTGACCACTGACCACTGACCACTGCCTGATTCTATGCCTCGCACACTTTTCCAAAAGGTTTGGGATGATCACGTGGTCCGCGCCGCGGAGAAAGAACCGGACCTTCTCTACATAGATCTACACCTGGTCCATGAAGTGACTTCACCACAGGCCTTCGATGGTTTGCGCGCGGCAAATCGACAGGTTCGCCGGCCCGATCTGACGATTGCGACCATTGATCATAACGTCCCCACAACGGATCGGGCTCTGCCGATTACTGATGCAATTGCCCTGAAACAGATTCAGGTTTTACGTCAGAACTGCGCTGAATTTGGCATTACGCTGTTTGATATCGACTCCAGCGAACAGGGAATTGTGCACGTAATCGGTCCTGAACTGGGACTGACACAGCCGGGCATGACGATCGTCTGCGGTGACAGCCACACCAGCACCCATGGCGCATTTGGCGCCCTCGCGTTTGGCATTGGCACCAGTGAAGTCGAACACGTCCTGGCGACTCAATGCTTGCCGCAGAACAAACCACGCACGATGTTTGTGCGCGTGCAGGGAAAGTTATCGGAAGGCGTAACCGCCAAGGATCTCGCGCTGGGGATCATCGGAAAAATCGGCACCGACGGGGCGAGTGGCCACGTGATCGAATACGCCGGCGAAGCGGTCCGAGCGCTTTCGATGGAAGGTCGCATGACGCTCTGCAACATGAGCATTGAAGCGGGCGCGCGCGCCGGCATGATCGCACCCGACGAAACGACGATCTCATATCTCAAAGGCCGTCGATTTGTCCCCCGGGGCGACGCATGGGACGAAGCGGAAGCTTACTGGCGAACGTTGCCATCTGATGGCGGCGCTCAGTTCGATTGCGCGGTGGAGATTGATGCGGCGGCGCTGACGCCTTTTGTTACGTGGGGAACGAGTCCGGGCATGGTCGCCCCGATCAATGGAATTGTTCCGGATCCGTTGGAATCCAGAGATGAGGCCGAGCGCCGTGCCACGCGATTAGCGCTTGAATATATGGCACTCCAACCGCGCACAAAGATTGCCGACATCGCCATCGACCGCGTTTTCATCGGCTCATGCACTAATTCCAGGATCGAAGATTTGCGGGCTGCAGCGCGAGTCGTCAAAGGACACAAACGTAACGCATCGGTACGCGCGATGATCGTGCCGGGGTCACAAAGCGTCAAGCGAGCTGCTGAAGTTGAAGGTCTCGATAAGGTTTTTCTCGAAGCGGGATTCGAATGGCGTGAGTCGGGCTGTTCGATGTGCCTGGGTATGAATCCGGACATTCTGCAACCGGGCGAGCGCTGCGCTTCGACGAGTAACCGCAATTTCGAAGGACGCCAGGGACGCGGCGGACGCACGCATCTTGTTAGTCCTGCAATGGCCGCGGCGGCGGCGATTGCCGGGCATTTCGTTGATATCCGGGAATGGGATTACAAGTGAGTTTCAAGTTTCAGGTTTCAAGTCTAAGGTTGTATGGAATCGCTTGGCCTCCGCTGCCATGATCACGCCTGGAGTTGAACTTGAAACTTGAAACTTGAAACCTGAAACTTGAAACTAGACCATATGAAAGCATTTCGCATTCACACTGGATTAGTTGCAGTCCTCGATCGATCCAACGTCGACACGGACCAAATTATTCCCAAGCAGTTTCTGAAGCGCGTGGAGCGGACCGGCTTCGGAGAGTTTCTCTTTTACGACTGGCGCTTCCTGCCAAACGGAGATCCAAATCCCGAGTTCGAGTTGAACGAGTCCCGCTATCGCGGCGCATCGGTCCTGATTGCCGGAAAGAATTTCGGTTGTGGCTCGTCGCGCGAACATGCCCCCTGGGCGCTCGCTGATTACGGCTTCCGTGCGATCATCGCGCCATCTTTCGCCGATATCTTTGCCAACAACTGCCTGAAAAATGGCCTGCCTACCGTGCTGCTCACGGATGCCGAAGTGAATGAGTTGATGCGACGTGGCCAAGAAGTCGAGAATTATCAGGTCACGGTGGATCTTGAAAATAAAACCGTTGCGGACCAGCGCGGTTTCTCTGCGTCGTTTACGATCGGCGACTTTCAGCGTTATTGCCTGCTCGAAGGGCTCGACGATATTGGTTTGACCCTGCAGCGCGAGGCCGACATCGGTGATTATGAACAAAGACGGCGCGGGTGGATGACGACGACTAGATCAGCCGAACATACTGCCTGACTTCCTCGTATAGTTTCGCGCGGAGGTTTTCATTATGCGCGATCCAGCTCTTGCCGGTATTCTCAGTTTCATCATTCCAGGCGTAGGTCAACTCTACAACGGGCGCGCATCCTTGCGGGAGTTCTCTGGTTGATTATTACTCCCGGCATGTGGATTGGCAGCGGGGGCTGGCTCGGCTGGATCTGCCACATCATTGCCGCTTATACAGCTTACTCTTACGCGAAAGAGTATCCCGTGCGGGTGTGAATACACTAAGAATTATTTGGCGGACTACGCCATCAGGCAGTAGCCCGACGGTAAACGCAAACGAATTCAAATATTCAAAAAATTCTCCAAAATCGTTTGGCCATGCGGATGTTCTTCATCGAACAACTCCGGATGGAACTGTACGCCAAATAGTGGGCGGAAAGTATGTTGCATTGCCTGAATCGGCGAGACCGCATTAGTTGCCGTGCGCACGAAATCCGGTGGCAGATCCTTGACTTCGTCACAGTGTGACTCCCAAACAGTTATTTTGTTCGGCAGGCCTTTGAAGATCGGATTATCGGAAGCTTCGAGGTCAACCTCGGTGAATCCTCGTTCACGCAGCGCGCCTTCATAACCTTTTCCCGGCGCGAGGCGAGCAATTAGATCAACGCGGGCTCCGAAAGCCAGGGCCATCTGTTGTTGGCCGCCGCATACGCCCAGGATAGGCTGCGGCGCGGTGCGGATCACATAAAAGACTCCCGCCAGTGATTCACCCGAATAATCATTCCACGGATGGCTCTGGCCGCTGAGAATAATGTGCGACGGCGCGAGTGTCTTGACCAGTTCTGGCGAAATATTACGAAATGATTCGACGACAACTCTCATATCCGGCTGCATTCGCTCAAGCGCGCGACGAATCTCGCGCGGGCTGGTGCCCTGCCCGTTGATTGTGTTGTCGATAAGCAGAAGCATTGACGGTCACCGTTTTCTTCTCAGGCCCCGCGGCGCAACCGTCGGTGACGATTGCTCAACCGAGGTGGGATCGAGTTCCAAACAGTACAACTTTCCGTTAAACGCCCCGATGTAAATCCTTCCATCAAGCACGGCGGGAGTCGCATTAACGTTGTCACCGATCTTGAGTTCAGAGATTAACTTTCCGTCGTTAGCTGAGAGCAGTTGGACCCAACCCGCTTTGTCCCCAAACACTACGCGCCCATCAATGACGGGCGATGTGCCCCAAATCGGTCCGCGCGCTTTGTATTTCCAAACGAGCTCGCCTTTGGCGGCGGTCAGGCAATACAGATAGTGATTGCTCGCGCCGACATACAAGTTTCCATTAGCGAGAATCGGGCTGGCCCAAATGCCGATATGTTCATTTGCATTACCCAGATGCCCGCCATCTATGACAAAGTTCCAGACCAACTCGCCGGTATCTTGTTTGTAGCAACGAACGACGCCGTCCTCGGCCGCGGTGTAAACAAAACCATTTGCTACGGCCGGAGTTGAATCAGAATCGGCGCCGATCCTCGCTTTCCATATGAATTTGCCGTCGGCGGGATTGATGCAATAGAGATCGCCTTCCTCGGTGCCCAGATAGACGCGGCCGTTTTTGATGGTAATACTGCCCTCGACCGATCCGACCAGGACTTTGTAGACCAGCGCGCCGTCGGCCAGATTCAGGCAATAGAAGTAATGATCTTCGCCGCCGAAATAAACACGGTCGCCGACGACGATGGTCGAACCGTCAACTTCAAATCCGGTTTCATAATCCCAAATTACCGATCCGTCTCCAGCGTTCAGACAGTACAAATGATGATCGAGGCCGCTGGCAAGAATCTTGCGATCGAGAATTACCGGCGTGGCTTTCATACTGTCCTTGCCGCGAAATTTCCAAATGACGCTCCCGTCATTTTTGTTCAGGCAATAGACGTAGCCATCCGCTGAGGGAAAGTAAACCCGATCACCATTAATTGAAGGTTGCCCTGGCCAGGAGGAGCCGCCCCACGGATCTTTGTGCAGGCGGCCTTTGATAAAATCAGTCTCGGCTTCCCAGACAATCCTGAGTGCGCCATTTTTCAACGGACCAGTGCCGTAAAAATTTCGTTCAGGATTGCCGAGCCACATCGGCGACCCCGGCGGTTTTGGTTTTTCAATCCTGGTTTCGGCGGCGGTTTCCCTGACCACGCCTCGGCTACAACCGGCGAGCGCGAACGAGGCGCAGATCAATACAGTCACACTAAGAAATAGACGAAGAGCGGAGAAAGACAGAGGATTCATTGACTAATAAAGCGATCGTACCCGAGACTGAATCGGCTACTTCACCGGCCACTGGCCACTATAAACCAACTCGGCGCTTCCAGTCAGCACGACCTCGTCATCTTCCCGCCACTCGATAGGAATCATGCCGCCAGGCGCGTGTACTTTAACGATTCGATCCGTCTTGTGGTTAATGACGGAGGCGACGACTGCGGCGCACGAACAGGTGCCGGAGCTTTCGGTTTCGCCGACGCCGCGCTCCCAGATTCGTTCTTCGAGGTTGCCGCGATCGAGGACCCGAACAAATATCACGTTCGTCCGCTCCGGAAACACGCGATGATTTTCGATCAGCGGACCCAGCCGCCGCCAGTCGAGCGCGTCGAAGTTCTCAACAAAGATGCAGCAGTTGGGATTGCCCATTTGCAAAGCAGTGACGGGCAGAGTTTTACCATCGACGTTCAAGGGATAATCGACCACCCGATCCAGCGCTCGATCGGCGTTCATTGGGATTGCATTGCTCTCGAACTTTGGTTTGCCCAGTTCAGAGCGAAACAGAAACGATCCCACACCGGGCTGCTCGAGCAGAAAGTAGCGTTTGATTCCGTTGCGCGTTTGCAGCCGCACAATTTCCTTTGACCAGCGATTGTGAAAGAAGAGATAAGAAGCCGCGCAGCGCGTGCCGTTGCCCGACATCCCCGCTTCGCTGCCATCCGGATTGAAAATGCGGACGACGAAGTCGGCCGTGTCATCTTCAGCGTGCTGAACTAGGGCGATGCCGTCACCGCCGGCGCCGTAATGCCGGCTACAAATTCGGCGAGCAAAGCTTCCCAGGTCGGCGATCTCAGCCAGCTGTTCAGCTTCGAAGACGAGATAATCGTTGCCGTAGCCCTGGAATTTGGTGAACTTAATGTCCATTTTTGAGTACGGCGGCGTTTGGTAAGAAATCCAATCGTGATGGCGGACACTCAACCGTCAGAGAGGGTGCTGTTGTAGTAACGTAGCCGTCAGCACTCGCGGGTTTCTGCGCCATTCTATGGCGGTGTCTCGCCGAAGGCTTTGCGAAATCGCTGGGTCAGCGCGGGTTCAATCTTGAGTAAGCGTTCGTACACGGTCAATTGACCGCGGTGATACATTTCGTGGGCTACTGCGAAAGACACAAAAGCCATTTTCGTCATTTCCTTGCCGTCAAAACGCTTCATCGTCTTATTCATTTCGCCATCAGACGCAATTAGCTTCTCGCCCGCCTCGTCCATACTCGCGCGAAGCAGCCCGATCAAAGCATCCTTATCATCGACGTTTCTAACGTCCGGCGCGTACTGTTTGATTTGCTCGGCAAACGAGGCGCGCATGATGTTCGTGTCCGGACGGCAAATCTCGCCAGTTAGAAACTTCTGTGTCTCAACCAGATGTTGGAGTAGTCCTTTGATCGAACGGCAATCCGGCGTGGCCCGAAATGAAAACTGGTCCGCCGGAATCTGCTTGGCTTCGTCAATTAAGCCCGAACGCACTTCTTTCCAGCTCTCGATTATTTTTTCGATTGCCATAAGGATTCTCCCTGGATCCTAAGACCGTTCGCGAATGTCGCATCATATTCTTCGCGACACGTGAACGACCGCAATAATTTCAACGGAATCGGGTCGAATGTGATAAATGATTCTGTATGGACGTTCGAACACCTCGCGGATCTGGCCCACGGTAAACTCTGGTACGTCGCGTCCTGAAAGCGGGAAGGCGCCAATTTGTTGTGACTGGTCAGCCTATCAACCATCCGCTTGGCGTAGGTGAGTTCTGGGCGATATAGTCGTGAATCATCCGAAGACTACGTTTCGCAGTATCAGTCCAGACGACCTTCACCCGGACAATCCGAATTCTTCGCGAACCTTCTCAACGTCGGTTACGCGGCCTGCTTCACTGTCAGCCAAACCTGACTCGATTCCTTCTCTTACATAGATTTGGTACATCAAGTCTTCCCAGGTCGAATCATCCGGCAAAGCCTCAACCAGTCGTCGTGCTTCTTCCTTGATGTTTGCGCTCATGATTCCTTCTTTGCCGAGAAGACTATAACCAGTTTTCGAATCAGCGGCAATCGCTTTTGTCCTATTGCGACTTTCCGGCAAACGAAGCCAGCAGGATCGCAATTGCATCGATCGAATCTCGCCGTAACGCGCCTGCGTCGGGGTAGTTATTCAGCATCATCGAGAACACCAGATGCTCGCCCGAGGCAGACGTTACGTACCCCGATAGCGAGGCGACTGAACTGAGCGATCCGGTTTTTGCGCGCAAGTTGCCCTCGGCTGGCGTGCCTTTCATCCGCGTGCGCAAGGTGCCGTCGACACCGGCAATCGGCAAAGCGTCGCGAAAGTGCGCGAAGTATTTATGCTTTGACATGAACGTGAGCAACTGCACCGTGGCATTCGCGGTGATCATGTCGTTGCGGGAGAGGCCCGAGCCGTCATTGAGGGCGAGGTCGTTTTCACCGATGCCGGCAAGGCGCAGAAAATTCTTTACCACCGCAAGACCAATTTCTTCGTCATCCTGACTCCCGCGAACCGCTGGCTGACTTGTAACACCCAGTGTACGTTGTTCATGAGATAGTGTTCGTAGAACCAGTTCGGTGTATTGATTTTGACTTGGCTTCAAGGTCTGAGCTGCGATAATGGTGAAAGGCGGCGATTCCAAGCTGGCGATTTCCACGAGCGCAGGTGGTTTCTGGTACCGAATCAATCCCACCAAATCAAATGGAACCAGGCTAGCGCCAGATCGTGCATCAACTGTTCGCAACTTACCGTCAATCTTCACGCCGCGTTTGACCAGCGCATCCCGCAACATCGTCACAAACGCCAGCGCTGGATCAGGAATCGCGACGCTGCCATTAAAACCAGTGGTTCCGAGCGGCACGCTGCCAGTGATCTCCAAAGTATTCGCGCCCAGCCCGCGATAAATATTCAGATCGCTTTTCGAAGCCGCGGCGGATGTCGTGGCGCGATTTGAAATGGTCATGAAAAAGACCGGCGGGCCGGTTGTAATCACAACGGGCGCGCCGACCTTGTCGCCCGCCTTCACAGTTAAATCAATTGAATTGTCGTTAATCGTCAGCGCGCTTACCGGCGCGCCGTACGACCAGGTCAGGTCTTCCCATTCCCAGCCGCTGCCGAGCGGCGTGCCCTTAAAGTAGCTTTCATCGCCGACCAAATCGCCTTTTACGTGTTTCACTCCGGCGGCCACGATGCGATCTGCGAGATCGTTGATGCCCTTGAAGTAGTCGCCATTATTGAAACGTGCGGCGATCGATGGATCGCCGCGACCGTAAATGATTAAGTCGCCTTTGATCGCGCCGCTCTTGTCAGGTTTATCCTGGGCGTAAACAGAAGTGATGAAGTGAAAATCGGGCGTTAAGCGATCAAGCGCGGCGGCCACTGTGTATAGCTTCATATTCGAAGCAGGTCGCACAAACTTGTTCGCATTCTGTTCATAGATGATTGCGCCCGTATCGAGCGATACGATCTTTACGGCAAAGAACCCTGGTTCAAGCGCAGGCTGGCGGGTGATCTGTTCGATCTGGGATCGCAGCTCCGCGAGACTTCGCGGCGCTGATGCGGATCGCGCAGAAACGATCCGTGGCGAGGCATCCGGCGTATCCACCGGCAACGGCGCGGTTGCCGGAGCCGTGGGAAGAACGGTACGTGGACGTTTCGCTTCCTGCGCCGAACTGAACGGCAGGATCGCGCCGTACAGCACGAGCAGTAAGAGGATGACCAACAACCTTTGCATGACTATTGAATGGAGTTAAGAACTTCTTCGTGGGTTGCGCTCGCGGTTCCCAGTTTTCCAACCACAATTCCTGCCGCGTGATTCGCGAGCACCGCCGCTTCCGTCATTGACGCGCCTGCCGCCAGGGCTGCCGCAAGGGTGGCGATCACCGTATCTCCGGCTCCGGTGACATCGTAGACTTCGCGGGCCGACGTCGCCACGCAAACTGGATCGCCTTCGCCCTCGAGCAGCATCATGCCACGGTTGCCGCGGGTAATCAGTACCGCATCGCAAGACAGACGACTTCGAATTGCGCGCGCTGCCGCTTGCAAGGTTTGGTCGGAATCTTCCTCGAGATTCGTCACGCGCAACGCCTCAATGTGGTTCGGCGTGACCAGCGTGGCCGGGCGGTACGCATCAAAATTTCGCAGTTTCGGATCAATCAGCACCGGCATGCGCCGGTAGGCTTCCGGTAAGAGTGCCGCCAGAATGCGAGGGGTAATTACACCCTTGTCGTAATCCGACACAATTAAAGCGTGCGCCTTTGCGATCGCAGCTTGCGCTGTCGCGATTATTCGGGCTTGGGTTTCCCCGTTCACGGGCGTGCGATTCTCGCGGTCTGCGCGCACTACCATCTGATTGTGCGCGACGATGCGGGTCTTTGTTGTCGTTGGACGGGAGCTGTCCGCGATTAGCATGTCCGCGGTTTGCAGTTTGCTCTTTTCGCTGAGCGAGATTTGAATTCTGTCACCCGCAAAGTCTTTGCCGATAACGCCGATGACACAGGCTTGCGCTCCCAGCGCGAGCAAATTTGCCAATACATTCGCGGCGCCACCGAGATGGGTCGACTCGCTTCGAACATCTACGACCGGCACGGGTGCTTCCGGCGAGATGCGCGAGACATCGCCCCAGATAAACTCATCCAGCATCACGTCGCCAACGACGACGACTGAGCGCTTTCGTATCTTACGTAGTAACGCTGCGGCGCGGGCTTTATCAATTGTGGTCATGAAATCAAGGGTTGCACAGTCTGTTTGAGAACGCGATCGATTGCGCCAACCACACGCTCAACCGGGACTCGCAAAATACATTCAGGTTTTTCAAATTCTCCGCAAAAATAACCGGGGCAGGGTTGACACGGCATCTCTTCAAACACGATTTCATTCGGTTTCGTGGTCCATGGTCGCCAGTGCGCGCGGTTTGACGACCCGAAGATCACGATACAAGGCGCCCCTGCCGCAGCTGCGATATGCCCAATGCCACTGTCATTGCCGACAAACAAACGCGTACGTGAATTTAACGCCGTCACTTCCGGCAAGGTGAGATCTGATGCAACTGAAAAGCGGACCGCCGATTCTTTGATGAGACAGTCAGCAGTCTGCTTTTCGTTCGGCGCTACGACGACGACAGCGTGAAGTCCGCGTGCCGCCAGCGCTTCAATCACACGCGCAAACTTTTCGGTTGCCCATTGTTTTGTATCAAAGGCCGCTGTTGGGTGGATGACTGCAAACGGGGTCCCATCATCAAAAACTGTACTGCCGGCGCGCTGAAGTTTTTCTGCGACACCTGCTAAGGCGGTCTGAGTAACCGCCAGCCGCGTTAAAGGCCGATCGGTGACCGGAACGCCTGTCCAGCCAATCAGAGCGAGTTGCTGTTCGACTGAATGTAGTTTTGGCCGTTCCCAAATCTGCAAGGGCGAGGGCGCCAGGTGGCTGTGCAGCCGCGCGTATTGAAAGTTCGCGAAGCCTACCCGATGCTTCGCGCCGGTGGCCCGCGTCAAAAGAGTTGCCGTCGTTCCCCCGTGCAGGTTGTAAACCACGTCGTAACGTCGATTTCGGATGTCATGGGCCACGCGGGCCCGCATTGCTGTGTTTTCGCGTGGCATGGTGATCACTTGATCCACCAGATCAAGTCCGTCGAATACGGGCGCGACCCAGTCTTCGAGCAGCGTGTCGATTTGAACACCGGGCAGAAAGCGGCGCAGCGCAAACAGGGAAGGAGTGGTCAGAACGGCGTCTCCGATCGATCGCAGCCGGACGACGAGAACGCGTTGCACTTTCGACCAGTCCCAACGCGCCGGTCCGAGCGATTGCGGTTCATTGCTCGTGGGTTCGCTCGCGAGCGCAAGATGACGAATGCCGGGCGACGCCTCAATTATTTCGCGCAGGCTGTTCATCGTCGATCTTCGCTTCGTCAATAAGCATTACGGGAATGTCGTCACGAACAGGATAGACGCGTTTGCACTCGACGCACTTTAGTCCGCTGCCGTCCGGCTTTAGCTCAACTTTGCCGTGACACGCCGGGCAAACCAGAATTTCCATTAACTCCTGAGATAGGGCCATCGATTAAACCTCTCTCTCTCTCTCTCTCTCTCTCTCTTCTGATCCCAAGCCGATGGCGCGTCGCGCGTCCATAGGATCAGAAGCTTAACAGCAATGGAAGATTTGTTGTAGGGGTATTCTCAGGCGACTCGTATCGCATCCAAGTTAGGGTGGAAAATTTTGCGGCTAGCTTTTAGCGCAAGATGTAGTACAATCCCCCGCCGATGGCGGCCTCAAGGCCCAATATCTGGGTTTGAGGGGAAGGAGATAATTCATTGCCGACGATTGGAGAAGACTTTGGCGCCCGGATCGAAAACATCTGGAACGATCTGCGGCCGACAACTCGCACTCTCGTCGAAAAGGCCTGGAGGACAAACCCGGGCACCGTGACGCCGGTGGTTCGACCCCAGGCAGCCTATGATGCGCGCGCGGACGCGGAATTGGATCGATTGTTGACCGCGCTCGATGAGCAAGCCGGCGAAGCCCCCGGCAGTGATGAGCGATCACGAAAGGCGCGTCGCATGGCGGATACCTGCGCCACGCTCTTGATGGAACAAACACAGTCCGCGGAAGTCTTTGCGAAATTGATCTCGCGAGCAAACTCCCTCCAGGACTATGCGACGATGGATCGGATCGCGGATGCTCTCGCGAAACGGCTTGCTCCCAGTGAAATTTGTGAGCTGGCGCGATCGAATAACATCGTCGTGCGCGCGCTGGCCCAGGAAGTTCTCACTCAGACTGCCCCATCTACCCTGGCGACGCTGGCGCGCGACCCGGTGGATGCTCCGGAAGCGCGGCTGGCGCTCGTGCGGCAGGCCCAGGAATATGGTTCCGAAGTCGCGCGGCGCGTACTGCGGGAATTGGAACAGGAAGAATTTGGTTTTGAGTAAGTGAGACTATCGCGGGGTTACGCACCGCCAATCTTTCGTAACCGGGTGACAACCTGTTCGATTAACCAGTTCGGAGTCGAAGCTCCCGCGGTGACACCGACACGGTTGGCTCCCTTCAGATCATCGGAATTGATCTCCTCGTCAGTTTCGATCAAGAAACTGCGCGGGCACTGCTCCTGGCAAACTGCCAACAGCTTAATGCTGTTTGACGAGTGCTTGCCGCCGATTATGTAGAAGACATCAACCAACCCGGCGAGAGCTCGAGCAGCATCCTGGCGATCCCGAGTTGCCGAACAAATGGTGTTCACGACCTGAGGCTCAGTGTCCGCTTTTGCCTTTACGGCTTCGGCGACTTCCAGGAAAGTCTTTAGCTTCAGCGTGGTTTGCGAAACGACGAGCGGAGCGTGCAGTGCGGGCAGTTTCTCGACTTCGCCGGCATCACTGACCACAAACGTATTGTTGGGGGCGTAACCGACTACGCCAATCATTTCCGGATGATCCGGATTACCGGCTACGACGACGTGGCGTCCGTCCCTGGCAGCGCGCTCAGCAAGTCGCTGGACGCGAGTTACGAATGGGCACGTGGCATCGACGACCAGCGCCGCCCGTTTTTCCAGCTCAGCCTGAACCTGGGGAGTCACACCGTGCGCGCGAATCACCGCGATTTCGTCTTTGGAAACCTGTGATGGATCCTGGATGGTCGAAACGCCTTCACATTCCAGGCGCTGCATCTCCTGGGTATTGTGAATCAGCGGGCCGAGCGTTCGCACCGGCGCCCCCACTTCGAGCGCATCTTCCACCATCTCAACGGCGCGTTCAACACCGAAACAAAATCCGAATTCGTTAGCGAGTAAGACTTCCATGTTTCCAATTGAGGACTTCCTTATGTTAACACAAGAAGAATTGCGAGTCAGAAACCGCCGTGAATCACCGCACCGGCTCGCGCAAAATAATTTCAGCCGCGGTCGCGGCAATCCTGGCCGCCTCCGCATGAGTTTGATTGAGGCCGGCGATTTGGAGCAACGCCTCGCCGGTGCGCGATAACAGGCGAACTAAATCGCCTTCTTCCGCTCGGGTCTCGCGTACCAGCGCGGCCCAATCGACACCCGCCATCCAGCGCGCCGCCGCTGCCGTCGCCGAGAAATTTAGCTCGGTCGCGTTCTCGATCCCTTGCTTCCATTCTTCATTCGAGACGTCAAAAGCCACCTGTTCAAGGCGCGCCAGCAGGTCAACAATCGCATCGTCGAGTTCCAACTCGCCATAATCGCGGTCTTCGTCCGCTGCCAGCGCGGCTACCAGCGCGGCCGCGTATCCCGCGCCGAGCGAGGTGAACAGGCCGCGCTGCAAAGCTTCGCCGAGCAGCAACGGCCGGTCGACATGTAGATCGGCGAGCCAGCGTCCCCGCTCGGTCACTCGCTCAGATGCAAAATCCAGATATCCAAACTGATCAAGCACGCGGGCGCAACGCTCGAAAGGACCCCAAATCTCAAAGCGCAGGGACTCGATCAGCCGCTCGGATTCGTTCAATGCGCGGGCTTCGTTTTGGATCGACCACAAAGCCTGAAGCTGCGATGCCCTTTTGTCTGACCCAAGGTGCGGGGATGTCAACGAGTCGATCAAGTGCTCGATCAGGTTGACTGCTTCATCTTCATCATGACTTGCTTCGCGCAAACGCGGTTCCTCCAAGGCGAGCTGGTTGCCGCGTCGATGGATATCGGTGAAGGCATCATCGATCCTTTCTTCATGGGTCGAATAAATTGGTTCGAAGACTCGTCCGATGCGCGCGAGTTCAAATGATGCCGGTCGTCCATCTTCTCGAACTCCAATCACCGCGCCATCGCGACGGCTCGTCACCAGAACCAAACGCTTTCCGCTGCGTCCGATGCCCACCACGCGACCAGGTTTTACGGCTGCTTCCAGCCAGCGATGCAGCAACTCTGCGCGGGTCTGTGGCGTAAGGTCCAACAGTCGCGAGCGCACGCTTGCCAATCGCTCGAGCGCGCGGGCGTCAGCGACTGGAGAATCGAACCCCAGGGGTTCAAGTGTTTCGCGAATGCGCTTTTCGTTTTGGTCGCGCATACCGGCCAACTCGTGCAGGCGCCACAATAGCGAGCGATGTGCAAAACTTTGCTCGGCGATCTCGCGCACCCGCGCAAAATTTCCAAACGCATCAACCAAATTCAGCAAAGTCGTGTAAGTCGCGCGAAATTGACTCTCGAGAGGATCGGGCGGCGCATTCAGCAGTTCCACGATACGTTGCGGATTTTGATGCAAACCCGGCGCCGCCACAATAAAGCCGACGCGATCCTTGCCGCGTCGGCCCGCGCGGCCGGTCATCTGCTGTAACTCGGAGGCGGTCAATGTTTGCCAGCCGCTGGCGCTGCGTCGATCGGCACAAGTTACGACCACCGTGCGCGCAGGAAAGTCGACGCCTGCGGCGACAGTTGCAGTTGCGAAAATCGCATCGAGCAATCCGGCGCTCATCAATTTTTCGATCACCAGTTTCCAGGCCGGCATGTGCCCCGCGTGATGCGAAGCGATCCCGCCCCGAATGATCGTGTCCCAGTGCCGATGTTTGCGAATTTCGGGGTGCTCCTCGACAAAGCTGCGCATGAAATCGCGTCGCGCTTCCCGGCGGCTATCAGATTCGGGACGACGGCTGAATGCGGCTTCCGAAGCAGCTTCGTCACAGCGGCGTCGTGTCGGCAGGAAAACGATTGCCGGGAGCAGGTTGTACGAACCCAGGGCCGCAAGCAGGATCGATGGCGGCAGCTCTGGCATGTTTAGTCTCATGATTCAAAAAGACAAAAATGGAAAGGGGTAAAAGGGAAAAACGGGAAGAGGGAGGCCGCTTTATCGTGTCTTGCCCTTTCCCCACTTCCCCCTTCCCCTCTCCTTCTTATCCTGCTCAATCAATCCGGCAATCTCTGAATTCAGCTTACTGTTGTCATTCAGGAGCGGCAGTAAGCGCTTGTCCGGAAGTAGGAATGCCGCCCGCAACGGTACCGGTCGCGCGCCCGGTCTGGTTACCACGCCGCAGCGAACGCCGCGTACTTCTGCAATCCACGAAGCGAATTCGCCTGCATTTCCGATCGTCGCCGACAACAGCAGCAGACGAATTCGCGGCGGCGTGAGAATGATCGCCTCTTCCCAGACGTGACCGCGATCTTCATCGGCCAGGTAGTGCGCTTCGTCCATGACCACTAGATCGGCGGCCACAGCTTCGCCGCCGCGTAACGCATTGAAAAGTTGGTTGCGATAGATCTCAGTGGTGCCGACAATCAATGGCGCATTTGAATTTTCTTTCCGGTCCCCTGTCAGGATGCCGACATTTTCACTGCCGAACTCGTCACTGAATTCCTGATACTTGGAATTCGTAAGGGCCTTCAGCGGCGTCGTGTACCACGCGCGCTTTCCCAATTTCAACAGTCGATGAATTTCTTCGCGCGCGATCCAGGTTTTGCCGCTGCCGGTCGGCGCCGTTACCAGGACATCTTCGATTTCCAGCGCGCTGAGCGCTTCGAGTTGAAACCGATCCGGTTTGAAGGGTGATCGCGGAGGCGCTCCGATTCCCGAAAGAAGCTTGGCCAGCTGGCGACCGTAATGCCCGGTTGGCGAAGGAAGCGACGGCGCCAGGCGATCGATTTGATCTTGCAAAGGCCGGCGGATGAACCGTTTTGATTGTCCGGGTCTTTGCCCGGGCGACCTTTCCGCTCGTCTCTTTTTGTCATGACGATTGTGTCGCGAGCGTTGCATGTCGAACATTGTAGCTTATGCTGAATAATGTCCGAGAAGCTGGCGTCGTGATTGCGAGTGAGCAGTCTTTGAAAGGTCATCGCAAAGTGCTAACTTTATTTTCGGATCGCAACGCGCGCGTCAGGTGATGCGTCTAAGCTGCTTGCACGAGTAAATCGAGAAATGTTTGAGATACGGGAAAAACAAGGGCTTTTTGACGATTTCGAGGTAAATCGCGAACCCTTCTGGCCACGAATTAATCGATTGCTCGGCGGCTCAATAATGTTTCACATCATCGTCGTGGCGTGCGTCCTCTTTATTCCGCCGGTGCGCGATGCCCTTAGCATTGCCGCAATGTTTTCGGACGCAGGTTTTGTCGATCGCGCTTATTCGAAAACACATATTGCGAACGATACTGAATTGCTCGCGATGACAACCGATCAGTTTCGGTATCCGGAAGGCTATTGGTTGATTGATCAGGGAATAGAAATCCCACCTTTAGCTGCGCCGACTCCTACTCCCGGCCCCGTATTTCAACCGCCAACCATTCGCCACCGGGGAACCGAGGAATTGGCGTCGGAAACGCCTTCGCCCGAAGCAACTCCGTCGCCGGTGATTGCGGCTAATGCTTCTCCGAACCCATCTCTCAGCGCGGAAGACGAAAAGGCGAAGAAAAAAGTTGAGGAACAATTGGATCGTGTCGCGGCTGAAAATGGCGTCCGCCGGCCGAAAGAAATCAACACTCGTCCGTTCAAGGATCTATTGGCGGACGCCAAAAAGAAGAAAGATCGAGGGGAACTAAATCTAAACGGCCAGATCGAACTGATGATCGAAGCTGATCGCGACAACGAAGGGAAGCTGCAAAATGCGAAGGTGAAAGATGCGCGCGGAGACAAGATGCTCGAGGGCGTGGCCCTGGATTTCGTATCCGCGCTTAGTGACAGCGGCGTGCTGGACTTTCTGGAAGGGACGAGGCATCTCCGGCTAACTGCGAATGTTGACGACAAGACAGTGGAAATAAATGTCGTGACCGAAGTTGAATCCGCAGAACGCGCCCGGCAGATGGAAAAAGGGTACAGCTTGTTGATTGTCGGCGGTCGCATTGCCAGGCGCGGCAAGGATGAAGAGGTTTACTACAATCACATCGAAGTAACTTCTCAGGAGAAGGAAGTAAGACTGAAGTTTTCGATGCCGCGCAGTGAGGTCAGCCAGATGCTTTCAAAATACACAGCCGAGAAATAATCGGACCCCAGGCATTAAGGTTGGGAGAATATGCCACGATATTTTGCGGCAATAATTTTTTCGACATTGCTGTTTGCGCTGCTGGCGTGCGCAAATCGATCGACAACTGCGCCTCCGGAACCGGCAACTAACAAACCCCAGGAAAAGAAAATGGAAATTAACGTGGAAAGTTCGGCTTTCAAAGAAGGTCAATCGATTCCAAAGCAATATACGTGTGACGGCGTCAACATTTCACCGCCGCTCGAGTGGAAGGGCGTGCCGAAGAATGCAAAGACCCTCGCAATCATCTGCGACGATCCCGACGCGCCCGCCGGCACGTGGGTCCATTGGGTGGTCTACAATTTATCTGCTAATGACATGGGATTGATTGAGAATACTCCGGCCACAGAGAAGCTCACCGGCGGGGGACTGCAAGGCAAGAACGATTTCGGAAAGATCGGGTATGGTGGTCCCTGCCCGCCGAGCGGCACGCATCGTTACTTCTTTAAACTATACGCGCTGGATGCTGAGTTGGATCTGAGACCGGGAGCAACGAAGAGCGATTTGCTGAAAGCGATGGAAGGTCACATCGTGGCGCAGGGACAGTTGATGGGAACTTATAGCAGGTAGGTAGCACAGACTTCAGTCTGTGATGGCCGCAGACTAAAGTCTACGTTACTAAGGCAGCACTCCTTCCGGCACGTTCCAGGGATGCAAATCGACGACCAGCCTTCCGATCTTGACCATGGGATCGGTTGCGCATAGGTCCTGAGCCTCCTGCAAAGAAGCGACGCGAAAAACAAAAATACCGCGCAGTACTCCGTCGTCGCCGAAAGGTCCGGCGGCAATTAATTTTTTCGTTTCTGCCAGGTGATTGATGTTTGCGAGATGGGCCTTTTGTAATTCCTGAATTGCCGGGTCCTTCTCGTCGCCTTCTTTGCGGTTAGGTCCTTTCTTGAGGAAACCCAAATAAACAGTGTTCATCTGGAGCGGCATGTTCGCCTTTCTAAAAATGTCCTGCGACCACCAGGGATGTATTTCCGGCGTCATCAAACCGGCTTTCACCGCCGGATCACTTTCGACCCATGCCTTCGCGTCATCGGTCGAAGGTGCGCGCAGAATGAAAATTCCGGCGATGTCCGAGTTGTCATCGAAAGGGCCGGCGATGATTGCTTTGCCTGAGTTAAGAAGCGAGATCACGTTGCCGAGATGTTGTTCATGTATCAAGTTCCGGTCTCGCTGAGTTGTCGAGTCCCACTTTGGCCCCTTTCTCATGATCGCCATTTGAAACTGAACCAGCCTCAGCGGTGCTTCCTTTTGCTGCGCAAATGACAGTGAAGCAAGTAACAGGAGAAAAGAAATGACTGTGGTCAGAGTGCGATTCTTCATTGCATTATCTTTCAGTTGGGTTTCTTTGCGGCAGCCTTTGCGCCTTTGCGGCTTTGCGTGACAATGACGTTTCACATCAGAATCTCACGCAAAGGCGCAAAGACGCAAAGCAGAAACGCAAAGCAATACGTCAGTCAATTTTCGCGGTCTTCACGCAAGTAATGGCCGGCAGGCCTTCACGGATCATGGTCCATGAATCACCGCCGTCTTTCGATCCGTACAGCTTGCCATTCCGAGTGCCGAAGTAGATCCCAGTCGGGTTGTTGCTGTCGGCTTTCATGTTGTCACGCAGAATGGTTTCCAGGGCATCATGCTGCGGTAAGCCTTTCGTCAAGGGCTGCCATGACTCGCCGCCGTTTTTGGTGCGATAGACGCGCAACTTGCCTTCCGGTGTGCAGCGAAATTCATCCGATTCAATCGGAATGATATAAACCGTTTTCCCGTCGTGCGGATCGATTTCCATGGCGAAACCGAAATCGGACGGCAGGCCCTTGCCAATATCTTCCCAGGATTCCCCGCCGTTGTCGCTGCGATAAACGCCCCAGTGATGTTGGAGAAACATTCGATCCGGGTTTGAAGGATGACTGACCACCTTATGCACACATTGGCCCCATTCGGGAAATTGATTTTCGGGCGGCATGAATTTGGCGCGAATGCCTTTGTTGCGCGGTTGCCAATTCTTGCCGCCGTCGTCCGTGCAATAAACACCGCCGGTCGAGATCGCCACGAACATTCGCTGATCGTTCTTTGGGTCGGGAAGAATCGTATGCAGGCAAAGTCCGCCACCGCCCGGCATCCACTCGGTGCGGTGCGGATGATCGAACAGCCCGCGCTCGAGCGACCACGTATCGCCGGCATCCGTTGATTTGAAGAGCGCCGCCGGTTCGACGCCGCAATACAGCGTGTCGCTCTCATGAGGATCCATTTCGATCTGCCAAACTTGTTTGAGCGAAACATCGCTGCCTTCGGGAAACTTAATGTTGTAAGTTTCCGGATCACTCCACGTCCGGCCAAAGTCGTTCGTTGAACTCAAAAAAGATCCCCAGAACGGACTATTGACCGCCGCCCAAAGTCGCCGGCGTCCGTTGCGCCCGTCATAAGCGAGCGAGTAGACGCTGCGGCCGGGAAAATATGGACCGGCCATCTCCCAGGTTTCTCTGGCGCCGTCTGAGCGCAGCACAAAACCGCCTTTGATCGTTCCGACCAACAAAAGGTTATCGCCGGCTTTTACTTCGACTTGATTTGTTTTGGGCATCAGGAAAACTCCTGAATTGAACTCGATAAAGCTGCGTGGATTATATTAAAAGGGAACGTGTTCGACCAAGGTCGGTTATAATTGGCAATGCCATTTGATGGTGGAAGGAGCGACAAATGAAAGAAACGTTTAGTGCGGTCGTTTGGAAAGAAGGCGAATGGTACGTCGCGCAATGTAGAGAATTTGAGGTCGCAAGTCAGGGTGAAACAAAGGAGGAGGCACTTAAGAATCTTGCCGAAGTTTTGAGGTGCATCTGTCGCCTCCGGTTGCCACAATGCTTCCTGAAGTAGTTTCCATCGAGGCCGAGGTTGAGAGTGGCGTCGCTTAGACCTCTTCCTTATCGGCTCGTAAAGCGAAAGCTTCAAGCCGCAGGATTTGAGAACGACCCGCTCGTGGCGGTCATCGAAAGTTTGTGAAATTCACGAGGCAGCGCGTTGTCACGGCCATTGTACCGGAACATCGCGAAATTGCCGTGGGAACTCTGCGCAGTATATTGCGTCAAGCAATGTTGACTCCCGACGAGTTTGAAAATCTGTAGAAGGCTGTTCATGCTGGGGGTTCTAACTTCATACGACTTGGAGCGTTTTCCGTATCTATGGGCGCATTACTAACCAATTGCCCCGTCCGCAGTTGTCTCTCCACGACTAAACTTAATCCCAAAATCAAATAAAAGATCATCACAACTTCCGAATCGCCCCAGTTGTAATGAACAACTCCGCTCGACATGAATCCGGCCAGTCCGCCGAGCGCCCCGAACACAATTCCGCGTTCAATCCAATTCTCGCGCGGCA
>WNFY01001497.1_pt1 | contig 32772 bp, 27 predicted proteins | sample 5400091 | NCBI WGS metagenome assembly WNFY01 (sample SAMN13153364, study PRJNA577476) | soil metagenome | isolation source: 60 cm soil or saprolite under grassland replicate 1 | place: USA:California | collected 2016-06-15 | reverse complement strand
AGCTCCCGGTCGCGCTGGGCCCGGCCGTCGCCGGCGTGGACGAGGACGCCCACTGCGTGACGCTCGACCTGGTGAGCACCTTCCCCGAGGTGGACGGGGCCGGCGGCAAGGTGCCTCTGGGCGAGGCCGTGCTGCGGGCGCGGAACGGGACCGGGACGCCGGACGTCGGTCCCGTGCCCTACGACCAGACGACCTACGAGCAGACCGCGGGAATCGTCGAGGTGCCCCTCGACCCGGCGCTCGGGCCCGTCGTCGCCGCGGGCGAGCTGGTCCTGGTGACCGAGCGGGGCGGGGAGATGCTGGCGGAAGCACCGGTGATGGCGGAGTCCGACGACCGCTGCGTGTACCTGCAGCAGGGCGAGCCGGCAACGGTCCGGTTCGCTGCCCTCGCCCGCGGGGCGCCCCTCGTCGAGCCGGTCCGCTTCCTGGTGACGGACGAGCCCGGCACGGACGCGCGCCGCCCGGTCGTGGAGCTCCCGGAGACGATCGAGGTCGGCGGAAGGGCCGACGGTGTCCTGGCGCTGCGGGCGGCCAACCCCGGTTGCACGGTGGTCCGCCTGGCCCGGAGCCCGGGCGCGCGCCGGCTCGACCCCGCCCGTGACCCCTACGTCAGCGTGAGGGTCCTGCCCACAGACGACTACGGGCACCTGGGGGACGACGAGCTCACGTTCCCGCTCGTCTACCAGGAGGTGCTCCGCTACTACCATCTCCTCCACCCGGCCATGGGCCAGGTGCTGGACCTCAGCGACGAGCAGGTGGTGACCGCCGCCGCCGAGACGCTGCTGCGGCGAACCGAGCCGGGCGACTGGCAGCGCACCCGCTATATGCCCCGCACTCGCGACCTGTCCGCCGGCAAGCGACGCCTGCTCGAGCGCTGGTGCCGGAAGGTACTCGACCCATGAATACGTGAATAAAGGAGGACCCGCCCGTGGACCACATGTCCGGTCATGCTCACGATCATCCCGCCCCGGGCCCCAGCAGGACGACGGACCCGCCGGCGCGGCACGGAATGGCCGTCATCGGCGAGCAGGGCGTGTACCTTTCGCACCTCCCGATGTTCATGCGTCCCCACGATTTCCAGGTCGTGCTGGAGGTCTCGTTCGAGGGGAGCGGAGATCCGCAGGAGACCTACTTCAGCGACCGGAGGAGCAACCCCCAGCAACGGCTGTGGACGCTCAATCCTCTTCCGTTCGTCCTGTCTGGGCTCTTCCCCGTGGGCGACAGCCCTCCCGAGACGACCTCGTTCCGAGGAGCCCTTTTCCGTGGCCACTTCGAGAGGCCGGATACCAGGCCGGTCCGGATCGCCGCGGACGTCACCGTGCGCGTCAGCAACGTCATTCATCATCACAGGTTCCAACCCGACGCCGCACCGCTCGAAGAATTGCAGTACTTCCTGTTCGGCAAGGGGTCGGAGGTCTTTGTGGCCCATCGCATCACCAGCCCGCCCTCCTTCGACCACCTGCTTTCCGTCAGCACCAGCGAGCAGCTCTCCGACGAGGACCTGCGCAAGGGGCTCGTGGTGAAGCTCAGCGGCCGGGCCGATACCGCGGCGGCCAGAATCAGGCCAGGCGTGGACGCCGAGCTGCCCGCCGTCGTCGAGATCGACGGGAGCCCCCGGCAGATCCAGCTCCGACCGCAGGTCGAGTTCTACTTCGAGGAGGGAGAGCTGGCCGAGGCGATGTGACCGCCGGCCGACCGGGCCGAGCGGGCGTCAGCCCTTCACGGCGCCGGCGGTCAGGCCGGAGACGAGGCGGCGCTGCACGATCAGGAAGAAGACGAGCACCGGCAGGGTGAACAGGCTCGAGGCCGCCATGGTGCCGCCCCAGTCGGTGCCGAACGCGGTCTGGAACGTGCTGAGCCACACCGGCAGGGTGAACTTGGTGGCGTCGCGCATCATCACGAACGCGTACAGGAACTCGTTCCAGGCGGTGACGAACGCGAAGATCGAGGTCGCCACCATCCCCGGCGCGAGCAGCGGGAACACCACGCGCATGAAGGCCTGGAAGCGCGAGGCGCCGTCCACCATGGCCGCCTCCTCCAGCTCGCGCGGGATCGACAGCACGAAGCCGCGCAGCGTCCAGATGGTGAACGGCATGGTGAAGATGAAGTAGATCAGGATCAGCGCCGGGAGCTGGTTCAGCAGGTCGAGCTGTCGCAGCACGATGAAGAACGGGATCAGCAGGGCCTCGAACGGTGCCGCCTGCACGACCAGCACCATCGCCATGTACGCCTTGCGGCCGCGGAAGTTGAAGCGCCCCACCGCCAGCGCGGCCAGCACCGCGATCACCAGCGACAGCAGCACCGCGCTGAGCGTGACCAGCAGGCTGTTGCGCAGGTAGTACCCGAAGTTGGGGCGGTGGACCGCGGTGATGAAGTGCTCCAGCGTGAACGGCACCGGCAGCCAGTGCGGCGTGTAGCTGAGGATGTCGTTGGACGGCTTGAAGGCGGTCGCGAACATCCAGTAGACGGGGAAGGCGAAGAACGCCAGCGCGGCCACCCCCGCCAGGTTGGTCAGGGCCCGGCGCACCGACCTCCGGCCCCACCGACCCCTCCCGGGCCCCCGGCCCGTCACAGGTCCTCCTGCGTGCGCAGCATGTTGCGGATGTACAGCGTCAGCGCGAGCACCAGCATGACCACCATCACCATCGAGATCGCGGCGGCCCTGCCGAAGTGGCTGCCGGCGATCCCCTCCAGGTACGCGTAGATGCCGAGCGTCACCGTCTGCCGGTCCGGGCCGCCGTGGCGGACCAGCCAGATCTGGGTGAAGACCTTGAAGTCCCAGATGATCGACAGGAAGGCGGTGACCATGAACAGGGGGCGCAGCGTCGGGAAGATCAGCGACGTGAACGTGCGCCAGGCGCCGGCGCCGTCCACCCGGATGGCGTCGTACAGCTCCCGCGGGATGGCGGTCAGGCCCGCGTAGAGCGTCAGGGCGACGAAGGGGACGGCCTGCCAGACGATGATCAGCACGATGATCGCGAAGGTGGACAGGCCGGTCGCGAACCAGCTGTGGTTGGTGAAGCTGCCCACGCCGCTCTTGGTGAGCACCCAGTTCACCACGCCGAACTGGGTGTCGAACAGCCACTGCCACACCACCGTGGCGGTCAGCGCCGGCATCGCCCAGGCAAGCACCAGGCTGACCGACACCAGCAGGCGCATGAGCCTGCCAAGCCGGTCGAGCAGCAGCGCGACCAGGGTCGCCAGCAGCATCGTCAGCACCACGCACACGGCGGTGAACACCACCGTCCGCACCAGCGTCGACCAGAAGAACGAGTCGGCGAAGATCGTGCGGTAGTTGGCCAGCCCCCGGAACACCGTCTTGCGCTGGATCAGCTCGGCCAGGTCGAGCTTCAGGAAGGAGATCCTGACCACCTGGTAGAGCGGGTACCCGAGCAGCCCCACGAAGGCCACGATGCTGGGCAGGATCAGCAGGTACGGCAGGGCCCGGGCTCGTCGCCCGGGCCGTGCCGTGCCTGGTGCGGGCCCCGCGGCGGGCGTGGTGCCGACCGTCGCGGGCGCTGTCACCGAATGCTCCTCGGGATCGCTAGGAGGCGGAGGCCATCTTCTGGCCGATGAGGGCGCTCGCCTCCTTGGCCGCCTGGTCGACGCTGGCCTTGCCGGACAGGATCCTGGTCATCATGTCCTTGAGCGGGTTCTGGCCCGCCTCCACCGCAGCCCAGCTCGGGTCGTTCGGGGTGATCTGGCCGTTGGCCGACGACTTCACCATGGCGCCGAGCAGCGGGTCGTTGCCGAGCACGGTCTGGCCGAGGTTGGCCGACGCGGGGATGGCGCCGTTCTCCTTGGCGAGGCGCGTCTGGTACTTCTCGGAGAGCATCAGCTTGACCCAGTCGTAGGCCAGGTCCTTTTGCAGGCTGCCGGCCGGGATGGCGAGGTCGGAGCCGCCGAGGAACACCGGCGCGGTCTGGCCGGCCGTGTGGCTCGGGATCGGGAAGGTGCCGATCTTGCTCTTGAGGGCCTTGTTGGCGGCGATCGTGCTGTTAACCTCCCACGGCAGGGCGATCATCATGCCCACGTTGCCCTTGGCGAAGACCTCGGACTGCTGCGGGGTGGCCTCGTCGGCGTCGGCGGGCGCCTTGGAGATGGCCTTGTAGATCTGCTCGTAGGCGCGGATGCCGGCGATCGCCTGGGGCGTGTCGAGGGCGCCCTGCCACTTGTCGCCGCTCTTGGTGGCCAGGTCGCCGCCCTGGTCCCAGATCATCGACGCGAGCACGTACCAGGCCTGGCCCGGCAGGTACAGCGCCATGAACTTGGAGTTGCCGCTGTTGGCGGCCGCGAGCTTCTGGCCGTCCTGGACCCACTGGTCGATCGAGGTCGGGGCGCTGCCGATGCCGGCGGCCTTGAACAGGTCGGTGCGGTACACCACGAAGCGGTTGGCCGAGTAGAAGGGCACCGCGAACTGCTTGCCGTCCCACTGGCCCGATTCGGTCATGCCCTTGAGCCAGTTCTGGTTGCCGAGGTCGGAGACCTTGTTCGAGAGGTCGAGCAGGCCGCCGGAAGCGGCGAACTTGGCGCTCTGGGTGTTGCCCAGCTCGATCACGTCGGGCGGGGTGTTGCCGGCGAGGGCGGTGGTGAGCTTGTCCTGGATGCCGTTCCACTGCTGGACCTGGTAGCTCACGGTGGTGCCGGGGTGCGCGGACTGGAACTCCGCGTTCAGGTCCGCGACGAGCTGCTTGGGCGCGGAGCCGTCCATCAGCCACACCGTGAGGGTCTTGCTCCCACCACCTGCCTGCGTCTGCTTCGAGCCACCGCCGGAGCTGGAGCAGCCGGCAATGACCAGCGCCGCGATCACCGCGATCGCGGCAACGTAGCGTCGTTTCACGCGAAATCCTCCTCAAGGCCCGTTCACCGGGGCCCCCGTTGTGACCCACCGAGGCTCCCCGGCCCCTCCGGGACGGCCGCTGGAAAACCTGTTGTGGAGAGAGACGTTGCACCGGAGCTGGCGCCACTTCCTCCGGTCGCGCACAGAGTGGCATAGTCCACTTTCCATGTCAATGGCCGACCGGCCCAATGGCCGCTGGACCTTGCCCGACCTTGTACAGTAGTGGACTAGTCCACACTGAGGGGGTGCGGTCCATGCGGGCGAGCCGTCGGAGCGAGCTGGTGTCGTCGCTGCCCTCGAGCCTTTCCGACCAGCGACGCAAGGGAGCCGAGCTGCAGGAGATCCTCGAGAGCTTCGTGGCCGTCCTGCAGCCCGGCGCCGTGCTGCCCTCCGAGCGGGGGCTCGCCAGGCGCTACGGCGTGGCCCGTGCCACCGTGACCCAGGCGGTCGACGCGCTCGCCGCCAAGGGGCTGGTCTACCGCGTCCACGGCAGCGGCACCTTCGTGGCCGAGCCGAAGTTCCTCCAGCCCGAGACCCTCACCTCGTTCACCGAGGACATGCGGGCGCGGGGCATGACCCCGGGCTCGCTCGTGCTCGCCCAAGAGGTGCTGCCCGCCGGCGCGCTGGTCGCCAGGCACCTCGAGCTGGTGACCGGCACGCCGGTGGTCCACTTCCACCGGGTGCGCACCGCCGACGGCGGGCCCATGGCCGTCGAGCGCACCTACCTGCCGGCGAGCCGCTTCCCCGGCCTGGAAGCCGTCGACCTGGCCGGCCGCTCGCTGTACGAGGCGCTCGCCTCGGGCTGGGGCGTGCCCGTCGCCGTCGCCGACCAGTGGGTCGGGGTGGCGCGGCTCACCCCGGACGACGCAAGGACCCTGCACGTCGCCCCGGCCGTGCCCGCGCTGCTGTTCCAGCGCGTCACCCGCGAGGGCTCCGGCGCCATCATCGAGTACGTCCGCGCCCTGTACCGCGGCGACCGCTACGAGCTGCACACCCGCCTCGAGCGCGCCGAGCTCTCCCCCGGGCAGGCCGAGCCCGCGGGCGGTCCCGACGGCGGGCGCTGAATCAAGCGGGCTGGAGGCGCTCGAGGGCGGTGACGAAGCCCTCGCACCAGGTCGGGAACTGGGCCACGCCGTCGAGCAGGACGTCGACGGGGACCGCCGCGCGCACCGCCATGGCGGCCTGGTGGATCCATTCGCTGGCCAGCGGCGCGACCGCCCACGCGCCGAGCAGCACCCGCCGGCGGCGGTCGGCCACCAGCCCCAGCTCGCCGCGCGGCTCGCGCTCGTAGGTCCAGGGCCGCGACAGCGACGCGGCCAGGTCGACCGTGGCCGTGGCCACGTCGTGGCCCTGCTCGCGCGCCTGCGCCTCGGTCAGCCCGACGGCCGCCAGCTCCGGGTCGGTGAACACCACCCGCGGCACGCCCTGGTAGCTCGCCCCGCGCGGGCTGCCGAGCAGGTTGGAGGCCACCACCCGCCCCTGGTACTTGGCGATGTGGGTGAACAGCGCCACCCCGGTCACGTCGCCGACCGCCCAGACCCCCTCGGCGACCCGGCAGCCGCCGTCGACCGGCACGCCGCGCCTGCCGGGCTGGACGCCGACGGTCTCAAGCCCCAGGCCCGCCGCGCGCGGCGTGCGGCCCGCGCCCACCACCACCACGTCGGTGACCACGGTGGAGCCGTCGTCCAGCTCCACCGCGGCCGCGCCGTCGCGCCTGGACGCGCGGACGACGCGGCGCCCGGTGCGCACCTCCACGCCCTCGCGCACCAGCGCCTCGCGCACCAGCGCGCCGACCCGCGGGTCCTCACGGTTGATGAGACGGTCGGCCGACTGCACCAGCGTCACCCGGCAGCCGAAGCGGGCGAGGAACTGGCCGAGCTCGAGCCCCACCGGCCCGCCGCCCACCACCACGGCCCGTCCGGGGATCTCGCGGACCTGGGTCGCCTCGCGGTTGGTCCACACCTCGACCTGGTCGAGGCCCTCGACCGGAGGGATCACCGGGTCGGAGCCGGTCGCCAGGACCACGTCCCTGGCGGTCAGCGTGCGCCCGCCGACGTCGACCCGGCCAGGCCCGGCCAGCCGGCCGCTGCCCCGGAGCACCAGCGCGCCCTTGTCCTGGTACTGCTTGACCTGCCTGGCGTCGTCGAGGTGGCGGGTCATCTCGTCGCGCCAGGCGGCGGTGGCCGGCCAGTCCAGCGCGGGCAGGCCGACGCCCGCGGCCTTGCCGGCCTCGGCGCGCACCTCGGGCGGGCGCAGCAACGTCTTGGACGGGATGCACGCCCAGTAGGCGCACTCGCCGCCGATCAGCTCCCGCTCCACCACGGCGACCCGCCGTCCCGCCTCCAGCAGCTTCCAGGCGACCACCTCACCGCCGGGCCCCATCCCGATCACGATCGCATCGAAGGTGTCGGCCATCAGGTCCTCCTCGCTCGGTCCTCGGACGCAGGACGGGTACCTCAGCGACGGGTACCTTACCGGACGCCCCGCCCGCCTGGCGCCGCATCCCCCGGGGCACGGCTCAGGCGGACACGTCGCTGGAGCTGAAGCGGGACCAGGCGAGGCTCAGGAACAGCCCCACGTAGGCCGCCTGGGTGGCGAGGCCGAGGAGCAGGTCGCCGCTTGGGACCGGCTCGCGCAGCAGGTCGCCGAAGGCCAGCCAGCGATGGCTGAACAGGTACGGGTGGACCGCGCTGACCTGCGGGATCGAGTCGAGCACCTGGCTGATGATGCTGATCGTCAGCGTGGCCGCCATGGCGCCCACCGGGACCTCGGTGAGCGTCGAGGCCAGCAGGCCGATGGCGGCGAGCCCCGCCATGGACACGGCCACGTACAGGGCGACCAGCAGCGTGCGCAGCAGCGCCTCGGAGAGCGCGATGGTGGTGCCCGACAGCAGGGTGACCCGGCCGACCGGGAACAGCGCGAAGCCGGTGAGCACCCCGGCCGAGGCCACCACCAGCACCGCCACCAGGCAGAACACCAGCACGGCGGTGTACTTCACGGCCAGCAGCCGCCCCCGACGCACCGGCGCGACCAGCAGGTAGCGCAGCGTGCCGAGGTTGGCCTCCCCCGCCACCGCGTCGCCGGCGACCACCGACACCGCCATGGGCAGGAACAGCGGCAGGACCACGATCAGGGCGGTGAGCGACAGGAACAGCCCGTTGCCGGCGATCCGGTCGATGAACTGCGGCCCTTCGCCGGGATCGGGGGAGGCCGACGACAGCTTGATCGCCGTGCCGATGAGCACTGGGACCAGGGCCAGGACGGCGAGCAGCACGAGGTTGCGCCGGCGGCGGAAGACCATGCCCAGCTCGGAGCGGAGCAGGCGGCCGACCGTGCGCCGCGGCGCGGTCGCGCCGGGCGCCGCGGGCGCCGGGACCTGGCCCGCCGCCGTGCCGCGCTCCAGCGGCGGGCTACTCGTCGACATCGAATCCCTCCCCGGTCAGCGACACGTACGTCTCCTCCAGCGAGGGGCGCCGCACGGCGAGCCCGCGCACCGGCACCCCGGCCTCCACCAGCGCGGCGCAGGCCCGCTCCGGCGCAACGCCGTCGAGGACCGCCTCGGCCGCCTGGCCGTCCGGCGCCGCACCCGGGCAGCCGAGCCGGGCGAGCACCGCCGCGGCGCGCTCGGGCTCGGTGGTCTCCACGCGCAGCCGCGGCTCGGCGCCGGCGCCGAGCTCCGCCAGGGTGCCGTGGGCCACCAGGTGGCCGCTGCGCATGACGCCGGCGTGGGTGCAGATCTGCTCGACCTCGCTGAGCAGGTGCGACGACAGGAACACCGTGGCGCCCTCCTGCGCCAGCTCGCGGACCAGGGCGCGCACCTCGCGGGTGCCCTGGGGGTCGAGGCCGTTGGTGGGCTCGTCGAGGACCAGCAGATCGCGCGGCTGCAGCAGGGCGGCGGCCAGGCCCAGCCGCTGCCGCATGCCGAGCGAGTAGGCGCGGTAGCGCTTGCGGGCGGCGGCCGCCAGCCCGACCCGCTCCAGCGCCGCGCCGATGCGCCGGCGGGTGGTGCGCGGGTCGGCGAGGCGGTCGGCCGCGTCGAGGCGCTCGAGGTTGGCCCAGCCGCTCAGGTAGGGGTGGAAGGCGGGCCCCTCGATGAGCGCGCCGACCCGGCGGAGCACCTTGGAGGCACCGCCCGGCATGGGCTCGCCGAGCACCTCCCAGGTGCCCCGCGTCGGCACGACCAGGCCGAGCAGCATGCGGATGGTGGTGGTCTTGCCCGAGCCATTGGGCCCGAGGAACCCGAACACGCTGCCCCCCGGCACGGCCAGGTCGAGGTCGGCGACCGCCACCTGGCCGCCCCGGAACCGCTTGGTCAGGCCGCTGGCGACCAGAGCGGTGCCGCCCGTGCCGCCCGTGCCGCTCACGGGGTCACCCCGGCGAGCGGCCTGGCGGCCGACAGCGGCTGGCCGGCGGCCTGCTGGACGGCCTCGGGCGTGACCGCGCCCGCATACAGCAGCCCGCCGTCGGTGAGCAGCACGGTCAGCAGCGTGGTGCGCAGCAGCCGACCGTGGCCGAAGGCGCCCTGCACCGGTGTCGCGGCCCGGAGCAGCCCGCGCAGCGCCGCCACGCCGTCGGCGCCGGCGGGTCCGGTGGGTCCGGTGGGTCCGGCGGTGCCGGCGGCCGCGCCCACGTTCACGTCGCGGACGACCAGCACGGAGGTCCAGCCGGAGCCGAGCACGGCCGGGCCGTCCGACGGCGCGGTCCGCTCCCGGGGTGCGCGCTGCCGGTGGTCAGGGGCGCCGGCGCTCTCCGGGCGCTTGCCGGTCACCCTGGCGCCGGGCGGCGGGGTGAAGCCGAACACCTCGTCCGCGGGCGCGCGGAACTGGACCTGGGTGAAACCGACCTCGAAGGCCGGGTCGGACCTTCCCCTGGCGAGCACCTGCACGCGCAGCGGGACCTTGGTCAGGCCGTCGACGGTGAGCACCACCGAGTCGATCAGCGACCGCTGGTCCTTTGGGCGGAGCCGGAGCTGGTAGGCGTCCCGCCCCGCCACCCGGGCATTGCGCTCCACCTGCACCTCGGTGCTCGGGGTGACGGCGGCCAGCACCTGGCGGGCGGCCTCCTGCGGGGTCAGCGCGGGCGCGAGCCCGTCCGCGGTCCCGGGCGGTCGCTGCGGCGCCTCGGCCCTGCCCGCACCGGTCAGGTCGTAATGCGTGACCGCGTTGCTCTCGCTCGAGTAGATCCAGAGGTCCTGGCGGTCGCGGATCACGTCGGACTCGGCGAGCGAGCCGGTGACCGCCAGGCGGGCGCGGTCCTCGCCCTTGAGCCACACGCGGACGGTGTGCGAGCCGGACACCAGGCCGGTCAGGGACGCGCGGCCCCTGCCGCCGAGCGAAGGCAGCTCGGGCAGGCCGAGCCGGGCGGTCTCGACCACCGTGCCGGACAGTCCGGGGACCCTTGCCTGGCTCACGTCCGCCAGCAGCGCCTCGGCCGTTCGCGGCGGCAGCGACGGCGTGGCGCTGTCCGAGCGCGACGCGGACGCCAGCGCGACGCCCCCGCCCACGACGGCCACCACCGCCAGCGGCACGAGCCAGCGGAGCGTCCTCGGGCGGGCGGAGAGGAGGTTCATGCCATACCTTCTTTCTGGAGCCTCTTTCCGGAGCTTCCCCGAGCCCTTGGTGGAGCCTGGTGGGGCAAGCCTGCCGGGACCCGCCTGAGGTGCCGCTGAGACCGGCTGAGAGAGCTCTCAGGGAAACCGGGCTGTGCGGGGGCGGGACGTGCGCGTGCTGGTGGTCGAGGACGAGGTCCGTCTGGCGGAGGCGCTGCAGCTCGGCCTGCGGGCCGAGGGCTTCGCCGTGGAGGTGGCCCATGACGGCGAGCTGGGGCTGCACCTGGCCACCGAGCGCGAGTACGACGTGGTGGTCCTGGACGTGATGCTCCCCAGGCTCAACGGCTACCGCGTGTGCCAGCGGCTGCGGCGGGCGGGCAACTGGGTGCCGGTGCTGGTGCGGCGGGGCGCCCCGGCACGGCCGACCGTGCTGCTGGCCGGGGACCTGAGCCTCGACCCGGCCCGGCGCGAGGTGCGGCGCGACGGCCACGGCATCGACCTCACGCCACGGGAGTTCTCCCTGCTGGAGTACCTCATGCGCCACCGCGACGAGGTGGTGCCCAAGCAGGACATCCTCGAGCACGTCTGGGACGCGCACTACGACGGCGACCCCAATGTCGTCGAGGTCTACGTCGGCTACCTGCGCCGCAAGATCGACGCGCCGTTCGGGCGCCGCTGCATCCAGACGGTGCGCGGGGCCGGCTACCGGCTGGTCGGGACCGGTGGCTGAGCGGCGGCGCCTGCGCGGCTGGTGGCAGCGGCGCAGCCTGCGCGCCCGGCTCACCCTGCTCGCCACCCTGGTGGTGGCGGCGGGGCTTGCCGCCGGTTCGCTGCTGCTGCTCGGCAGCCTCGGGAAGTCGCTGGTGGCGACGCTGGACTCGACCGCCAGGCAGCGGGCCGAGGACGTGGCCAGCCTCGCCGACCAGGGGCGCGTGCCCGACCCCATCCCGGTCGCCGGCGCCGGGGCGGTGCTCGTCCAGGTGGTCGACGCCAAGGGCGGGGTGCTGGCCGCCTCGGTCGGCAGCGACCGCGCCGTGCCGCTGCTGGGGCCCGCGGAGCTCGCCGAGGCCCGCGACCGCAGGCCGCGCTCCCTGGACGGCAGCCGCGTCGGCGAGCACGAGCCGCTGCGCGTGATCGCCTGGCCGGCCGGCACGGCGCGCGACCCGGTGACGGTGATCGCGGCCGTCTCGGTCTCCAGCGTCGCCGACAGCCTGCGCATCGTCGGGGTGGCGCTGTCGCTGGGCGGCCCGCTGCTGCTGGCGCTGTTCGCCGGCATCGCCTGGGTCACGGTCGGCTGGACCCTGCGACCGGTCGGCGCGCTGCGCCGCGGGGCGGAGGAGATCACCGGCACGGGCGAGGACCGCCGCCTGCCGCTGCCCGCCGCCCAGGACGAGATCCACCGCCTCGGCGCCACCCTGAACCGCATGCTCGACCGGCTCGAGGAGGCCGGGCGCCGCCAGCGCGGCTTCGTCGCCGACGCCGCCCACGAGCTGCGCAGCCCGCTCGCCAGCATGCGCGCGCAGCTCGAGGTCGCCGTGCGGCACCCCGAGCTGACGAGCTGGCCGCTGCTGGCCGCCAATGTGCTCACCGACACCCTGCGCCTGGGCCGCATGGTCGAGGACCTGCTGGCGCTGGCCCGGCTCGACGAGCGCCGCGGCCCGGCCGCCACGCAGGACCTGGACGTCGGCGAGCTGGTCCGCGAGGTCGCCGTCCGGCTGCCGGCGGCCGGGACCGAGCTGCGCCTGGATCTGGACGGCGGCGTGCGGGTCCGCGGCGACCCGGAGGCGCTGGGCCGCGTGGTCCAGAACCTGCTGGACAACGCGCTGCGCTACGCGGAGCGCCAGGTGGAGGTCTCGGTGCGGGCCGAGGGCGGGCTCGCGGTGCTGGCGGTGGCCGACGACGGGCCCGGCATCCCGGCCGCCGACCGCGACCGGGTGTTCGAGCGCTTCACCCGCCTGGACGACGCTCGCGGCCGCGATCTCGGCGGCGCTGGCCTGGGGCTGGCGATCGCACGCGAGATCGTGCGGGCGCACGGCGGCGAGGTCACCGCCGAGGCGGCCGCCCCGGGGGAGGGTGCCGCCGGGGAGGGTGCGCCCGGGGCGCGGCTGGTGGTCCGGCTGCCGGCGGCGCCGGACCCGCCGGGGGCCGGCTCCGGGCGGAGCCGGCCCCCGCTCGCCTGGGACCAGGCGGGAGCGCCGTGAGCGCTACGGCTCGACCTGGCTGATCCTGGTCGACCAGTTCGCCAGCGTCGTGCGGGTGCGGCCGCAGCTCGTGTCGGCGAGGTACTGGGGACGTGGACGTCACCGGTGACCGCGGCGTTGCGCAGGGTCACGTAGCCGGCGCTCGGGAACGTCGTGCCGCCGACCAGGGTGAAGGCCATCACGCCCCGGCCGCTCGGCAGCACGGCGACCGCCGGGCAGTTGACGTTGCTGCCTTCCACCCCGACGTAGCCCTGGCCGGTCACCGCCGGGGCGGCGGGGTCGACCACGAACCAGGCGCTCGCGGCCTTGAGGTTGCCGTTGACGCGGGCGATCGTGTCCAGCGCCCCGTACAGCTTCCCGCCGGCGAGCCAGGTCTGCTGCATGCGGCTGTCGTTGGAGTCCAGGGGACCCTCGACCTCGCGCACGGGCGACGGCCCGATCCCCGCCAGGCAGGTGCTGACGATGCAGTCGCGCAGCGGCACGTTGCCGGCCCGCTGCTCCGACAGCGGCGGCACGCCGTAGGTCTCGGAGCCGATGACCGCGCTGGACAGCACCAGCGCCGGGCTGGCCGAGTCGAGCGACGCGGTGTTGGTGAGCTTCCAGAAGCCGAGGCGGTCGGCCATCCCCGCGGCGTTCAGGGTCTCCTCGGCCGCGTTCGACTGCAGGAAGTACTCTGTGCCGTTGTCCTGGGTGGCGAACTCCGCCGGGTTGGACTGCGCGGGCCACACCGTGAAGCTCGGAGTGCCGTCGCCGAGCGTCGGGCTCTCGAACTGCACGAGGTTGACGACGGACGCGCCGGCGGCCAGGGCGGCCTTGGAGAACGAGTAGATCTGCGCGCCGTTGTAGCCGTTGCCGAACAGGCCCGGGCTGTCGGTGAGCGGGTACTCGTTGGTGGTGAGGTGGATCCCGAACTTGTCGGCGCCGATGTGCGGGTAGTCGCCGATGCAGGGGCAGCCGACGTGGGTCGGGGTGCCCTGGGTGCCGTCGTCCTGGACCGGCAGGCGGTAGATGGTCCAGCCGCCGAGCGGGCTGCTGGTCTGCGAGACCGCGAGGTCGAGGTGGTTGGGGCCGAGCAGGGCCCCGGCGGTCGTGACCTCGATCGTGAGGACGACGTGGTAGGAGCGGTTGGTGGCCGCGTCGAACAGGCACGACGGGTCGGTGATCTCTGGCCCGATGGCGTTGCCGTGGGCGCGGTCGACCGCCGGGGGGTAGCCGTAGGATGGTCTCCAGCACGAAGCCGTTGCCGGCGCACAGGCCCTGGTCGGGCGGCTCGAGGCTGAACTGGTTGCCGTTGTTGGCGGTGCGCTGGTCGAAGTGGTCCAGGCCCTGGAACGAGCGCTGCAGCCCCGGGAGGCCCTGGACCCGCAGCCCGGCGACGTCGGGGATGGCCAGACCGGCCGCCTCAGCGCGCAGGGGGGCCGTGTGCGCGGTCGGCCGGACCGACAGGCTGCTGCCGGCGGCTTTCTTCTGCTTGCCGGCTGCGAGGGTGCCGCCGTGCCGGGCTATTGAGGGCGGCGGAGGGCGCGCACGACCTCGCGGACGGTCCCCCCGACGGCGCCCGCCAGCATCACGCCGCCCGGCAGCGCCCAGAACAGCTCGTAGGCCAGGACGAGCGCGGACGCCCGGTCCCGCCGCAGGACCGCGTACCCCCCGTACACGAGCCCGACCGCGAGGCCGGCGAGGAACAGCCAGTCCCGGTGCAGCGGCCGGTCGAACACCCAGAAGGCCCGTGCCCGCTCCGCCGTCGGAGGATCACTCATGGCGCATCGCCCCGATCGTACCGGTAGAATGCGCCGGCCGTAGCGGGGCGCGGCGCGAGGAGCACGCATGCCACAGTTCCGGTTGGGCGACACGGGGCAGGCGGGACAGGCGGCAGGGCACGAGCTGGTCCGGTTGATGGCTCGGGAGGAGATCGAGCGTGCGAGCAGCGGCAACCCCCTCGCGGTGGACTGGCGCTTGGCCAAGGCGACCTACCGCCGTGCCTATCGCGAGCTCGGCGTGGTGCTCAACTCGTCGGTGGAGGAGCTCGACCGCCTCGACGAGTACATCTACCGGCCGCTGCGGGACGTCGCGTTCCTGACCGCGCGGTCGCTCGACGACGAGATCGGAGCGCAGGAGGCCGCCGGGCTGCCGGCGCAGCGCGCATTCCAGGAGACGGCCGACGACTGGGTCGAGGGCTTCGCCATGCTGCTGGTCTCCGAAAAGCAGGAGGCGCGGCCCGACGACCTCTTCCAGCTCGCGGACGCCGGCACGGGCGCGGCGCTCGCCCGCCACACGTCGTTCCCCTACCGGCTCGATCTGCTCTGGCGCGCCCGCGACGCGGCCGCGCGCGGGCGGCTGCGGCTGGCGCAGGACCCCGGCCTCGCCCAGGGCCACGAGCGGAGCATGGCCGTGCGCAGGGAGCTGTTCAGCCGCTGCGACACGGATTTCCTCGGCCCGGGCCACCGGGAGATCACGCGGGTGGTCCTCGTCACCTCGCTGATGGTCGCCGACGACGTCCAGAGCCGCGCCCGCCGCTACGGCGGCGACGGCTTCCGGCCGCTCTGCCACGAGGTCCTCGACCAGTTCAGGGCCGTCACCGCCAGGCTGGTCGTGGACGGCTGACGGGCTCGGCGTGGCCGGCGTAGTCGGCGTGATCGGCGTGGCCGGGGTTCTCGGGGTCCGGCTCGAACATTGAGCCGCCGCTGGCTGCCGCTGGCCGGGCCGGCCGTGGAAGCGGGCCCGGGCGGGGCGCCATCGCCAGGAACGAGTGCTGGTGGGCCTTGAGCCGCTTCAGGTCGGTCGCATCGAAATACGGGCGCAGCCTCGGATCTCCGACCACCCGGCGGTAGAAGTCCTCGACCGCCGCGGCGAATGCCCGCCTGCCGCCGAGCGCTCCGTACATCCCCGCCATGCGCGCCCTCCCCGATGGCCAGGTCACCACGCGAACCGGACTTTACCGCAGAGCCGGGGCGGAGCGGTAAACAGCGCGGGAACCGGGCGTCAGGGCCGCTCGGACCCCGGCGTCGGCGTCAGGTCCGCAGCAGGCCGGTGGAGACACGGGCGGGCGGCGCTTCACGGGGCACCCAGCGGCCGCGCGCCATCACCCTGACGACCTCGAGGTCGTCGTCGAGCACCACCAGGTCGGCGGCCTTGCCGGGCGCGACCGAGCCCACCCGGTCGTCGATGCCGACCGCTCTGGCCGGGGTCCAGGAGGCGGCGGTCACCGCTTCCTCGACCGGGATGCCGACCTCGACGACGGCACGCCGGAGGGCCGCGGCCATGGTGAGCGTGGAGCCCGCGATGGTCTCGCCGTCGGCCAGCCTGGCGACGCCACCGCGGACCCGCAGGGGCACCCGCCCGAAGCCGTAGCCGCCGTCCGGCATCCCCGCCGCGGCGATGGCATCGGTGACCAGCGCGACCCGCCGGGCGCCGGCAACCTGGAACACCAGCCGCACGACCTCCGGGCGCAGGTGCACGCCGTCGTTGACGAGCTCGCAGACGACCTCGTCGCGGCTGAGGGCCGCGCCGACCGTGCCGAGGTTGCGGTGGTGCAGGCCGCGCATGGCGTTGAACAGGTGGGTGCTGACGCGGACGCCAGCGTCGACGGCCGCGGTGGCCTCCTCGAAGCCGGCATCGGTGTGGCCCATGGCCGGCACGGCGCCGGCGCCGGCGACCCGGCGGACGAGATCGAGGCCGCCGGGCCGCTCCGGCGCGACGGTGACCATGCGGGCGTGTCCGCGGCACGCCTCCAGCAGGCGCTCCATGACGGCGGCGTCCGGCTCGCGGATGGCGTCGGGGTCCTGGGCGCCGCTCCGCTTGCGGCTGATGAACGGGCCTTCCAGGTGGATCCCTGCCAGGCTCGGCCCCAGCGGCCCCTCGGCGGCGCCGGCCACGGCCGCGGCGCTGGCCAGCATGCTCTCCAGCGGCGAGGTGGCGATGCTGGCGAGCATGCTGGTGGTGCCGTGGTCCAGGTGGAACCGGACGGCGCGCCCGAGCTCCTCCACGTCCGTGCTGGAGAGCCAGGCGCCGCCGCCGCCGTGGACGTGGATGTCCACGAAGCCGGGCACGAGCCAGGCGCCGCCGAGGTCCTCGCGCGCCGCGCCGTCGCCCTCTGGTGGACGGCCCTGCCCGACCGCCAGGATCCTGCCGCCCTGGACGCTGACCCAGCCGGGCCGCGCCGTCCCGGCCGGCGTCACCACCCGCGCGCCGGCGAGGACCAGGACGGCGCCCTCCGAGCGAGGCTCCTGGGCGTGCGCGTGCATGACTCGAACCTCGCTCTCCCAGGCTCGCCGGACCCCCCCGGGCACTTCGGACCCTGACGACGGCGATGTGGCCTAGTCCACTTTCATCAAACCACAGGTCCCGACGGCATGTCGAGCCTCGGCCCGCCGGCTCAGCCGCTGTCCTTCTGCTTCATGATCACGTCGACCGCCAGGCACGACGCGACCGCCAGGCTCCGCAGCGGGTCACCGAGGGCTGCGCTCACCTCCACGACGTAGTTGTCGGCGTCGGTGAACAGCTCCCGGAGCCCGGCCCACTTCTTGGTGACCCTGGCGACCTCCTGACCGCCGGCGTCGACCACGGCGAAGTCCTTGGCGCGCCAGTTCTGCGCCCTGACCTCGCCCAGCGGCCGGCCGCCGGGGTCCGCCAGGCGGAAGCGCGCCTTGCCGAGGCGGATCTGCTTGGCGATGGTGCCCAGCTCGGCGCCGCCGGGGTGCCGGACCGAGCAGACCCGGCGGAACCACGGCTTGTGGAGCACCAGCTCGACCCGCCCGCTGGCGTTGACGAAGTGGAGCGTGATCGGCAGCGCCACGTCCAGATCGCTGAACAGCCGCAGCAGGAACGCCAGCGGCGACTGCCTGGCCTGCTGCACCGAGCCGACCGGCCGGCCGTGCTGGTCGTAGACGCGGTACTCGTTGCGCAGCTCGACGAGCTTGAGCTTCTGGTTCACCACGAGCACCGGCTCGGCGAGCATCGAGGGGGAGCCCTGCTGGGGCTCTGGCTGATACATCGGTCCTCCCTTGGCGCGCCGGAACGAGAGAGCTGCCGCACGCCGGCCTGAGCCTACACGGCGCCGGGTTGGATCAGGCCGCCGCCATGGCGGGTCGTCGCTCAGGGCCTGGTCGTCTCGGCGGTGGACAGGACCAGCGTGGGCACGGCTCCGGGGCTCGCTCCCAGGGTCTCCATGGCGGCACCGGCCGCCCGCACCGCCTCGCCGGGCGTCGCCGCGCTCGCGACGACCTGGCCGTCCACGACCGCGAGGTACCGCGCCGGGCCGCCGCCGTTCGGCTCGACCAGGCGCAGTGCGGCCGCCAGGTCGGCGGACCGCGCGCCGCGCGGCGCCGGCAGGGGCTCGCCGGCGAGGGCGGCGAAATACTGCTCGGTCGTGCGTCGCGGGCGGCGCCGCAGCAGCGCGAAGTGGCCGACGATGACCGGCCCGAGCAGCACCATCGCCGGGACCGGCCGGTTGACGAGGTCCAGCCAGAACCCCATGTCGACCGCGAGCACCACGAGCAGGCAGCCGCCCGCGGCGGCCAGCCCGGCCCGCCGCCCGAACGTCCGCTCCACGACAAGCGTCCACACCGCAATCAGCAGGAGGTCGCCCAGCCCCACGCCGACCGTGCCGGCTCCCCTCCCCCAGCTCACCACCGGGGTCAGCGGGAGCGCCGCGACCCGGTTGAAGAACTCCACCATCGTCGGCGTGACCACTGTGGCGAGCATGTCGTACACCGCGAGCCCCGCCGCCAGCAGGGCGACCTCCCGTGCCTGGATGCCGCTCTGCACCCAGACGTTGGTGACGCCGACCGCGGCCGCCACCATCAGCAGGTTGTTCAGGGCCAGGAACGCCGCCAGGTGCCCGGGGCGGTCCCACAGCCCGAGCCCGAGGTCGGCGGCCACCAGCGCCACTGCGGCGCCCGTCCCCCACGGCCGCCCCAGCAGCGGGCTGAGCGTGAAGTAGAGGACCGCCGTGACGACCGTCGTGAGGACCGCCAGCACCGCGGCGTCCGGGATGTGCAGGTACAGCGGCGGCATGATGACCAGCACCACCGCCATGCCGAGGACGTCCCGCAGGTTGTAGACGCCGATCGGCGGGCGCTCGATGCGCACACGGCGGAAGTAGGCGAGCCCGGCCCCGAGCACGGCGGCGACGTGGGCGAAGACGAGCAGGACCGAGCTCAGCGCAGGCTCCACGTCCCCGTTCCCTCCTCGCGGACGACGGTCGTCTCGTGCAGCAGCGCGCGGGCGAACTCCGCCGGCGGCATGGTCGACGGGTCGTCGTGCAGTTCCAGCTTGCGCAGCGGCAGCCCGCGGTCGGCCGCCCGCCCCTCCAGACGGGCGAGCAGCGCCGGCCCGTTCCGCGGGACCAGGACGTGCAGGTCGTACCCGTCGGCGGCGGGCTGGACGCCGTAGCGGCACGGCAGGGGAACGTCGGGCTCGGCCTCGAGCAGCTCGAGCAGCTCGCGCTGGTACAGGGGGCGCTCACCGCCCGCCGGGCACTGCGCCGCCTTGCCGAGCAGCCGCGAGGTGGCGGGCAGCCGCGCAAGGCCGCAGCCGGGCTCGGTGCCAAGGCGGCGCACCAGGTCGCCGGTGGCCAGCCGCAGGACCATGGTCGTCTCGCGGTAGGGGTAGTACGGCGTGACCACCAGCACGCCGACAGCACCGGGACCGGCCGGCGCGAGCGTCCGCAGCTCGAGCACCTCGACCCGCCCCTGGTCGGTCGCGTGGTGCAGGTGGCCCTCGTCGCACACGATCCCGCCGAGCGGGAAGGTCTCGGTCATGCCGTAGCCGTCGAGCACTGCCGCGCCGAACGCCTCCTCGGCGCGCCGACGCAGCGCGTCGCTCAGGACCTCGCCCCCGCAGAAGATCCGCTCGAGCCCGAAGTCCGCCGCCCGGTAGCCCTGGCGGCCGGCCTCCTGCACCAGCCTCCCGAGGTGGCTGGGGTAGACCGTGATGGCGCTGACCCGCGGCTTCTTGCCGGGGAGGTGCACCGGCGTCGCCAGCCGCGACAGCGTCTCGGCCGGGTCGACCATCCCGATGAGGAAGCAGGCCGCGCCCACCAGCCGGCAGCTCAGCATGGTGTTCTGAATGCCGAGCGCGGCGCGCGAGCCGATGCACACCGCGAGCACGTCGTCCGCGCCGATGGTCGCGTTGACCAGGTAGGAGAGGGCGCTCAGCGCGGCCGCGAGCTCGAGCTCGTAGTCGGAGAACCAGAACGGGGTCGGCGTGGCCGTGGTGCCGGTGGTCCACGCCTGGAAGACCGGGCTGGCCCGGCGGCTGACGAACGCCTCGGGCAGCGAGCGCAGCGCGGATTTCGGGGTGGGAGGCAGCTCCGCGCTCCGGTCCAGGGTCAGGTCGTCGGGGGCGGTCCCCAGCCGGTCCAGCGCCGACCGGTAGTAGAGCGTCTCGTCGTACGCCCTGCGCACGGTCGCCCGCCACCGGCGGGCGTCGGTCGTGCGCTGGACGTCCGGGTCGACGGCCGCTCCGAGCATCTCCTGGATCTGCTCGCGGTCGCCGGTGCCGAACTCGGCGCGCGTCGCCAGGATGTCGCCGACCAGACGGCGGACGTCGTCGACGCGGACGCGCCCTCCGGTCAGGTTCGCCCAGCCGTACCGGAGCTGGCGAAGCGCGGTGTCGAGCACGCGGCGGCCCTCCCAACGGCCCTGACGGACGCTGGCGCCGCGGGCGCCGCACTGCGTGCTGCGTGCGCCGCCCGCGGAAATTACCTGCTCGTCAGGAGCTCTGCACGAATACCACGGCGCAGAAGGAGCTGACCGCGTACTTCAGGTGCTTGCGCGCAGCCTTCAACATCCTGGGCTCCCTTCCGTTACCCGGGAATTGACCGTTCGGCCGGTCCTGACGCCGGTAAGCACACCATGAGGCTGTAACCGCCGGATAACAGCACAGTAACCACCGCTCGGGGGTGCGAAGAGACTATGGAGTTCCGCGTCCTGGGGCCGCTGGAGGTGGGAGCCGGCGCCGCGCCGTTGCCGGTCACCGCCCCCGGCCAGCAGGCCCTGCTGGCCGCCCTGCTGCTCCGCGCCAACCAGGTGGTCCGCACCGAGCGGCTGATCGACGAGCTCTGGGCCTCCGCTCCAGCAGCTCGAGCAGCGGATCCTGGCGGCCGACCCGGAGCTGTCGCCGCCGGCCGCGCCGCGGCGGGCACCGAGCCGGGCCGGCTGGACGCTGGCCGAGCCCCCACGGCAGCTCCCCCCGCCGACCGCCACCTTCACCGGCCGGCAGGGCGAGCTCGACCGGCTCGGGGGGCTACTGGCAGCCGGCGAGCGGGGACCGGTGGTCGTCTGCGCGGTCCACGGCGCCGCCGGGACGGGCAAATCCACTTTGGCGGTCCAGGCAGCCCACCGGGTCGCTGAGCGCTTTCCCGACGGCCAGCTCTACTGCGACCTGCACGGTGCCGTGGCGGGATTGGCGCCACTTGGCGCCCGCGAGGTCCTCTGGCGGTTCCTGCGGGCGTTCGGGGTCCACGGCGACGGCACGCCCCGCGATGTGGATGAGGCCGCGGCGCACCTGCGCTCGGTGGTGGCGGGCAGGCGCGTGCTGCTGGTGCTCGACAATGCCGCCGACGCGGCAGGGGTGCGGCCGCTGCTGCCCGCCAGCCCCGGCTGCGCGGCGCTGGTCACCAGCCGGCGGATGCTCTCGACCCTCGAGGGCGCGACCCATCTGCGCCTGAGCGTCCTCCCCCACCGGCAGGCGGTGGAGCTGCTCGGGCGGCTCGCCGGCGCCGGGCGCGTCCGCGCCGAGCCCGAAGCGGCCGCCTGGATCGCCCGGCTGTGCGGCCACCTGCCCCTAGCGCTGCGGACCGCCGGCGCGAGGCTGGCCGCCCGCCCGACCTGGCCGCTGCACGCGCTGGCCGAGCGGCTTGCCGACCCGGAGACCCGCCTGGACGAGCTCGATTTCGGCGACCTTGCCGTGCGCGCCAGCCTGGAGGTCAGCTACCACTCCCTCCAGTGGGGCCAGGACCCAGGCGGGCGGGCCGCCGCCCGCCTGTTCCGGCTGCTCGGCCTGCTGGACGGCCCGGAGGTGAGCATCGGGGTGATGGCCGCGCTGCTGGACTGGCCGCCCGCGGCTACCGAGGCAGCGCTGGAGCGCCTGGTGGACGTCCACCTCGTGGAGACCCTCGGTCCCGGTCGCTACCGCATCCCCGACCTGCCCCACCTGCTCGCCCGCGAGCACGCCAGGCAGCTCAGCCGGACGGCGGCGCCCCTGGTCGATGGGCTGCTCCAAGCCCGGCCAGGAACTCCGTGACCCGCCGCTCGTGCACCCGGTCGCCCCGGCCCTGGTAGAGCGCCAGCGCCCGCTGGGCCGCCTGGACCGCCCCGCCGCGGTCGCCCGCCAGGTCCAGCACCTCGGCGAGATCGCTCAGCGCCTCTGCCTGGATGTCAGGGGACTGCGTCCGCCGCGACCTTTCGACGGCGTGTTGCGCCAGCTCCCTTGCCTCCTCGAGCCTGCCCCGCCGGGCGAACAGGAGCCCCTGCACCTGCCGCCACCTGGCCTGCGCGCCGGTCTCGGAGGGGACGCTGGCCTGACGGGCGGCCTCGACCGCCTGCTCCGCGTCGGCCTCCCGATCCTGCAGCAGCCGGATCCGGCCGAGCAGCGCCGCGAAGTGCGCGAGCTGGCTCCGGCTGCTCACGATGGCGTGCTCGGCCTCTTCCAGACCTGACGCAAGCACCTCCTCCGCGCGGTCCAGGTCACCGGCGGCCAGCTCGACGGTCGCCTCGGAGAGCACGTCGTTGCCGAGCATCAGCAGGTCCGGGAACTCAGGCTGGATGCCACTGGCCCGCCGCAGCAGCCCGCGCGCCTTGTCGACCTCGCCCTGAAGGGCCGCGATCCGCGCCAGCACACCGAGGCTGCCCGCCTCCATGCTGTACAACCCCCGGCCGCGCGCCTCGGCGACCATGTGTTCGGCCTCCCGGCCGACCTCCTCCAGCGATGCCGGGCTCCAGTACAACACGTACAGGTTGAGGTGGGTGATCTTGGCCTGCAGGCGCGCGTCCTTGGCCTGGAGCGCGAACCGCAGCGCCGTTTCGCAGGCTGCCAGCCCGTCGACAGCCAGCGCCCGCTTGACGTTGAGCTGGGCCGCCAGCCGCCATGCCCTGGCCAGCAGCGGCGCCTCACCGCTCGGCTCCAGCTCGCCGATGATCTGCTCCAGGCGCCGCTGATCCTGCTCCCAATCGCCGGTGTAATGCTGGAACCAGCTCAGCTCCATCTGGCCCAGCTCGGCATGCAGCCGGGTCATGCGGTACTCGCCGGTGCGCGAGGCCGCCAGGATGTCCGCGTACAACTGCGTGGAGCGCGCCGGCTTGGTCATCTGCAGGACCTCGGCGAGGTCGAGCTGTGCCTGCAGCCGCTCCGGCGAGCCCTCCGGCAGCAGCTCGATGGCACGGTCGAGGGCGCTCGCCGCCGTCTGCACCGGCAGGATCCCCTGCGGAATGTAGGCACGCCCCGCTGCCGCATAGTGCAGGCCGGCACGCCGGGCCAGCGCAAGCGTGGCCGTATCGACGTTGCGGCGCAGCTCGAGCCGGTACCGGTACGCCTGCTCCAGGTGGTAGGCGATCCGCTCTGCCATCGTGGCCGCGCCGCGCACCCGCCGCTCCAGCCACTCCGCGTAGCGCTCGTGCAGATCGGCCCGGTCCTGCGGGGTGATGCGCTGGTAGGCGGCATCCCGGTAGCGCACGTGGCGGAACGCATAGCTCTCGTCAGACGGGTCGGACCCCCCCGAAGGCGCGCGGTCTCTCTGCTCCGGCTGATCGAGGAGCTCCTTGCGGAGCAGTTCTTCCAGGGCCTTGGTGACGTCGTCGCGATCCATGCTGGGCGGCAGCGCGCTGGGCAGCAGCGCCTCGATCTCGGACCGCTGGCACTCCAGGCCGACCACGGCCACCAGCCCCAGGATCATGCGCTCGACCTCGTCCAGGCGCCCGAGCCGGGCGGCCAACGCCGCCTGCACCGTCGGCGTCACCCGCAGCACGTCGTCGCCGTCCTGCAAGCTCCAGCGCCCGTCGACGAGCTCGAGATGCCCCTCCTCGATCAGGCTGCGGGTCAGCTCCTCGACGGCAAACGGGTAGCCCTCGGTCGCGCTGCAGATCTGCCCGGTCAGCTCCGAGTCCAGCCCGCCGGCGGGCAGCAGGTAGCCGACGAGCTGCTCAGTCTCCGGCGGGGTCAGCGGAGGCAGCCGCAGGAAGGCCACGTTGGGACCGTCCACGGTGCGCGGCTCGTCCAGCAGCTCCAGCCGGGCGATGCAGATGATGAGGATGGGCGTGCTGGCAAGCGCGCGAGCACCGCCCGGAACGCGTCCTCCGGCTCCCCAGGGTTGTCGGTCAGGCCCAGCAGCGGCTCCAGCCTGGCGATGACGCTCTGGTCGCCGTCGACCATCGCCGACAGCTTGGCGCTGGCCTGCTCGGAGGAGTCGCCCATGGTGATCCCGGCGGCCTGGCGAAGGATCTGCCGGAACGGATGGTAGGTCGTGTAGGAGCCGTAGGGCTTGCACTGGCCGCGCAGCATCCGCGGTGGGAGCCTGCCCGTGCCGATGCGACGCGCGTACTCCTCGACCAGCCGGGTCTTGCCCACACCCGCCTCGCCCAGCACATAGACCAGGTAGCAGCTCTTCTGGCTGACCACCCAGTCATAGGCCCAGCGCAGCAGCGCCAGCTCCTGCCCTCGACCGATCAGCGGCGTGGCGGAGGTGGGAATGCGGGGCCGCAGCCCCACCACGCGCAGCGCGGGCAACGGCGTCTCGATCCCCCTGAGCCGCAGGGGTCCAATGGGCTCAGCTCGGACCACGTCCCGGACGAGCTGATAGGTGGCCTGGCTGATGAGCGTCTGCCCTGCCCGCGCGACGGTCTGCAGCCGCTTGCCGATGGTCGTCAGCGGCGTGACCACCTCGACGCGCACCGGCCAGGCCTCCGGCACTTCCAGCGAGTCGGTGTGGACGGCCGTGCGCAGGTGCAGCTCGACCCGCCAGTCGCTGCGCAACTGCGGGTTCAGCGTGGCGATCGCCTCGTGCAGGTCCAGGGCGGCCAGCACCGCTCGCAGCGCGTCGTCGCCGAAGGGTCGCGGCACGCCGAACAGGGCCATGACCTCGTCGCCGATGCGGTTCTGCACCACCCCGCCGTAGCGGCTGACGACCTTCTCGGCCTCGTGGAAGAACCGGTTCAAGATGGCCTCGGCGGCATTCGCGCCCAGCCCCTCGATCAGCGACGTCGAATCGGCCACGTCGGTGAACAGCACGCTCACCATCTGACGGACCCTCGCCCCCGGCTCGCGCGACGGGTCCAGCTCGGTACCGCAACGGCTGCAGAATCTCGACTCCGGCGAGAGGTTCGCTCCGCATGACCAGCACGTGATTGAGGAGTTCATAGCAGGCCGCACCCCCCTTGCAGAACGCCTCACCAAACGAGCGTTTGCTACCTTGCTCCGCCGGTTCATGGCATTCGAGTAAGCCATCATAGATGACTCGTCCATCCCCGACTGTCAGCCTTGAGACAACCTATAAGGAGGGCTATTGCAGGTTGCCTATTCCCCGTGGTGGCGGCGCACGTCGGCGACGAGCGCGGCGGTGAAGGCGGTGAGCAGTCCGGCGCCGGTCAGGGCGGCCGCCGCGCCGTCGGGCAGGACGGCGGAGGCGACCAGGGCCGCGCCGGCCAGCAGCACCGCGGCGACGGCCGCGGCGATCTTCCAGTCGTCGCCGATGACGAAGTCGTACCAGAAGCGGGCGAAGCCCTTGACGCCCCTGAGGAGGGACGCGGTCGCACTGGGGTCGCGCCCACGTCACACCTCCTCCGGGACCTTGGAGCCCGGCGCCGCCCCCGGCACCGGTGCCTTGCCGTGCAGGGAGGCGAGGGCACGCACCAGCGCGCGGCTGAGCAGGAGCCAGACGACCAGCAGCGCGAGGATGGCGAGATCGCCGCCGGGCCATTCCAGGCTCTGCCCGCCGGCCGCACGATGCCGAGCCCCTCGACCGACCAGAAGGTGCCGAAGGTCGCCAGCAGCAGGCCCACCCCGTACTTCAGGTTGTTTTCGGGGATGCGTGCCAGCGGGCGGTGGGCGAGCGCGCCACCGCCCGGGCGGCCGCGGCCTGGGAGGCGAACGCCTCGTCCTCGTCGTGGAGCGCCTTGAGGCCCGACGAGCGCAGGACCGCCTTGCGCAGCCACTGCAGGCCGAACACCAGCAGCAGGCTGCCCACCAGGAGCTGGAGCAGCGCCTTGGGGAGCCAGGCGGTGAGGGCGTAGCCGACCCCCGCGGTGAAGGCGACCAGCGCGACGACCGCCGCCGCCACCCCGACCATGGTCGACCGCCAGCTCCGCGTCATGCCCATCGCCAGCACGATCGTCAGCGCCTCGACGAACTCCACGAACGACGCGGTGAAGGTCGCCGCGAGCAGGCCGGACGTCACGCCAGGGTCCATATCCCCAAGCCTACAGCCCCCGAGCCGGAAGGTTGCAGCTCAGACCGGCTCGTGGCTGCATCCATACTTTTCTTGCAGTCCAGTTGCAACAAGGCCCCTGACTCGCTAGTGTCGTTCGGCAGAGCCGACCCGCCGTGCCGCCCCGTCCTCGGTCGTCGAAAGGACGCGCTGATGGCAGTCGAAGCCCAGCCGCTCCAGCGGCAGCCGCGCACCTCGCGCGCCTCGCGCCTGGCCGCGCTGTTCACCCCGCGGGAATGGGCCAAGCTCGGTGGCCTGTACGGGTTCATCGCGCTGCTGCACGTGGTCGGCTGGGGGCTGTTCGTCGGGGTCGCCTCCAGGTACCCGGCGTTCGCCGGCGCGGGCGCGCTCGCCTACACCTTCGGGCTGCGGCACGCGTTCGACGCCGACCACATCTCCGCCATCGACGACACCACCCGCTTCATGCTCCAGAAGGGCCGCAGGCCGCTCGGCACCGGCTTCTTCTTCTCGCTCGGCCACTCCAGCGTCGTGCTCGGGCTCTCGTTCGGCCTGGCGGTCGCCGCCCGGGCGGTCCAGTCGCGCATCCCCGAGTGGCAGAGCTTCGGCGGCACCATCGGCGCCAGCGTCTCGGGGATCTTCCTGTGGGTCATCGGCCTGCTCAACCTGGTCGTGCTGCTGGAGATCATCAGGATCTGGAAGCAGGTCAAGGGCGGCAGCTACCACCGCGAGCGGCTGGAGGAGCTGCTGCTGCAGCGCGGCTTCGTGAACCGGCTGCTGGGCGGGCGCGCCCAGAAGCTGATCAACCACTCCTGGCAGATGTACCCGCTGGGGCTGCTGTTCGGCCTCGGCTTCGACACCGCCAGCGAGATCGGGCTGCTGGCGCTGACCGCCGGGGCCGCCACCGCCACCGGCAAGGTGTCGTTCTGGGCGGTGATCTCCCTGCCGATCCTCTTCGCCGCCGGGATGAGCCTCATGGACACCACCGACGGCGCGCTGATGTCGAAGGCCTACGACTGGGCCTTCTCCAGCCCGCTCCGCAAGATCTGGTACAACATCACCACCACCGGCCTGTCGGTCGCGGTCGCGCTGATCATCGGCACCATCGAGATCGTCCAGGTCCTGAGCGACAGGCTCGGGTGGCGGGGCGGGCCGTTCGGCTTCCTCAACGACAGGCTCGACTTCGGCGTGCTCGGCTACATCATCGTCGGGATGTTCCTGGCCGCCTGGCTCGTCTCGGCCGCCCTGTGGAAGCTCCGCCGGGTCGAGGAGCGCTACGGCGGCGCGGTCGACGGTCAGGAGACGTAGTCGAGCACGGCCATCATGCCGCTCTCGGAGTGGTAGAGGTTGTGGCAGTGGGTGAGCCAGTGGCCGGGGTTGTCGGCCACCAGGTCGGCCACGACCGTCTCCAGCGGCAGCACGATGACGGTGTCCTTGCGCGGCCCGGTCCGGCCGCCGAGGCGCACCTGGAAGGTGTGGCCGTGGACGTGCATCGGGTGGAACATCGAGGACAGGTTGACGAAGCGCAGCCGCACGCGCTCCCCGCCCGCCACCGGCAGCCTGGCCATGTCACCGCCGCCGTGGCCGTTGATGGTCCAGCGCCACTCCATCATGTCGCCCTCGAGCACCACGTCGTGGACGCGGTCCGGGGGGTGGTCGGGCAGCGCCACGTCGGCGGTGGCGCGCAGGTCGGCAAGGCGCAGCAGGCGGCGGCGCAGCTCGGCGGGGCGGGCGCGGGCGGGCGGGGTGGCTCCGGCGGCGGTACGGAGAATCGCCAGCCCCTGCCCGCCCTTGCCCTCGGCGACGGCAACTAAAGGGAACGCCCCCTCCTCGAGAGTGACCTCGAGGTCGTAGCGCTCCCCCATGGCGAGCAGCACGGTATCCACGGTGACCGGGTCCACCGGGAACCCATCGCCATGGGTCACCGTCAGCCGGTGACCGCCGAGCGCGACCCGGAAGGCCGTGTCGGCGGCCACGTTCACCAGACGGATGCGGGCGCGCTGCCCCGGCAGGGCCCGCAGGGTCGCGGGCGCGCCTGGCAGGCGCCCGTTGACCAGGAAGTACGGGTAGCCGACGTCGCCGGCGTCGCCGCCGAGCAGCGGCGAGCGGAACCGCGGCATCGCCGCCGAGCCACCGGCCGTCCCGCCACCCGTGCCCGCCATACCACCCATGCCGGCCATACCACCGGCGAGGCGGCGCAGCACCTCGTCCGGGGTGCGGCCGGTGCCGTCCAGCCAGTCGTCCAGCACCACCACGAGCTCGACGTCGTAGTCACCGGGCTCGTGCGGGTCGTCGATGACCACGACCCCGTACAGGCCACGGTCGAGCTGCACGCCGACGTGCGGGTGGTACCAGTAGGTGCCGGGGTGCGGCAGGGCGAACCGGTAGTGGCCGTCCTGGCCCGGTCCGACCGCCGGCAGCGGCAGGCCCGGGACGCCGTCCTGGTCGTAGGGCACGGCCATGCCGTGCCAGTGGATGGTGGTCTCGCGCGGCAGCCGGTTGCCCAGCCGGACCTCGAGCACCTCGCCGGCGGTGCCGCGCAGCAGCGGCCCGGGGACCTGGTCGCTGTACGCCCAGGTGGAGACGACCTGCCCGCCGAGGTCCACGTCGGTCTCGCGCGCGGTGAGCGAGGCGACCCTGGTGCGCGGGCCGGCGACCGGCTCTGTCGCCGGCCCGCTCTGCCCCGGCTCCGGACCTGCCGGAGACGCCCGGGACACTCCTGACGGGCCGCGGGTCGCGGCCAGCCGCGCGCCCGTGCAGCCGCCGGCCAGCCCGAGCAGCGCGAGCCCGCCGCCGCTGAGCACCTGGCGGCGGGTCACGCGGTCTGCTCGGCGCATGTGGGGGCTCCGGTCGGCTGAGGGAAGCGGGCACGCCGCTGACCCTATGCAGCCCCCCTAATCACCTGCTAACGCACCGGCGGCCGGGGTCATGGCCCGCCACGACCCGACCCGCCGACCGTGCCCGGCCCGGCCCCGGCCCGCCGATCAGCTCAGCCGGTAGTCGAGGTCGCTGGGGGGCTCGATGACGTCCATCTGGGCCTTCTGGAGCCTGCCGGAGTAGTCCCAGTTCATCGCCTGCCAGGAGGTGAACTGCTCCAGCACCCACATCCCCGACTGGCGGCTGCCGTTGCCGGACAGGCCGTTGCCCCCGAACGGCAGGTGGGCCTCGGCCCCGGAGGTCGAGTTGTTCACGCTCACCATCCCCGCGGTGCACCGCTCCCGGAACTGGAAGGCGGTCCTGGGGTCGTTGGTGTAGACGGCGGCGGACAGGCCGTAGCCGTGGCCGTTGGCGAGCTCGACCGCCTCGTCGAAGGTGTCGTAGCGGGCGACGCCAACGATCGGCCCGAACGTCTCCAACCGGTAGAGGTCGTCGCCGCCGGTGATCCCGGCCACCACGGTCGGGTGCACGTACAGGCCGGCGTCGGGGTCGCCGACCAGGCCCTCGCGCGGGTTGTCGCGGGTGATCCGGCCCACGCCGGTGGAGCCGTACAGCTTGTGGTAGTCGGCCACCATCCCGAGGAACTCCTCGAAGCGCTTCAGGTAGCCCTCGCCGATCAGCGGGCCGTACAGCACGTCCTGGCGCGGGTCGCCGATCCGCGCGGCCGACGCCGCCCGGTGGAAGCGCTCCACGAAGTCGTCGTACACGCCGGCCTGCACGATGGCCGTGCCGAGCGAGGTGCAACGCTGCCCGGCGGTGCCGAAGCCGCTGAACAGCGCGCCCTCCACGGCCAGGTCGAGGTCGGCGTCGGGCGCCACCACCAGCGGGTTCTTGCCGCCGAGCTCGAGGCAGGCGGCCTGCAGGTGCCGCCCGGTCAGCTCGCCGAGCCGCCGCCCCACCGCGGTGGAGCCGGTGAAGCCCAGCTTGTCGACCAGGCCCGCGTCCAGCGCCTGCTCCAGACCGGCGAAGGTGGCCGCGCCGTCCGCCTGCACCAGGTGCAGCGCCGTCTGCGGCACCCCGCCGTGCCAGAACAGCTCGGCCAGCGCCTGCGCGGCCGCACCGGCCTGCTCGGAGGGCTTCCACACCACCGTGTTGCCGCACAGCAGCGCGGGCACCAGGTACCACGAGGGCACCGCGACCGGGAAGTTGGCCGCGGTCACCACCGCGACCACCCCGAGCGGCCGGCGGAAGGTGAAGAGCTGCTTGTCCGGCATCTCGCTGGGCACGGTCTGCCCGTACAGGCGCCGGCCCTCGCCCAGGAAGAACGTGCAGGTGTCGATGACCTCCTGCACCTCGCCGAGCGACTCGCGCCAGGGCTTGCCGACCTCACGGGTCACCAGCGCGGCCAGCGCCTCCTTGTTGGCCTCGACAAGCCGCCCGACCTGCTGGACGACGCGCCCGCGCAGCGGCGGCGGCAGCGCCGCCCAGCCTGGCTGCCCGTCGCGGGCGGCGCGGCAGGCGCGCACGTAGGTCGCCGCGTCCGCCAGCTCCAGCTCGGCCACGACCTCGCCGAGGTTGGCAGGGTTGCGGGACTGCAGGACCCTGGGCGCGACCGGGCGCACCAGCTCCCCGGAGATCACCGACCCAAGGCGCGGCGCCGAGCTCGGTGCGTGCATGCTGACCACCTCCCCGACGATCTTCGACGCTCCCCCGCGGCCGGGCAAGAGCGGCAGGCCCAGTTGCGTCCAGGGCCCGGTGCATTACCCTTCGCTGTCGGCTGCTGGCGACAGTGAAGTCAGCTCGGCACGCCCTGGAGCCCCGATGGATCTCCGCGTCACCTGGTTCATGCTCCCCGGGCAGCGCCCGTTCCGGGAGCTGCACTGGCTCTCGCTGATGCCGGGCGCGGAGGTCACCGCCGTGGGCAGCCCGCGGCCGCCCGAGCGGGTCCGCTTCGTGGCCCGCCCCTACCGCCAGCCGACCAGGCGCTTCGTGGAGGCCGGCGCGCTCGCCTGGCTCAGGGGGCTCGACTCGGTGGAGACCGCGCCCGGCTGGCTCGCCTCGCTCGAGCTGTGCTCGCTGGTCACCGGGCAGGTGAGCGCGCTCGCACGCCGCCGCGGCCTGCGCCAGGCCGTGCTGGTGTGGGCCAACGACCCGGGCACGCCCCTGTACCGGCTGCCCCCCTACCGTCAGGCGCTGCGGCGGGCGCGCGCCGCCGACCTGTTCGTCTGCTTTATCGAGGCGGCGCGCGAGCACTGCCTGGCGCTCGGGATCGAGGCCGAGCGCTGCGCCGTGGTCCTCCCCGGGGTGGACACGCGGCTGTTCCACCCCGCCGAGGCCCCGGTCGCCGAGCCGGTGGCGCTGTTCGTCTCGCCGCTCGCCGCCAACAAGGGGATCGACCGGGTGCTCCAGGCCCACCGGCTGGTGCGGCGGCGGCTCCCGGAGGCGCGGCTCGAGGTGCTCGGCCGCGGCCCGCTCGAGGGACTGGTGCGCCGCGAGGCGGCCCGGCCGGGCAGCGGCGTCGCCTTCCTCGGCGGCGGCGACCGCGCGCGGGTCGCCGAGGCGCTGCGCCGCGCCGCCGTGTTCGTGACCGCGCCGCGGCCGACGCCGGTGTGGAACGAGCAGTTCGGCCTCGCCTACATCGAGGCCATGGCCAGCGGGCTGCCGGTGGTCACCACGGTGTGCGGCTCCAACCACGAGGCCGTGCGCCCGCCCAACCCGCGCGTCCCCGACGACGCCGAGGCGCTCGCGGCCGCCCTGCTGGAGCTCCTCGCCGACCCGGGTCGGCGCGCCCGGGTCGGCGCCGCCAACCGCCGCGCCGTCCTCGAGCGCCACGAGCTCGGGCGCCAGTGCGCGCGCCTCGGCGAGGTCCTCCGCGGCTTCAGCGGACCATAGGCGGCCGAGCCCCGCGGGAGCCGGCGAGCGCGCCCGCGAGGTAGGCGGCGACCTCGCAGCCTCGCAGCAGCAGCAGGCCGGCGGCGTGCCCGGGGTCGGCCGCGAGCAGCCGGCGGTGCCGCCACAGCGCGCCCAGGGTGGCGCGGACCTGCCCCGACACCGCGCCGGGGTGCAGCCGCCGGTAGGCGGGGATGCTCCTGCCGTAGTAGAAGCGCTTGCGCGCGACCCCGCCGAGGCGCAGGCGCCCCTCGTGGTGGGTGACCAGCGTGTCCGCCCAGGCGAGCTGGGCGCCCGCCGCCAGCAGCCGGTTGCGCAGCTCGGCGTCCTCGGTGCCGGTCGTGCCGGCGAAGCCGCCGCTGGACCGCAGCCAGTCGGCGCGGAGCAGCCGCGGCGCCTCGATGCGCGGCTCACCGTGGTAGCAGCTCCGCTCGAGCGTGCGGCAGCGCGTCCAGAAGCCGCTGCCGGCGGTCGTCTCCGGCAGGAACACGGCGACCGCGCCGGCCTGGAGAGCGGCGTGCAGCGCGCGCTCCACCGCGTCCGGGGCGAGCTCCATGTCCGCGTCGATCCACAGCACCCACTCGCCCCGCGCCGTGGCGATGCCGAGGTTGCGCTGGGCGCTGCGCTCCGGGCCGGCGCGCAGGGCCGTGTCGGCGAGCGGCAGCGCCAGCTCCCAGGTCGCGTCGGCGCTCCAGTTGTCCACCACGATCAGCTCGACCGCCGGCCAGGTCTGGGCGCGCACCGACCCAAGGCAGGTCCCGATGGTGCGGGCGGCGTCGCGGGTGGGGACCACCACCGACACCAGCGGAGCGCTCACCGCGGCTCCCCCGGGTCGGTCGGGTCGGTCGGGTCCCCCGGGTCCCCCTCCCCGCGGCGGCGCGGCTGCAGGGCCCGCCCGCCGCCGGGGGCGGGCGGCGGCTCCAGCTCGCGGCGCCGCTGGGCGGGCGGCAGGCTGGCGCGGACCTCGCGCAGGACCCCGAGCACGAGCAGGGCCAGGCCGGACCCGGCCAGCAGGTGCGGCAGCAAGCTGCCGGCGGCG
>WNFY01000598.1_pt1 | contig 32791 bp, 32 predicted proteins | sample 5400091 | NCBI WGS metagenome assembly WNFY01 (sample SAMN13153364, study PRJNA577476) | soil metagenome | isolation source: 60 cm soil or saprolite under grassland replicate 1 | place: USA:California | collected 2016-06-15 | reverse complement strand
GAGCGTTCACACATGCGACGGACCAAACTGCTCTCGGTGCTCGGCGTGCTGGTCGCGCTCGGTGGCGCGACGTCCTGCGACAGCTTCATCGCGCCGAACCCGTCCGACGTGCTGACCCCGGAGAACTTCTACAAGACGTCCTCCGACGCGGTGGCGGGTGTCAACTCCATTTACGAAGCCGTCAAGTGGACGTACTGGCTCGGATTCTGGTACATCACCGACATCGCGACCGACGACATCATTGCCGCCCCGCGCTTCGGCTCCGACGGGCACCGGATGAGCAACTACATCTTCAACTCGAGTGAAGGAGCCATCCAGGACGTGTGGGGCGGCAGCTACTGGTGGATCAACCGCGCCAACACCGTGCTCGATCGGGTGCCGTCCATCGCCATGGACCCGGCGCTTCGCACGCGGCTCCTGGGCGAGGCGCATTTCCTCCGGGCGCTCGCGTACTTCAACCTCGTTCGCTGGTACGGAGACGTGCCGCTGCTCGAGCACGAAGTCAAGTCACTGACGGGGCTGAAGGTGTCCCGCACGCCGCTCGTCCAGGTGTACACGCTGATCGTGAGCGACCTGCAGGAGGCGATCACGGCGTTGCCGCCGGCTTACTCGGGGGCCGACATCGGGCGGGCGACGAGCGGCGCGGCGCGGGCACTTCTCGCCAAGGTGTATCTCACTCGGCAGGACTGGGCCAATGCGGCCCAGGTTGCAGGGCAGGTGATGACCAGCGGCCGCGACTCGCTGCTTCCCAACTACAAAGACATCTTCAAGATCGCCACCGAGATCATCAACAAGGAAAGCATCTTCGAGGTCAACTACGACGGCACGCTCGATCCCGGCGCCGGCAGTGTGCACACGCTGTTCAGCCTTCCCTCGGCGTTCCCGGGTGGCGATGCGTACGGGCTCATGACCGTGACGCCGTCACTCGCGAACCTGTTCGATGCAACGGACAAGCGCGGCAAGAACGCGACGTTCATCGACACAGGGTACGTCGATGCCCTCGGCGACACCGTCAGATGGAACGATCCGCCGGCCAACTACGGCCCCGCATTCCTCAAGTATCTGGACGAGACCGACTTCCAAAACATGCACACGCGGGCGTGGGTGAAGCAGTCGAACAACTGGATCGTGCTGCGCTACGCCGATGTCCTCTTGATGTACGCCGAGGCCGTGAACGAAGGAGGTACGGCGACGGCGGGCAGCGCCGAGGCGGCGCTGAACCTGGTCCGGACGCGTGCCGGCATTGCTCCGGTGTCAGGACTGTCTCAGGCGGCGTTCCGCGACTCGGTGCGCCTGGACCGGCGGCGGGAGTTCGTGTTCGAGGGGCAGCGCTGGTTCGATCTGTCGCGTTGGGGCATACTCGATGCGGCGATCCGCGCCAAGACGACGGAAGTGCATGTCATCGCGCCCGGTGAGACGGGTGTGCACGGGGCGACCAGCAACCTCCTGCCCCTGCCGCGGGCGGAGCTGGACATCAACCCCAACCTGACGCAGAACCCGGGTTGGTAATGGGGCGAGCGCCGGTGTGGGCGCTCGGCGCCGTTCTGGCGTGTGGGCGTCTGGCCCCCGGGGAGCCGTCCCCCGGCCCGCCGCCACCGCAAGGCCCCGCCGCTCAGGTGTGGCTGACGACGGGCACCGGGTCGAAACTCTTGTCCCGGGAGACCGACGTCCATTTCGATTCCGGCCCACCGCCCGCGACCCTGCTCCGGATCGCGGTGGACGAGGGGACCGCGTATCAGGAGATCGTGGGCTTCGGCGCGGCGATCACCGACGCGTCGGCGTGGCTGATTCAGAACCGTCTGACGGCCGCGCAGCGCGAGGCCCTCTTGCAAGAGCTGTTCGGTCCCAGTCCCGGGCTCGGCCTGAGCTTCACGCGGCTCACCATGGGCGCGTCCGATTTCTCGCTGCGTCAGTACAGTTACGACGACATGCCCGCGGGCCAGACCGATTCGAGCCTGGCGCATTTTTCGATCGATGCCAATCGGGCGTATGTCTTGCCGACCGTGCAGCGCGCGCTGGCGATCAATCCCCAGCTCAAGATCATGGCGTCGCCCTGGAGCCCGCCGGGATGGATGAAGACGACGGGCAGCCTGATCCAGGGGACGCTGCTCCCTGAGGCGTACGGACCCTTCGCCGAGTATTTCCGAAGCTACATCGAGGCGTACCGCGCGGAGGGAGTGCCCATCTACGCGATTACGGTGCAGAACGAGCCGCACTACGAGCCGGCGAACTATCCCGGGATGCGGCTCGAGCCACCCGCCCGGGCGCGATTCATCGGCCAGTACCTGGGGCCCCTGTTTGCCCGGAGCGGCATTGGGACGATCATCCTTGATTGGGACCACAACTGGGACGAGTACCAGTCGCCGCTCCAGGTGCTCGCCGATACCGCGGCGCCGCGCTACATCGCGGGGGTCGCGTGGCACTGCTACGGCGGAGACGTTTCCGCGCAGACCCTGGTGCACGACGCCCACCCGGACAAGGACACCTATTTCACCGAGTGCTCGGGCGGCGAGTGGGCGCCGAATTTCGCGGACAACCTCAAGTGGTTCGTGGGCACGCTCATCATCGATGCGACGCGCGACTGGGCGAAGGGGGTACTCCTCTGGAATCTCGCCCTGGACGAAAATCATGGGCCGCATACGGGCGGCTGCGGGGACTGTCGTGGGGTGGTGACGATCAGCTCGGCCTCCGGCGCCGTCACGCGCAACGTGGAGTACTATGCGCTGGCGCATGCCAGCCGGTTCGTGCGCCCGGGCGCCCGGCGCATCGGCTCGACCTCCGGCGTCGGCGGGCTCGAAAGCGTGGCCTTCCGGAACGCCGACGATGGCTCCAAGGCGCTGATCGTGGTCAATACGGGTGCGCCGGAGCGGGCGTTTGCGGTGCGTTGGTCCAACCAATCTTTCCGCTACACTCTTCCAGCCGGCGCGGTGGTCACGTTCGTCTGGAATTGACAGCGGTCCGTCGGCGCGTCATCTCTACCCGTGTCATGCGCGCCGTAGCGAGCCCCTTCGTCCTAGCCGTTGTCCTCTCCTTCTGTAGCCCCCCGCAGCCACCTCAGCCCACCGTGGCGCGGCTCGCGGAGCTCCACGGCATCGTCGACTCGGGGGGAGAGCTCCCGCGTCCCCGCCTCCCGCCGGGCGCGGACACGAACGCCGCCGCCGCGTACTACAACTTCGCCGAGCCGCTCGTTCGTCTCAGCGCGAAGCTCGACACCGCTGAAATGGCGCTCTACTGGGCCTCCCGCCTCGATCCGGCGTGGCCGGACCCGATCTACGCCCGCGGCATGGTGCTGTTGCGGGCGCTGCAGCACGACGCGTTCCAAACGTGGCTCAAGACACGGTCGATCAAGACTGCCAGGCACGTAGGTCTCACGCCACGCCAGGTGCAGGTCGTCGACTCGTTGCTGCGGATCGCATGGGCGCGTAATCCGTTTTTGTACACCGGCCTGGAAGTCCCGCAGGTCGACCCGCGTCGGCTCGGGGACCCGGTGCAGCGTGCTTCGTTGGCGTATGCGACGCGACAATTCGCCCGCGCGGAGAGCTTGTTCGCCGTGGCTCTGCGCCAGCATCCGGAGGACGTCGGCGTACGAATTGACCGAGCGCGAGCGCTTTTCTTCCTCGGACGATACGACAGCACCGTGGCCGAGTTAGAGGCGGCACGGGACTCGGTGCGGGGAAGGGCGGAAGCGCGAATGTCGGCCGTCGCGATCTCGGGGGAGATGTTCGAGTATGCCATCGGCATCGCACGCGTGCAGCAGGATGATTTCCCCGCGGCGCGTGCCGCGTTCGAGCGTGCACTGACAGCGAACCTTGGCTTCTACTGGGCCCATGCACGGCTCGCCGGGGCCGCGTTGAGCCTCGGCGACATGACGGCTGCTCTTGCCGAGTTGGACGTGGCGGTACAGCTCGAGGGCCGAGACCCAGCTCTCCGCCTGTATGACGGCGTGGTACTCGCCGGGGCAGGTCGACTTACCGAGGCGGCGGGGCAGTTGGAGCAAGCTATTGCGCTCGATCCTTACTACGCCGCGCCGTACTATTGGCTTGCGACGGTGTCGCAGGCCCGAGGCAACAGCCGCGAGGCCATAGAGCATTACCGACAGTTCCTCACGCACGCGTCGCGACTCGACGCCGATCGTCATCGTGCGCTCGACGCGCTGGGTGAGTTGGAAGCATCACATCCCGACTCCGCTCGGTGACATATCGCGCCACGTCACGAGAGCGGTACGCGGCGCGAACAGGGGCTGGCAGTTGACACCCACCGATTCTGGAGCCATTTCTAGCCCCCATGCGTGCCGTAGCGCGCGTCGCCGTGCTCGCCCTTGCGACCGGTCTCCCTGGCGTCCCGCTCCCCGCTCAGGCCGGTTGGGAGCCACCCCGGCCTCCCTGCGAGCTCGTACCAGCCAACTCCAAGATAGACAAAGGGATACAGGCACTGCGCGGGGCGCAGCTCGCCCAGGCCCAGAAGGCCCTGAGCGAAGCCATCGTCCAGGACAACCAAGGCACGAACCCCGCCGCCTGGTACTACCTCGGCCGCTACTACGTCGCCGTCGGTGACGCAGCCGGCGCGGATACGGCGCTGGCGCGGGCGGCCACGCTCGCGCCGAAATGCGCCGAGGATGTCGCCACGTACCGCGGGGAGCTGCTGAGCAAGCTCGTGAACGATGGGCTTACGGCGTGGCAGGACGGCAAGCAGGACTCGGCGCTCGCTGTGCTGCACGCCGCCGCCCGCTTCGAGCCCCATAATCCCAGAGCGTTCGCGACCGTCGCGGCGTTGTACGCGAGCCGCGCCAACGACGATTCCGCCTTCGCTTACTACCGTCTCGCGGCTCGCACCGCCGGGGATGACGCGGCCTTCGCGCACGACAAACGGGAAGCCCTCAGCAATGGCTGGCACCTGGTCGTGCGCAAGGTGCAGGGCCACCCGGCGGCGCAGCGGGCTGCGCGCGTGCGCGCGAGTCTCGATTCCATGCAACGCGGGCTCACCAACGACTCCACCTTGCTGGCGCGCCTGGTGACGTCGTCCCAATCGCGCAAGGCGCGTGGAGCAAAGCTCACACCGGCGGATCAGCAATTGTTCACGCGCGATTCGACGGCACGGGCCCAAGCGGTCGCGCGCCAACGGGCGACGCTGGCCGCGGCGCTGCAGCAACTCGCGACGGACTCGAGCGCGCTCACCACGGCTTTCAGCCCGGCGATCGACGCGCTGAGGGACGCGCTCGCGGCCTATCCGGGCGAGATCGATGCGGCGACGACGCTCGCGACGCTGTACGCGCAGAGCGGGCACGCCGTACAGGCCGCCGCGGTGTTCGACTCCCTTGTCGCCCACGCGAAGGAGCTGGACCCCGATGCGCTGTTCGTCCCGGGCACGCGCATGGTCGGGCAAGGCCTCTACCGGCCCGCGGCGCGCGCGCTCACCCTGGGGCTCGCCAAGAACCCCTACCGGCGCGACGCGTTGTTCTCGCTCGCGCTGGCCTACTACCAGCTGCACGACTCGACGGCCCTGCTGCCGACCGCGCAGCGCCTGCTTGCGCTCGACCCTCTCAACCGGGCGTCGCTGAAGCTCGCGGCGGCGGGGTGGGACTTCCTGCGACAGCGCGACTCTACGAAGGCGTACGTGGCGCGGGTCGACTCCCTCGCGGTCGAGATCTCCGTCCTCAGCTTCCTCCCCGACAGCGTCGGCGGAGGGGCCGCCGTCTCCGCTGTGGCCACCAACCTCAAGGCGGCTCCCTCCAAGCCGTTCCGCCTCACCTTCGAATTCCTCGACGTCGCCGGTCAGGTCATCGCGACCCTGACCCAGGACGTGCCCGCCCTGCCCCCGCGTCAGAGCCAGGCCTTCGACCTCAGCGCGAACGGCAAGGGGGTCACCGGCTGGCGCTATCGCGCCTCCTAGGACATATTTCAGAGCTTTTGGAAGTCGCGGCCCGCGTTGGGGTTGCGATGTCTGGCCTCACAAAGTCCTTGAAGGACAGGTAGGTGCCGTGATCCGCGTGCAATGGGTGGCATCCGGCTCGCTCGGCGGCGAGCTGGGGCTCGTCCCGGGAACGGAATTGCTGGCCGTCAACGGTCGGACGCTGGAGGACTTCCTCGACTGGGAGTTTCTCACGGCGGACGAGCGCTTCCTGCTGGCGGTGCGCCTTCCGACGGGGGAGGAAGTCGAGTACGACATCGAGCGCCCCGAGGGGCTCCCGATGGGCGTGACGCTCGAGCCGCCGCGGATTCGGCGCTGCGGGAACCACTGCGACTTTTGCTTCGTCGACGGGAACCCGGACGGTTTGCGCACGCCACTGTACATCCGCGACGACGACTACCGGCTGTCGTTCCGCTACGGGAACTTTGCGACGCTCACGAACCTGAAGCCCTGGGACATGGAGCGGATCGTGGCGTATCGGCTGTCGCCCTTGTACGTCTCCGTACATGCCACGGACCCCACAATCCGCCGCTGGCTGCTCCGCAACCCTGAGGCGCCCGACATCGTCCCGCAGCTCGGCTGGTTCGCGGGGCAGGGGATCGCGTTCCACACCCAGGTCGTTCTCGTTCCCGGGGTGAACGACGGCATCGAGCTCGAGCGCACGCTCGGCGACCTGTACGGCGTCGGTCCCGCAGTGCTGTCCGTTTCGGTCGTGCCGGTCGCGCTCACCGAGTTCTCGAAACATGGCCTGGTGCGCGAGCTGACGCGGGACGAGTGCCGGGCCGCACTCGCGGCGGTCGACCGGATGGCGACCCGAGCGCTCGCCGAACGGGGCGCGCCATGGTGCTTTGGAGCGGACGATCTCTACCTCCAGGCGGGAGAGCCGCTGCCGGGCCCCGCGTGGTACGGCGATTTCGAGCAGCGCGAAAACGGCGTCGGCGCGGTGCGCTTTCTTCAGACGAGGATCGCGGCGGCCGTCGATCGGCTGCCCGACCTGGCCGGGAAGCGCATCGGGGTCGTGACCGGCAGGGCTATGGGTCCCTTGATGCCGCACGTGCTGGCCGACGTGGCGGCGACGACGGGCGGCCGCTTCGAGCTGGTCGTGGTCGAGAACACCCTGTTCGGGCCCTCTGTCACCACGGCGGGTCTGCTTCCCGGAGCTGCTATCGAGCGGGCGCTCACGAGCCGGCGAGATCTGGACTTCGCGCTGCTGCCGGCGGAGGCGGTAAACGACGACTTGGTGTTTGTGGACGACGTGAGCGCCGACGGGCTTGCGGCTCGGCTGCCATTCCCCGTGCACCTGTCGCACGACTTTGCGGACGTGCTCATCGAGTGCGGAGTGCGGAGTGCGGAGTGCGGAATTGAGGTTCACACTCCGCACTCCCCATTCCGCACTCCGCACCACGGGGTGGGGAAGGGGGGGGTATGAGCGGCGCCCCCACTGTGGCCATCATCGGCCGCCCCAACGTCGGCAAGTCGACGTTGTTCAATCGGCTCATCGGGGGTCGGGACGCGATCGTGGACGCTCGGCCGGGCGTCACGCGCGATCGGCACTTCGGCGCGGCGGAGTGGAACGGACGGCGGTTTTGGCTCGTGGACACGGGCGGGATGGTGCCGGGCGCGCAGGACCAGCTCAACCGCGCGATCCGGACCCAGGTCGAGGCGGCCGTGGCCGCGAGCGACGTCGTGTTGTTCCTCGTCGACGTCGAAGAGGGGGTGCACCCAGCGGATTTGGAGATCGCCCAGTACCTGCGGAAGGCCCGCCGTCCGGTGATCCTGGTCGCCAATAAGGCCGACCAGCTGCCCAACGACACACGGCACCTCGTGTTCTACGAGCTCGGTTTGGGTGATCCGTTTCCCGTGTCCGCCGCCGTCGGCAAGAGCTCGGGCGACCTGCTGGACCGCGTTGTGGAGGCTCTCAGCGCCCCGGACTTGCGTCCGGGGTCAGTAACTAACCCCGGGCGCGAGCCCGGGGAGGTCCACGTGGCCGTGCTCGGCCGACCCAACGTGGGGAAGTCGAGCCTGGTGAACCGCTTGCTCGGCGAGGAGCGGCTGGTCGTGGCGGATGAGCCCGGCACGACGCGGGACGCGATCGATTCGCCGCTCAGCTATGAGGGGCACACCCTCGTGTTCATCGACACCGCTGGGCTCCGCAAGCGCAGCAAGGTGGAAGACGACATCGAGTTCTATTCGACGCTCCGGACCGCGCGGGCGATCGAGCGCGCCGACGTGTGCGTGCTGGTGGTGGACGCGAAGGACGGGATGCACGTCCAGGACTTGAAGATCGCCAATGACGCCTGGGAGCACGGCGCGGCGATCATCGTCGCCGTGAACAAGTGGGACCTGATCGAGGAGAAGGAGACGAACACCGCCGCGCGGGGACAGCGGGAGGTGGAGGAGCGTGCGCCGTTCCTGCAGTTCATCCCGTTCCTGTACCTGTCCGCCAAGACCGGCCAGCGGGTGCCCAAGCTCCTCGAGCTCATCCTGGACGTGGCGGACGAGCGCGCCAAGCGGGTGCCCACATCGGAAGTAAACCGGGTGCTCGAAGCCCTCGTGGACCGACAGCAGCCGCCGCAGCCCGTGGGGGAGTCGGTCCGGCTGCTCTACGCATCACAGATCGGCACGGCACCCCCCCGGTTCGCCATCGTGTCCAATCGCCCCGAGGCGTACACGCGCTACCTCGTGAATGGTTTCCGGGAGGCGTGGCGGTTCACCGGCTCCCCGCTCAACCTCAAGCTCCGTCGCAGGCGGGAGACGGCGCGCCGATGAACGACGTCGGGCTGGCCATCATGCTCGTCCTCGCCTATCTGATCGGCGCCACGCCGACGAGCTATATCGCCGGCAAGCTCGGGAAAGGCATCGACCTGCGCGAGCACGGCTCGAACAACCTCGGGGCGACCAACGTGTACCGCGTGCTCGGCTGGAAGTACGCGATTCCCGTCGGCGTTGTCGACATGGTCAAGGGCGCAGTCCCGGTCGCGATCCTCGGGCCCTGGTCCAATGGGCCAGAGTGGTTCACGGTCGCGTTGGGACTGGCGGCCGTGCTCGGCCACATGTTCTCGCCGTTCGTGCGCTTTCGGGGCGGCAAGGGAGTGGCAACGGCGGCGGGGATGTTGCTGGCCCTTGTCCCGCTCGCGATCGTGATCTCGCTCGGCATTTGGGCCGTCACCCTGTGGGTCTCGGGGTACGTGTCGGTCGCATCTCTCACGGTGGCCGTGGTGTTCCCGCTCTGGGTCCGGCTCACGGCCCCCGACGAGCCCTACACCTTCTGGGCGAGCGTGGTCCTGGCGCTGCTGATCGTGTACTCGCATCGGCACAACATCGCGCGCTTGCGGCGGGGGACGGAAAACCGGTTCCGCACGAGAAGGGGCGTGGCGGTGTGAAACCAAATGCGGAGTGCGGAATGCGGAATGCGGAATGGACGGGCCAGGTCCGATCCCGGACGTCGGCTGACGTGCTCGACGAGTGCGCGATCCATTCCGCACTCCGCATTCCGCATTCCGCACTTGGGCCGGGGGGAAGGGCGAGGTGAAGGTCGCCGTGGTCGGCGGGGGCGCCTGGGGCACCGCGCTCGCGGACCTGCTCGCTCGCAAGGGCGGCGTCGAGACCGTCACCCTCTGGGCGCGCGAGCCCGAAGTGGTGGAGAGTGTGAATCGGGAGCACCTGAACCATATGTTCCTGCCCGGCGCGGCCCTGGCGCCCGGCGTCGCGGCCGTCGCCGATCTCGCGGCGGCGGTGCGTGGCGCCGACGTCGTGGTATCGGCGGCCCCGTCCCACGCGGTGCGCCAGGTCATGACCCACGCGCGGGGCCAGGTCGGTCGCGGCGCGTTGGTCGTGAGCGTGTCCAAGGGCCTCGAGCCGGAGCGCCTCTCGACCCTCTCGTGCGTGTTGGCCGACGTCCTTCCCAAGGACACGCCGATCGCCGTGTTGTCCGGTCCCTCGTTCGCCCGGGAGGTGTACGCCCGCCAGCCGACGGCCGTCGTGGCGGCGGCACGGGAGCACACGGTCGCCCAGCGCGTCCAGCAGGTGTTCTCGACCGGGTTCTTCCGGGTGTATTCCGCCACGGACGTGCTGGGGGTGGAGCTCGCCGGAGCGCTCAAGAACGTCATCGCCCTCGCGGCCGGCATCCTGGAAGGACTCGGGATGGGCCACAACACGCGGGCGGCGCTGATCACCCGCGGGCTCGCCGAGATCACGCGGTTGGGCGTGGCGCTCGGCGCCGAGCCGTCCACGTTCGCCGGGCTCGCGGGGATGGGCGATCTCATCCTCACGGCCACCGGCCCCCTGTCGCGCAACCACCAGCTGGGAGTCCAGCTCGGGGAGGGGAAGCGCCTCGAGGACGCGCTGGCGGGGCGGGCCGCGGTCGTCGAAGGGGTGAACACCGCTCGCTCCGCGGTGGCGCTCGCGGAGCGACACGGCGTCGAGTTGCCGATCGCGCGCGAGGTGGCCGAGGTCCTCTTCAACCACAAATCACCCAGCGAGGCCGTCTTCGCTCTGATGGAACGGGAGCTCAAACCGGAGCACTGGCGATGAGCGCTCCCCATCCGGTGCAGGAGTTCTTCTCGATCGGCGAAGTGTGTCAGCTGACGGACTTGAAGCCGCACGTGCTGCGGTACTGGGAAAGCCAGTTCCGCTTCTTGAATCCCGCCAAGAACCGTTCCGGCAACCGGGTGTACCAGCGGCGCGAGATCGAGCTGATCATGCTCGTCAAACACCTGCTCTACACCGAGAAATACACGATCGAGGGGGCGCGCCAGAAGATCGAGCAGTATCGGCGCAGCGGGGAGCTCAAGCCGGAGGCGCGCCGGGCGCTCGCGACCCAGACGGTCAAGGATCTGCGTGCCGAGCTCAAGTCGATCCTCGCTATTCTCGAGGGGAACGCGTCTCCCAATGCCGGGGCGCGCTGACCGCGCGGTCGCGGTCGTCATCCCCGCCTACCAGGCCGCCGCCAGCATCGCTCAAGTCGTTTCCCGGACGTCCCATGCCGCTCCGGGGGCAACCGTTTACGTTGTGGACGACGGATCGACCGATGGGACGAGGGAAACTGCTGGGAAAGGGGAAAGGGGAAAGGCCGCGACCGTGTTGGTACACCTTCGGAACCGCGGGAAGGGTGCGGCGCTCGCCACCGGCATCGCGGCGGCGCTCGAGGGCGGGGCGGAGGTGATCGTGACGCTGGACGCCGACGGGCAGCACCCGCCCGAGGAAATTCCCCGCCTGGCGGCGCCGGTGCTGAGCGGTGAGGCGGACCTGGCGTTGGGCGCCCGGGCGCGCACCGGCGCGATGCCGTGGGGACGCCGTTGCACCAACTGGCTGTCCGCGGCGCTCGCGTCCCGCATCGGAGGCGTAGCGGTCCCGGACGCCCAGACGGGCTTTCGAGCGCTGTCGCGACGCGCGGCCCAAGCGGTCCGCCCCGGAGAGCAGGGCTACGATTTCGAGACGGCGTTCCTGCTCGCCGCCCTGGCACAGGGCCTTCGGGTACGGTTTGTGCCGGTGGCGACGGTCTATGAAGGGCGGCCCAGCCACTTCCGGAACTGGGCGGACACGTGGCGGCAGGCCCGCGTCTTCACGCGCTTCGGTCGGGCGATCATTTTCGGGGCACGATGAACATCCTCATCTCGAACGACGACGGCATTCTCGCTCGCGGGCTGGCCGTGTTGGGCGACGTGTGCGGCGCCCTGGGCCAGGTGACCGTGGTCGCTCCCGATCGGGAGCAGAGCGGCACGTCCCACTCGCTCACGCTGCACCGTCCGTTGCACGCGACGCGACGGCCGGACGGCGCCTTTCAGGTGGACGGCACCCCCACCGATTGCGTGCTCCTCGCCATCGGGATGCTGATGCCGCAGAAGCCGGACTTCGTGATCTCCGGGATCAACCACGGGCAGAACATGGGAGAGGACGTGTTCTACTCGGGCACGGTGGCGGCGGCGATGGAGGGCCTCGTGGCCGGCATCCCCAGCATCGCCGTGTCGTATGCCGGGTCGGACCTGGACATGCTCGAAACGCACAAGGACGGGCTGCGGTCGCTGCTCCAGCGCATCGTGGAAGTCAAGGATTTCCCGACGGAGACGCTGCTCAATATCAACCTTCCCGCGCTTCCCGGGGATCAGGTGAAGGGTGTGAAGGTGACGCATCTCGGGAGCCGGGTCTTCAGCGAGGAAATCGCGCTCATGAAGGACCCGTGGGGCAAGGAGATCTATTGGATCGGCGGCGGTCGCATCACGTGGAGCGGCGATGCAGATTCCGATTTCCGCGCCACCAGCGACGGCTACATCTCCGTGACGCCGCTCCACATGGACATGACCAACTACGACTTGATCGAGGTGGTGCGGAAGTGGCTCCCCGGCGACTGACCGGGGCAGCGGATACCTACGCCGGATACCGCGCGCGGCTGGTCGAGACGCTGCGCGCGAGGGGGATCCGCGACCTCGCCGTCCTCAAGGCGTTCGCCGAGACGCCGCGTCATCTGTTCGTGCCGCCGGCGGTGCGGCACCGTGCCTACGAGGACACGGCGCTGCCGATCGGCAACGGCCAGACCATCTCGCAACCGTTCACGCAGGCCCGCTATCTCGAGGCGCTCCGGCTCACCGGTAGGGAGCGCGTGCTCGAAATCGGAACCGGGTCCGGCTATCAAACGGCGCTGCTCGCGGTCCTCGCGGGCACGGTGTTCTCGGTCGAGCGAGTGGAGCCGCTCGCCGTCGCGGCCCAGCGGGCGCTGCGCGAGGCCGGGATCGCCAACGTGTCGGTACTGCTGGGCGACGGGACGCTCGGGTGGAGCGCCTACGCGCCGTACGACGCGATTCTGGTCGCCGCCGGTGGTCCGGAGGTCCCACCCCCCCTGGTGGCGCAGCTCCCACCGGACGGCCGTCTGCTGATACCGCTGGGCGAGCCCGGGGCACAGACGCTCACGCTGGTCGAGCGGGTGGGGCAGGGGTCCCCTCCTGAGGTGCGCCACACCCCCCTGGGCGCGGCGCGGTTCGTCCCCTTGCTGGGAGAACACGGCTTCGATGCTTGACTCGTTCATCCAGTGGTTGCTGGACCTGTTCCGCGGGATGGGATATCCCGGCATCGTGGTGCTCATGGCGGTCGAGTCGTCGATATTGCCGCTGCCGAGCGAGCTGGTGATGCCCCCGGCGGGGTATCTCGCGGCCAAGGGGGAGATGACCTTCGTCGTCGCGGTCGCCTGTGGCGTGCTGGGGAGCATCCTCGGCGCGCTCGCCAACTACGGGCTCGCGCATTGGCTGGGACGGGCGTTCTTTCTGCGGCTGGGCAAGTACGTGCTCATCACCGAACGAGCACTCGATCGGTCGGAGCGGTATTTCGCGGCCCACGGCGAGATCAGCACGTTCCTGGGTCGTATGCTTCCGGTGGTGCGGCATCTCATCTCGATTCCCGCCGGCGTCGCGCGCATGCACCTGGGCCGGTTCGTGGTGTTCACGGGACTGGGTGCGCTGGTGTGGTGCACGATTCTGACGTGGATCGGATGGTTCATCGGAAGTCGGGAAGACGTGATCCTGGAGGTGCTCAACCAGGAGGCGAGGCGGTACGCCGGGCGCGCCGTGCTCGTTGCGTTGCCCGTGCTGGCGGGGATCGCGGCGGTCTACATCTGGTGGTACCGCCGGCGGGCGTCGGCGCAGGGCCCGCAAGGGTAGGAGGGCCGCGTGGCCGCCAAGCGCTTCCTCGTCCACGGCCAGGTCCAGGGCGTCGGGTTCCGCTGGTGGGTGTGGCGCCAAGCGACGCGGCTGGGACTCCATGGTCTTGCCCGCAACCTGCGCGACGGATCGGTGGAGGTGATTGCCGAAGGGTCAGAGTCGGCGCTGGCGGACCTCGAGCGTGTGCTGGCCCAGGGCCCGCGCGCGGCACGAGTGGAGCGTGTGGAAACATTTCAGGTTCCACATGAGGTCGCGATCCCGAACGATTTTGATATCAAATAGTTGCGAGGTTCGAGTTTGACGCAGGCGATCGCGGTCCAGGAGATCTATCAGGCCATTCGCGACGTCCCCGACTTTCCCAAGCCGGGGATCATGTTCAAGGACATCACGCCGCTGCTGCTCGATCCGGGGCGGTTCCGCCGGGCGCTCGAGCTGATGGCGGCACCGTTCCGGGGGTCCAGCGTGCGGCGCGTTGTCTCGATCGAATCCCGCGGCTTCCTCTTGGGCGCACCGATTGCGTTGCTGCTCGACGCGGGACTCGTGCCCATCCGGAAGCCGGGAAAGCTCCCCGCGGCGCGGGGGCGTGTGGAGTATGCCTTGGAGTACGGCACCGACGCACTCGAGATGCACCGCGATGCGGTGGGCCAGGGTGATCGCGTGTTGATCGTGGACGACGTGTTAGCGACGGGCGGCACCGCCGAGGCGGCTGCGAAGCTGGTGCGGGCGCACGGCGCCCAGGTGGTGGGCTTCACGTTTTTGATCGAGCTCGATTTTCTCAAAGGGCGGGAGCGGCTCCGGAGCGAGCACGTCGAGGCCTTGCTACACTACGCGTAACCTCGCTACATTTCAGCGTTTAGCCCCTGTAGCTCAGGTGGATAGAGCAGCGGTTTCCTAAACCGTTGGCCGGGTGTTCGAGTCACCCCAGGGGCACCATTACAGTTGCACGCCGCAAGGCGTAAGCCGTAAGACTTGCGGCCTGAGCCTTGCGGCTGATGCGGAAAGGCGTGGAGCGATGGGGACGACGGCAACGACAGCGGGACGTCCGGTGGTCGGGGAGTCCACCGCGCTGACGTGGCTCACTGGTTGGATCAGGAGTCACAAACAGGCGGCTGCTTATGTCGCCGTGGCGGTCGTCGTCGCGCTGGCGCTCTTCGCGTGGAACTTCTTGTCCGCGAAGACCGCGGAGCGCAGCGCCGGTCGCCAAATCGCGCAGGGGCGCCTCGCGCTCGATTCGAAGAATTACCCGCTCGCCGCCAGCGTGCTGTCCCAAGTTGCGGAGAACTTCTCCGGGACTCACGCTGCCCAGGAGGCCAGCATCCTACTCGCACAGGCCCGCCTGGCGCAGGGGCAGACCCAACAGGCGATCGAAGTACTCCAGCGGTCGGTTTCCAAGGCCGACAGGTACTTCCGCGCCCAGACGTACGGGCTGCTCGGAGCGGCGTACGAGAACGCGCTCCGGCCGAAGGACGCCGCGACCGCTTACGAGACCGCCGCGGCGGCGGCCCTGTACCCGTTCTTACGTGCCCAGTTTCTCTCGGACGCGGGACGGGCCTGGCTCGCCGCGGGTGACACGGCTAAAGCGCTCGTCGCGTACCGGACGATCACGCAAAAGCTGGACTCCACAGGCGCGGCCGGGGAGGCAAAGGTCCGCCTTGGCGAGTTGACCAAGGGGAGCGGTCATCCGTGATTATTTGAGCACGAGTACTTCGTATAAGATATGTTATGTTAAGCTGCGACAGCAGCGAATGTGGACAAGGCCCTCAGTTAATCACACCCCGAATCACGAGCCTCGCCTCCCCTCCCAGCCACACGTCGTCGAAGAGCCCCTCTGAGGTTTTGCACGCCCGGGCTTCGAGCCGTCCGCCGCTCCTGGTCCAGAATGTGATTGGGAGCTTGGCCAGGCCCCAGTCGGCAAGCGCGCAGGCGGCAGCCACGGCGCCGGTCCCGCACGCCAGCGTCTCGTCCTCCACGCCACGCTCGTAGGTTCGCATGCGCCATTGGGGCCCGCGGGCAGCTGGGGAGACGAAGTTCACGTTCGCTCCGTCAGCCCCTAACGCCGGGTCGCACCGAAGCAGCCTGCCGCGAGTCACGACCTCGATCCGCTCGACGTCGTCCACGAGCACCACGAGGTGTGGAACGCCAACGGTGCCCAGCACCACCTGCCGCTCGCCGGGCGCGGTCGCCAGGCCCGGCACGGGTGTGGGCGGGTGGACGGGCGCGAGGTGCAGCTCCGCGCGCTCGCCATCGGGCATGCAGCGGCTCTCGTACGTGGCGGCGTCTGTCTCGAGGGTCATGCGCTGGGGGTTCGCCAACCCCAGGCGGGCGGCGAGGCGTGTGCTGCACAGGGCGGCGTTCCCGCACATCGCCGCGCGCGAACCGTCCGAGTTGAAGTAAATCATGCGAACGACGTCGAGCCCGTTCCCCGGCCCGACGAACACGAGGCCATCCGCGCCGACGCCGGTGCCCCGCGCACACACCGCTCGGATATCATCGCCGGACCAGTCGCCGGGCGTCGTGTGGCGGCCGTCGAGCATGACGAAGTCGTTGCCCGACCCCGTCATCTTGTAGATCGTGGTCCCGACTAGATGCGGCCGAACCAGGCCATCAGTCTGAGCCGGGGGACCATCCATACGGCTTCCCGCACGATCCCCTGGTTCATCTTGCTTTGCCCCTCGGCTCGGTCGACGAACACGATCGGGATTTCCCTCAGGGTGAACCCTTTGCGCCATGCCCTCACGCTCATTTCGATCTGAAACGCGTACCCGTTGGACCGCACCCGCGACAGGTCGATCGCCTCGAGCACCCGCCTGCGAAAGCACTTGAACCCTCCCGTCAGGTCCCAGATCCGGAGACCGGTGATCCAACGGGCGTAGATGTTCGCACAATATGATAGCAACAAGCGTCCCATAGGCCAGTTGACGATCGTCACCCTGCCGTTCAGGTAGCGTGAGCCGAGCACCAAGTCCGCCTGGGCCACCGCCTTGAGAAACTCCTTTAAGTGCGCCGGATCGTGCGAGAAGTCCGCGTCCATCTCGAACACGTAGTCATAGCTCCGTTCCAGAGCCCACTTGAAGCCGGTGATGTAAGCCGTTCCAAGGCCGAGCTTTGCCTCCCGGTGCAGCACGTGGAGGCGGGGCTCCTTCGCGGCCAGCGCGTCGGCGAGCTGGCCGGTGCCGTCCGGTGATTTGTCATCCACCACCAGGATCTCGAGACGAGCGTCTTGCGACAGTACTTGAGGGACGAGACTCGAGAGGTTCCCGGTCTCGTTGTAGGTGGGAATGACGACCAGCGCCCGCTCACCCATGCGGGGCGCGCCGGGGGAGCCTCAGGGCCGCGAGCAGCGCGATGAGGAGCACGGCGAGGGACGCGAGGGTCAGCGTCCTGCCCAGCTCGTAGAGCTTCGAGCGGAACGTGAGGTCCACTACCTTGGCACCGGCCGGGAGGGCAACCGTGAGCAGGCTGTAGTCACCCCGCAGCACTTGCGCCGGCCCGCCGTCGACGGTGGCCTGCCAGTCGGGATACCAGTTCTCGGCGACGAGCAGGTAGCTCGCGTGAGGGGGCACAGGGTCGAGGGTCACGGTCATCCGTCCGGGTCGCCAACCAGTCACCGCGGCGCGCGACGGGCTCGGCGCGGGCATCTCCTTCAGGGGCTCGGGCGTAACCGATTGATCGTTGGTAAAGAGAACGATCCTGGAGAAGTCCATGCGAGGATCGACGAGAGTCGGAATGATGGTCGCCGAGTCGGTCTTGATGGCGCCCGCGACGACGCGGGCGTACGGCGTCGGGGCCAAGCGCTCGAACAGGTTGACGCGTGCCCCATCGAAGATCGTCACCGAGTCGAGCACGCGGCGGAAGCCGGGGATCGAGTCGAGGGTCTGGGTACCTGCGGGCAGGATCGCGTAACGCACCGCCCACAGGTCCCACAGCGACAGGACGCCTAGGTGTTTCCATTCGTTCTTGCCGCCCCACAACTCGTCGTAGTACCGCAGCTCGTTACCGTGGTATCCGAACAGGTCAGGGACGTCGAATGCCATCAGCGACGATCCAGGATAGGCGCCCGGCCCCGGCGGATTGAAGACGCGGTACGGGGGCGGCGTTGCGGCGATGCGCTCGATGACCGGGTCCCGGCCGTACGGCTTCGTGTAGCTCCAGAACTGGCGCGCGTTGAGCCACAGGTCCGTCCCGACGATGAGAATGAGCGCCAGTGCGCCCAGCCGCGGCGTCAGCCGGACCTGTGCGGGGCCGAGCACGGCGGCGGTGGCCGCCAGAGCGAGTCCGCTCGTCACCCCCCCCCACAGGATCGCAACCGCGTCGGCACGCGCCGCGGCGGCCTTCGTGGCGGCGAGCGCCTCGGCGATATGGCCGAGCACACCAGTGCCCCCGAGCAGGGCCACTATCCCGCCGACAATCAGCGCCGGCGTCATGACCCGTCTGCCCTCTCCCTTGAGCGCACGCTCGACGCCCAGGCCGGCGAACATGGCGGTGACGAGCGCGACCACGTAGAAGGCCATCCCGGGCGCCCGCGTCTTCTTCACCAGCGGCATCACAGCCCACCACAGCCTGTAGAACGGCGTGGCAGCGCCAAGGCTGATGAGCAGAAACAAGAGCCCGATGCCGCCCACCCACAGGATCTGCCGCCGGCGCTCGGGCGCGGCGACGCCCAGTGCGGCGAGCACCACGACGGGCAGGCCGAGGTACTCCGAATGAAGCTTGAGCTGGTTTGAGCCCCAGTACGTGTCCCAGGAGCGGCCCACGAAGTTCTTGAGGAAGAACTCGGGGACATGGTCCCACGGGATGGCGAATGACGTAGACCCTTCGAATCCGTGATAGCCCTGCGCGCGGGGCGAGAACGGGATGTACTGGAAGAACGGCAGGATCTGAATCGCGGCGACCCCGAAGCCGATCATGACGGCTACGAGCGCAAGGCCGAGCCGCAGCGCGCGCTCCCCTCCCCCGCTCTCGCCGGCTTCCTCGAACGTCAAGTACAGGGCGAACAGGCCAGCGGCGATGAGCGAGTAGTATGCGAGCTGGAAGTGGCCGAGCAGCGTCAGCCCGGTCGCCGCGGCCAGCACCACGTAGCCGGACGGTCGGCGATCGCGCAGCGCCAGCACGAGCGCGAGCAGCATCAGCGGCAGCATGGTGGAGGCGAACAGCTTGCCGTCGTGCCCCGGCGACGGATACGAGGCGATCAACCCGGTCAGCTCGTAGGCGAGCCCCCCGACCACCGATCCGGTCCATCCGACCTGCATGCGCCGCAACAACAGGTACGTGAACAGGCCGGCGAGGATGTAGTGCACGAAGAAGCCCACGTTGCCGGCCGTCGCGACAGGAAGGACAAAACGCAGCAGCCAGGTGGGATAGAAAATGTCCCCGCTGCCGGCGGCGACGAACGGCATCCCCCCGAAAATCTCAGGGTTCCAGAGCGGCAGGTGGCCGGTGCGCTGGAACCACGCGGCGCTCCACGCGTGAAATGGCAGGCCGGCGGTGTACTGATCGCTCAACTGGCTCGCGAGCCACATCCCCGCGACCATGGGAAGGGACAAGAGCACCGGCCACACGGTGAACGCCGCGGTGGCAATCAGATTGGGGCGACGCGGCTCGTAGGGAGGCGGTGCCGGGGGTGGGGTCGCGGACTCCGGATGACTCACTGCGCGGACTCCTGTGGACGGTGCCGGAGCGGGAGCGTCACGGCGGCGGCCGCGGCCTCTGTCAGTGTGAGGAGCACGCGTGACGCGACGCTTACAGCGACTGCGCCGCCGCTCCCCAGGAACGGCGCGAGCAGCCCGACGAGCACCAGCTCGCGGACCCCTACCCCGCCGGGTGCAAACAGGGCCAGCAGGCCGAGAATGTAGCCGAGGGTGAAGGCTCCGATAGCGGTGGGGAGCGGGAGCGGGGGGTCCGGGATCAGCCCCCGCGCCAGCATCCACAGCGCCGCTCCGTACGTGCCCCAGCTGAGCACCGTGAGGAGGGTGCCGGCGAGGACGGCGGACGGGGCGAGCGGCTCCAGGGGAGCAATCGCGTTCACCAGGCGGCCCAGCCAGAGGGCGGTCGGGCGCCAGACGAGCACCAGGATGGTGGCGACGGCGGCGAGGCCGGCGAACGCAAGACGGAGCGGCGGCGCGCTATGCGGAGTCACGGCCGCGACCACCGCCACCCCGCTGCCGAGCGACACGGCCTGGATCACGAAGGCGGATGCCGCAGCCGGACCCGGCGCGACGCCGGCCCGCTGGGCCAGCACTACCAGGCCGGCCACGCTCCACACCTTCCCCGGGACGTAGCGACCGAGGTTCGCGACGCTCCACGTGCGGGCCGCCGGGCCGAAGCCGAGTCGCTGACCCCAGCCGGCCAGGATGCGGCGCCAGGACTCGACCTGCATGGCGTAGGTCAGGAACACCATGACGACGGATGCCGCGATCCAGCCCGGCGCGATCGCGAGCGTGACGTGGAGCGAGCGAAACTCAGACCAGTTCCGGGCGATCGACCGGCCCACGAAGGCCACGACCGCCAGTGTGACGAGGCCCTGGATCGCCCAGAGCCAGCGTCGGGAGATCAAGTCTTCACGAACTTGTAGGCGACCGAGCGCGCGAGCATCCACCAGGGCGCGGGAATCGGCGGATAGAAGTACGTGCCACCCCAATCCACGAGGCGAAACCCGTTCATCTCGCCCAAGCGGCTGATCGTCTGGCGGGTCCAGCTGTAGATGTGCCCCTGCCGGTCCGGCACGCGGAAGAGATTCCAGATGATCTCCTTCACGTGATAGGGATTGGGCACGGAGACCATCCACACGCCCCCGGGTCTCAAAACGCGATGGATCTCGCCCGCCGTACTGTACGCGGTGGGAGTGTGCTCGAGGACCTCGACCATGAAGACGTAGTCGAAGGACGCATCGGGAAACGGAAGCCCGCTCGTGATGTCATGAATCAAGATGTCGGGGGCGGCGAACTCGGGGGCAATGTCGAGTCCCTGATACTTCACATCGCGCGGCAGGTACTTGCGGAGGTCGCCGTTGCGTGAGCCGATATCGAGCACCGCGCTACCGGGGGGTACCTGCGCCAACTGCATGTGCTTGCGAAACCGTATGCGCTCTTCGCCGGAATTGCGCCAGTCGTGACGCTCGCTGTAGAACTTGGTGAGCTCGGGTGACGACGGTGCGATCGGAGTGTTCATGGGTTGGAAAAATACCATGCCCGGAAACCCCGGGAAAGTCGTAGCTTTGTGAAGCCGCCATGCGCATCCTCCACGTGGTCACCGCTTTCCCGCGCACGTCGGACGATGTGATCGTGCCGTGGCTCGTGGAGCTGCTGAAGCGGCTCAAGGCGGCAGGGCACGAGGTAGAAGTGTTCACCTCGTCGTACCGTGGCACGCCCGATCAGGTGTTCGCAGGGATCCCCGTGCATCGGTTCCGCTACTTTCCGCGCCGCTGGGAGAACCTGACACACGAAGAGGCGGCGCCGGACCGAATGAAACGCTCCCTCTTGTACCGGCTCATGCCGGCGTGCTTCGTAGTCGCCGGCATGGCGGCCATCTGGCGGCTGTGCCGCCGCACGCGATACGATGTCATCCACGTACACTGGCCGCTGCCGCTCGCGCTATTCGGATGGGCGGCGCAGCGCGCCCGTCCCGCACGCCTGGTAACGACGTTCTACGGCGTGGAGCTGCGGTGGGTGAAGGGGGCCCTTCCCTTCCTCAAGGGCTTTCTGGCGTGGGCCGCGCGCCGCTCGGACCACGTGGTCGCGATCTCCAACTATACCGCGGGCGAGCTGCGGGAGCTTGCCGACGTGCCCATCGAGGTCATTCCCTACACGACGTCGCTTCCAGAGGTGGCCGCGACGTCTCCGGCTCCGGACGGCAAGGGTCCCGTGCTGTTCGTGGGCCGGCTGGTGGAGCGCAAGGGCGTGGCGCATCTCATCGAGGCGATCGCGCGGTTGGGGTCCCGCGGGCCACGCCTCGAAATCGTGGGCGAGGGGCCCGAGCGTCCCGGCTTGGAGGCGCTGGCGGGGCGGCTGGGGGTGGCGGATCGGGTGGTGTTCCGAGGGAAGATCCCGCCGGACGAGCTCCAGGCGAGCTACGCGCGAGCCGCCGTGTGCGTGCTGCCGTCGGTGCTCGACGCCCGTGGGGACACGGAAGGGCTCGGCGTCGTGCTGCTCGAGGCAATGAACCACGGGACGCCGGTGATCGCGAGCCGGGTCGGCGGTATTCCAGACATCGTGGAGGACGGCGTGTCGGGGCTGCTGGTTCCGCCGGGAGACGCAGACGCGCTGGCGGCGGCCGTGCGGCGACTGCGCGACGACCCGGTTCTGGCGCGCCGCCTGGGCGAGGCCGGCCGGCGCCGGCTGCGGGAGCGGTTCAGCTGGCCGGCAATCGTGCGCCGCTGGCTGGATGTCTACACCGGGCTCGTGACCCGGCCCCGCTAGTGCCGTTCCCGCAGCTGGTCCAGCTCGCGGTGCAGGCTCCGCACCTCTTCCCGCATGCCGGCGAGCATCTCTCCCACGAAGCCAAAGCCGAACAGCATCAGCCCCGCCAGCACGAGCAGCAGCACGAGGTACAGAAACGCGCGGTTACCCTGCTCGAGCATGTAGCGCTCGATCAAGGCGTACACGCCGACCAAGAAACCGAGGAAGATCAGCACCGCCCCTGACACCCCGAAGAACAGCATGGGCTTGCGGCCGAACCGCAGCTGAAACCAGACGGAAACGAGGTCCAGCACGCCCACGGGGATGCGCCCAATCCCGAACTTCGACTTCCCCGCCCGTCGCGGCTGGAGCGGGACCGGGCGCTCGGCCAGCCGGAACCCCTGCGCCGCGGCGATCACCACCATGAAGCGATGCCAGTCCGGCCGTCTCGTCAGGCCGTCCATCACCTCACGCCGGTACGCCTTCACCGAGTTCAAGTCGGTGACCCGGACGCCGAACAGCCAGCGGCACAGTCCGTTGTACACCCACGAGACGAACCGCTTTTCGTAGTGGCCCTGTTTCGTGCCGGTGACCACGTCGGCCGCGTCGTCGAGGAGGGGCTGCACGAGGCCGGGGATGTCGCTCGGCCGATACTGCAGATCGGCGGGATAGAATACGAGGATGCGGCCGCGGGCGGCGTCGGCGCCCGACGCGAGGGCGTCGGCGATGCCGCGCTGGCTGCGGTGGGTCACGATCCGCAGGAAGGCGTGCGTGGCCGCCAGCGCGCGCAAGGTCTCCGCGGTGCCGTCGCGGCTGCCGTCGTCGATCACGACGATCTCGCACGGATAGGGCAGCGGCAGCAGCGCCTCCCGCGCCTGGCGCACGAATTCCGGCAGGTTTTCGGCTTCGTCCTTCGCGGGGACCAGGACGCTCACTTCCGGGAGGGCCGCGCCGGTGGCGAGGCTCACAGCCGCTTGCGCATGCGGGCCGGGAGGATGCTCAGCTGGTCGCGGTACTTCGCCACGGTCCGCCGCGCGATCTTGACGCCCTTTTGCGCGAACATCTCCACGATTTGCTGGTCGGTGAGGGGGTTCTTCGGGTCTTCATCGGCCACCATCTTCTGAATTTGCGCGCGGATGGCGCGCGCACTGGCGTCCTCCCCGGTGGTGGTCGAGAGGCCGCTCGAGAAGAAGAATTTGAGCGGCAGGAGGCCCCGGGGCGTCTGCACGTACTTCTCGTTCGTCACGCGACTCACGGTGCTCTCGTGCATGTTGATGACGTCCGCGACTTCGCGCAGGGTGAGCGGCTTCAGGTACTCGACGCCCTTCTCGAAGAACTCGCGCTGCCGATCGACGATGAAGTTCATGACTTTGAGCATCGTCTGACGGCGCTGCTCGATTGCCTGGATCATCCAGTGCGCGCTGTTCATGCGCTGATTGATGAAGTCCTTGTTCTCGCCCTGGAATTTCTTCTTGTCGCGCGCGATGTCCTGATACGTCTTCGAGATCCGCAGCCGCGGCAGCCCGGAGTCGTTCAGGAACACCTTGTATGCCCCGTCGATCTTCTCGACGACCAGGTCGGGGATGATGTATGCCTCGTTGGCCGACGAGTGCTGCAGGCCGGGCTTGGGATCGAGCTTCGCCAGATCGTCGGCGACGTTCTGCACCTCGGCGGCGTCGAGACCGAAGCGCTTGCCGAGGTCGCTCCAGCGATGCGCCTTGAGATCCTCGAACGCATCCCGGACGAGCCGGTAGGCGAGCGTGTCCGTTTCGCGCCGGGCCTCGAGCTGCAGCAGCAAGCACTCGCGCAGGTCCCGGGCGCCGACCCCCGGGGGATCGAGCTTCTGGATGATGCGGAGCATCTGCTCGGCCTCGGCCGGCGTGTACAGCTGCGGGGCGACGTCGCGCTCCGCTTCCTCGGCGTGGGCCTGGAGGACTTGGTTCACGCCGTTCACGATCTCCTCGAGGGTCGCGCCGAGGTAACCGTCCTCCGCGATGTTGCCGATGAACTCTTCGGCGAGGAGCTGCTGGCGGGGCGTGAGGTCGAGCAACCGCATTTGTTCGCGCAGGTGATCGGCCAGGTCCTTGGTCTCGACCGGCACCGGCTCGACGTACTCGCGCGCTTCGCTCATGTCCCGCGGCGGGGCGCCCTGGTCGCCGCCGTCGTCCAGGAGGATCTCCTCCCAGTTGGGCTCGTCGTTCTTCTCGGCTTCCTTCTTGTCCTGCTTCGCTTCCTCCGCCAACGGCACTTCCGTTTCCTCCTCCGGCTCGACCAGCTCGAGGAACGGATTGCCGAGCAGCTCCTGCTTCAAGTGCTGCTGCAGGTCGAGGAGCGGCATGTACAGCAGGTCCATCGCCTGGTACAGCCGCGGATTGATTCGCAGCTGCTGCGACAGCCCCACGTGCTGCTGCAGGCCGGTCTTCATGCCGCCTCGGTGAGGCGCGCCCGCAGGCGCGCCGTGAGGGTGGGCCCGAGGTACAGGTTCGCCACCCGGTCGTCGAACACCAGCTCGCGGACGGTGCCCGCCACCTGCACCTTCCCTTCGAACATGATGTAGGCGCGGTCCACGATATCGAGCGTCTGCTCCACGTTGTGGTCGGTGATCAGCACGCCGATGCCGCGGTGGCGCAACCCGGCCACGATGGTCTGGATGTCGTGCACCGCGATCGGATCCACGCCGGCGAACGGCTCGTCGAGCAGCATGAACTTGGGCTCGGTGACGAGCGCGCGGGTGATCTCGAGCCGGCGCCGCTCGCCCCCCGAGAGCTGGAATCCCTTCTGACGCCGCAAGTGCTTGATCGCCAGCTCGTCGAGCAGCCGCTCCAACCTGTCGCGGCGCTCGGCGTCCCCCAGGGGCAGGGTCTCGAGGATCGCCCGCACGTTGTCCTCGACGGTGAGCTTGCGGAACACCGAGGGCTCCTGGGCCAGATAGCCGATCCCCATCCGCGCCCGGCGGTACATCGGCTCCGCCGTGATATCTCGTCCGTCGAGCCCAATCTGCCCGCCGTCGGGCCGGATCAGGCCGGTGATCATGTAGAAGGTCGTGGTCTTCCCCGCCCCGTTGGGCCCGAGCAGGCCGACGATCTCGCCCTGCGCGACCTGCACGCTCACATCGTTCACCACCGGGCGGCTCTTGTAGACCTTGAGCAACCCGGTGGCGGTGAGACGGCTCCCGCCACTCAGGCCCGGGTGGTCGCCGCTCGCCGGCTCGGCCCGGGCGAGCGCACGCTCCGCGGCGTCGAGCAGCCGATCGGCGCTGGCGGCGCGGTCGGCGGCGATCTCTCCCCAGGCCTCGACCGTGAACGCGATGGGCGCCGTGTCCGCCAGCGCGGCAGCCGCATACGTCACCACTTTCATCAGGGCAAGGCGGGGCAGCACCGACGTGCGCAGGCTGGTCCGAAACTCCTCCACCGACAGCCCTTCCAGCTCCGGCAGCCCCGCGTCGCGAGAGTGGGCGCGGAGCATGAGGAACTCCTCGCGGTAGGCGATGGCCAGCTCGCTGAACGCGGCGCGGCCCGCCTCGTCCGCCACGCGGGCCAGCGCGGCGGCGGCGAGCGGGAGCGACGAATCCCGTGCCGCCATCAGATCGGCGAGGTGCCGGGAGGAAACGGGCGCTGTCATGGGCCGGGCTTCTTTTTCGTCGTAGCCGTCGTTTTGGTCGTGTCCGCCTTCTTTGTCGTGTCCGTGGCCGGTGGCCGCGGCTCGAGCTGGACGCCGTCGGCCTTTCCGGTGACGGTGCACTGGTCGACCTTGTCGCCTTTCAGGGCGCAATCGATGATCTTGCCGCGGGAGTAATTGAGCGACGGGGACGTCGAATCGTGCTCGCTCGCCAGGTGGATGAACGCGCGAGCCGAGCCCCGAGCGATGAGCCGATGCAGCTTGCTCCGGGGCGTCCCGGCCGAGTCGGGGACCTGCGTCCAGCGCGCCGTGAGGGAATCCCCCGCAAACCAGTCGACCTCAGGCGCCGCGGTGGAGTCCCGCTTTCCGGTAGAGTCCGGCTTCGCGGTGGCGGCCCGCGGGGGGGACTCCTTCTTCGACGTCGAGTACGCGTGCCCAAAGGCGCGTGCTTCGTCGAGCACTTCATCCGGGAGGTCGAGGGCCAGGGAGTCGGCCCGGATCGTGTTGAGCGTGGACACCGCGCGCGCCCGGACCGAGTCCTTGGGACCCCAGGCGAACGCCTGCTGCAGCTTCTTCCGGTCGACGTGGAGGTGGATCGTGTCGGCCGTGAGGCGCCAATCGGCGCCCGTTGCCACGCCGTCGCCGAGCGCTTTCACCAAACGGATGTCCCGGCCCCCTCCCTGGAGCCCGAGCTCGATGCGCGTGCCGGTGAGGGCGTAGGGCCGCGCGCTCTTCCCTTCCACGCGGGGTTTGCCCACTAGGACCGCGAATCCGGCGGCCTGGTCGAGCTGCATCGAGTCGCCGCGCGCCGCGAAATCGCTCCGGTCGATGGTCACCTGCCCGCCGCCCCACATGCGGTCGTTCCCCTTGAAGCGCACCCGGTCGGCCACGATGATGTACGGTTCTCCTCCTCCCGTGTCGGCGGTCGTGTGGTATTCGATCGTCGGGCGACCCGATGCGTACATCTCGAGGGTGTCGCGCACGCCCTTGATGGCGCGGTAGTACGTCAGATTAGGCCCGCGCAGGACCGAGCCCGTCTTCCGATTCACGGCGATGACGGTCCGGTGCGCCTCGAGCCGCTCCTGTCGCAGGAAATAGGCGGCCGTCGTGGCGTCGAGGGTCATGACGGTATCCCTGATGTGCACGGGGTTCTTCTGGCCGATCATGTCGAAGCGGCCGACGCCGGCGAACCAGGCGACGCTGTCGGCGGCGAGGGTGCTGCCCGTGGCCTCGCAGTGGGCCAGCACGCCGCCGCCCGCGAACACGTTGGTCTCGCCCGCCCGGATCTCCACCTGTTGCGCCGACCGGCCGACCGAATCGATCAGGACTTTGCATGGCCGCCCGGCCGCGGTGTCGGCGGGCGAGGCCGGTTGCTGGACGAGGGTGACGAGGAGCACGGTAGCCATCATTGGTTCGGCAGCGTGAAGTTGCCGGCCCGTCCCGTCGGCCGAATCGCCGTCACGATCTTGAACGCCGGATCGGACGTGAAGCCCTTGCCTTCGATGTGTCGCGTCGGCTCGTCGAACACGAACGGCTTGTCGGAGCTCACCTGATTCCGTGCCTGATTGTAACGGAGCACCTCGGTTCGGAGTGTCGCGCCGTCGGTGCGCACCACCACCACGTTGCCTCTCGCCTCCATGTCGCCGCCCCGCCAGTGGTATGTGCCTTCCCGCGACGTGAGCGTCGACGTCTCGGCCCCCCGAGGGTCGTAGAACGTGATGTGGACGCTGCGGAGCTCGGCGGTCTGCGCCGGGGAATAGAAATATGCCGTATCGGCCCGTACGTGCGCACGCTGAATGCCGGCGTCCGTCACGTAGTGCGACATGCCCAGCAGCACCTGGTCGGCCGAATCCGGGGCGGCAATGGTGGCCGTGGGCTTGATGCCGGTGTCGCAGGCCCCTACCGCCACCCCACCCATGAATACGTAGCACCAAAAGACGTAGCACAGAGGCGTCTCGCGAAGACGTAACGCTTCTGCGTGACGTCTTTGCGCGACGTTCTTGCTCGACGCCTTTTGTCTTGTCACGCAGCTCCGGCTTTCATAAGGTCGTGGAGGTGGACCATGCCGACCAGTCTACGCCCGCCGTCGAGCACGGGTAGAGCCATGATGCCATGCTGCTCCATGAGCCGTACCGCCGCGCCGGCGAGCGCGTCGGGCGTGGTGCTCTTCGGGGTCCGGGTCATGACGTCGCGCACCGGGATGTCGAGGAAGTGGTCCGTCCGCTCCATGAGCCGCGTCAGGTCGCCCGCCGTGACGACGCCGATGAGGCTGCCGGCGGCGTCCACCACCGCCACCGTGCCGCGCTTTTCCGCGAGCAGGACCACGCACTCGCGCATCGGGCGGTCGGGTGTGAGCGTCGGCACGCCCCCCGCGAGCATGACGTCCGCGACGCGGAGCAAGAGGTTCTTGCCGAGCGCGCCGCCGGGGTGGAGCGCCGCGAAGTCCCCGCGCCCGAAGCCCTTCTCTTCGAGCACTGCGACCGCGAGCGCGTCTCCCAGGGCGAGCGCCGCCGTCGTGCTCGCCGTGGGCGCGAGCGTCTCGGGACACGCCTCCTCGTTGACGCTCCCGTCCAGCACCACGTTCGCCTGACGCGCGAGCACCGACTCAGGGTCACCCGTGAGTGCGATAATCGGCACACCGAGCCGCTTCAGCTGATTGACCAGCCCGAAAAGCTCGTCCGAGGCACCGCTCTTCGACAGGAGGATCGCCACGTCGTCCCGGCCCACGATGCCGAGATCGCCGTGCAGGGAGTCCACGGGATGGAGAAACGACGCGGGTGTGCCGGTGGACGTGAACGTGGCCGCGATCTTGCGCGCGATCAACCCGGACTTGCCGAGTCCCGAGACGATGAGGCGTCCCTTGGCGTCGGCGAGGAGGCGCACGGCGCTTGCGAACGCCGGCCCTAGGCGCTCTCCGACCCGGCGGATCGCCTCGGCTTCGAGGGTCAGTACGCGGCGCCCGCGCTCAGCGAGTTCGCCGGGCTCCGTGCGGGACATCGCCACGCTCCAAGAAGTATTTCGTGAGCAGGCCCTGCCACTCGCCTCGGGCCTGGAGGATCAGCTCGGCCACTTCCCGGACCGCGCCCTGGCCCCCGGGGACCGTCGTCACCAGCCGGGCGGCGGCCTTCAGCTCCGCCACGCCGTTGGCCACCGCGATCGGGAGCCCGACGCGCGTGAGCAGCGGGAGATCGGCGAGGTCGTCGCCGACAAACGCACATTCGTCCCACGCGAGCCCGCGCCGCTCGAGCAGCGCCTCGAACGCCGGAAGCTTGCGCGCGGTCGGATCCTGAATCACGTCGTCCACGGCCAGCTCGCGGGCGCGCAGCGTGGTGGCGGCCGACTCCCGTCCGGACAGCCAGACGACGAGGAGCCCGGCGGTGCGGAGCATCCGGACGCCAAGACCGTCCTGGATGTGAAAGCGCTTGAATTCGACCGGGTGATCGCCGACCATCCCGACGTAGATGCCATTGTCGGTCAGGACGCCGTCGACGTCGAAGCCGACGAGCTTGAGGCGGCGGGCGACGGCAGCGTCGATCACGGATGCGTCTCCACGGTCCGGATCGCTCCCCTTCGGGGCTCGCCCCTGACATCCCCTCCCCGCCACCCCTCGGACGGCCCCTGCGGGGAGCGACCCGGACCGTCGGTGTCGACGAGCGGGTCGGGTGCCCCGCTCCGCCGGGGGCGTCCGAGGGGTGGGATGGGGTGGTTGTCAGGGGCGCCCCCCAAGGGGCGGGGCACCCGACCGCTCACGTGATCACGCACGGACGGCCTCCCTCGCCCGGTGCCACACGTCCAGAGCGATGCTCACGATGCCCGCCAGCTGGTCCAGCGGGATCATGTTCGGCCCGTCGGACGGTGCCCGGTCCGGATCGGGATGCGTCTCGAGGAAGAAGCCGTCGGCGCCTGCGGCGGCCGCGGCGTAGAGCAGCGGGGGGATGAAGTCGCGCAGGCCCCCGCTCGAGCCCTCCGGGCCCTGCCCCGGCTGCTGCACCGCGTGCGTCCCGTCGTACACGACCGGCGTCCGGCATGCGATCCGGAGCCGGGCAAAGCTGCGCATGTCGACCACGAGGTCGCCATAACCGAAGAAGGTGCCCCGCTCGGTCACGGCGATCTCGGGCGCTCCGCCCGCGCGGAGCTTCTCGACCGCCCCCGCCATTTCCTGGGGCGCCATCCACTGCCCCTTCTTCACGTTCACGGCCCGTCGGGCCCGACCGGTCGCGACGAGCAGGTCGGTCTGGCGGCAGAGGAATGCGGGGATCTGCAGCACGTCCGCGACTTGGGCGGCGGCGGATACCTGGTCGGTTTCGTGGACGTCCGTGAGAATCGGCAGCCCGGTTGCGGCCCGGACCTTCGCGAGCGCCGCGAGCCCGCGCTCGGGGCCCGGACCCCGGGCCGCTTTCAGCCGCGACCGATTGGCCTTGTCGTAGGATGCCTTGTAGATGACGGACAGCCCGAGCTTCGCCCCGAGCTCGGCGAGCGCCTCCCCGACCCGCAGGTTCAAGTCGTCGGACTCGACGACGCACGGCCCCGCGATGAGGAACGGGGAGCCCCCGCCACCGAAGTGCTGCGTCATGTCAGTCGCGGCGGCCGGCGAGCTGAGACGACCGCTCCGCCTGCGCGAGGGGTGCCGTGCTCCTGCCCCGGCGCTGTTGGCGCGCTGCTCCCACGAACCCGGCGAACAGGGGGTGTGGCCGAGTGGGTCGAGACTTGAGCTCGGGGTGGAACTGGCAGCCGATGAACCACGGGTGATCGGGCAGCTCGATCATCTCGACCAGCGAGCCGTCGGGAGAGAGCCCGGCGCAGCGCATCCCGTATTCGGCGAGCACGTCACGGTAGGCGTTCGACACTTCGTAGCGGTGACGATGGCGCTCGCTCACCTCCAGGGCTGCGTAGACCTGCGCGACGCGGGAGCCCGGGCGCAGCTTGCAGGGGTAGGCCCCGAGTCGCATCGTGCCGCCCATTTCCTGGATGCCTTCCTGGGAGCGCATCAGGGCGATCACCGGGTTCTCGCACTCGGGCGCGAACTCGCTCGAGTTGGTGTCCGGGAGCTTGACCACGTCGCGTGCGAACTCGATGATCGCCGCCTGCATTCCGAGGCAGATCCCGAGGAACGGGAGCTTGTGGTCGCGCGCCCAGCGGATCGCCTCGAGCATGCCCTCGACGCCGCGTACGCCGAAGCCGCCGGGCACGAGCAGCGCGTCGTACGTGCCGAGTAGGTCGCCCGCGGCTGCCTGGTCCGTAAAGCGGTCGGACGAGATCCACTCGATTTGCACGCCGCATTCGTTCGCGATGCCGCCGTGCCCCAGCGCCTCGTGGATGCTCTTGTAGCTGTCGGCGAGCTCGGTGTACTTCCCCACGACGGCGATGCGTACCCGGTCTGCCGGGTTCAGGATCTTCTCGACCATCTGCGCCCAGCCGCGCAGGTCGGGGTCCTTCGTCTCGAGGTGCAGCCGCCTGCACACTTCCCGGTCGAGTCCCTGCTCGTGCAGCTTGAGCGGGATCTCGTAGATCGACTTCACATCGGGGCTCTCGACCACGCAGCCGAAGTCCACGTTGCAGAACTGCGCGATCTTGCGCTTCAGCTCTTCCGAGAGGGGCCGCTCGGTGCGACACACCAGGATGTCGGGCTGGATCCCGATCTGCATCAGCTCCCGGACGGAGTGTTGGGTCGGCTTGGTCTTGAGCTCGGCAGTGGCGGCGATGAAGGGGACGAGGGTGAGGTGGATGAACAAGGTATTGTCGCGGCCGACCTCCTGGCGGAACTGGCGGATCGCTTCCAGGAACGGCAGCGACTCGATGTCACCCACCGTGCCGCCGATCTCCGTGATCACGACGTCGTGGTCCGGCGCCAGCCGACGAATGGCGGCTTTGATCTCGTCCGTGATGTGGGGGATCACCTGCACCGTCGACCCGAGGTACTCGCCGCGCCGCTCCTTGGTGATGACCGACAGGTAGATCCGCCCGGTAGTGACGTTATTCACCTGCGACAGCGAGCGGTCGATGAACCGCTCGTAGTGGCCCAGGTCGAGATCGGTCTCCGCGCCGTCGTCGGTGACGTACACCTCGCCGTGCTGGAACGGCGACATGGTGCCGGGATCCACGTTGATGTAGGGATCGAACTTCTGGATCGTCACCCGGAGGCCCCGCTCCACCAGGAGGCGGCCGAGCGAGGCGGCGGCGATGCCTTTGCCGAGGGACGACACGACGCCGCCGGTCACGAAGATGTACTTCGTCGAGCTCACGGACTCACCTCCCTCAGTTGGCGGGTCAGCTGTGCTTCCGCGTAACGCAGGTCGTCTGCGGTGTCGATGCCGGGCGCCGCCGGCCCGGGAAACAGCGCCACGCCGATCGCAATCCCGTGCAGCAGCGGCCGCAGCTGCTCGAGCCGCTCCCAGCGCTCCTCCGGCAGCGGTGCGAGCCGGACCCAGCGATCCAGCGCTTCCCGGGTGTAAGCGTAGACACCCACGTGCTGATGGTAGATCACGTCACCCGTGTCGTCGCGATCGAACGGGATCGGCGCTCGCGAGAAATACACTGCTCGGCCCCGTGCGTCGGTCACGACCTTGACACGATTCGGATCACTTGCGAGCGAACGATCGAGCTCGCCCGCCGCGGTGCCGATCGGATCCCCGCCCCGCACTCGGGCCACAGCGCCGTGCAGCGCGGCCGGCGCCACGAGCGGCTCGTCGCCTTGCACGTTCAACACGACGTCGTATGCGCTAAACGATGTGTTTCCAACGACTTCTGCGACTCGCTCCGTACCCGACTGGGGCTCGGCGGAGGTCAGCACTGCTTCATACCCGGCTCGCTCCACGACCGCGGCGATTTCGCGCGCGTCGGTCGCGACGACCAAGCGATCGCACACCCCGGCCTCAGCGACTCGCCGGACGACCCAGAGGATGAGGGGTTCGCCTGCCAGAGACAGGAGAGGCTTGCGAGGAAGGCGGCTGGAGCCCAGCCGCGCCGGAACGACGCCGAGGACGGGCACGGGGGAACATACAAAATCCGTGCCGTGGCGTCTACCCCTGCGCCTAATCGATTGAGAAGGCGCGGGTTAAACCATCATACCGTAGCGTGCGCTATGCGCAGGAAGTTGTCGAGCAGTTCCTTCCCGTGGTCCGTGCCGATCGACTCCGGATGGAATTGCACGCCGTAAATCGGGTGGCGGCGGTGCTTCATCGCCATGATCTCCGCATCCTTCGGCCGGTCCGCGCTCCACGCGGT
>WNFY01000596.1_pt1 | contig 32802 bp, 28 predicted proteins | sample 5400091 | NCBI WGS metagenome assembly WNFY01 (sample SAMN13153364, study PRJNA577476) | soil metagenome | isolation source: 60 cm soil or saprolite under grassland replicate 1 | place: USA:California | collected 2016-06-15 | reverse complement strand
TTGTTTCAATGCTCTTTTAAAATTGGGATTGGTGTGCATTTTGGCGAAGCAGTCGTTGGCACGCTAGGGGGTGGACGGCAAGAGCGAGTGACTGCCATCGGAGACGCGGTAAACATCGCCAGTCGAATTGAGCGGGCAAACAAAAGAGCCGGAACGGAGTTCCTGATATCTCAGGCTGTACTCCGTGCAGGTCAGGGGCAGGTTCGTGTAGGAAAACTATTACGGTGAGACTGCCTGGTAAGACCGGCACGCACGCGCTTCACGAGGTTGTTGGCGTCCGAACAACGCGACGCAAGCGGCGGCCGAGCTTATCGATGTTATCAAAGCGCGCTGGTGGCGAAGTAACGCCGAGGATCTAACAAGGCAATGCCACCAACCGCTGGCTCTTGCACTAAGCTCAATTGAGAAATCTGTGGATGAGAGTTGAGGGTGCAGTAAAGCGCAGGCCTGCCAGCGGGCGGCCCGATCGCGCGCTACTTCTTTCAATTACTCCGGAAGTTTTCCGCGCAGAACTGTGAGTGAATACGGCGGAAGTTCGTAAGTTGATGATGCTTCTCGCGTAAATCGCGCTGGCGGGAGACTTCGAATTGGATGTCCGTTTGGTCCGTCGTCGTGCCAGGCGTATTGCTGTCGCGAAAATTGAATCACCTCTACCTGTCCCACGAAACGAATTGGCTGCGGCGCGTTGGGAATATTGAACTGCACGTCGAGCTGAGCCGCGCGCTTGGGATGTTTGTTAATTGCCAGCAGTGCCCACTGTTTATCTGGTCGCCGCACTGCATAGACTGTGACGGCAAGCGATGACGTGGGTTTCTTCTGTTTGGTGTTTACCGAAAAAACATCGTGTGACTCGTTTGTTGGCTGCATCCATTCTTGCGTGATGAGCCGAGCAGCGTAGTACGCGGACAAGCGATTCACCTGATCATTGTTTGGATTCAACTGAAGCATCATCAGATTGCCCCAAGAACATTTGAGTTCGTCCTGGAGATAGTTTGGCTCGTATCCATACAGGTACGACTTTGTGCCGCCCAAAGTCAGAAACGTTCCCATTGTGTCTGCATCGAAAAGCGCGCCTTCTATGTCCACTTCGTGGCGCCCGGCAAAAACAGAATAGCCGTATTCTGTCATCAGCCATGGGATGTCAGAAGGCACGCCGTCGCCGCGCAAGCTGTCGAGCATCGATTTAAGGCGCGACGGAATTTCAAGCAACTGGGGTGGGGCAGGGGCGCAAATGTTGTCGAACGGATAAAACTCAAACGAAAAGAAATCGAAGTGCGTACCGGCGCCTCGCACATACTTCAGAAAACGATTCATCCACGAACTGTTCCCGGATGCGTCTGCCCATGTGACCAGTTGCTCCTCGAAGCTTTGCAGGCTTGGTCCGCCGAGCTTCAGATTCGAGTTCAGCGCTGGGAGGCGCCGAGCGACTCCAGCATAAAGCGCCGCATAATCCTCCGGCAAAACCCATTGTCCGTCGGGTTCCTCGCCGAGTTCGACTCCTTCCAAATTGTAATTGCGCCGCAGCAAATAATTGATCTCGGCGGCGGTGTTCTCAGGTGTGTCGTACAACACGCCCACCGGCACAAGCACGGGCAAGTTGTTCGTGAGCGCGCTACGCAAAATGAAATCGAGGCCCGGCTGCTCGATGCTGAAGTCGATGTCTTCTGCGCGATGCCACGGATCAGTGGATGACACATAAATGATTGTCTGCCGATGCCGATCGGGCGCATGACGGACGTAATCGTGAAAACGACCGTGTTTATCGATTTTCCCAAGTTCAATCTCACGAATCGCAAATCCAAGCCGGTCACGAATGTCATTTGAGGTTTCCGTGCTTGTTTGTGAACTCCGGGTCATGACGATGCGCACAAATCGAACCGAACGCGCAGGCGTCTCGAGTCGAATTACTTGATCGCCGCCGCGCCCATCATTGACATTGGCGCGTCCAAGTGGCTGCCAGTCGTCATCATCGTCAGCATGCAAGTGCATCGGATCATCCCCGGGCCAGTATTCGACTTTGCATCGCTTGGCGTACGGCGCGCCCCAATGAACGCGGATAAAGTTCACCGGTCTTGACGCGCCCAGATCGATCACGACCCACTGCGGATGTGCATCTTCGGATTCGCCAGTGAAATGCGAATCGAGGTACGGATTACTTTTCCAAAACGATGCTTCGTTGCCATCGGCGATGCGCGAATAGCCGTCATCATTGGCCTGATCAATCGTGTTTCCGCGCCGTGGCAAACGATAGCCATAGGAGAGGTTGATCGGATCGCCGAGTGAATCGTCGGAGGTCCAATATCCGCACTGGTGCGCCCGATCGCTCCACGTCCCGCGCGGGTTCCAATGCCAGGCCTCACTCGCAAGTTCGGTGCGCAGCCGGTACGTGAGCGGCCCAAGTCCAGCTGAGAGCATTTGCTCGATGTTCTTGTTCGTAAAGATCCGGGCGCATTCGTCTTTCTCGTGACCGTCAATGCCCGCGCCCAACGCTTGTCTTGGCACGCAATGGTTTACGGGATGATCTGCTTGAACAATTGCAGAAACTGCAAGCCGCTTCTCGTCGCCGCGTGCTTCTTTGGGCAACGCGAGCCGGACAAGCGCTGAGACAACTGCTGTAGCCAGCCAGTTTCGTCGCAGACAGTTTGCGAAGCTCCCGTTGTTCACAGCGCCCAAATAACTCCGTACCGTAAACAATGAAAGCGACGCGAGAGCGGCATCCTCGCATCGCCTTTCGTTTGTTTACCGCTGCGCTTTCTCCAATTCCTTGCTGACCTGTTTTTTTTCGTGACGGACGTCGCTAAGATGACTCTGGAGACGCGGTAGCTGCGATTTTTGCGGATTCGGCTGGTGTTGTAACTTCTTGCCGACCCGGTAGGCCGGACCGGGTTGCTTCGCCTCGCCAATCTGTTGCAGCAAAGTGTCTTCTTCTGTCTGAAGCGCTGCGTAGCGGTTCTGCAACGACTGGATGCGATTCTTAGCAGCTTCTTGCTGGACTAAAATCGCCTTGTTCTTTGCTGCAACGTCCTCTTGTTGATGTTGAGCCTCCTCTTGCTGCTTCTGATATGCTGCATAGTTAGCAGACTGCTCAGCAGAGTATGCAGTGGCCTTTTGCGGGTCATAATGAAAGCGTTCTTGTACGTCCCTGGGGAGATCAGTGAAGTAAACCTTTGTGATTCCCGATTTCGTTTTTACCACAATCCCGTCCGGTTCGACTCGGGTGACCGTGCCGTTCTTATATTCCTTTCCAGCGTTCGTTTTGAAATCGTCCGCGACCGCAACTGATGCGAGACAGACCATTAGAAAAAACAGACCCTTCATCTTTATCTGGTTGCGCCTGGCTTTGATCTCGTTCTCGATTATTTGGATTTTTCAGTCAACAAGGATGTTAATCGAGTGTCTGAGTTTCTCGCCTCCATGGGTTTATCGAATTCATTTTTTTTGTGCAGTGCGCTTGGCGTAATGCTGCTCGTCACGGCATGCAAAAAACCCGCGACTGCCGCACGCATCGATCCGAATGGTCCGGTCGAGGTAGTCATCCCCGAGCACGGCGCTTACACCGGGGCATTCATGGATTTTGGCGACGCAGAAGACGATGTGACGCTGGAGACAATCGAAGATTTCGAGCAGATGGTGGACAAACATCAGGCCATCATCGTTTCGTCCAGCTATTGGGGAGAACAAAATTTTCCCGTGGACAATCTCAATGTCATTTGGCGTCACGGTTCGCTGCCGCTTGTGTTTTGGTCGCCTTGGGACAAACCGTATGAGGAAGACCACGGGCCGGACAGGTTCAGCTTGACTGAGATCCTCGCGGGGAAGTGGGATGTCTACATCGATAAATGGGCGGACGCCGCTCGCGAGTTTGGTCATCCAATGATCGTCGTGTTCGGCGTCGAGATGAACGGGACGTGGTTTCCGTGGTCAGGAGCTTACTACGGTGGATCCCAATGGGACGCTGAACACAACAATTGGAAAGGCCCGGAGACGTTTCGCCATGCGTTTCGTTACGTTGTCGACCGTGTTCGCGCGCGGGGCGCCTCCAACATCAGATGGATGTTTCACACCAACAATTATCCCTATCCGTATGAACCGTGGAACTGCGCGGCTGCGTACTATCCAGGATCGGATTACGTCGATTGGCTTGGTCTCAGCGTCTACGGACAGCAATATAAGGATGAACCTAATCCAGACATTCCGTCACTTGTGGACTGGCCCTATCAGGAAATCTGCAGGCTCGATCCGCATAAGCCAGTAATGATCGCCGAGTGGGCGACCGGTGAGTTCCCGCTGGCGACGGCGAAGCCCAGCGCGATGCGCAAACCGGAATGGATCAAACAAGGCTTGGAGCTTTTCCGCACGCGCTATCCGCGGGTCAAGGCCGCGCTTTACTGGCATGAGCGCTGGCAAAACGCCGACGGGTCTTACAGCAATCTGCGCGTCAATTCGTCTGTGGAGTCGTTGCAGGCTTATCGTCAGGGACTCGCGCATCCTGATTGGCTGGGCGATTTAGTTTTTCGGCCGCTGCCGAAGAGGTGACAGAAGTGCGTTACGCCTTTCTCTCCGGCGCGCTCTTCTGCAGTTCGAGAGCGATTTTCCAAACGCCATGGGATTCGCAAAATCCTTTTTCACCGGCAAGTTAGCGTAAGCCTCTTCCGCGTAATGAGTGAACCGGTGGCTTTTCCAAGATCGACATCTCCTGCTCGAGCTTCTGCAACGGCCGGGTACCCGATGAACAAGAAAAATTTCGATGGCCTAGACAAAATCATTTCTTGGCGGCGTCTTGAAGATAAAGACCGTGAAGAGGTCATGCAAAATCTGGTCAGCCATGAGAATTGGAAGAGTTGCTTTTCTGAAGTTGCTCCGGGGTTGCTACTCTTTGCCCGGCAATGGGTGCATTCAGCGGCCGACGCGGAAGACATTGTCCAGGAAGTTTTCATCAAGTTCTGGCGGCGCAACCACAAGATTGAAAACCGCGCGCTGCTTTACGCCGCTGTGCGTTCCATCGCTCTCGATTTTATCCGCCGTGACAGCCGCCGCGCACGACGTGAGGCCAGCGCCGTTGGCGAAATTGATGAATTTATCGAACCACAGTTCGAATTTGAAGACGACACGCAGCGGGCGCTCGCCGAGGCGATCAATTTTCTGCCATGCGAACAACGCGAGGTGCTCGTCATGAAAATTTGGAACGAATTGACCTTTGCCGAGATTGCCGGGGCACTTGGCATTTCACAAAACACCGCGGCATCACGTTACCGCTATGCGCTGGCGGCTTTGAGAAACGCGCTTCAGCCCAAATGAACGATTTTTCTGAGATCGAGAATGAATTGAGGCGGCTGCGACCCGCGCAGCCTTCGCCGATCTTGTTTGACCGCATCGAGGAGGCTATGGCCGAACCTCGTCGGGCGTCCGCCGCGGCGGACGCCAGGTCAGGTTGGTGGCGTTTCACAGAACAGCCCTACAACTGGGGCCTGGGCCTCGCCGCTGCAGCAGCTCTGGTTTTGTTCGCGGCAATCACCATGGAACGTCAACAGAATCGCGGCAAGGAAATCGCCCAAATTTCACCTGAAGCCCAAACCGCGCCGTTGTCGAACCGAGGCGAAGCATCCACTTCGTCCGACAAACTTGTTCCTGCGGGAGCGACGCGACTGGTTTACAACACGCGCAACGAAGGATTGCAATTTGCCCGCGGTTCGGGCCAGCCGCTGCGGCGGTTTCGTTACCAGACTCATGAGACGTGGCAGTGGCGTAATCCGACGACGGGCGCGTCACTCCGTGTTTCTTACCCCAGCGAGGAAGTCGTCCTCATTCCAGTCTCAGGTCAATGATTTAACAAAAACAAAAGTATGAAAATAAAAACAATCGCTACAATTGCAGCCATCGCCTTACCCATCGCGGGATTTGCGCAGACACCGCCTGTGCCGCCACCGCCACCTGGCCCACATGGTCCGCCAGGAGTGCCAGGCGGCCACCAGAAGGCGCCAAAGGTGCCGATGACATTTCTCGGTGTAGAGACGTCGCAAGTTCCAGATGTGGTAAGTGAACAGCTTGGCCTCGCTAAAGGGCTTGGCTTGGTAGTTGAGTACGTAGTGCCGGACAGCCCGGCCGCGTCGGCAGGCATTCAGCAGAACGACATCCTTAAGATGCTGAACGACCAGATTTTGATGGAGCCAAGCCAATTGCGAAAGCTGCTACAGACCTTCTCTGATGGCACTGAGGTGACGCTCACGGTCCTGCGCAAGGGTCAGGAGCAAAAGATCACGGTTAAGCTTTCCAAGAAAGAAATGCCGCAGCGTCACTCGTTCATGCCGGGAGGAAACCACGATTGGGATTTCGATGAGACAGGCGATGTCGGCGAGCAAATGCAGGAAATGAAAGAGCAGTTGCAGGAACAATTGGGCGCGCAACGCGGCATCATCCGTGGAGCAGTGATAAAAGCTCACGAGGCAGCGAAACGCGCGCGGGAAGATGCCCGTCGTGCCGCGCGGGAGATTCGCATTTTGAGCAGGGATAACGGCGGGATCAAGGCCACGAAGATCGATCTCGGCAAAGCGCAAATCGTTTTCTGCGATGGCAAAGGCGAGATGAAATTAGAAAATCTGAATGGAAAAAAATTGCTTACAGCCAAGGACCCGCAGGGCAAATTGCTTTTCAGCGGCGTGGTCGAAACGAGAGAAGACCTCGATAAAGTGCCGGCCGATGTTCGTGAGCGCTACGAGACATTACAGCACAATGACTTGCCCTCAGTCGCACCTCAAGCCGATAGGACGGAAGTCGATGCGGATGATGACGATGACGATGACGACGACGGCGACGATGAAGGAGAGAATCGTGCGGGATTGTCAGAGCAAGTCTCGGTCAAGTCCTTGTCGCCCACTTTCTCGCTCTGAATTCAACGTGATTTGAAGCAGAGGAGGAACTCCGCCGAGCATCTTAACCTGGTGTGGCCAGCCGCTCGGCGGAGTTTTCTTTTTCGCGCCTGGAGTGTCCGCTGTCCTCAGCGGAAAGTTTGCATTCAGGCATTTTCCTTGCCGTGATAAATTAGCGCGCTATAACCAGAGCGCGTAATGATGCGGGTCTTTTTGCTTGTGGCGTTCATTGCGTTGTTTTCGCCCCTGCATGCCCAAACATCGTCGCCCTCCGCTTCACCGTCCCTCGAGCAGCGCGTCGCCGATCTCGAAGCTTATATAAATAATTCAGCGCGCGGCGCTGATACCGGCTCCCCGGTGATTTCAACCGTGGCAGGCCCCGGCCCCGGCCACAATGCATGGATGATGACGTGCGCTGCGCTGGTACTTTTCATGACCCTGCCCGGGCTGGCGCTTTTTTATGGTGGGCTTGTCCGCGCAAAGAATGTCTTATCGATTCTGGCGCAATGTCTCGGCATTGCGGGCTTGGTAACGATCCTTTGGTGGGTCGTGGGCTATTCTCTCGTTTTTTCTCGCGGGTCCCCCTTCATCGGCGGATTGAAGTTCGCGTTTCTGCACGGCGTCGGCGCGGGACCAAACAATGATTACTCGTACTGGGTTTCGCAGAATGTCTTCGCGATGTATCAACTGATGTTCGCCATCATTACACCGGCGCTGATCATCGGCGCAGTTGCCGAGCGGATGAAATTTGCTGCCGTGCTCGTCTTCGTCGGCGTGTGGATGTTTGCCGTGTATTTTCCAATTGCCCACATGGTATGGGGAGTCGATGGCTGGATGAATGGGGTCTGGAATGCGGGGGCGAAGATCACTGCGATCGATTTTGCCGGTGGAACCGTCGTTCACATGACCTCGGGCTGGTCGGCGCTGGTCTTGTGCATTCTTCTTGGGCACAGGCTTGGATTTAGAAAAGAAATCATGGCCCCGCACAGCATGGTGCTTTGCATGGTCGGAACGGGCTTGCTGTGGGTAGGTTGGTATGGGTTCAATGCCGGAAGCGCTCTTGCGCCTGATGGAATCGCGGCAAACGCGTTCATGAGCACGACGCTTGCAACGGCAGTGGCTTCGTTTACGTGGGCCATGCTTGAGTACGCGCTGCGCGGCAAACCAAGCGTGCTCGGGTTTTGCTCCGGTGCAGTAGCCGGGCTCGTCGTAATCACGCCGGCTTGTGGATATGTCGCTCCGAGTGGTGCCGTGATTATCGGGGTCACTGCGGGAATCGTGCCGTTCTTCGCCTGCACGAAATTGAAGTCATGGCTCGGCTATGACGATGCGCTTGATACTTTCGGCATCCACGCAGTAGGCGGGACGCTCGGCGCATTCCTCACGGGGTTGTTTGCCACTGCGAGCGTTAATCCAAATCTTTCGTTAACCCTCGCCGGATCGTTTAATCCCGCGACGCAAAATGGTCTTGCACGAATCGTCGGTCACACGTTGTGGATCGAACAGTTAAAAGCAATTGTCGTCACGATCATTCTGGCGGTGGTAGGAAGCGCGATTATTGGCGCGGTCGTCAGGGGAGCAATCGGTCTGCGCATCGCCCCTGAGATCGAGCGGCAGGGGCTGGACATCAATCAGCACGGTGAAGAAGGCTACATCACTTCGTGAAACAGGATGCGGAACATGTGCGCTTACTGGCGATCTTTCACTACATCGTCGCCGGATTAGCTGCGCTATTCTCGTTGTTGCCGTTGCTTTATACGACGATCGGCGCCGTGTTCATCTTCGCCGCGCGACATGGTACGCCCAAGCCGGGCGAAGAATTGCCGCCCGAATTTCTTGGCTGGATTTTTCTCGTAGTGGGTTTGCTTTTGTTTTTACTCGGGATTGCGATTGCGATCTGTATTCTGATTGCCGGCCGATGTCTTTCCCGCTGCAAACATTATACGTTCGCGCTCGTTATGGCCTGCATCGAATGTCTCTTCGTTCCTTTCGGAACAATTCTCGGGGTCTTTACGATTATTGCGCTTTCGCGCGAATCGGTGAAGACGTTGTTTTCGACGACGCAACCGCCCGGTTGAAAATTCCTCCGAGCGGTGCAATGCCGCCCTGACCGAATCGTTCCCTCGGCCTCAGTGCCGTTGCCTCAGCGCGCGAGTTTTCTCTTAATTGCCAGTGTTCGGGACGCCCATTTGCAGAGATTCACGCCGCAATTGTTCCGCGTTGGCTCTCTTGACGTTCAAAGCGCCCGGCTCTGAGGCGCCATCGGGAACTTCGACCCAGCGGCCACCCGTATGACTCCCCGTGGCAGGGGGCATCCAGACCATGTGCTTTCCTTTCTTTTCCGCAGCCGTTACTTCCTTAGCCGGCACAGGTCTTAGATCAAAATTGAGTTGTGTCACTTGGTCCGGCTTGGTCTTTGTATTCCCGATGGAGGACTTCACCGCACCGTTTACTACCAGCGAGACCCGGTAAACGCCCGCTGACAGATCCTGCGAAATGTAGCGACCTTGTCCGTCGGTCTTGACCTTATTGAACAGTTGTTTGCCGTCCTTCGATTCGATCCGAATATCTGCGCCTCTAATCGGTTGCCCTTTTGCGTCCTTGACGACCCCCTGAATGCTTGATGGGCCAGCCCACGCGCTCGCAATACAAAGGAGCAACCCCATTAACCCGATCTGCAATGATTTAATAAACATAGGTAAATAAGTTATATTGGTTCACTAATTCCTACAGGAAAGAAGAGGCGAAGTTCCCAAATAATTTGCTGAATTAGGGAAAAGCGAAGTTTCCGCGAGTGGACTGTTCCTGCAGCCACGCCTCTGTGTGGCGCGGACACAGGGCCCACGGGGCCGTGGCCACAGATTAGAAGCGTTTTCTCAAGGCAACGTCCCAAGTACGACCGTTGCTGTTGGTCGTCGCTTCGTCGTAGTCGTTTTGAAAATTACCAACGATGAACGCTGTATGTCTGAATGTTGGAACCGGAATGCTCGTTTCCCGTGTCGTCGGCTTCGACCCAACTACCACCGACATGGCTCCCGGTACGAGCTGGCACCCATACCATGTGCTTTCCGCCCTTTACAGCGTTACCTGCTTGCAACGTTGGCTTGAAATCGAAATTCAGTTGAGTCGGCTGATTCGCCTTGGTCTGCGCGTTCATGATCGACGCCTTGACCGCGCCACTCACAAGCAATGTCACCCGGTAAACGCCGGGTTGCAGGCCCTGCGAAATATAGCGGCCCTTTGAATCGGTCTTAACTGTGCTGAACACCTGTTTGCCGTCTCGCGATTCGATCCGAACGTCTGTGCCTTTCATCGGTTCGCCTTTTGCATCTTTGACAAACCCCTGAATGGACGCTGGGCTGTCCGCTGTAATTTTGCTCGTTGGCTGACCGGCTTCCAATGTGCGAGAACGCACACCGGTAGTTGATCCCGTCTCTGGAGGCGCAGCGGTCACGTCCGCTGTAATCTTGTTCGTTGGCTGACCGGCTTCCAATGTGTGAGAACGCACACTGGTGGTTGATCCCGTCTCTGGAGGCGCAGCGGTCACGTCTGCTGTAATTTTGTTCGTTGGCTGACCGGCTTCCAATCCGCGAGGACGCACATTGGTAGTGGATCCCGTCCCTGGAGGCGCAGCGGTCACGCGAGTGTCTGGGCGGCGCGGATCGAAACCTCCCGGAGACGTGTAATCCGGAACTGTGAATGGATTAGATGGATTCTGTACGGGCACGCTAATGCCGACACCGTTTGTCGAATGAGTTACATCGGTGAGAAGTCCCTGTAGATAGGGGTCGTATACGCCATTTCCCGGTTGTTCGTGGGCGGGAAGCCGAACGGCGAGCTTGACCTTGAGCGTGTCAACGATAGACCCGGCTAACCAAACCGCAGCCGCGCCTAAAAGGAGACCGGCAGTCGCTGTTCCAACCAGTTTGGGGTTACGCTGCGACCAACGCCAGAGCCGCGCTGGAGGTGAAATCGGGCGGGCGACGATTGGACAGCCGCCGAGCCAGCGTTCCAGATCGGCTGCGAGGTTTCCGGCGGACTGGTAGCGCGCTTTTGGATCACGTTCGAGACAACGTGCACAAATCGTCTCCAAATCGCGATCGAGCGATGGCGCCAGCGAGCGTAGTTTGGGCGCCTGCGTTTCAGACGCTTTACGAATCACAGAAACTGCATTGGAACCCAGGAATGGCGGACGTCCGGCAAGCAGGTTAAACAGAACTGCGCCGAGACTGTAAACATCTGCAGCCGGGGTAGGATCGGCGGCTGCGTCACCGGCCTGTTCGGGGGCAATAAAACCTGCGGTTCCAAATGTAGTCAGCGATCTTGTAAGATCGTTCCCGTCCAGCATTTTGGCCAAACCGAAATCGCTGACAAGTGGCTCACCTCGATCGTTAAGCAGAATGTTTCCCGGTTTGATATCGCGATGGAGCACTCCGCGGCTGTGAGCGTATTCGACGGCACGCGCGACCTTTGCCATCAGTTGCACGCACTTCCGCGGTTCATAGCGGAGAGAAGCAACGTTCTCGTGCAAACTTCCATTCTCCGCGAACTTCATGCTGAAAAACGGCAGGCCATCCTCGCTTTCGCTCACTTCATAAATCGGAAGGATGTTCGGGTGATCCAGACTGGCTACCGCCTGTGCTTCTCGTCGGAAACGCTGCAGCGCTCCGTGTGAATCAGCGCGATAACTAAGGACTCGCTTTACGGCGACAATCCTGCGGGAGTGCCGTTGCCTGGCGCGATAGATCACGCCCATGCCGCCGCAACCGATCTGTTCGAGAATTTCGTAATTTCCCAGGAACCAGGACTTGTGCGGCGCGTCCACCTCGGCGAGGACGCTTTCATAAGCGGCCTCCGAAACCTCGCTAACAGTTTCCAACCCTTCCTGCAAGAGGCAGCTAACACAAACTCCGGTATCGAGTCGCGTGTTTGCGCCGCACTTCTCGCATTTAGCGCGCTCTTTGATAGCGCTCGGAAACGGATCGGATTGTGGATCTGCATTTGTCATTGCATTTACTCAGTTCTTCCTGCGAGCGCTGCACATAGGTAACGGATCTCGTCGTCCACGTCGGCGGGATCGTTAACGGTGCGCGAGACTTCGGCACGCAGTAGGCACCGGTAACGCTGCCGCATCTGGTGCAGCTGTTTTTTCACGACTGCTTCGGCGATTCCCAGCTCCGCAGAAAGATTGGCGTATGACACTTCATCGCGGTCCTGTGTGAGATGGCGGCTTAACCCTTGGAAGAGCCAGAGCTTGCCTTTGCTTTCGCATTCTTCATGTAGGCGTCGAAGCGCGTGTTCTACCACTGTCGTGGCCCAACTAAGGTCGAAAAGCCGCTCCGGCGGCAACGAGTCGATCGCTTGAGGCATGATGGGCAATTGCAATGGCTCTTCCGCAGCCCAATTGTCCCAGGAAATAAACTCCACATCACCGCCGCGTTTACGGGCATGCGTTTTCTCGTCGGCGTTAATGAGAAAATTTTGAAGTGACCTCAGCAAGAGCGAACGGAACCGGCCGCGATTACGATCGGCGTTCTGCAGCCAGTTGTGCTCCAGGATTATGACAAAAAAATCCTGCGTGAGGTCCTGTGCATCTTCTATTGAATAGCCACGTCCGCAGACAAACGAGAAAATGGGCCGCCAATAAGTCCGGCAAAGCTCGGCGAGTGCATCCCACGCCTTTTGCTCTTCCCTCCCCAGGTTGGCCGCTGAAAGGATCAGGCTCCAGCGGGTAGTTACAAATTCACGCGGTTGGCGTGCACCCTGCTCGCCCGGCTTTCCGTTCACGAACAAAGATTGTGGTTCTCGCTCTTCCATACAAGCATAAAATTCCCATATACACGATTCGCGTGATCCTTTTCTTTCGCGCCGCTGCGAATCCGGTCCGTTGCAATCCCTGATTGATTTTTTCTCGTAGAAGACAGTTTTAGATTCTCTGCCGGCGGAGGGGCTCGAACCCACACGATCTTGCGATCACTGGATTTTGAGTCCAGCGCGTCTGCCAATTCCGCCACGCCGGCTTTTTCAAGCTGAAGGGCTGCTTTAGATACGAGAACAGCCATGTTTCATAACCAGTCATTCTATCACGATAAATACTCATTTGAACGCGAAATTACTTGAAACGTGGCAGTGAATGGCAACGGTCTTGGCTCTTAAGAACACGATTTGAGGTAAAAGAAAACAGGTGAGCATCGCGGAAATATTTCGTCGAGGGTCGCGAGAACGGCAAGCGTTGCCGGAGAGTCTTCAGGACGAAAGCGGAAACGAAAAGATACGCCGACCTGAAGAACATCGAGCTACTCAATCACCGGTGCCTGCGATGCCGAGTGCGCAATTCTTAATGCCAAAGCGCGGTTATCGACCAAACAAGGACTCGATTGGTATTCCGAGAAACAACGGAACGCCAGGTGAAATCACACCTTGCCTCGGCGATCCGGCAGGATCAGGGTAAAAGGATAATGTTCGAGCCGCCGTCGGGAACAGGATTGGGTGTGACCAGGAACTGCGCGTTAGCATTTAGCCCCGGCAATATAATTGTAGCTACTTGGTGGCTATATCTGAAGACACTTAGCATCCCGGTAGTAGCATCATATTGCGCGGTTGTCCCATTCGGATCTAGATTTGTGAAGTTCAATATATCGCCGGAGTGAAAATTTCTAACCCTAATACCGTCCAGATTAGCAATTATGTCTTGAATTTCATTATTGTTTGGACCGGCTATGACAACATCGGCTCCACCACCAGGTTTAATAAGATTGTTATAGACGCTGCCCTGGATCACCTCTCCCAGGCTGGTGCCCAGAATCAGATATTGCTGATTCGGGTCAAGCCGGTAAATCGTGATGCTAGCGGGGTTGGTGCCGTTCTCGGCAGTCGACTGGTGAATGCTAATAAAGGGGGGCCCGCCTCCGTTGCTGTACACAGTTATTGTGCCGTCAGGATGCTGGCGACTCAACGCAGTCGTGGTATGACCCTCGCCCCATAAGTGTTGCATTCGAATAATATCGCCGGGCATCACTAACCTAAACCATTTCTTGACAGGGTTGGGTCGGGCGCCCGTATACGCCATTCGCCAGAAGCCTCCCTCCACGTTGTCCGTTGGATCGGGATAAAAGTTCGGTAGGGGCTGGGACGCGCCGGCGGCGGCAGCCACGTTGTCAGCTATCCAATTGCAAAGGTTTGTGTTGGGAACATCTGGAAAGGTATGATCTAAGCTGTGGGCTGCGGCAATGATATCAGCCGGTGTGGGTTTGCCTGGTGTCGATCCGACACCTTTAGCTACGGCCGGATCAACAGTCCATACGCTATAGGTGACGATTTCTGACTCTCGACCAGAGCTAGCTCGCGTGACTTGGGCCTCGAATTGAGCCGGATTATTGATGTTATTCCCGACCAGCAGCTCAACTTTGACTTTGTCATAGTCTTTGTCTTTGATAACAATATGCGGCTCATTCGGAGGTATTTCCTCGCCGTTTACGAACCACGCAGGGGTAAAGGCCAAGCTCTTCAACGCAGGGGGCCCACTGCCGCGCACAACAGGAAAAACGTTCAGCCAGTATTTGTAGTCCGTTGGTGTGTTTGTCTGCGGTTTAGGAGACAGTAGCGTGATGCTGTAGAACCCAGGAGTCGAAGTACCGAACGACTGAGAAAAAATGGTTTGCAGCGACACCTTGCTACCTGTAGGTGCGATCACGGGTACGGGCATCGACTGCTCTAAGTTAGTTGTGCCCAGGGGTAAGTAGGTGACGCGCGTGCCCCCATTCCCGTCGCTGCTGAGAGCAAAATCATTTCGCGTTAGCGGCAGGTGAGATGGGAACAGGCCGGTGCTCCCATCAATAATGGTCTGAATATGAATCTGAGCAAGAGCGCCCGTCCGATTTGGTTCCGCAAAAAGCGTGAGCAAGTACACTTTATCTTTACCCGAAAGCTGTACGCCCAAGGATTGAGCTTGGATCCCCGGGAAATCAATTCGGGCACCTGCCACCGGGGTAAACCCAACTGTTCCATGAAATGCTGTGGGATTGTCGATCGAAATCCGGCCCGTGCCGTCGGCGAAATCGATTTGTTCGCCGGGTTCGCCGCACTCGACGGCCCCTTTGATGGAGAGGTAGCCGCTAGACTCGAGACTAAGAATACCGCTTCCCCCAAGAGTCGCGCCTTCGGCTATCTCAGCAGCCCCTTCGATCTCAATGATGGGAATGATAATCTCTTCGATTTCCCCGCGCTGATTGTGGATGTGGACTCTTTCTGTAACAATTTTTCGCCCCTTGAGAAACAAAGAGCTTTCCTGGGTGACCAAGGCCTTGACCGCGCCCTTAGTAGTCGGTTTAGGCGTGGCTGTTGCCGTCGGCGTAGAAGTCGCAGTTTCACTTGAAGACGCGACGGTTCCAAACTCGTCGGTTGAGTCGATATCCGTTTTCGCGTGCGAATCAGTGAGAGTGAATGTACCGTCTCCTGCATCGATTGTTAGGGCGCCGCCCGCCTCAACCGTGATGGTCCCATTCACCCCGTTTTTCTCCTCTTCTTCACCGGCAAGAGCAAAGGATACGTCGCCCTGGCAGGACAGCGTGGCGTTAACCGTAGATGCCCCCGGAGCGCCGCCCGTGACGGTTAAGCCCCCATCGAAGAACTTAACTGACGCAGCGTCCAGAGTAACTGAGCCGCCGTCGGAGTTCCCAAGCGCGATTTGTACGCCTTCGATGTCCCGGTCTGAAATTGTCGGTGAGTTCGAAGTGCCTGATGGAATGGCAGCAATGTCACCCTTTTCAGGGACACCGTTGGGCTCCCAATTCGCGGATTTCTCCCAGTGGCTATCGACCGCACCTGTCCAGGTATAGGTGGCACTTGCCCGAAGACCCTCCAGGAGAGCAACGCCGGTGGCATTGTTTACACCGCGTACGATCGCGGTGTAGCTACCAGGTGGCAGGGTCGCAATAATCGAGGGCTCGTTTTGATCTCCGGGAGCTAACCCGCTATTGAGGATATCGCGGACCTGGTCGGCGGCGATAATCCCGCCGATCGCCGTATGCTGCCAGCTATCATTAGAAGCAATCAAAGCTCCGGTGCTGTCATACAGTTCGAGCGTCGGATCGGCCAGTGTATTGGGAATACCATATTTACTGAGCTCAGGGCCAATGGCGCGCAGAATTACCCCTTTTGGTTTAGTCCCCGCAATAGTGAAACCGCCAATCATCACGTTGTCACCAGTCTGGACATAACCGCGAGTACTGAGATCGCCTAGAATTAGACTAGTTTCCGCGCTAAGATCGTAAACTTCCACGAGAGCAACTCCGGTCATGTTGTTTACACCACGGACAATCGCAGTGTAGTTGCCTGCTGGCAGAGCCGCGATGATCGCCGACTCAAGGGGATCGGTCGGAGCGTAGCCGCTGGCTTGGATCTCGTGGACTTGATTACTGGTGATAATCCCACCGATGATCGTCGCCGCCCAGTTGTTATTAGAGGCAATCAACGCTCCAGTGCCGTCATGCAGCTCCAATGTCGGATTAGCCAATGCATTGGGAATGCCATACTGAGTAAGCTCTGGGCCAATCGCCCGAATAATGACTCTCTTTGGCGGCGCTGGTGAAAAATTTGGCTGCGCTCGTTCAACAATGAAGCCGCCAATCACCACGTTGTCGCCAGTTTGGACGAAGGCGCGCGTGCTAATGTTAGTCAGCGTGGGTTCAGTAACGGTAGTTGCGGCCGTGGCGATTACGAGATAAACGACGACGAACAAGGGTAGAAGAAGTAGTCTTTTCATGTTTGGAGGATTGAGATTGGGTATTTTGCGGTGGATCGGTTTATATCGGAGAGGGCCGAAGTTTTAGGACGTGGTTTTGCGGTTCACTGATGTTTGCTCTTTTTGATACGGCAGGATCTGAATGTCAATACCTTTGCCCTCAAGCTTTCCGCGGCCCTCGGTTAGTTCTGGAATTCGCTGAACGGCACTCGGGCGCAACATGGATTGCTGACGCCCATCATGGCGACGGGAAGGTTTCATCATTCGCGCGGATCAGCTACTGACTGCATTTCTCGAACTCGAGTCGGCGGCGCTCGACCTTGCGCGCCGAGGCCTTATATAGTGGATTACCTACGATCAAAGGAGGGAGACGACAGATGAAACAACACGAAGTCACCGTTCCCCAAATCGGTCTTATCGCCGGCACGCGTGCAATGCTCGGCGCGGGCATCGCGCTGTTGCTTTCTGAAAAGCTAAGCGGCGAGCAGAGACGAGCGATCGGTTGGACGCTGGTCGCCGTCGGCGCGTTAACCACGATCCCGCTTGCACTGCAACTGTTGAGTGACGACGAATGATCGGGACACGCCCCGGTCCGCAAGAGCCGACGGCTGCAAATCGAAAACGGCGGATGGAGGGGATTACCACTCTTTGAAATCGCCGTTGTGCTCGTGCGTTTCGATCATGTTGCCGTCTTCATCGTAAACGCGAATCAGGGCGTCGGCTTTCGATTCGTCTCAATACGGCGACTCGTAGACGTAAGTTCCGATTGCGATCGACGAATCATCCAATCCCGCCTTGTATGCAATCGCTTGTAACGTCTTTCCCGCGACCCGACCGTGAACAAGACGTTCCCCCTCGCCGCTGGTATTTGCATGCCGTTACCTGACGGTCCGCCAGTCGGTGTCGAACCGTCGAGCGTGTAGCGCAAATAAGCCCCCTGTGTGGCCGTCGCTATCGTGACCCTGACGGACGTCGTGGCATGCGTTGCGTCTGAGGGAATCAGAGTCGGCTTCGCGCACCGCGTGCCTGCCGTGCCTGCGCAAGCTTGTAGAATCGTCATCGCGATGATCGCGGCTAGTGGTGCGAACCAAAGCGTGATTTCCTCCATAACAAATCGCTTTTAGCGGGGAGCGCCGAAGTCAAACGAGAAAAACTTCACCACTTCCTGAAATCGCCCTTGTGCTCGTGCGTTTCAATCATTGCCAGCGTCGTAAACCAGATGAAGTTGGCAAGCCAACTAGCGCATGTCTCACACAGTGAAACGCCTTGGTGTTTCTGGCGTTTCTTTGTAATCTGCGTTTCCACGCTCTAATTCTGTCCACAATCATCAACTATTGATGAAAAAGAAGTCCACTTCACAATCAGCCTTCTTTAGCCTTCGCGTTGTAGTTGCTTCTATTCTTTGCCTGGCAAGTCTCGCTCTGGCGTTGTTTGGTATGGGCGCGTTCTCAAGCGCCTTTGCCCAGACAAAAGGCAGCCGAACCAACCAGGCTGGGACACATCCGGCAGCCCCCGGCACGCAGGCGCCCGACGTCGTGCGGATGGTCGGTCCTATCCGTTTGAATCAGGACTTGAGAACCTTGCCTTATGTTGCGCCTAAGGCGGAGTTCGAAGAAAGAATTTTGACACGCTACCCGCGTGGGCCGGGAACCGGAGCGCACGATGTTAACAGCACTGCCGGTCTGTCAAAGGTTGAGGCACTGATCAAAAGTGTTTCGCGTCCTGCACCCAATATGCCATCACCGTTGCTTACATTTGATGGCGTCGACGTGGCCAACAGCGGGGGTGGTGGAGTCCCAGACAGCGATGGCGACGTTGGTCCAGACCACTACGTGTAAGCCGTTAATAATTCTTTCAAGGTCTTTGATAAAGGTGGAAACACACTGGCGGGTCCGACCACATATGATTCGCTGTTCGCTTCATTGACAGGCACGCCTTGCAGCGGCTTTAACCAAGGAGACCCATTTGCGTTTTACGATCAGATCGCTGACCGCTGGATGATCAGCGACTTCGCTTTTGCATTTCCCGATGCTTCATTCTGGCAGTGCGTTGCGGTATCACAAACCACCGATCCCGTCAGTGGCGGTTGGTTCCTCTACGCGTTGCAGATTGATCCCGCCAACCCAGATCAGTTGGGAGATTACCCTAAGTTCGCGCTCTGGAATAATCCGCAGCCAGGCGGCGCCTATTTCTTCACGGTAAACCTTTTCACGGTAAACCTCCTCATCAACAATCCTGCGTTCGTTGGGGTGCGCGCTTTTGCGCTTGATCGCGGCTCGATGCTCACTGGTGGGCCTGCCAATGCCATTGCCTTTACCATTCCACCAGCCGCTCTGGGCGACTCCTATAGCCTGGTAGCTGCAACCTTCCGCACCGGCACGGCGCCACCTGCGGGAAGAGACGAAATGCTGCTGGCCATCGACAGCCCCGCCACGGGCGGCGTGACCTTGACTCAAGTTAAAGGGTGGCTGTTCCACGTCGATTTTGTTACTCCGGCGAGTTCGACGCTCGGCGTTGGCGCGAACCACAGCCCTAACGCTCTGATCTCAGTCAATCCGTTCGTCGAAGCATGGACAGGCGCCGAGGGGTTTACAATCGTGCCGCAGAAGGGAACAACTCAAAAACTGGATACATTAGGCGACAAAATCATGACGCCCGTAGTTTACCAGAACCGCGGTGGCACGGAATCACTGTGGGCCGATAGCACAATCATCCTTAGTTTTCCCAACGGGCCGAGTGCGATCCGTTGGTACCAATTCAATGTTACGGGCGGCACCTTTCCTGCCACGCCAGTTCAACAAGGAGACTGGAGCAACGGCAACGATGGCATTTGGCGCTTCATCCCTAGCATAGCCGTCGATACAAACGGCAATACAGCCATCGGCTATTCCGTATCTAGTTCCTCCATGTTTCCTGGAATTCGGTATGCCGGACGTCTTGCAGGCGACCCGCTGAATGACCTTGGCCAAGGCGAAGCTACAATGTTTAGCGGCACCGGGAGCGAGACCGACACACTCGGCCGCTGGGGAGATTATAGCATGACTACCATCGATCCTGCGGACGGCATTACCTTCTGGCATACCAATGAGTACGACGCGACGTCAGGCAGTTTCAACTGGTCCACGCGCATAGGTAAATTCCAGTTCCCGGCCGCTACCCCAACCCCGAAGCCCAGGCCTACACCGACGCCTAGGACGCAACCGACGCCGAGGCCGCGGCCGACTGCGGCGCCGCGTCCGAGTCCCTAGTAGCTAATTTGAACGTCAAGGTGGGTTGAGTTGGGCTTGCGTCTGAGCGGTCGAGCTTAGTGCCTGCATGTTTGCAGACAAGGCTAAGAAAGTGCCTCCAACCGGGTACGGCTCGCCATTACCTTGAAATCGCCCTAGTGCTTCTTGATCAGTTTGCCAGCGTCATCATGAACGCGAATCACGGTACCAAACGGTCACTGCTTCTATCGCACCGTTGTTTCCCATTTCATGAAATCATCGAGCGTTCGTCGAGTTTTATCCTTAACAAGCTCGACAACGCTTGCGTCATCGATGAAGCCGAGAAACGGGGTCTTGTCCGGAATTAAATCGAATGGGTCCACCAAATATTTTAGTGCTGCGATGATCCACACAAGCGCGTCGTCGGAAATTGAATGGTAGTCGCCGCGACAATAGGCGCGAATTAACCGCAGCATCGTTTGAAGGTACGCCCAGTTTTCTTTAAATGGCTTTCTCGGGACGACTGCTGCTTTTCTCGCTGCCGTCTCGAAAAGCGCTTGTAAACTCCCGGGGTCGCTAGCGCACGCTTTGGCGTCGGCCAAGGCTCTGGTAAATGCTTCCGTGCGGAGAGCGGGTTTGTCGTAGGGGACGCCGACGCGACGAGTCAGCTTTCGCCGACAGGATTTCAAGGTTTCCATCAATTCGCCCGCTGAGGCGGGCCGTTCGCCGGGATCTATGGCGAGGGTGGCGCGCAGCACGCTTACCAGCGGTTCAGGAACATTTCGGGCGATCAGTTGCGCGACCGGCAAATCATCGCGCGTTTTACGATCGCGAATTTCTTCCAACGTCCTGCCAAAGTGTGGTGCCAATCCGGTGAGCGCAAACCAGAGCGTAGCGCCCAGTGAATAGATATCGGAGCGCGCGTCGACCGTGCCACTTCCAAATTGCTCAGGGCTCGCGAAACTAGGCGTGCCAACAAATTCTCCACGTGTCAGATCCATCTCTCCGCCAGCGTCGGTGATCGCCTTGGCCAGACCGAAATCGATAACCTTTACTTCCGACTCCGGCGTCAGCATGATGTTGCTCGGCTTCAGATCGCGATGGATTAAATCGTGGGCCGCGGCAGCCACCAACGCTCGCGTGATTTGAGTGGCAATCTCTAAGGCATCCTTTGCATTGAGCGGACCATCCCGGCGTACGCGAGCGCCCAAGGTTTCGCCTTCGACTAGTTCCATCGCGTAATAGCAGTGAGTGCCATCGGGGGAAGCACCATACTGGAAAACGGCAGCTACGTTAGGGTGCCGTAGCGCAGCCGCAGCGCGAGCTTCACGTAAAAAACGTTCGCGCACAGCTTGCGAGCCCCGTGCTGCCGCGGGGACGTCGATCACTTTAAGGGCGACCTTGCGGCGTAGCACCTTGTCGGCAGCAACGTAGGTGATCCCAATTGCACCGCGCCCGAGCTCCCTATAAGAGCCATCTGCGTGCTGCTCGACCTCGAAGTCGCCGAAGGCCAGGGCTGACGGTTTAGTTTCGACGTCTATTTTCTCTAAGCCCGTCCGAAGCAGACAGGCAAGGCAGTCGCCTTTTGCATTCAGCGGCTCGCCGCAGACCGAGCAGACCGCGACACCAGGCGCAAGTGGTGTTCCCATGGCGTGTCTTTGTTAAGCTTGGGTCAATACATGAAGCAACTCGCGCAACTCGTCATCCACCTGCGCTTCGGTATCCACGGTCCGGCGCACCTCCTCGCGCAACGCATCGCGATAACGCGCCCGCAGCCGTGTGACATGGCTCCGAAGCGTTGACTCAGTTATTTCCAGCCGATCAGCGAGCCGAGCATAAGTTGGTAGCGGGTCTGCACCACCGGTGACGAAGATCCTCAGTTCGTTGAACAGCTGCTCCTTTCCTTGATGTTTGTAATCTGACGACAGCCGTTCCAATCCAGCGACAACCAATGCCTCAGCCCAACTGCGATCGAAAAGCCTGTCTTCGTTGCTGGTGCCACTGTGGGTCTGGAACAGCGACTCCGCTTCTCTCGCCTGCTCTTCATGCAGGGGCACAAAATTTTGTGCACCGCCTCGCTTCAACGTCCGTTCTCTATCGGCAGCATCGGCGAGAAAATTTTTTACCGATGCGAGCAGAAATGAACGGAACCTGCCCTTCTGTCGATCAGCGCGGGCGTAAAGCTTATGTTCCAGCAGGTAAGCGAAAAAGCTCTGCGTGAGATCCTGTGCATCATGCACAGTGTACCCGCGACTACGCACGAAACCGTAAAGCGGCGCCCAATAGATCTGGCAAAGCTCGGCTAGCGCGGCGCCCGCAATATCCGGTTCAGCTCGGGTTCTCCCGGCCGCGAGCACCACGCTCCAGTGAGTCGAAGGAAACAAATCGCTTCGACCGTGCCCGTCTCCCCCGCAGGTATTCACGCTGGCGGCTTCCATCCAGATGGCAGAACATAAGCAAGTCACGAAAAAAATCTAAATTTCCTGCAGCGCACCCTCCAAAATCCCTTTGTAAAGGGAAAGTGATCATCATGCACAACCATTAACATCCAACCGGAGGTATAAAATGAAGAAACCAATTGCTATCCTCATCTGCTGCGCATTGCTGGCGCCGCTGGCATTTGCGCAACCAGATGCGAAAGGCAAAAAGCAAGAAACCACAGAACCAATAACGGTGACGGGAACGATCATCATGACGACTGAGGACGGGTCGGCGGCCAGTTATCAGCCGGTCAAGACTCTCGTCGTTCGCGAGGATCGCTCGAATAGTCCAGGAAGTTACGTTCTTAGCGGACCTGGGCACGTTATGAATAAGAACGGTGAAGTGATCAGAACCGCGATTAAACCCGGCGCTCACGTACGTATTTACTACGCGCAGGCGGGTGATTTACGCATGGTTGATCACGTGGTTGTCGATTGACCACGCGCGTCCTGGAATATCAACCAGTAAGAGCCGCAGGGTTCCTTTGAATCCTACGGCTTTTGTTGGCGGCAACATCTCACCGAATGTTCGAGATGTTGTAATCAAGGGACACGTCACGCCCTTGGTTGCGACCAGTTCAAGGACTTGGTCGGGGATGCTCCGATCTCCTTCCCCGGACCGCTGCTCGGAAACAACCTTCTACGCGAGCCAAATCATGGCAATTAGAATTCGCGCAGGCCACGCGGCAGTCCGAGAATTTCGCGAGCGATGATCGCTCCGCGGAGACCCAACGTCGATCTCAGCAATGTTTTTACATCGATACTTTGCGGTGCGGCAGTCTGCGGTTGTGTTCTAGCTTCGGACAGAGGCGCGGCACTGACGACTGCAACGCCTTTAGAGAGTGCTTGCGCGTCATGAACTTGAAACAGCGGTTCGGCCAAAGGCGCACGCATCTGCCGCTGCTCTACGGCCGGTGCGACGGTTTCAGCAGGAATTGGCGGCGGTATGTCGGGCGGTCGCGTGACCAGTGGAGGAAGCGGCGATGCAAATGGTGGAACACGCGGTAGCACAAGCGGCTTGCGATAAGTCGGACGAGGCGCAATAGGCGATGGCGGCGGCGACGTAGGAGGTTGTCCGAGCGCTTCCAAAAATTTGCGGATGCGTTCTTGGTCAGATTCGATCGGGGCGCGCGGAATTGGCCCCGGTGCCGTAGGCCGAGGTTTTGGCATCGGTTTTGTCTCGTCACCGGTGCTTGTCTTGCGTGTCGCTCTTCCCAGCAACTGAAACACGCCAGCGACCACTAGAAGCAAAAGAAAGAGCAGATTTTCGAGATGAACTGCGAGCATTCGTTGGACCCTTGGTGAATCGTTACATCGTTACGATCACTGATCGCGGAATCACGTTCCGTCTGTTCGCGGCTTGTCGCCGCCAGCAATTGATTCGCGCATGGAGGTGTCGGCTTGAACATTTTTCATTCGGACATAATCCATGATCCCGAGGTTTCCCGAGCGAAAGGCGTCTGCCATTGCCTGGGGGACGAGCGCTTCAGCTTCAACCACTTTAGCTCGCATTTCCTGGGTCTTGGCGCGCATTTCCTGCTCAACGGCTACCGCCGCAGCGCGGCGTACCTCGGCTTTTGCTTGCGCGACGCGTTTGTCTGCCTCGGCCTGTTCGGTCTGCAATTTCGCGCCGATGTTGTCACCGACATCCACGTCGGCGATGTCGATTGAAAGAATCTCAAACGCCGTATTGCTGTCCAGTCCTTTAGCCAGAACCGTCTTGGAGATGCGATCGGGATTCTCCAACACTTCCTTGTACGAATGAGCGGAACCAATCGCACTGACAATCCCTTCGCCGACGCGCGCGATGATTGTTTCCTCAGTCGCGCCACCGACGAATCGATCCAGATGCGAGCGCACTGTCACGCGCGCTTTGACTTTCACGCCGATTCCGTCCTGTGCGACGCCGTCGATGGTTGTGCGCCCCATCGTCGGGTTTGGCGCATCAATCACCTTCGGGTTGATGCTGGTGCGCACCGCTTCCAACACCGTTTTGCCGGTACCCTTTGTCGCCAAGTCGATTGCGCAAGCACGATTGAAATCGAGCGTGATGCCCGCCTTGTCGGCGGCGATCAGGGCAAGGACAACATGGCTGACGTCCCCCCCCGCAAGATAATGCGCTTCCAGCGGATCGCTGTGAACGTCGATACCGGCTTTTACCGCGGTGATGCGATTGTCCACAATCAAACCAACCGGCACTTTGCGCAGCCGCATCCCGATCATTTTCCCAAGACTAACCGGTGCATTGGCGATGCGTGCACGAAGCCAGAGACCAAAAAAATTAAAGAGAACCACCGCGAGCACGAACGCGAAGAGCGCCAGCACCGCGATGCCGATCAGATAAAGCGAATCCATATTGCGGGAGACACTATCGGAAGACAAACAGCCCGAAAAGTCTAATTGCTGGAAACAGGTTCATTGGTAGGAATATCGCTCTGCGACGTGCGGACGGCGCGGCGCGGCGTCCCTACCGCGAAAATCGTGCTCGGGGCGGGACTTGAACCCGCATGCCTTTCGGCATACGCCCCTCAAACGTACGTGTCTGCCATTCCACCACCCGAGCTTTGTGCGAGAGCGTTAAACTTTCCGCATCCGGTAGGGGCTTGCAAGTGGCGCTTGATCGCGGTTGACCCAACACACAAGCTCCGAATGAAATGCCGATGATTCGCGATTAGATTCGGGAATTCGAGTATGAGCACGAGCACGAGCACAGAACAAGATTGGATCAAAATCGATCTTCATATTCACACTCTGGACGATCCCAAAGACGCGGTGGATTATTCCGCCCATCAACTGCTTGAACGCGCGCGTTCGCTCGGATTTCGGGTTCTGGCGATTACGTTGCACGATGCGGTTTTCGAACGAAAGGAGGTGTTCGCTGATGCGGCCGCGATGGGCATTCTGCTTATTCCCGCCGCCGAAGTGCGCTTATGCGGCGGGGATGTCATCGTGCTGAATGTGAGCCCCGAAGAAGTCGCGGGGTTAAAAGATTTCGACGATCTGCGAGAGCTGCGAGCGCAGCGCGGGAACTCTATATTTACGATTGCGGCGCATCCATTCTATGTTTTTGGCGGCTCAATTGGATCACGACTGCTTGCAGAAATAGATTGTTTCGACGCCATTGAATTCTGCCATTTTCACATTGGGCTGTTCAATCCAAATCGCCGCGCAAAACGAGTGGCAGCCCGGTTTGGCAAACCGTTGATTGCCACATCCGACGCGCATCGGCTGCATGCCTTCGGGCGGCATTACACCAGTATCCCGATGCCGCCTGTGCTTAGCGTGGAAAACGTTTTGGCGGCCTTGCGCAACGGCCCATTGCGCCTAACGAGTCCTTCTTCCAGTTTCACCGATTTTGTGAGCGCCATCTATTTCGTTTTCCTTGCGCATCCGTTTCGACTACGCCGGAAGTTCGGCGCTGGGATGAAACATTCTTCGAGCAGCAAACCAGGCGTTGCGCCTCAGTGCTGAGGGGCTGGCGAATTCAGATCGTAAATTGCGCCCCAATCGCCGGACGCCACAAGAAAAGACGTGGCTTCCCAAGGACGGCTGCTTGATTGGTAGTTCGCCTTTTCGTCCTGGCCCCAGAAGAGGTAGCGGACGCGCAACTCTTTCGCCGTGTCGCGCCAGTTTACGGCTCCATTCATTAACGCTGTCAGCCGATTGTTTGCTTCGGTGTTGTTGAATCCTTCCGTCCACAGATGACCCGGATATCCCAGCACCGCTTTCCGGCCCTGCAGCAACACGGGAGAATTGAAGGTGGGGTAGGCGGCGAATCGCGCTTCTACCGGCAAAGGCTGAATCGCTGTTCCGGCATGGTCGAGTCTCGCGCGCTCAATGAGTCCAAAGCCCGGGTGTCCGGCAGACAGTCCACCGAGTAGCGTAACAAAGCCGGACCCGAAAAGTGCAATGCACATCACCGCCCGTTCCGGAACGGCCCAGCGGCCAATGATGTCGCTCCACAGAAAAGGCAGAATGAGGAAGTAACCCCAAACCATCAGTTTGAGGTTGTCCCAATCCCACGGCGCGGTTTTGACGAAATAGCCAACGGCGAAGATCACAATGGCGGGTAGAACAAAGGCGATGTCCGCTGGAGGTTTGTTACCCCAACGCCATCCACTTTTCCAGATACGCCAGCCGATCAACACTACAAGCGCCAGCGCCAAAGGAATCCACAGGCCAAAGTTTGGTAGCCAAAACTGAAAGAAAGGCGCGATGATGCCGTTCCATATTTTTTGCAAGAGCGCGCCAAACATGGTGGATGATCCAAAATTCGCAGCTCCGCCCATCCGGAAAAAAGGAGCGGCGAAGTCCGACGAATCTTGCGCCCAACCGGGATGCCACTCAAATATCGACGCCGCGCGAAAGTGATTGGTGACGAGCCAGACAAAAAAGCTCGCTGGAATCAAGGCACAGGCCAGCAGGGCTGCGGAGTGTGTGCGAATCGGCGAGCCTTGGAAAATTTCGCGCCACATGGTCGGATGCGAAATCAACCGGCCGATCCCAGAGCCGCCTTCCTTGCGAGCGAGACCGACGATAAAAGTTACTTCACTGGGGCGTTCAAGGAGCAGCCCAATGAGCAGAACGATCGTCAACGCGAGAAATGTATGTAGGTGGAACAGTGGCATTGATGCGTAAAGTGAGAGCTCGACCCAGAAAGGCAGGGGACCTTTCCTGTAGCCGAGGCCAGCGACCTCGCTGAATTGCCCAGAGTCATTCGCCTTTTCCGAGTCTGCGGCGGACGGATCGGCTGCGGCTACAGCGGCTTTACTAAAGAATTTCTCCCGCCAATGCCAAAGCAAAAGCAAACCTGCCGGAATCGCGTACAGCCAGCCGCGCTGCGTCACGAACATGGACAACGCAATACTTTTCCACGCGATGGGTCTGTGGGCTACATCCGCCGCTGTGCCCTGATAATCCAAAAACTTAAACGTTTTTAGAAATTGGAAACCGGCTATACCGCCGTTAAACAAGAAACCTGCGACGGCAAACGTGCCGCCCCAGCGAAAAAACGCATAAAAGGTTGCGAGCGACGAAAGCAAACCGACCCAAACCAGCCCAGTTATCAGATCGACGTGCACCAGGGATAACAGCCCGTTGAACAAATCGATCCCTGCCGGATACTGCAGTTTGCTATAGACATAGATCGGGTTATCGGGCCAGAGCGCGACGCCATTCGCGAAAGTTTTGATCAATGTGATGTGGAGCGAGAGATCGCCCAGATTGTTTGGCGATTGGATTTTATAGTCGCTGCCGTCGATGTAGAACAACCAGCAAAACGATCGTACAGCAAACATCGCAAAGAACGCCGCCACTACCCAGAACCACACACGACGGTAGCGCATCAATGCCGACCAGATTGCGGAATTAGGCGTGCTTTCGGAATCCGACGGTTTGTGAGGCTTTCGTTCTGCTGGCGGAGGATTTGCAGTTTCCTTTCGAACGGTCGCGTCAGAAGTCCCCAGGTAAGCTGCAACTGCAAAGGCGGCGCCGCATACCAGTGCGACCGCGGCGCTCAGCGCATTTAAGCCCCTTCCGGCCATTCCGAGAAGCAGACCACAAATCGTCGACAAATTGACGAAGGTAAGGATAGCCGAAAGCCACTTCATGGTTTTGTGCTCTGTGTCTGCTGTGTCTGTTGTGACTGCTGAGGCTGTTGTGACTGCTGAGGCTGCTGTGGCTGCTGAGGCTGCTGTGGCTGCTGTGGCTGCTGTGGCTGCTGTGGCTGCTGTGGCTGTGCGTTCCCGACAAAATCCGGTGCTTTGTCCGGAAAGAATTGTTTGAAAACCTTGGCGCTAAAAAAGATCTTTGATGGGTCCTGGTAGTTACGGAGCGTCATCATGTCGGTGTAATACGCGTTCTTCAACTTGGACTCGACGTCTTTGATTTTGTCTTGCTGCACGAGGAGAAAATCGCCATCGAGGTTTGCCGGCATGTTCCCTCCTTCGTAATAGCCGACGCGATCGAAATCGCCGAGAACCCACGGAAGCGGGTAAACGCTGGAGCGGATCAAGTGGCCGATGAGATGGTAGTTGGACGGGTCCTGCTTTGCCAGCTTTAGCAGCGGCCTCGATAGTTTAAAAATGTCGTTGTACGTCTGAACGTAGGCGTAGGGCTCGGTAGGCGACGAGCACCGGAAATAGTTTAGCCAAATGGATCGGCCGAACGAAAGGCACAAAAGAATTGCTATTGCCACGTACACTTTCCGCAGATTTTTTGGGCGAACCAGCAGGATCGCGGCGCCAAAGATAAACAGGAACGGCCAGCCAAAACTGATTATGCACCACGGCGTCTTGTATTTGACATAGCTGTAAGCAATCAGGCTTCCCACGCCATAAATCGCAAGGTAACGCAGACTGAGGTTCTTAAATTTTTGGCAAAACACGCACAGAACTAGGCCAGCCAACAGCGGCAATTCGTAACCAGAAAAATTAGTTCCGCCTGCTTCCCACGATGGCCCCATCAATTTGAACCAGTAATCCCACGGTTTTTCATGGCCGTGACCAGCGGCGCCAGTCTCGGTCCACGCCTTGAACGCCAGATACAGACCTTTGACACCATCCCAGTTAAAGAAAGTTCCCGAATAGAAAAATATGATCGCGGCGGCGCCGACGATAAGGATCATTCCGAGATCGATCCAACTCCAAGTTTGCTTTGCCGGTTTGGCATCCGGAACGCGGCTTAGCGCGTTGGAAACTGCCAGGACTGGAATGGCGATCACGGCGCATGCGACATGGATGGCGTACGTCTCCTTGGTCAGAATCATGCCGGTCATTCCCATCCCGGCATACCAGAGATAATTCAGCCTGCCCAATCTCCACAGACCGAGCAGTCCCAGGATGAACATGGTCGAGAAGAATTGCAGCCACACTTCGTGAATTGCATAGCGACCGTAGAAAACGAAACCGGGCGAGATCGCCATGGCCAAGGCAGCTATTCGGGTAACGTTTCGTCCCACCAACGGCTCAAACTTCAACGCCAGCCAGACACAACTAATGCTCACGAGCACGACAGGCAGGCGCAGTGCCCAGAGGTTCCGGCCGAATAAACACTCGAAGAGCAGCAGCACATAGAAGTGAAGCGGACCGTGATAGTTCGTCGGGTCGTAACGGTAAAACCCATTCTTCATCACCTGATCGACGAACCAGCCGTTAATGCCCTCGTCGAAATGCGGCGGCTTGATGCCGAGCAGGAAAAAACGCAGGAACGCTGCCAAACCCAGGATCGCCCACGGAACCCAGTCTGTTTGCGCTAATTGAGCCTTCCACTGTTCCGCGCGGCTGCGGAATCCCGCGATCGTGGAAGAATATTCTGCTGGCGCGCTCTGCTCGGCGCTGCTAGTACGCGCTGCCATGCGCATCCTTGTAACCGGTGGCTGCGGATTCATCGGGAGCAACTTTATTCGGTATATTTTGCAACATTACAAGCCTGCGTACGTGACCAACGTGGATGTGCTCACTTACGCGGGCAATCTCGCCAATCTTGATGGCGTGGTCGAAGAACATGGCGAACGCTACGAATTTTTCAAAGCCGATATCGCGAACGCCGACCAAATGGACGCCCTGATGACCGAGCACCGGTTTTACGCGGTAATTAATTTCGCGGCAGAATCGCATGTGGATCGCAGCATCAACGATCCTCTCAACTTTATTCATACAAACATAATCGGTACGAGTGTGCTGTTGGATTGCGCGCGGCGCCATGGGGTTCAGCGCTTCATCCAAGTCTCGACAGATGAGGTGTATGGCTCGCTCGGACCCGCCGGCAAATTCACCGAGCAATCGCCGCTCGACCCCAGTTCGCCATATTCAGCAAGCAAAGCCGGAGCGGACCTCTTGGCAGTGGCCTGTTACAAGACTTATGGCCAGGACGCGCTTGTGACCCGATGCTCGAACAACTATGGGCAATACCAGTTCCCGGAAAAGTTAATTCCGCTCATGATCATCAAGGCGCTCCGCCACGAACCGCTCCCGGTCTATGGCGACGGCATGAATGTGCGCGATTGGATCCACGTCACCGATCACTGCGCCGCCATTGTCACTGCCCTTTTCGAAGGGAAACCGGGACAGATTTACAATTTTGGTGGCGACAGCGAGATGGCGAACATCAATCTTGTAAAGATTATTCTCGATCAGCTCGGCAAACCACACAGCCTGATTTCATTTGTGCCCGACAGACTTGGTCACGATCGCCGGTATGCAATCGATTCTTCATTTGCGCAAAAGGAATTGAACTGGAAGCCGCGCCGCAATTTCCAGGAAGGCCTCGCGGAAACTGTTCAGTGGTACGTTGACAATCCATCATGGTGGCAACCATTGCTCGAGCGTGCCGGAAGGTACTGAGCTGTAGCGGCAGCCTCAGACCTCCGATGTTATGAAACGACGATCAGAGATCGCCACTATAGGACGATGAGAATTGTCATCATTGGATCAGGCGGGCGACTCGGCGCTGCGCTCATGGGCGAATATCGGGCCAAATACGACGTCGCCGGCTTTAATCACGCGCAACTTGATCTATCGAATTTGGATCGTGTGCGCCAAATTCTGGGCTCAACGGATTTCGATGTCTTGATCAACGCTGCGGCGTTTACTAACGTTGACCTTTGCGAGACCGAGCGTGATCGCGCCTTTTTGATTAACGCCGAAGCGCCGGGCGTCCTTGCAAAAATCGCCAGCGAAAAAGGCGCAAGGCTGATTCACGTCAGCACCGATTACGTATTCGATGGTGAGAAACGCGCGCCGTACACCGAAGAAGATCGAGCGAATCCGATCAGTGCTTATGGCGAATCGAAGCTGGGCGGAGAAAATAATGTGCTCGCCATGGGAAACGGACATCTGGTAGTGCGCGTTTCCTGGGTATTTGGGCCTGACCGGCCGAGTTTTATCGACGGAATTATCAAGCGAGCGCAGGAAAATGAACAAGTCGATGCCATTGCCGACAAATTTTCCGCGCCCAGCTACACGCTGGACATCGCTGCAGCGCTCCCGCGCTTTTTCACACATGATGGCGATTCCGGCGGCATTTTGCATTTCGCCAATGCCGGCAAATGTAGTTGGCAGGAATACGCGCAATGGGCGCTGGACTGTTGCCGCGAAGCTGGTGTTCCCTTAAAAGCGAGGACAGTTGGCGCGTGCAAACTACGCGACATGAAAGACTGGGTCGCACGCCGTCCGGTTTATTCTGTGCTTTCCGCCGCGAAATATGCGGAGTTGACAGGCACTTCAGCTCGCACTTGGCGAGACGCCGTTGCTGATTATATTACGCGCTTCTACTCCAAAAAATGAAAACACACATCATTGCTTTTGCCCTGTCGATCATCATCAGCCTTAGCGCACGCGCCGAATTGAAATGGGAGCAGACCTCGCTCGAGCTGCATCCAACGCCCGCCGACAAACAGGCGGTAGGCCATTTCAAATATCAGAACCCGGGCAAGACACCGGTCCATTTCAAGTCTGTTCACGCCTCCTGCGGGTGCACTACTGCTCAAACCCAGAAGGACGAAGTGCCCCCTGGCGGAAGTGGTGAGATCACGGCCACTTTTAACATTGGCGATCGCACTGGCACTCAGGTCAAAACAGTGACCGTGGAGACCGACGAAGCCACGAATCAGAAGACAATCCTCACTCTAAAGACAATTATCCCGCAGGCATTGGAGATCAGCCCAAATTTTGTCTTCTGGAAGCAAGGCGACAAGCCGGATCCGAAGACGATCACGGTCAAGGCCGGCAAGGAATTTACTGTGAAGCATATCAAGGTCACGTCATCGAGTCCGGATTTTCAAACCAAAGTGGAGGAAAAAGGTAACGGCGAGTTTCAAATCGATGTGCAGCCTCAGGAGACCAAGAACGTAGCTGCGTCGACTTTGACGATTCAACCGGAAGACTCACAGAAAGTATTTTACGCGACCGCGCGCATTACTAATGCGCCGACCGTTCAATAAATAGTGACATCTTCGCTGGTCCGGCAGGTTCTCATTCTGGCAGCGCTCGCGCTCGCTCCCGGGGTGGGGGAGGCGGTTTATTTTCGCCACAAAATATCGTGGCGATCGGCTGTTTTGTCGTCGGAACTGGCTACTGTCGATCAAGCGCGCACATGGGGCGGAAATGTTATCTGGGTCGATGCGCGTCCGGACGATGAGTTCGCGCGCGATCACGTTCCCGGCGCGATCTCGTTGAATGAAGACCGATGGAATGAATTGTTGCCGGAATTTTTGGCAGCGTGGTCGCCCGGAAAGAAAGTCGTCGTCTATTGCAGCAGCCTGAGCTGTAATGCCAGTCGGGAAGTTGCCCGGCGTCTGCGCAAGGAAGCGCAACTCCCTGACGTGTTCGTGCTCGAAGGCGGATGGGAAGCGTGGCTGAAGAAGAGATGAAGACAACGCCCAACGCTCAACGCCCAACGCTCAATGTCGAAGTGTCAGCGGAGGGCACTACATCAAACATCAAACATCGAACATCAAACATCATTTGGCGCATTGTCGGCTTCATCGTTGCTGGCATTTTTCTTTATGC